>Ga0070707_100001365_pt1 | contig 23973 bp, 21 predicted proteins | sample KBSK5502metaG_FD_65468 | JGI IMG/M metagenome (GOLD analysis project Ga0070707, IMG submission 65468) | Corn, switchgrass and miscanthus rhizosphere microbial communities from Kellogg Biological Station, Michigan, USA - KBS K5-50-2 metaG | ecosystem: Host-associated > Plants > Roots >...
TCCGGGCCGAAATTCCGGGTCGTCCCCCTGCTGGGCCTCAGCTACCCGTATGCTCTCGCTTTCCTTCCGGACGGTGGAATCCTGGTCACCGAACGAGCCGGCCGATTGCGGATCGTGCGAGAAGGTAAGCTGGATCCTCAACCAATCGCCGGAATACCTGAAGTGCTCGACACTCGGCAAAGGGGCATGAACGACCTCGCCTTGCATCCCCGCTTCGCCGAAAACCACTGGGTTTACTTTACGTATTACAAGCCCGTCTCAGGGACGACGAACGCCAGGGCGACTCTGGCGCGCGCCCGCTACGACGGAGGTCATACGCTCAGCGATGTCCGCGATATTTTCTCGACCGACTCGGTTGTCTCCGGGCCATCTGCCGCGAAAATTGTGTTCGGGCGCGATGGCAAGATCTACCTGGCGATCGGCGTGCCTATTCCTCGCGCAGCGAACGACACTGTGAGCGCTACCGTGAGCGACGCTCAAGATCCGAACAGCTACTACGGCAAAGTCCTCCGGCTGAACGACGACGGGAGCGCGCCGAAGGACAATCCGTTCTCGGGCCGGCCTGGCCACAAACCCGAACTCTATGCCCTGGGCATTCGCAATGCCATGGGTCTCTACTTCCATCCGGAAACCGGCGAACTATGGGAGACCGAGAATGGGCCTCAAGGTGGAGACGAAATCAACATCATCAAAGCAGGAAAGAATTACGGCTGGCCTGTGATTTCCTACGGCCGCGCATATACGGGCGATCTTACCGGAGGGACCGGTCCTGTTTCGGATCAGCCCTTCGCTCGCGACATGGAACAGCCGTGGCTCTTCTGGTCTCCATCGATCTCGCTCGCCGCCATCACGTTCTATACCGGGAACCGGTTTCCCGACTGGAAGGGTAACATCTTCGTAGGTGGACTCGTGGGCACTCAGCTGCAGCGAATCGTCCTAAGTCCGACGAATGGACTGCCAATCCGGCGCCAGTCACTGCTGACTGAGCTCAAACAACGAATCCGTGAGGTGCGGCAAAGTCCAGACGGACTGTTGTATCTGCTGACCGACGAGGAGAACGGCGCGCTGCTTCGAATCGAACCAGTGGACGCTGTGCCATAAATCCCACAAGTTCGCGTAAGGTACGTTGTGCGCGAGCAGGAGGACCTCAGATAATGGATCGTCGCACGTTCGTAACGCTGCTCGCCGGCTCCATCGCGGTACCCCGACCGTCTCCTAAGCAGCTGGAGGGTGCCAAGGCCAGGGCCGTGTTCTATTCCAGTGTTGGTGGTGACCTTACGCTTTACAGCATGGACGTCGACGACGCCTCGCTGGTCAAGCGAAACACCGTAACGTTACCGGCCAACATTCAATACGCATGGCCGCATCCGTCGAGACAGTACCTCTACGTCGTGTCCAGCGGTGGTGGCCCGGGTCTCGCCAGCAACCAAAACTTCGCCCATGCGTTCCGCATCGATTCGGCCACAGGAGCGCTGACTCCGCATGGTCAGTCCCAAAACCTGCCGTCGCGTCCGATCCATACGAGCGTCGATATGAAGGGGGAATATCTGCTCACAGCCTATAACGAGCCGAGTTCCCTGACCGTGCACCATGTCAGGCCGGACGGCACGATCGGTGAGAGGGTGAACCAACCGAACGCGCTCGACACCGGCAAATACGCGCATCAGATCCGCGCAACCCCCGACAACCAACAAGTGATCATGGTGACGCGCGGCAACAATGCGCCGGGTGACAATCCAGTGAATCCGGGTTCGATCAAGACCTACGGCTTCAAGAGCGGCGTGCTGACGAATCTCGCGTCCATCCAGCCTGGCAACGGCATGCAGTTTGGGCCGCGCCATCTCGACTTCCATCCGACGCAGCCGTGGGTCTATGTATCGATCGAGAGTCAGAACAAGCTCTATGTCTATAAGAGAGAGCCGGCGACCGGGCTCTCGCGCGAGCCCATGTTCGTCAGGGAAACGCTTTCCAATCCAAAATCTCCGTTCCGGCAAGGGGCAGGCACTGTCCACGTGCACCCCAACGGCCGGTTCGTCTATCAAGCGAACCGCGCGTCGGCCACGGTTGATTTTCAAGGCAAGAAGGTTTTCGCAGGTGGCGAGAACAGCATCGCGGTGTTCTCGATCAACCAGAGTACCGGCGAGCCAACGCTAATCCAAAACATCGAGGGGCACGGCATCCAACTGCGCACTTTCGCGATTGATCCAGGCGCCCGAATGATGGTCGCGGCCAGTATCCAGCCGCTCCTCGTGCGCGAGGGCACGACCATCAAGATGCTCAGCGCCGGTCTCACCGTCTTTCGCATGGGCGGCGATGGCAAGCTCACATTCGGCCGCAAATATGATGTCGATGTGGGCAGCAAGACGCAGTTCTGGAGCGGCATGGTGACGTTGGCGTAGCGCGTTCTCTTCAGGATCTGCGGCATCTGAAAAGTCAGCCACGTCCTCTCACTTCTTCGTAGCCGGTTCGGTCGTCCAGGGCGCGACGCTTTGCTCGTACTCCATGGGATCGCCGAACCCTTCGACGTTTACACCCAGGCGGCGCAGCGCATCCAATGCCAGGAGCCGCCGGTGTCCGTTGAACGTCATGATGTGAGCGAACACGCCGCCAAAGGTGAAAGTCTCCGGCGGTTCACAGAGGGCGTCCACGAACGTCTCGTCCCATCCACCGCGGTTTCTCACATCGCGGAGAATACGGTGGAATTCGGTATCGGTCTTCTCCAGGCGTTCAAGCATAGCCGCCGGTGTGCGCTGCGAAGCCGGTGATCCTGTGATATTCGGCATTTCGCCAGCGGACAGTGCTGCTGTCCAAACCTCTTTGGTGAAGACGACGTTTTCCAGAAGTTGCCGCAGCGTATTCGTCGATTCGCGCCACGGCAGAATTTCCATCGCCGTCGGAAGTTGACGATCCAATTGTTCGGGGGTCAGGTTTTTCGCGTACTCCAGCAGCTTGCGGGTGTGCCAGGAATCGTTTCCCGCGAAACGATCAAACAGGTCCATTTCCATTGCTCCTTTCAAAGAGGAACCCGGCGCGCAGAAGTGAATTCCGTTGGGCGCCGGCAGGTGAAAGTGCGCCATCCTCATGCGCCGGTACACACTCGGCGACGTTCGGAACGCCTTCCGGAAAGCTCGCGTGAAAGCTTCCAGAGAGGCGTAATTCGTCTCGAACGCGATATCGGTAACGGACGCTTCGGTGTGTGCCAGCTGAAATGCAGCACGTTCGAGCAGCAACCGCCGCCGCATAGCTGCCGGGGTTTCTTCCACAACGGCGCGAAAAACACGGTGGAACTGCGTGCGACTCTGATACGCCTGCCGCGCAAGATCTGCGGTGGTGGAAGGCTCGTCCAGGGCATCTCTGACGATACCGGAGAGTCGCGCCACTTTCTTTTTGTCCGACGTGTGATCCACGCTACAGGTTCCTCGTTTAGTCGCCATCGTACGCGAATTGCATCATGCGCGCCTGATCGCGCGTACCATTCTTTATCAACCTGCATGGAGGTCAGGCAACTATGGATACACATCGGTTTTCCTTTCTCGTAGAAACGTATGCCACCGAACGACAGAAGATCCTCGGGGTTTGGGCGATGTTCCGCGACGAAGAAGTGCGGTGGAGGCCCCATCCGCAGGGACGAAGCGTGCACCAACAGATGGTGCATCAATGCGTGAGTGAAGATTACTGGATGAAGAAGTTTCTCGCCATCGAGCCGGCAACCGGCAGGAGCTCGAGACTACTGACGACTATTCATCATGCGCCACCGGGCCCCGTAAACGGAATTTTCAACGCCTTGGCAGGATCGACGCTCTTGTCCACAGTTATTGCGAAGAATGGCGCGAACATTTCCTCCCACGTCATGTTGCCCTGGTAAACCGTCCTGTTGGGATCGGGATTGAACTTGTTGTTTGCGGAGTTGTCATAGTGACCAATGACAACCAGCTTCGACCCCTTCAAAACCTTGATTGGCTGCGCTAACTGATATCCGAGCTGCCAATTGAAGTCGTATCGCGGTACGTTGAGGACAATCTGCTCCTTGCCGTCGGGAAGGATTAGTTTGTACGTCATATCTTTGCCGCGCAGATGCATGTGGGGCGACATCCAAACCAGGTCCGCGTTCTCCATGAACGTGATCTCTGAAGGTGCAGGCGCATAGTTTCCATCATTAGGCGGGATGGCAAACTTTGCCGGATCCGTTCCACCGAAGCCTTCGATTAACAGCCGTTGTGGCGGCTCTTTCGCTATGGTCAGTCCGATCCGCGGCTTGTCCGTCAGTTCCGCACCATTGGGTGTGTAGTGAATTGTCCAGCTCACGTCGTAGCCGGCCGGGATCAGCAGAGCGGCATTGAACGGACGGAAATCCGAAAGCGCACGACCCGGTACGTAACACGTGAAGCCGAGGCCGGCGCCTCTGCCGTCGCCGCCCGTGTTATTGGCCCCAGCGTCGCGCCGCCGGGCATCGGCGCGTGCGGGCAATTCGCGGCCGCGTCCATCAGCCGTTGGTAGAGCGAACTTACGTTCCGATGGCGCCACCTCCACACCATCGCCGTCGCGTTGCTTGTCCACCCAAAGCAGGGTGTTGTAAACGGCGTCGGGACGATGTGGAACAAACGAGATGCAGATATGGTGTGTCACTGCAAGCTCGCTCGGTTTGATTTCAACGGAAGTCACCCATGTATCTTTCGTGAATCCTGTCGGTGTGGTGAGCGTCATCCACTCGATAACGTTCCTGGCAGGCGTCGGAGGGACGGTGTACGGCACGCCTTTTAATACGATATCGGGTTTTGTCGTCCACCCGTTCTCCGGCCATTGCAGTGGAGGAGGCGCGTCGTTCGAATCGCCCTGTGGAGCTCCGCTGTCCGCCCATTTCACAATGGTGTCGATCTCGCTCTGCGTTAACGAAGGATCATTCGCGAAGTGGCCGAATTGGGGATCGGCGAACCACGGCGGCATTTTGCGCGTCACCACAGCAGCCTTCATCGCCTTGGCCCAGGGCCGCGTACTCCCGTAAGTCAGAAGTGACATTGGCGCGATATTGTTTGGGCGATGGCAGGTCTGGCAGTTCCGCTGCAGGATGGGCAAAACATCCTTATTAAAGGTTACTGATTGCGCGGTGGAAGTTTCGGCCCCGAATAGGAAGCCTCCGAGCATGAGGCCGGCCAGCCAGAATCGTTTGTTCATAGTTCCCCCAGTCGAGCTTACATTTTAGCCGCTAAAAAGCGTACTTGATTGCGAACTGCATAATCCTCGGATCCTGTGCGCTCAAGAGGCGACCGAACGTATTCGGGTTGCTCAACACGACGGCCGGATTGTTGAATCGCACACCATTCAAAACATTGAAAGCTTCTGCGCGGATCTCCACTTTCTGGCGTTCTGTAACCGCGAATGCTCTGGTGAGAGCCGTATCCAACTGCCAGAACCCGGGCCCGGCAACATTAAGCGCGCCCATGTTACCCAGCGTCCCGGCTGGAGGTTGGGAAAGCGCAGCAAGGTTCAAGTACATGACGCACGGCGCCACATTCGCACACGCCGAACCGTGATCCGGCGCGAACACATCGGGCAATACTTGATTCGCCCGTTGCGGATTGGTGACGACCACGCCGTTCAAGGCTTGATCGAGTCCCGAGACGATCGAGAGAGGCTGGCCCGTCGAATATCTGTAAATGCCGGACACCGACCAGCCCGTGGCCAACCGGCGCATCATGGAGTTCGCGAACCGCGGAGTTTGAGCGACGACCGTGAAGTTCAAAAGTTGCCGGCGATCGCCTGCGCAGTTTCCGCGGTCCAGGCGGCGATTATCCATGTGCGGATAATTCGCTCCGGGATTTGCGACGACGGCACCCACTGTCGCATCGCCGATGCAGTGGGACCACGTGTAATTGGCATTCATATTCATGTTGCGGGCGGCTCGGATGGTCGTGTTCAATAGCAGCCCATGATAGGACTGAGTCGCGCCGTCATCGAATTGCGTCAAGTACGAAATGTTCTGCGCGGCTATGGGATTTTGAAGATTCAGCCGGCGGCGCTGGTTCGTGTTACCGGTTGTGGAGCACACCGCGCCCGGCGTGGTTGTGAGTGTATAGCCTGGCGCGAAACACTGTCCGCTGGTGTTCGCCGTTCCGGGAAAGTAGATCGCAGGATTCAACTCCACAAGTGTCCACATGTGTATCGCATGATTTCCGACGTAATTCGCGGACGCGAACCAATTCGGCGTGAATTGCCGCTGCACGCCTAAGTTCCACGAGTAGACCTCCGTACTCTTGATATTCGGAGGAACCGGACCGTAAGAACCGCCCGCCGTAAACCGGGCGGTCGCGCGGTCCGGCGAGTACGGGAACGGATTCCCTCCAGGAAAGTCTATATATGGTGGACGTCGATCCCAAGATGGATACCCTGAGAAGTGACAGGCGATTTGACAAGCTCAGAGAGAGATTGTTCTGACGAGAAAGAATTCTCAAAGAGACTGGCGGTAATCGTCCAGTTTGAAAAAAAACACTAAATATCTCTCTTACTTCTGCCGATAACAAGTTCAAGAGTTTACAGGAGATGGAGGACTCTTGAAGCCAGGCGGCACATTTAAAGCGCTCCCATTTGCGGCCCGATGCGCCATTGTTCTATTCGGGTTCGCCGGCGTGGTCGCGCTGGCATGGGCAATCCGGCATGAGACGGGCGCTATCGTATCGGTCCGCTTGATCGTGCTGCTCCTCTTTGCAACAGTAACTGCGCGCTTGAAGGTCCAACTGTATCGCGGAGCGACCATCTCGTTCTTGACGGCGATTGTACTGATGGCGGTCATTCGGGATGGCGCAGCGGTGTCGATCATCACCGCCGTATGGGGTGTAATCGTCCAAACGCTGTTTCCATCCAGGAAGCTGATCCTTCATCGACTGGTGTTCAATTCCGGAATGATCGCGCTTACAGCGGGGGCGTCCTCCTGGGCTTTTCACTCGCTCGCAACCAACAACCCATCAGTTCAGCTGATTCCCGCCGGGATATTGGCGACCATTCTCGCAGCTTTCGTGTACTTCGCAGGCAACTCGATTTCGATCTCGTTCATTGTTGCCTTGACGCAGCAGGTGTCCATATTCGACATTTGGATTAACCACTTCATGTACACGGCACAATCGTTCTTGATAGCCGGCCTTCTTGCGTTCTTCCCCATCGTCCTGACAAGCTCGAGCCTTCGGTTCATGCCGGTCGCAGTCAATCTCGTCATCGTGTACGCGTATTACTGCTCAGTCCGGCACGCAGCCCGGCAGTCCGTCGCGTAAGTTCAACGACCGCCTTTCAGTGCGTAAGAATCGGTTCCATGAATAATGTCAGTTCCGCGTCCACGTCGTGGCTGTTGACCTCGACCTGAATCAACAGCGCATTGTCCGCCGTCGAATTATTTCCACCATTCGAGATCCTCGGACCTTCAAGAATGGTTTGTGGCACCTGAGTTACTGCAACAGGTCCGGTAAGGCGCACACTCGCCGACCCCGCCATGAGGTGCTCGACACCTGCGAAAGGTTTCACGGCTGTGACGCGTACCTCAATACCTTCCGAACCTTGCCCTGTGAGCCGGTACGAACTATTGCTTCGCGCAATTAGCGGGATGGCTAGGACACCATCAGCAGCTCGAAGGTGCAGGCGTACGATCCCAGTCGATTCGTTTCCAACGACCTGTACATCGCCTGGTGCAGGCGCTACACGCAGGAATGTGTGTTTGGGTATATTTGCCAGGAAGCGCACCTGCTGTCCGAGAAGCGTACCAGTTGTTATGACAAGCAGCCACCATGTCATCATTGCGTACTGCAGTGATCGCATGAAGCCCTCCCCCTGGCCCTGGATAAAATCTCCAAAGCACCAGCGGCAATTCATACACCACCAGTAACTCGTTATTTTTGAAGAGATAAGCCTGGGCTCGGTGCCAGTAAGACGCCATCGCCTGAGGATCAGGGGTCATGAGTGTGACACGGACGTCCATAGGCGGACATCCTTCGGTTTTGACGTCTCCTCTTTTTATACCGTTTCTCCGAGGAGGCATGTGCCCCGCAAAAAGCCAGGATTCGCTGTTGGTGACATGGTGTACGAGCGTTCTCCATTCGAAAGGACCGATCAGGAAACAGGAATGGTGACCGGGAGATACGAATTCGAAAATGAGTATCGATACGTGGTCAAGTTTGACAGTGGTCGTGAAGCGGTCTTCTTCGAAAGGGAACTTGTCTCCATAAAATCGGCTGAATGAGGCGTTCAGAATGCAACGGCTTTGTATGTCTTGGTAAACACGTTGCGGCCATTCGTGACGGTGAATGTGCCATCTGCCTGCGCCGATACTTTGATCCAGTAAGCTACCCCGTTGTGCGCCGGTGGCGGCGGAGCCTGTGCCCCTTGCGGCAGCGGCTTCGGCATGACGGCCATCGCGGCCTGCGGCTCGTCGAATGAATTGGCGATGAACATTCCAGGCACCGTGTACTCCTGTCCGCTGAGTTCCGAGAAATGGATCTGCCAGAGGTCCTGCAGCCGAGGCGAGCCCAGAAGGACTTTCATCGCGTCCGGTTGTCCGCCTTTGCGCGTTCCATTGTTCGTGATGATAACCTTCGGCCGAATTGCGTTGGCGAGCGCTTCTGAGTTCGAACTGGACTGCCCATGACGTGAAGCGACAAACAGATCGACCGTCCCAATGCGGTTGTTGGGGCAGTTCAGCTCGAATTCCTGATTCCACGTGAAATCACCCAAATAAAGGACTCGGAACTTGCCGAATGTAATGTGACTGCCGACAGATTGTTCATCTTCGGTGTTGCCGACAGGCTGGCCCGAGACGGGATTCACGGCGTGCCGCTTGAAGCCCACGCAATAGGGATTCGCCGCACCCGCACCAGGGAGTGGAGTTGAGAGCACGTGTCCGCCGGCGGTGACGATGCGCCAGTCCATGCCAGTGACGGCAACCTTGTCGCCGGGCTTCACGATTCTGTGCTTCACCTTCGCGTTCAGCTCCGCATACTGTTGCAAGATGGGATCGACCGCCGGGGCCGGCTGAACATTGGGTCCATGATCGATGAACTCTTGAATGGGAATGCGTCTAGCGACTTCCAGAAGGCCGCCAACATGATCACCGTGGTAGTGGGTCGTAATCAGATGATCGATCTGCTTGAGGCCCGCATCTCTGACGGCAGCTACGATACGATCCGCGTCGCGTACCGCCGCCGCGCCGGCATTGCCCGTATCGATGAGAACGGACTCCCCCGACGGCGAAACATAAAGTTGCGAGTTGCCGCCCTCGACATCGATCACATAGATGTCCAGCGTCTTCGCCGGTCGAGTCTGCGCAGGGAGCATCGCCACTGAAAGGGCGAGCGTCGACAGCAACATTACGACTCTTCGCATGGTTCTCTCCTCATCATTCGTTTATCGGCGCAGCGGTGGCGTGCTCGCGGGAGGCTTTCGGATCTTCGCCGCTTGCTCGAAGGCGTAGGCCAGCTTAAGGAGCACGGGCTCGCTCCAATCGGGTCCCAATAATTCGATACCCACCGGTACGCCTAATAGCGCGGAATTCGTAGGAGTCGAAAAACCACCGGGGAACGCGATCGCAGGGAAACCCGTGCTGTTCGATAAAACCCCATTTCGATCCACTTGATCTTCGCCGATTGGAACAACCAGCCGCCGCTGGAGGGGATAAAGAATCGCGTCCAGCCTGTTGTCGGCCATGACGGTCATCACCGCCTGGCGCAGATCATTTCGGCGGAGCAGCCGATTCTTGTACTCGGGATCGTTGAGACCATCAACGACGCGTTGATCTGCTTCAAGGCCTGCCTTGAGCGAACTGTGAAATTCGCCGCGCGCGATGAACTCGGCCAGGGTTTTGACTGGAGCACGTGGCCCCAGTTTCGCGAGGTAATTGTTGAAAGCGATTTTCGTTTCGAACTCGGAGACTTGAATGTCTCGTGTGAGGCCGTCGAGGTTCGGCATATTGATGCGGATCATCGTGGCGCCGGCCTCAGTCATTTTCCTTATGGCACTTTCGGTGACGGCATTCACTTCCTGATGCACGGCTTCGCGGCCGAAGAAATCCGTGAGCACGCCGATACGAGCGCCTTTCAAACCATCTCGATCCAGGAATGCGGTGTACGTCCTGGGAATCTTTGGCGCACCGAACGCGGTGATCGGATCATCAGGATCGTAGCCCGCCATCACGTCCAGCATCCGCGCGGCATCCTCAACCGTGCGCGTGATCGGCCCGGCCTCATCTTGAGTTGTGCTTATCGGAATGATTCCGCTTCGACTGATGAGCCCTCGCGTGGGACGCAGCCCAACGAGGCTCTGCGCCGAGGCCGGCGACCGAACCGATTGTCCGGTGTCGCTGCCTGTACCCGCGACGGCGAAGCTCGCGGCGATCGCAGCTCCCGTGCCACCGCTGGACCCGCCGGGTGTGCGGGTGAGGTCGTACGGATTTCGCGTCTGACCGCCCAGAGAACTGACTGTCGTCCCGCCTCGCGCCAGTTCCATCAGGTTGGCTTTTGCGAGTACCAGAGCGCCTGCCTCACGTAGTTTCTTTACGACAAATGCATCCTGACGGGGAATAGACTCCGCCAGCGTCACCGACCCGCCGGTCGTCGGCATGTCGGCGGTGTCATAGTTATCTTTCAGGATGACGGTCACACAATGGAGCGGCCTGGACGACGATCTGTTGGCAGCATACAGCCGATCCATTTCGGCTGCGGTTTCCAGCGCCTTCGGATTGACCGTAATGATGGAGTTCAGCGCTGGTCCCTTGTGGTCGTACGCCTCAATGCGGCTGAGATATGCCTGCACCACCTGGACGCACGTCGCCCGCCCCGATGCAAAGGCCGCCTGAGTGTTCCGTATCGTCGCTTCCTCCGGAACGAAGTTTTGCTGCGCAGCCAGTGCGCCGGCGCTCAGCAAGGCCACAGCAAGTGAGACGCCCGCTTTCATCGCACGGTAGGATACTTGATTCCCAGTTGTTCGAGATAGCTGTCGTACTTCGATGGATCGTAATAAAGAGCCTTCATGCGCGGCCGGTACTCCTCCATCGTTTTCTGATTGAGCCAGATTGCCGGTTTGTCATCGGGCCTTAAGAGGCTCTTGTATTTGATGTCTTTGGTCTGAACATTCCTGAAGTAGTCCCATGCCTTCTCGACGAGTTCCGGATGTAACACGATGTCGAGCATCGTCATTGCCTGCACCTTGGCGCCCGCAATCACGCCTTTGTGCGCGATCGGAGTGGCCATGGCAACGCCGTTCGCCCAGTTGTGTCCCGGTCCGCCCGGAATGTTCGATGGATAATTCAGCGTTACGGTCGGCAAGGTCCAGGAAACGTCGCCGATGTCATCGGAGCCTCCGCCTGTGGGTCCGATCCCTCCGCCATCAGCCAGGTCTGCGTTCTCTGGAGCCGGGTTCGGTCTCCGCAATTCCGGGATCTTGGACGCAAGCCCACGTTCCGGGACCTTCAATTCTCGTTGCAGCCCTCTCGCAAGCGTCTGGTCGGCCTCCGACCACTGTGGCAACCCGACTCGCTTGATATTTTCGTACATGTCCTCGCCGATGGGAACATTGAAGTGGCCGGGCCAGGCACTTCCGAGGACGCGAGAAGTAAAGGTTGTATCGGTCATGAGAGCGGCTGCCTGAGCCATGTTGTCGCCGATGCTCCAGAGATTCATGATGTGGTCGTAGTCCGCTTCGCGGTAGAAATACCAGACCGTCGCAGTTGGCGGGACAACGTTCGGCTGATCGCCTCCGTTCGTGATCACGTTGTGAATGCGCGTGGCGAGCCGCAGATGTTCCCGCCGGAAGTTCCAACCCACGTCCATCAGTTCCACGGCGTCCAGCGCACTGCGTCCCCGCCATGGCGCACCTGCCGCGTGGGCACTTTCACCTTTGAAGTTGTATTCGATGGAAACAAGTCCATCGCCCGTTGCCGGGCCGACGGACACGCGCAGGTTGTCACCAACGTGAGCAAAAAGCACAACGTCAACGTCATGGAAGACTCCGGCGCGGACGAAGTACGCCTTCGTCCCCAGATCTTCCTCCGCGACTCCCGGCCAAAGCATGATCGTGCCGGAAAGATGTTCGCGTTCCATGATCCTTTTCACGGCCAATGCAGCCAGTATATTGAGGGGCACTCCGGAGTTGTGACCTTCTCCATGTCCCGGAGCACCTTCGATCATGGGATCGTGATAGGCCACGCCCGGCTTTTGTGAAGCCTGCGGAATGTCGTCGATGTCGGAGCCCAGCGCAATGACGGGTTTGCCCTGCCCCCATGTGGCCGTAAAAGCCGTGGGAATCCCCGCGACGCCGCGTTCGACACGGAATCCTTCTTTTTCCAGAACGCCGGTCAAATACTTCGAAGTTTCGAACTCCTGGAAGCCCAGCTCGCCGAAACTGAAAACACTATCGACCATGACCTGCGCCTGCTTCTTCATGCCGTCGATCTGAGACGCGATTTCCGTCTTTAGCGAAGCCTCTTTTTCGGGTGTGACTCTCTGCTGCCCGAAGACAAATCCTGCGAACAGCAGCGGAAGCAAAAATAATTTCCGGATCATTCGATGCTCCTTCCCCGGGGGAATGGCCGGTCAACGCGGCATCAATGATTTTGCCCTAAAAACGAGTGCGGAGCGAACCAATCCGTATGACGCTTCGATTGCTGCAGCCTGTGCAAAGCGTGCTGCACTCCCTGCAAAGCGTGCTGCACTCCCTGCAAAGCGTACTGCACTCCCTGCAAAGCGTACTGCACTCCCTGCAAAGCGTGCTGCACTCCCTGCAAAGCGTGCTGCGCTCCCTGCAAAGCGTGCTGCGCTCCCTGCAAAGCGTGCCGCAGCCCGTGCAAAGCGTGCAGGACACCGTGTAAAGCACATCAGGAGGTTTTTTTCATACCTTTTCCATCGGGCAGTTCTGCCCAGGATCTACAATGGCGCTCTCGACTGAGGTTCGAAACGGAGGTGTTCTGTGGCAGATCCGATATTGAAACTCAAAGATAAAGGCCCGGACGTAGCCGTCGCTCAGGACTTGCTGAACCGCAATGGGGCGATCCTCGATGCGGATGGCGACTTCGGCAGCGGCACCGAAAGCGCCGTTCGAGAATTTCAGACTACGGCCAGACTGGCGGTGACTGGTGTCATCGACGCCGCAACCTGGCCGGCTTTACGATCATTGCCTGAACCGTCGCCCGATATTCCTACCCGGGCGGTGGCATTTATCGGCCGCGAAGAAGTCGGCAGCAGGCAGACCTACGATTTGACTTGCTCGCGCCCTACGTGGCCGGGCGGCGCCAGCGGCGTGACGATCGGGATCGGTTATGATCTCGGCTATCAATCCGCTTTCGAAGCCGATTGGTCGGACGTGCTGACGGCAGACCAGATAGCCGCTTTAAAACCATGGCTCGGTGTAAAAGGCGATCCTGCTAAATCGGCGCCAAATACCCTCACAAACATCGTTATCCCATGGCATGCCTCATGGATGGTTTTTATTCGCCGCGGCCTGCCCCAGCACGTAACGATGACGCGCGACGCCTTCGCCGGCGTTTCACAAATGCCGCGTCTCTGCTTCGGTGTCCTGGTGAGCCTCGTTTACAACCGGGGTGCATCGATGAAGGACTCTCCTGACAGGCCTGGAAATCGCCGGGAGATGCGGGATATCCAAAAGGCCGCACGAGAGGGCCGGTTCCAGGATATTCCGGCCGCGTTGAGATCCATGCAGCGTCTTTGGCCGCCGAACAGCGGTCTATTTCTCCGGCGCGAGCGTGAAGCGAAATTGTTCGAGGAAGGACTGTCACAAGCTCGGGGCGCGCAGGGCTCCAACTAGATTTATAATCTCCCCCAAAAGGAGCCGAGCAATATGCGTGACCATGCGCTCGTGATTTCACTGGCGCTCGCCTTGATGACGTGTATTCCGTCATCGAGCGAAGCCCAGTCGTCCCGTCCAAATTTAGACGGCATGTGGAGCGACCCGCCTGCGACCGTCCTGGGGACATTCTGCGCCGATGCATGCACGGATGCTGGAATCGATCGCCTGAATGCGCTGTTGGACAATCCCGCCAACGACGCCCGCCCGTTCGATGACCTGCAGGCGGAAGCCAAAACCCGCGAGCGCGAATACCTCCGTTCCAGCCTTACAGATTCAGCGCTGAAGACATATCCGCTCGACCCGGCCGACGACCCGGGCTTTCTTCGGTGTGAGCCGTGGGGGTTGGCGCGGCAGATGTTTGCGCGACATCAACTCGAGATACACCAGCGTGGCAACGATCGATTGGAACTGCGATACGGGGAATGGGATGCGCGGCGGACCGTCTATATGGATGCCGGCAAGCCCTCTGGCATTCAGCCACCGAGCGCGATGGGACATTCCGTAGGGCGCTGGGAGGGCGACACACTGGTCATTGAAACTTCGGGAATCGTCGCGAATATAGCGTGGTGGCCAACCCGGCACAGCGATCAATTGCGAGTCATAGAACGCTATTCTCGCGCAAGCGATGGCACGCTGCAGCTCACGGCAACGCTCGCGGATCCCCTGACTTTGCGGGAACCGGTCGTGGTCAAGAAAATCTGGCGTTGGGCGCCGGAACAGAAGATTACTGCCTATAAGGATTGCGAGCGCCCGACCGAATTCAAAAGAGGAACGAGGCAGCCATGAAACTGTTACGCGCGGGCTTATTCGCCATGCCTGTACTGTTGCTGTGTGCGGCGACGGCCAGTTCGCATCATTCGTTTTCACCCGTCTATGATGAAAAGCGACTTGTGACGGTCGTGGGCGTCGTTACTCAATTCCGGTTTGTCAATCCGCACGCGATGATGTTCATGGACGTCACCGATGACTCCGGTAAGGTCGCAAAGTGGACCGTCGAGTTCGCCGGCAGATTGAATCTCTCTGAAGTCGGTTGGACAGCCGACTCGGTCAAGGCCGGCGAGCGGATCACGGTCACCGGTAACCCAACACATACCGGTTCCCCAAGAATCTTCTTTCGACGGCTCGTCCGCGCGGACGGCACAGAGCTTTTACCAGCCGGCCCTCAGCGTCTGAAGAGCATTGAAGAGGAACGACGGCAGCGCGCGCTGCAAAGGAATCAGCAAAAGTAGTACAAAGAAGGGGAATTTTTCGCGCGCTTTAAGCCCCCGAATCCGTACAATTTTTGGTATGCGGCGTTTCCTGACCCTGTTGGGTTTTGTCGCGCTTGTGCAGACGGCATCCTTGACGGGAACCGTTAACGATCCTGCGGGCGCCATTCTTCCTGGTGTATCCATAACGATCACTCAGCTCGAAACGAATGCAGCCCGAATGTTCGTTACGGATGAACACGGTGACTACCGTGTTGCATTGTTGCCGCCCGGCAGATATCGTGTCGAAGCAGCTCTTGCCGGCTTCAAGACCGGGGTCAGGGACAACATTGTCCTGAGTGTCGATGACCGCCTGCGCGTCGACTTCACTCTTCAGCTTGGCCAGGTTGCCGAGAAGCTCGTCGTCACAACACCCACGCCGCTCGTACAATCGGAAACATCGTCAGTTGGCACCGTAATCGACAATCAAAAGGTCGTCGAGCTTCCATTAAACGGACGGCAATTTGAATCATTGGCGCAGCTGGTTCCAGGTTCCCTTCCCCCGGCTCCCGGATCTGCGCTCGCCCTTCACGGCGGTTTCAATGCTGCGGGTGCGCGGGAAACTGCCAACAATAATCTGCTGGACAGCGTCGATAACAACGATCCTGCGATAAATAGTTTCACACTGCGACCGATTCTCGACGACATTCAGGAGTTCAAAGTCCTGGCGAACTCCTATTCTGCTGAGTACGGCCGGGGTGGCGGCGCGCAGGTCATCGTGAATACGAAGTCGGGTACCAACGATATTCATGCAGCGGCCTGGGAATTCCTGCGAAACGACAGGCTGGATGCACGTGACTTTTTCAATAAAGAAGGATCGGGACCAAAACCGCCGTTCCACAGGAATCAGTTCGGTGCGACAGCGGGCGGCCCTTTGATGCACGACCGAACCTTTTTCTTCCTGGCTTACGAAGGAGGCAGGCGGCGGCAGGTTTTTACCACGCTTGAGCAGGTTCCTACCGATGCATTCCGCAGAGGCGACTTCTCTGCCGCGATGGCGCCCGTGCGCGATCCGGACCGCGGAGGAGCAGCATTTACCGGCAACATGATTCCAATCAGCCGCATCGATCCGACCGCGCGAAAAATTCTCGAGCGTGGTTCTTTTCCTTTACCGACGCCCGGTCTTGCGGCGCCAAACAATTTTTCTGCGGTCAACCCGTTGCCCGAGAACACGAACCAGTATAGCGTCCGGCTCGATCACCGCATCAACGCCGCGAACAGCCTTTTCGGGCGGTACGGATCTGCACAGGATTCGCTGGCAACGCCGTGCGCAGGCGCGGGCCAAACGTCGTGTGTACCGGGTTTCGGGCACAACGACGTAACTCACGCGCAGTCATTGTCGGTCGTCGATACACACATCTTTTCTCCACGCTTGATCATGGAGACGCGTGCGGGATTCAATCGTCAACTACAATCTCGCATCGCATTCACGTCAGGCAAGAACGACATATCGTCCCAATTGGGCATTCCTGCCTCGCATGATCCGAAGGACTTCGGTCATCCGATGATTGCAATTACCGGATTCAGCACCATCGGAGATCGGGGTTACCAGAACCGCGCGAGTACAACCGGACAGGTCGCGGCAAGCCTGAGCTATACACCGACATCGCATTCGATCCGCATGGGCATCGACCTTCGAAGTATTTCCTTCAACGCGGGCTCGAATGTGCGGGAGGCGCTCGACTTCAGCGGCATATGGACCGGCAATGCCTTTGCCGATTTTCTCCTCGGCTTGCCCAGCCGCACGACTCGCGATCCCACCGACAGCTTTCGCTATCACACCATGCATTCTTACAACTGGTTTATCCAGGATGACTACGTGGTGTCGAGCCGGCTCACGCTGAATCTCGGCCTGCGCTATGAATTCAACACGCCCGATGTGGAGAAGCGAAATCGGCTGGCACAACTGAACATACAAACGTTCCAATACGAGATCGCAGGGCAGGGTGGAGCTTCGCGAGCGCTCTACAACCCGGACAAAAACAATTTTGGACCCCGGTTTGGCTTTGCGCTCAGGCCCGATGGCACGGGTAAAACAGTCGTTCGTGGCGGCTTTGGCATCTTTTATGATCTCGCGATCGTCGGCACGAATTTGTTTTCTGTCCGGACAGGGCCCCCGTTCCAGGCACCCGAGGCGTTTGACGCAGGCCGGTTCCCGGCAGATCTCACGCTTTCGAATCCATTCCCTTCAAACCGGTTGACCTCGTCTCCGATTTTCGACGCGCCCTCGATCGATCCGAATTTCCGCGATGCGTACATCCAGCATTGGAACCTCGGCTACCAACGCCAGCTTCCACTCAACACGTTGTTTGAAGTGAGTTACATCGGAAACAAAGGCACGCGCCTGGTAAGAACGGTCGACATCAATCAAGCATTTCCTGTGACCGGATTCACGCAACCTCCGGTCCAGCCGCGGCGACCCCTGCCGGCATATGGTTCTGTGCCCGTTCTCCAGAGTTCCAGCAATTCGATCTATCACGCTTTGCTGACCCGGCTGCAACGCCGGTTCGGCGGTGGCATGACGTTTCTCACGTCGTACACGTACGGACACGCGATCGACGATTCGACGGGCGGCAATGTTACTCAGGACGCAAGAAACCTCAAAGCGGATCGCGGCAGCTCCGATTTCGACGCGCGGCAGAGGCTCGTTCTCAGTTACGTCTATGACTTGCCATTCGGTCGTGGCAAGGCGCTGGGAAAGAATTGGGGATCAACTTTGAATGCGTTGTTTGGTGGATGGGAGTTTTCCGGTATTACGACTTTTCAATCCGGCCGTCCGATCTTCGTTCAATTGAGTCCATCGAACCAAAACAGCAATACAGGATCGACGCGTGACCGGCCGAACCTTGCGTACATCGTCGACTTCAATGTGATTCATACGACCGTCCAGCCCGTCATCCCGGAACGAACCGATAAGACGATATTCCTCGACCCCGCAGCATTTGCCATCCCCACCCGAGGTACTTTTGGAAATGCTCCACGGAATTATTTCGACGGGCCGGGAACGAAGAACTGGGATTTCATGCTGGCGAAGAATTTCAGCAAGGAAGGTTTCAACGTTCAGTTCCGGACGGAATTCTTCAACGCGTTCAATCACCCCTCACTGAACCAGCCGAACAGATTCCTCGATACAACTTCCTTTGGAACCATCACCAGCACGCTGCTGGAAAACCGGCAGATTCAGTTCGGGCTCAAAATTCAGTATTGAGTTATCTGACGACTGACGACTGAAAACTGTCCCTCAGCGCCGCTCGCAGCTTGCGGCTTCCGTCTCCACGAGCTGCAGTCTTGCGCCTGCCTGCGACGCCTTCCGGCTTGGAAACTCTGCGACGTTTCCGGCTTCGAGTATGGGGAAGCCAGGCGTCGCCCGTTCTTTGGAGAACGTGAGTTTTGCACCCGATGGAGCCAGATCGATCTTGATCACATCACCCAGGCCGATCTGACCGGTCGCGATTAAATTCGAGAGCGGATAGACAAGATGCCGTTCGATTGCGCGCTTCAGGTGCCGCGCTCCATATTTCAGATCGGTACCTTCGCGCAGCAGGAATTCCTTCGCTTCCAAAGTGCATCTGAAGATGAACTGCTTATCCGATTGCGACGCCATGATTCTGTTCTGGACATCATTCAACTCGATATCGAGAACCTGGCGAAGGTTGCTCTGGCTCAGAGTGCGGAACACCACGACTTTGTCGATTCGGTTCATGAACTCCGGGGAGAACTTCCGCTTCGCGACGTCGAGCGCCGTGTGATAGAGCTTGCGGTCGATCTCTGCCAGATTCGTCTCATCCTGCTTCACGCCCGAAGTGAACCCGATGCCGCCGTTCAACATTTCGCACATCTCGACTGCGCCGAGGTTCGATGTCATGAAGATCACGCATCGCGATAAATCCACTTTGCGGTTGTCACCGAGAGTGAGTGTGGCCTTGTCAAGAATTCCCAGCAAGAGCTGCCACAACGCGTCGTTCGCTTTCTCGATTTCATCGAAGAGAATGAAGCTGAAACGAGCGCGCTCCGTTTGATATTGATCGATTGCTTCCTGTGTCAGGAGCGGCGGTGTTTCGCGGTGGCCCAGATAACCCGGAGGCGAACCGATCAATTTCGCGATTTCGTGACTGTGCTGAAACTCCGCGCAATCGATTTTGATAAAGGCGCGAGGACTGCCAAAAAGGATCTCGGCGGACGCTTCGACGATTCTGGTCTTTCCGGAGCCCGTAGGTCCCAAAAACAGGAGATTCCCAATCGGCCGGTTCGGCATGGCCATGCCCGCGAGGTAGATCTGATACATGTTGACGATTCTGTGGACCGCGCGGTCCTGCCCAACAATTTTGCCCAAGAGCCGGCGTTCGAAGTCGAGGACTTCGGCGCTTCTCATCTCCGGGTCGAGGAGTACTTCTTCTGAAATGTAGGGTTTCACCATTGTTTTGCACCTCGTGCCGGTCTTTCCCGGGCTCGCCAGGACAGCCAGTTGATCAGCTTCCACTACTTACTGTGCAACTCGTCTGCCAATCGCAAATCCAGTCTCAACCTCATTGGACGGCGCTCCACGCTTTTCGGTGGAATCGCCATTCTCCTAAGGTCTTATCGGCAATTGGAATAAGGGCCTTTAGGGGCGGGAACGGGCTTCTTCAATCGTGCGGGCGTAAAGATCCTCGTATTGTAAAACTATCTTGCTTGCACAAAAATCACGCGTTGCGTGCTCTCGGGCCGCTTTCCCTAACTTCTCGCGAATTTGTGAGTTATTGAGAATTGGGAGGCAACCGTCGGCCATCGACCCGACATCGCCAACGTCGTATAAAAAGCCGTCAACGCCATCGCGAACGACTTCCGGGATCCCGCCGACGCGGGTGGCAATCACGGGGACTTCACATGCCATCGCTTCGAGGGCAACGAGGCCAAAGGACTCCAGTTCGCTCGGCAGCAGAAGCACGTCGGAGATCGCGAGGAGCTCGTTCATATCATTTTGTTTCCCCACAAACAGCACATCGCGGGAAACGCCGTGAGTATTTGCGAGCCACTCTGCCTTCGGCCGGTCCGGGCCGTCACCTACCATCAGCAGTCGTGCCTTTCGTTTTTGTCGAACCAGAGCAAAAATGGCGACGACATCCTCGATACGTTTCACCGGCCGAAAGTTCGAGATGTGGATCAGAATCGCTTCGTCATCGGCGGCAAATTTTCTTCGAAGGCTGACATCCGTAGCCGGGCCGTAAACATTACAGTCCACAAAATTGGGAACTACTGTGACGGGCCGCTGGATTTGAAATTCCTGAATCGTGCGCTGCCTGAGGTACTCGGAGACCGCAGTAACAGCATCACTCTGTTCGATACCGAACCTTGTGATCGGAAGGTACGATCGGTCATTGCCGACGAGTGTAATGTCAGTACCATGGAGAGTTGTTACGAAGGGTACGACGCGGTCTCGCAGCATCATCTTGGCAAGATAAGCACTGATCGAGTGAGGAATCGCATAATGAACATGAAGAATATCGAGATCAAAACGGGTCATGACCTCTGCCATCTTGGTGGCGAGCACGAGATCATACGGTGGATATTCGAACAACGGATACGTAAGAACCTCGACCTCATGAAAGTAAACATGGTCCTTCATCGTTAAACGGATGGGCAGCGCATAGCTGATGAAGTGAACGTCGTGACCACGCCCGGCCAGTTCTTTACCCAGCTCGGTTGCCACAACTCCGCTTCCGCCGTAGGTGGGGTAGCAGGTGATTCCGATCTTCATATGTCGATGACCTGATGCTCTCTCGAATCCAGGCTCAAACTTTCCTGCAGACGAGAAATAAACCCCAACCCATATCGCCCTAGAAACGACGTGACGTTGAGCACCCTCTCCTGCAGCTTCTTCTCAGGGAATAAAGAATTCGCGATAGTTTCCAGATGTCTTTCGAGCGTTTCGTTGCGGCGCGCTTCAGCGTTCACAAACTTTGTTCGAAGCGCTTCAACCTGGTGCATTATCTTTTGCCGCGAGGTATCCAAAGCGCCATCGAGTGTCGCATCGACTGCAGTCAAAGCCGGACGAAGCGATTCCAATTCAGAAGTAATGTGGTCTCGTGCACGATCGAACGCCTCCACTCCCTGCACACTCGCGACGGCTTTTCGTAGCATCACATCCCGCCCGCGAAAGACGTCAGGAAATTCGATGCCGTACTTTCGCATCGCTCGCGACACTCGCGGCTCCAGAATCGTCGCGCTTATCCTTGGAACAACAGGAGGCACCGGGCGCTTCAAGGCCTCATACACGGCAGCGGCCTGCGCGAAGTAAGCGACCTCGGCCGGACCACCGACATACGCAGCCGTTGGAAACAGCGCATCCTGCATCGCCGGGCGGACCAGCACATTCGGGCTCAACGACAGATCCGTGCTGAGCTCTTCGGGACGAAGCGGCTGACGCGATTTGTCGCGATACGCGAAGAATCCGGTGAAGTTCTCGTCGATCTTGACCTGCTCGTGGTAACCGGCTTTCGACAACGCACGGCTTCGCGCGAGGACGGCGGTTCGAATCTCGGAATTCTGCCGGACCACCTGATGTAGCGTTGGGGTTGCAAGCTTCCGAAGTTCGTTATCCAGCGGATTGACGAAAATCATTCCTGACCCATCGAACAACCTCGCCATCATCCGCCCGAATGCATCAGCCGGCGATAGTCCGGGCTGGTACGATTTTGCCAACAGGTCGGCGACAGCAGGCCGAAACTCCGAATCCGGCAGGCTGGCCAGGCACTTTGTAATTGCCTCCGAAACATCGTCACGAAGCGCAAGCCATCCGCTCGGTCTGGAATCCGCATTTGAAAGATCCACGCGCAACTGCTGGACCGCAGAATCTCTATCGAGCACTGAAGCCCATTCAATTTCCTGGTAATCGTGATCTTCTGAGGCAATCCAGAATACCGGTACCGCCGCGACTCCGGATTCAGTCAGTGCCTTGGCAAGTTTAATGACCGTGATGGCCTTCAGGACGGTGTAATGAGGCCCCGTGAAAAGGCCAGTCTGCTGACCGGTAATGACTGCAACGGCTCCCGACGCGAGCTTCTCCACCCCGGACGAATTTCCGCCCCAATGCTCCTGCTGCGTGGCCAGCGCCGTGCACAACGCGTCGCGATGTCTGGAATCCAGAGCGGGACGCACGCGAGCAAACGAAGCAATCGATTCAACTGAATAATTTTGCGGATAGAAATTGCGGACGCGAGTCCAATCGTTGACGTAATCCAGGAAGAGCGTCGACATGGACGGCAAGCTTCCGAAGGGAATCCGCATCATGAAAGTTCGGCTAACTCGCTATTCATCCTTCGGAAGATCTGTCCCAGATCCTCACGCTGCTCGGGCTTCAATGGAAGCAGCGGCCGTCTTGGTACACCTCCCTCGAGTCCTTCCAATTCCAACGCGGCTTTGAGCCCGGCAATGCCGTATTTCTCTGTCACGGCTCCCGCAGCCGGTGCAATGATGCGCTGAACGACCGCAGCCTTTTTGTAATCGCCGGCCGTAAACGCGCGATAGAGCGCAAGAGTCGCCTTCGGCGCTGCGCAGGCAAGCGCGACAATTCCTCCACGAGCCCCCGCAGACATCGCAGGAAAGAGTGTCGGCGCCGATCCCGCGAGCACCGGGAATTGATCTGTGTTCCATACAACTTCGGAAATCAGCTTCACATCGCCCGAGCTGTCTTTGAGGCCGCGAATATTGGGATGTTTGGAAAGCTCGATGACCAGACGCGATTGCAAGGGGACGCCTGTAAAAACAGGAACGTTATAAATCACGACCGGAACTGGTGAAGCATCGGCCACCGCGGTGTAGTGCGCCAGGTAGACATCGAACGTCATCTGGCTTTTGAAATAGAACGGGTTCTTCACCAGAACGCCATCGACCCCTCGATCCGCCGCTTCTTTTGTTAACTCGATCGTCGCACGGGTGGATTCCACTCCGGTTCCCGCGAGCAACATCATCGATGATGGCACGTGTTTGCGAGCAGCCTCGATCAGTTTCAATTTCTCGGAATGTTCCAGATATACGGACTCACCGTTCGAGCCGAGTACAAGGTAACCTTCAATGCCGCCCTTCAGGTATTTCTCGAAATTCCTTTCGAAAGCGTCGTATCGGACCGCCCCGGCCTCATCGAACGGAGTAACCATTGGTGGGATGATGCTTTTAAGATCGAACAACGTTATTCCATCCTCTCTAAGAAACTGGTCAAACCTGAAAGATTGTCTTCGAGACTGCGCAGTTCAGGCAAGTCTTTAAACTGCACATCGCTGGAACGCAGGCCCGACGCGGCTCCCAGAATGGCCCGGTAGTGGCTCAGCAGCCGCAGGAACGGATAATAGAAAAACACGTTCGGACCAGGAATCGGAGCCAGCACCGGCGTGAACACGATGACAACACCGGTGAGGACGAAATCAATCGAGAACCAGAACAGGTGTTTCAACCGCTGGCGCTTCAGAACACGCGGGAATTCCGACTTCGATCCATAAACAACGAATGTCGCGGTCGAAGCCATCGCCTTCAGCACGCGTTCGCAGGGATCGATCTTATCCTCCAGCTTCACGTAGTAATCGTGCAGCGTGCGAAGCGTGCGACCCACCCATCCCAGCACCCGATTCGGTCGTCGCGCAAACCATTCAATGAATTGCCGCACGTGATCGGTGGATTGTTCCTCCATTGCCGCAATGGCATCAGTGGGGGTAAAGAGAACGGTTTTGCCGTTGCGTGTCGACAGTAGATATAAATCCATCTGTTCAGAACCCAGCCGGTAGAGTAGGCGAATAGGATACCTATTCGCCCCTCGTCGAACCGGACATGAAGATTTCCCTCATCCGGCTCTCATGTAAACAATCGACCGGAGCGGCGCGGCGGAACCAGATACCGCAAACCGAGCTGGCGCAAGTGCGCG
>Ga0070707_100001366_pt1 | contig 23969 bp, 24 predicted proteins | sample KBSK5502metaG_FD_65468 | JGI IMG/M metagenome (GOLD analysis project Ga0070707, IMG submission 65468) | Corn, switchgrass and miscanthus rhizosphere microbial communities from Kellogg Biological Station, Michigan, USA - KBS K5-50-2 metaG | ecosystem: Host-associated > Plants > Roots >...
TGGCGGCCGGCAGGGGCGCCGCTTCGCCGGGAGCCGCCCCGCGATATGGGGCCGACGCGCTCGATCCGCACGCGGCCAGGATGGCTCCGAGTATCGAGAGGGAGAGGACGACGGCAATCGGCCGAGCCGGTCGATGGCCGAGGGTGGGGCTGCGCATCGCGCGGTCCTCCATCTGCCCGCCGGTTCGCGCGGCGGCGCAGGTGCGGGACGCATCGACGGGTCCGCCGGTTCCGGGCACATCCCGCAAGATCGTTCGCGAGCGAGCCGCCCTCGACGGGATCGATCAGGGGCCTGCCGGGCGGCTGAGGCCGTCCACCGCCTCTACACTCGGGGCATGCAGCTGCCCTTCGATCCGCCCCTCGAGCCGATGCTCGCGAAGGCGTCGGATGCGCTCCCCGACGGGGAAGGCTGGCTGTACGAGCCGAAGTGGGATGGGTTCCGGGCGATCGTGTTCCGCGATGGCGACGAGGTCCTGATCCAGAGCCGCGACCTCAAGCCGCTCGACCGCTACTTCCCTGAGCTCGCCGGCCCCATCCGGGAATCGTTCCCGACGCGCTGCGTCGTCGACGGGGAGGTCGTGATCGCCCGCGACGGCGAGCTCGACTTCGAGGCGCTCCTCCTCCGGATCCACCCCGCCGAGTCGCGGGTCCGGATGCTCGCCGGGGAGACGCCGGCGAGCTTCGTCGGCTGGGACCTCCTCGCGCTCGACGACCAGGACCTCCGGGCCACCCCGCAGGGCGAGCGGCGGTCGCGACTCGAATCGGTGTTTTCCGAGGTCAAGGCACCCGTGCACCTGACGCCGGCGACGCGTGACCGGTCGACCGCCGCCGACTGGTTCGACCGGTTCGAGGGCGCCGGCCTCGACGGCGTCGTCGCGAAGCGGGTCGACGCGCCGTACCAGCCGGGCAAGCGGGCGATGCTCAAGATCAAGCACCAGCGGACCGCCGATTGCGTCGTCGCCGGTTTCCGCTGGCACAAGAACGGACCGGGCACGCACGTCGGGTCGCTCCTGCTCGGCCTGTTCGACGACGCCGGCAAGCTCCACCACGTCGGGATCACGTCGTCCTTCTCCTGGGATCGCCGGGCGGCTCTCGCCAAGGAGCTCGAGCCGCTCCGCGAGAACGCGAGCGAAGGCCATCCCTGGGGCGAGTGGGCCGAATGGGCGGCGTGGGGCGCCGCCGACGCCTCGGGCCAGCGCCTCCCGGGCGCCACGAGCCGCTGGAACCGCGGCAAGGACCTGTCGTGGGAGCCGCTCCGAGCGGAGCGCGTCGCCGAGGTCGCCTACGACCACCTCCAGGGCGATCGGTTCCGCCACGCGACGACGTTCCGGCGCTGGCGGCCGGACAAGCCGCCGGAGGCGTGTCGCTACGACCAGCTCGAGGAGACGGCCGCGTTCGAGATCGCCCGGATATTCGGCAGCTGACGAGGTGGGAAGAGCCGCCCGGGCGTCGCCCGGGCGGCTCGCTATCTCCCGGTGGCGGAAGGTGTCAGTGCGCGGCGGCCACCAGATCCGGGATGAGGTTGGCCGCGTTCGGCGTGCCGAGTCCCGTCACCGGGTCCCAGCCGACGCCAGCGGCGTAGCCCGGAACGCTCGGGTCGGCCTGGTTGGTGTTGCCGCTGTGGACGTCGTAGAAGTCCGCGGCGTACTTGGCCGGGTTCGACCCGAGCTCGTAGAGCGCCGGGTTGATGAGCCCGAGGCCACCGCCGTTGAGCTGATCGGCGATCGCCACGAGGCCCGCCCACTGCGGGCAGGACAGGGACGTGCCACCGATGTCGTACCAGCCGGTGCTGCAGGGGTCGCCGCTCGGGCAGATGAGCCCGCTGTCGCCGTCGGGCGGCAGGGACAGATAGACCAGCGCTCCGGTGGCCGCGCTCGCCTGGAACGCGATGTCCGGGACGCCGCGATGGCCGGCCGGGATGGCGGTCGAGCCGGCCGGCAGCGTGTCCTGGTAGGACGGCCGCGAGAACACGTGGCTGAAGCCGCCGCCCGAGAAGGTCCAGGCGACCTCGCTGTAGATGCCGCCCGGGTTGAAGGTGTTGCTGCCGCACTTCGCGCCGATGCGGGCCTTGACGTAGGTCGTCCGCGGGTCGTTGGTCGACGCCGTCGGGTCGGTGCAGAGGTAGGTTCCGCCGACGCCGGTCACGAGGGGATCGCTGGCCGGCCACTCGACGGTTGGTTCCGGGATCAGCGAGCCACCCTTGCTGACCGGGGTCTTGCGGACGTTGGCCGTGCCGCTGTCACCCGACGACCCCAGGACGGTCACCCCTGCCTGAGCTGCGCTCTTGTAGGCGTGCCGCAGGTTCTCGAGTGAGGCGGAGCTGCCGAAGGCATCCTCAGCGGACGCAAAGCTCTGGCTGATGACGTCGACCATCCCGTGGTCGATCACGTACTGCTCGGCGTTCATCATCAGGGGGAAGCCCTGGACGCCGAGGGTCTCGGCAGTCGGCACGCTGATGAGCAGGATGTTCGCCCGCGGGGCAATGGCGTGGGACATCTCGACGTCCAGCGCGACCTCGAGGGCCCAGGCCGACTTGTCCTCCTGGTGGGTGCCATTGCCCGGCTGGGCCTTCGTCGCCGGCGCGCCCTGGGCGTGGAACGTCCGGAACCACGGCATCCCGGCGGTGCACGTGACGCCTTCCTCGCCGCACATCGGCTGGATGCCGAAGGCCTGATCGAACACGTGCAGGTCGTGGGCCATCGTGTCGCTGCCATAGCTGTCGACGATTCCGATCGTCACGCCGCGGCCATCGAGGCCCTCGGCGTAGAGCGGGCCGACGTTGTAGGCCGACTGGATCGCCTGGGGGGTGAAACAGGTCCGCCCAACGGCTTCGCAGTCCGTCTCGCTGGGTGGCGTCACGCCACTCTTGACGAACTGGAAGTCGCTGACCGCGGGGTGGATCGCGGTAGCCGTGGCGACGGTCACCGCCGCGAAGGAGCTCGACGAGAGCGTGATCGCCGCCGATCCGAAAAGCGCGAGCAGGCGCCGACGAGGGCGCAGAGTCACGTACATGCAGGGTCCTCCAACTCGCTGCAAACAGACGTCAGGCTGGTCGATGCGAACGCTCGCAAGCCGGTGGAAGCGACCTCCTCCCGAGCGACGCTTCGCCAGTCCCGACTTCCAGGGGGGTGTGCCGGTACCTTCGGTCTGTCTTATGCACGCTGTCAAGCGGGCTGGTGACAGTTGGCACCGCTAGCCGCGCCAGCCAGCGCGCGTGCCTTCTAGCGTCGACTGACGAGCCGGTCGGGCACGACGAACGACGCGGCGAAGAACGCCAGACCCAGGGCCACCAGCGAGATCCCGCGCACGTCGATGCCGACCGCGGCAAGGACGAACAGGATCACCGCGATGATCAGGCTCAGGGTCCGGACCGTCAGCTGCATGTGCTCACCTCCCGTGTGGGTCGACCGATGATCGTTCGGCGGTGGGCCCTTGGGGAGTCACGCGGCAGGGCAGTTCGGGTCGAAGGTGCTTCAGTCGCATTGCAGCAGGGTCAGGTCGCCGCGAGGAACTCCTCGAGGCTGAGCGCCCTCACGCGTCTGGGCTGCGACGCTTCCGGGGTGCCCGCTCCAGCTGGCCGGAGCGGTCGGGCCACTCGTAGCCGGCCCACGGGTCGTAGTCCGGGTCCAGGGCCTCCTGCGGCGGTCGGTCCGCCTCGGGCACGTGGATCAGGTTGACCCGGACGCGATACCACAGCGACGACCGGCCGCGCATCCCGTCGGTCAGGACATCGGCGGGCTCCAGGCTGCCGGCCGCCTCGGGATGGCGCGCCTTCCAGCGTTCGAGGCCTTCGAGCGCCGCGGCCTTCGTGGCCGCCCGGCTGATCTCGATGACGGGGATCGTGGTCTTGCGCCGGCCCGTCGGCGTCGGGCGCGAACCGCCGGGCGTGCCACGCGGCGGCATCCCGGGCCACTCCGTGGGCAGCCCGGCGTTCCGGTCGCCCTTCGCGACGGCGGCCGCCCGCTCCGCCTGGACCTCCGGCGGCGGGCCGCCCTCGATGCCGCGGCCCTCCTCGTACTCGCTCTTCGGTCGGCGCGCCCGCGACGGCTGAACCCGCGGCGGCTCGCCGGCCTGCTTCGCGTAGTTCGGGGGCCATGGCGCGTCGCCCTGACCCTCTGCTTCGTCGCGGCGGCTGAGCTCCAGGAGCCCATCCAGTGACCCGACTGCCTCATCGATGCCGGCCCCGGCGTCGCCCCGCGAGGCGACGATCCCGGGGACCGTCGCGAGAGTGAACGCCTCGGCCTCGACGCCCGGTACCTCCTCCCAGCGGAGTGGCATCGACACCCGGGCGTCCGGCAGTGGTCGGACCGAGTACGCGGACGCGACTGTCCGGTCCTTGGCGTTCTGGTTGTAGTCGAGGAAGACGCCGTGCCGCTCCTCCTTCCACCACTTGCTCGTCGCGATCGACGGCGCGCGTCGTTCGACATCGCGAGCGAGGGCCAGCGCGGCCCGGCGGACCTCGGTGTAGGTCCAGCGCGGCTCGATCCGGACGTTGATGTGGATCCCGCGCGACCCCGACGTCTTCGGCCAGCCGACGAGCCCGACGGCCTCAAGCGCCTCCCGGCAGACCATCGCGACGTCGCGGACCTGCGACCACCGCACGCCCGGGATCGGGTCGAGGTCCACCCGCAGCTCGTCGGGATGGTCGAGGTCCTCGGCCCGAACGGGGTGGGGGTTGAGGTCGATGCAGCCGAGGTTGACGACCCAGGCGAGCCCGGCCGGCTCGTCGAGGACGATCTCGTCGGCAGTCCGACCCGACGGGAACGTCAGCTCGGCGGTTCGGATCCAGTCCGGCGTGTTGTCCGGCGCCCGTTTCTGGAAGAACGGCTCACCGGCGGCGCCGTCGACGAAGCGCTTCAGCGCCATCGGCCGGCCGCCGGCGCCGCGGAGCGCCCCGTCGGCGATCGACAGGTAATACGAGACGAGGTCCATCTTCGTGTAGCCCGTCTCCGGGAAGTAGACCTTGTCGGGGTTCGAGATCGAGACCTCGCGGCCGCCGATCTCGAGCAGTTCCTTGCGGCTGGCCATGGTGGGATGCTAGCCGCGGACCGCAAGGAGGTGGGCGATGGGCGACGGCGGGGCCGTCAGCTTCAGGGGCCGCATCCGGTTCTGGGACCCGGCGGCGGGCGGCGGGCTGGCAGTCGTCGACGTTCCGGCCGACCTCGTGGGGCGGCTGGGCGGCCGGAAGCAGTACCGGGTTGCCGGAACCCTCGGCGGCGCTCCGTTCACAGGAAGCGGAATGCTCGTCGCCGGTGGCGGCTACTGCATCGGCGTCAGCAAGGTGGCATTGAAGGCCGCCGCAGCCGGCATCGGCGACGAGGTCGAGGTCACGATCGCCCGGGCCTGAGCCAGCTCATCCGAGGCGAAGCGAACCGCGAACACGCGGATGCGCGGCAAGACAGCGATCGGCGTGTCGTCGATCATGGAGACCCGCGCGAGGGACGCCCCCAACCATGCTCAACCAACCCGAGCCCGCCTGCCTCGTCATCACCGACATCTCGGGGTACACCGGCTTCCTGGCCGGAGCGGAGCTCGACCACGCCCAGGACATCCTCGCCGACCTCATGGCGACGGTCGTCGGTGCCCTCCGTCCGACTTTCAAGCTCGCCAAGCTCGAGGGTGACGCCGCATTCGTCTACCTCCTCGCGCCGTCGATCGACGGGGCCCAGCTGCAGGACACCATCGAGCGTTGCTATTTCGACTTCCGGCGCCGGCTCCGTGACATCCGCCAGGCGTCGACCTGCGAGTGCAACGCCTGCATCCTCGTCCCGAACCTCGACCTGAAGGTCGTGGCCCACCACGGCCAGATCATCCGTCAGCGGATCGCGAGCCGGGAGGAGCTGGTCGGGAGCGACGTCATCGTCGTCCACCGCCTTCTCAAGAACCATGTCGAGGAGTCGACCGGCTTCGGCGCCTACGTTCTGTACACGGCGGCCTGCATCGCGGCGATGGGCCTCGACGATCCGGCCGGCGGCGGACTGGTCGAGCATCGCGAGACGTTCGACGGCGTCGGCGAGGTGGCCGGCTGGGTCCGCGACCTTCACGGCGCCTGGGACGAGGAGCTCGCGAGTGCCCGGGTCGTCGTTTCGCGCGACGATGCCGCGAAGGTCGTCTCCGCCGTCTACGAGGCGCCGGCCGCCGTCGTCTGGGACTACGTCACGTCGCCCGCTCGCCGGATCCAGTGGCAGCATGGCGTGACCGGGATCGAGACGATCGAGGGCACCGCGGGACGCCGCGGGGCCGGCACCGTCAACCACTGCATCCACGGCAAGGACGCGATCGTCGAGGAGGTCATGGACTGGCGCCCGTTCGAGTACGTCACCTATCGCTCGCTGATGCCGATCCCGAATGTGCCGAAGCTGCTCAATACGTTCGCCCTCGAGGATCTCGGCGATGGCCGGACGAGGCTCGAGATGCGGTTCGGCCGCCCGCGATCCGCCAAAGACCGGGCGATCGCGGAGACGATCCTGCCGATGGTGGACGATTCGATCCGGCGCGGACTCGAGGCGCTGCGGCCGTTGATCGAGGCGGCAGCCGTGACGGCCGGCCCTGCGTCTCTCGACGCGCCCGAGCCCGACCTGCCGGTTCCCCTGGGCCGGAACCTGCGTGAACCCGTGACCCAGTCGGTCGGATAGTGTCGATCGACAGCGTTGTCGTTCGTCGTTCGATCAGAGGCGCGGCCGAGCGCGCCCGCCGGTCTTGAGGAGACCCCGATGCGATATCTGCTCCTGATCTACGCCCGGGAATCCGACGCACCGCCGCCCGACGACGTGGCCGCCGAGCAGCACGCCGCCTACGCCGCCTTCACGGCCGACGTCAAGGCGCGCGGCCTCTTCCAGGCCGGTGAAGCCCTGATGCCCACATCGACCGCCACGACCGTCCGGCTCGTCGACGGCGAGGCGTTGGCGACCGACGGCCCGTTTGCCGAGACGAAGGAAGCGCTCGGCGGCTTCTACCTGATCGAGGCGCGCGACCTCGACGAGGCCATCGCCGTCGCGGCGAAGATCCCTGCTGCGGCGGAAGGCTCCATCGAGATCCGGCCGATCTGGGAGCTGCCTCCCGAGTACGCGATGGCCGAGGCCGAAGCCGCCGCGGCTCGCTGAGCCGACGATCCCGACTGGCCAGCCCGGCCCTTGGCGATTCCTCCCGTCGAGCCGAGAGCCGTCGTCGAGCGCCTGTTCCGCGAGGAGCAGGGGCGCGCCGTCGCCACCCTGATCCGCGTCCTCGGCGACTTCGACCTCGCCGAGGAGGCGGTCCAGGAAGCCTTCGTCACCGCCCTCGAGACGTGGCCCGAACGGGGCGTTCCGGAGAACCCCGGTGCATGGATCACGACGACCGCCCGCAACCGCGCCATCGACCGGCTCCGCCGACGCAAGGTCCTCGCCGAGAAGGAGGAGCTGCTCCGCCGTGAGACCGCAATCGAAGCCGAGCTTGCTGCGATCGACCCCGACGCCGACTCCGACGGTGCCTCCGGCGTGAATGCCCTCGTCGACGACCGGCTGCGCCTGATCTTCACGTGCTGCCATCCGGCGCTGCCCATGGATGGTCGGGTGGCGCTGACCCTTCGGACACTGGGCGGCCTGTCGACGCCCGAGATCGCGCGCGCCTTCCTCGTCCCGGAGCCGACCCTGGCCCAGCGCCTCGTCCGCGCGAAACGGAAGATCCGTGACGCCGGGATCCCGTATCGCGTCCCGGACGAGGCGGCCCTGCCCGAGCGTCTCGACGGCGTGCTGCGTGTGCTCTACCTCGTCTTCAACGAGGGCTACCGGGCGACCGCCGGCGAGCACCTGATCCGGCGCGAGCTGTGCGCCGAGGCCATCCGCCTGACGCGGGTCCTCGCCGAGCTGATGCCCGGTGAGCCCGAGGTGCTCGGGCTGCTTGCGCTGATGCTGTTCCACGACGCGCGGCGCGAGACGCGCTCGGGGCCGGCGGGCGAGCTCGTCCTCCTCGAGGACCAGGACCGGTCGCGATGGGATGCCGCGCGGATCGGCGAGGGCCGAGCGACGCTCGATCGGGCGATGCGGATGCGGCGCGTCGGGCAGTACCAGCTGCAGGCCGCGATCGCCGCCCTCCACGACGAGGCGCCGTCGAACGGAGAGACCGACTGGCCGCAGATCTCGGCCCTCTATCGGGTGCTCGGGCAGATCGCGCCATCACCGGTCGTCGAGCTCAACCGGGCCGTGGCCGTCGCGATGGCCGACGGCCCCGAGGCCGGGCTCGCGATCGTCGACGTCGTCCGGGCCGGCGGCCAGCTCGACGGGTACCCGTACCTGCACTCGACACGGGCGGATCTGCTCCGGCGGCTCGGGCGGCGCGATGAGGCAGCGGCTGCCTACGGACGGGCGCTCGAGCTGACCGAGAACGAGCCGGAACGGGAGTTCCTGCGCCGCCGCATGCGGGAGATGGCCGCCGGTTGAAGAGGTTCTCCTGACATCCGGATGCGACGATGCGACGGTGACGACCGTGAGCTGGCGCGCGATCGCCTTCCTCGCGACTCGCGTCGAGGGGACGTGGGCCGAGCCGCGACGCGGCATCCGTCGGGGCCCGTTGCACCGCCTCGTGCGGACGATGAGCGACCCGGAGATCGCGGCTTCCACGGATGTGTTGGAACGCGTCCCGAGTGCGATCGAGCGGTGGAGCGAGGGCTCGGTCGGAATGGACCTGATCGAGGTGGTCCGGCTCGACGAACCGGTCCGCAGCCTGAGTCCGATCGGCGACGGCCGCTGGTGGGTCGGTCCCGACGACGTTCCACGTTCACTTTGGCGATCGGTCCGGGCCCGTCGCGTGGATTGCGTCTTCCTCCTCTGGCCGACCGACGGGCAGGTTCCGCTGTGCGGCTGGGGTTGTACCGTCGGCCCGGGTGACGCGTCAATGGGCGCCGGGTTCTCCTCGATCATCAGCGACGGCTGGGCGGGCTATCCCGATCGGCTGCATCCCGAGGAAGGCTTCGTCCACGAGTGGCTGCACCAGGTCGAGAGCGTCCTGCGCGGGCGCGGGATCGGGACGGACGTCCTGCCGAACCTCCACGACGTCGACGGCCGCACGTCGTGCCGGTCGACCGAGCTGCCGCCGTTCGGGCGGACGTACCCCGAGCACCACCGCGAGACCGACACGTGGCAGCCGTGGTACCGCGACCTGATGACGGGCACCGTCGGCGGCCGCGCCGGGACCGAGCCAACGTGCCTCGGCCTCCGACCCGAGCAATGGGCCATGTCCCGGCGGACCGGGTCCGACTGAAGGCCCTCCGGCACCTCTTGACACATCGCGTCCGGCCGGTATTATTCCGGAAGGTTAATTAACCATTAGGCGAAATGACGATGCAGACCGATCACCTCAGCACCACGTTCGCGGCCCTCGCCGACCCGACTCGCCGGGCGATCCTCGCCCGGCTCGCGACCGGCGAGGCCACCGTGACCGAAGTGGCCGCCCCCTTTGACCTCAGCCTCCCGGCGATCTCGAAGCACCTCAAGGTTCTCCAGCGAGCCGGCCTGATCGAACAAGGTCGCCAGGCCCAGTGGCGGCCCTGCCGACTGACGCCGGAGCCACTGCGCGACGTCGCCGACTGGGTGGGTCAGTACAAGCGGCATTGGGAGGCGAGCCTCGACCGCCTCGACGAATACCTCCGCACCCTGCAGAAGGAGTCGACCGATGACGACGGCCCTCACGGCAGCCACTCGAAGTGAAGGAGCAGGAGCGATGGCAGTGCAGCAGCAGCTCGGCAACGACCGGACGACGGCGGACACGGACGGCCAGGACCTCGTCTTCGAGCGGATCTTCGACGCGCCGCGCGAGCTCGTCTGGAAGGTCATGACCGATCCCGCCCGGGTCACGAACTGGTGGGGCCCGCATGGCTACACGACGACCGTCGTCGAGATGGACGTCCGCCCCGGCGGCCGCTGGCGCTGGATCAACCACACGACCGGCGGCGAGGACGCCCCGTTCAAGGGCGAGTACCTCGAGGTCGAGCCGCCCGAACGGCTCGTCCAGACCGAGATCTTCGACGTCCCCGGCTTCGACGATCGCGCGGCCGTGAACACCCTGACGCTCGAGGACCTCGGCGGACGGACGAAGCTCGTCGCCCGGAGCCGGTTCCCGTCGGTCAAGGATCTCGAAGGGGCCCTGGTCACCGGCATGATCGGCGGCGCGCTCGACACCTACGACCGGCTGTCGGTCGAGATCGCGAAGGGCTGATCGCGCCCGATCCGGATCGCCGCGACGGCCGCGGCGATCGTCAGCTCTCAGACCCTCGGCACCTCGCCGGCAACGGCGAGGTGCCTCCGATTCTCGGGCGTTTCGCGCCTGCCCGAGCGTGGACGCGCTGCACCGGACATTTCTTCCTACCGCCCGATAGGACTTTCGTACTGCAGAGCGCTGATGTACCTTGCGGGCCCGGTGGCGGGGTCTGCTGATCGTGCGGCCGCCGGGGTGTTCTGGGGACACTGCCGTGCGGACCATCGCCGTGGTCAATCGGAAGGGCGGGAGCGGCAAGACCACGACCGCGGTGAATGTGGCCGCCGTCCTGGCTGAGCGCGGGTACCCCACGCTGCTGATCGACCTCGATCCGCAGGGCAGCGCGTCAGCGTGGCTGGCCGACGCTCGAGACGATCACGGTCGCGATCACGTCCTCACCGACGCGGCTGATCTCGAGTCTCTCTCAGCCAGGACCACCGTCCCCGGCCTCGAGATCGTCCGGTCGTCGGCGCGGCTCCTGGCGGCCGAGCAGACCCGGAAGGGCGAGCTGAGCCTCGGCGTGCTGCGCGCCATCGAGCGCCTGCCGCACCATTGGGCGTTTGTGATCATCGATTGCCCGCCGTCGCTGTCGTACCTGTCGATCGGCGCGCTGATGGCGGCCCGCGAAGTGATCATCCCGGTCGAAGCCCATGCCATCGCGTTGAGCGGTGTGGCTGCCGTCGTCCGCGAGATGGGGCGGATCCAGTCCACCCTCAACCCCGGGCTGCGGAACCCGCTGATCGTCGCCTGTCGCGTGAACCACACCCTGCACGCACGACAGGTGGTGAATGAGTTGGATCGGTCGTACGGGTGGCGACTGGCCCGAGTGACGATCCGCGAGAGCATCCGCCTGCCGGAGGCCGCGGCCGCCCGCCTGCCGATCACCGCCTACGCGCCAGACAGCGGTGCGAGTCTCGACTACCGACTGCTCGCCGATGAGCTGGTGGAGCGCGGCGACGTCCCGGAACCGGTCGTGCGCGGCGTGCCACGCTGGCGCCGTCTGTTCACACGGGCGACGCACGTGGCGGCCGCCGTCCCAACGACCGGGCCGACGCGGTGACGCAGGACCAGCTGCTCCTGGCGAGCATCGGCGCCCTGGTCGCCGTCAACCTCTTCCTCGTGATCTCGATCGTCGTTCGAGGTCGTCGCGGCCGCGGACGCGGGGACGAGATCACGGATCGGGAGCCTCTCGAGCGGACAGCTGTCGTCGAGCCTGATCTGGCGGCGGAGGCCCGGACTGCGGCTGCCATCGAGGCGTTCGTCGCCAGCGCCTCCGCCGACCGACCGGCGGCGGCCGCGGACACTCGTCGGAGCCTGCTCGAGATCGGGATGCGCGCGATCGAGCCCGATTCGAGCCTGGACGATCTCGCCGACCCGGCGACGTGGTCTCGGGCCATCCGCGAAGAGACGGCGCGTGTCGCACGATTCGGCCATCCGGCGACCGTCGTCATGGCCGAGCTGCCGAATCTCGACACGCTCGCCGACTCGTTCGGTCGTGGCGTTGCCGACCGAGTGGCTGAGCAGGCGGCCCGACTGCTGGTGGCGGAGGGCCGCGAGGCGGACCGAATCGCCCGGCTCGGCGATGCGCGCTTTGGGATCCTGTTGACGGAGACCGAAGAAGGTGAGGCTTCGCGCTACGTCGAGCGAGTCCGTGGCGCGATCGACAGCTGGCTCGAGTCGGTGGGCCTGTCCACCCGCCTCGCGCTCGGCTGGGCGAGCCCAGCCGAGGGAGGCGACATCATCGCCGCCGCGGCGACGGCCGAGCAGCGGATGTTCGACGCCCGCCGACCTCGACCGGATCGCGCGGCGTAGTCGCGCGCTGCGCCGCGACCCCGCGCGGCGCCGATCAGCGGTGTGACTCGCCAGCGTCGCGCTGGACCATCCGTTCCAGCCCGAATGTGATCAGGTCGACGGTCTCCCGCCACCACCGGTCGGGGTCGCTCAGCCAGACATCCGCGAGATCCGCGGCACTCTCGACGAGGTTCGGGTACTCCTCCCGCGGGAGGCTCAGCTGGATGAGCTCCATGCGCCTGCGGAGCAGGTCGAGCTCTCGCGCGTCGAGTCGCTCGGCCTGTGTCAGCTGGTCCTGGCGGAGCAGCAGCAGATATCCGGCGAGGAGATTGGACACGACCCGGATCAGGACGATCGCCTGCCGCCGAGCGAAGCCGGCGTCCAGGAGGATGTCGAGCAACGCCTCGAGCATCCGCCAGAACGCGACCGGGTTCTCGCCGTTGTAGGCGATGCTCAACGGGAGCGCCAGCGGTCGCGCGTCCATCTGCTCCTTGTACGTGCCCATGGCGCTGCGGACCCGGTCCGTCCAGGTCATCGATGGCTCGAAGCCAACCGTCACGTCGACGTCGTCGAGGATCTCCTCCGTCATGGCGTTGATCAGGTCCTGCTTGTCGCGGAAGTGGCGGTAGAGGGCCATCGGGGTCACGCCGAACTCGGTGGCGAGACGGCGGAGGCTGACGGCGTCGAGGCCCTCGGCGCTTCCGACCTCGAGCGCGCGGGTGACGATCGCCTGGCGGGTGAGGCCGCGTCGTCGCGCAGGTTCTCGTTGGCTCACCACTTGACAAGTATACGCCGCATACCTACGCTAGCGCCATGTCTACACCGTATGCTGATGGTGATAACATGACCGCCGAGACAGCCGACCGCACGCCCGTTCAGGCGACCCATTCTCCGATGGCCGCGGTCTTTCGATCACGCCCGTACCTGCTGTTGTGGACGGCGCAGTTCGCCTCCCTGATGGCCGGCTTCTTCAACTATGTCGCGATCGCCTGGCTGGTCCTCCAGCTCACTGGCTCGACGCTGGCGGTGGGTGGCGTGCTCGCGGCTGCCAGCATCCCGATGGCCGTCCTGATGGTCTTCGGCGGCGCCGCGAGCGACCGCTTCTCCCCCCGTACGACGATGGTCGTCGCCGGCCTCGTCCGCGGCGTGGTCGTGGCAGCGCTGGCGATCCTGACGCTGACCGGGGCGGTCCAGCTGTGGCAGCTGTTCGCCGCCGCGATCGTCGTCGGCGCGACCTCGGCGTTCTTCGTCCCGGCCAGCTCGTCGATGCTGCCCCGGATCGTGGCCCCCGAACAGCTGCACGCGGGCAATGCCCTGCTGAACCTCAGCCGAACCGGGGCGATGGTGCTCGGTTCGGCGGTCGCCGGCGTGGTCGTCGCCGCGGTCGGGGCCGGGACGGCGCTCGCGGTGGATGCCGCCGCCTCGGTCCTGGCCGGGCTCCTCGTCCTCCCGCTCGCCGCTGGTGCAGCTGGACCCGCGACGTCGACAGGAAGCGCCCTCGGCGACATTCGCGACGGTGTCCTCTACGTCTGGCGCGACGTCCCCCTTCGAGCCACGCTCATCGTGATCGCCGTCCTCAACCTCGCCGCGCTCGGTGCGATCGAGGTGGGCCTTCCCGCCCTCGCGTATCAGCGGTTGGGCGAGGGAGCGGCCGCGCTCGGCGCCGCCTTCGCCGCATGGGGCATCGGCTCAACAATCGGATCGATCCTCGCCGGCACGAGGCCCGTCCCGGCCCGCTTCGGCCGGTTCATGCTCGCGACGCTGGCCTTGATCGGCGTCGGTCTGGCCGCGGCCGGACTCGCGCCCACGCTGCCGATCCTGGTCCTGGTGATGGTTGCCCTGGGCGTCGTCGAGGGCGTCGCGACGACGTATGTCATCAGCTGGATGCAGCAGCGGACCGATCCCGCGATGCAGGGACGGGTGATGTCGTTGGCCATGCTCGCGTCGGTCGGCCTCGAGCCCCTGGCCCTGGCCGTGGCTGGCGCCGTGGCGGCACGGGACCTCGGCCTGCTCTTCTGGGCATCGGCCATCGCGATCGAAGTCACCGCGCTCGGCGCAAGCCTCAGCCGGGCGGTCCGGCGGGTGTGACCGCGGACCGCGTCCCGGCGACCTCAGGCGTCGAAGCGCCAGCGCGTCGCACCGCCGGGCTCGGCCGCAAGGACCCCGAAGACCGTGGTCGGGGTGATCGCGTAGAGATCCCACGGCGGAGGGCCGGCGCTCGGCGCGCTGTAGTCGTAGGTGAATGCGCCGTCTTCGACCCTGGCCGGCCAACCCCCATCGGCGTAGCGCTTGGCGAGTCGGTGGAGCGTCGCGTCGTCCGTGACGCGTTCGGCGACGCCCTCGATGACCAGGTCGAGACCCGGCAGCGACATCGCGACGGAGCAGTTCGGGTTCTGGGCCATGTTGCGGCTCTTGCGCGTCCCGGCACCGCTGACGACGTAGACCTTGCCGTTGTCCCATACGGCACCGACGCCGGCCAGGTGCGGCCGGCCGTCCGATCGGGTCGTGGCGAGGAACGACGTCTCGTTCCGCTGGTTGCCCGTCTCGAGCGCCTCGAGCGCGCGAGACCACGGGATCGGATCGAGGCCGTAGAGATCGGCCAGGTTCTTGGTCTCCATGTCGGGCTCCTTCACGGCGGCCGTCGCTGTCGATTCTGACCGCCCGGTCGCCCGAAACTCATCGACCTGCGTGCTACGCCTTGATCGAGCCGGACAGCACGCCGCGGATGAACTGGCGCTGTGCGAAGACATAGAGGACGAGGATCGGCAGCGCGACGAGGATCGCCGCCGCCGACACGGACGGCACGTCGAGGCCGTAGCGGCTCTTGAACACGGACAGGCCAAGCGGGGCGGTTCGGTGGGCGTCGTCGGAGATCATCACGAGTGCGAGCAGGAAGTCGTTCCACGACCACGTGAAGACGAGGACAACCAGCGTGAAGATGGCTGGCCGGCCGATCGGCACCAGCACGCGCCACAGAACCTGCCACGTCGTCGCCCCGTCGATCCGAGCCGCCTCGACCAGCTCGCCGGGAGCGGCCCGAAAGAAGGCCCGCATCCAGAACGTCCCAAAGCACACCTGGAGACCGGCCTGCGGCAGGATCAGCGCCCAATAGGTGTTGGTCAGACCGATCTGTCGGAACGAGTAGTAGAGCGGGATGATCACGGCCTCGAACGGGATGATGATCCCGGCGATGAGCACGTAGAACAGGACGTTCGAGAACGGAAAGCGGATGACGCCGAATGCGTAGCCGGCGGGGATCGACGCCAGCGTCGTGATGACGACGACCGATACCGAGACAATGACGCTCGACGTCATCAGCGTCGAGAACTTCGCCTCGTCCCAGGCCGTGCCAAAGGTGTCGAGGCTCAGCGTCTCCGGAAGGCTGATCCCGGACAACAGCGCGCCGGGCGGATGGAGGGCAGCGATCAGGATCCCGGCGAGGGGCGCGAGCGCGGCGACCGCGAACAGCAGGGCGATCGCGTAGGACAGGCTGCGCTCGCCGCGCGACGTGATCATGCCTCGCGGGCCTCTTCAAGCCGTCGGATGCCGACGGAGACGAGGAGCACGATCGCCGTCAGGATCGCGGCGATGGCCGCGGCGGAGCCGACCTGGCCACTCTGGAACGCCCGCTTGTAGATGAGGATCGTCGGCACGTACGTCTCCGTCCCGGGGCCGCCCTTGGTCGTGACGAAGATCAGGTCGAACGCCCGCAGCGCGTCGACAACCGTCAGCAGGAGCGCCACGACGATTTCGTTGCGCAGCCCGGGCAGCGTCACGGCGAAGAACTCCCGGACCGGACCTGCTCCGTCGACTCGGGCCGCGTCGTAGCGATCCAACGGGATCTGCTGGACGCCGGCGATGAACAGGACCGCGCACAGCCCGGTCGTCACCCACGTCCCGATGACGCCGACCGCGGGCAGGGCGAGCCCGAAGTCTCCCAGCCAGGCCCGGGTCAAGCCGTTCAGCCCGACGGCGCTCAGCAACCCGTTCAGCGGGCCCTGTGGGTCGTACATCCACTGCCAGGCGACGCCGATCACGACCGCGGCCACGATCTGCGGCAGGAACACGATCGTGCGAAACGCCGTCAGGCCGCGGATCCGGTGGCGTGATAGGGCGGCCGTGATGATCAGTCCCAGGCAGACCGGCGCAATGGAGTAGAACAGGATCAGGACGGCGGCGTGGATGAACGCCTCCTGCACCACTGGATCCGTGACGGCGTCGGCGTAGTTACCGAGCCCGGTCCAGGTGGCGACCGTCACGCCGTCCCAGCGGAACAGGGAGATCCACGCCCCGTCGGTCGCCGGCAGCAGCACGAACAACGCGTACAGCACGAATGCCGGGGCGATATAGACGAGCCCGATCAGGCGGGGCTCGCCAGGTCGCCGGCCGGGCGCCCTGGCGCGCGCCCGACCGCGAATGACTCGGTCGACCGTGCCGAGCCCGAACGACGTCATCGGGGGCTCGGCTCGCCCTTCAGCCGCCGTGCGCCTTGCTCCAGTCCTTCTGGACCTCGGACGTGAAGGCAGTCGCACTCTCCTTGCCGCCGGAGAGCTTCTGGAGGCCGCCGAACATGGTGTCGCCCATCGTCTCGGACGCCCAGTCGAGATAGGGCGTCAGCAACCCCGCGGACGACTTGTCGTGGAAGCCCTGGATGATCGCCGCGAGCGAGGAGTTCGGATCCACCGCGCCCGGGTTCGCGAGCGGCGCGGCCGGGAGGTCGCCCTTGCCGGCGACGATGTCCGCCGCCTGTGGATCGGTGATGAAGTCGATCCAGGCGGCCGCGACGTCGGGATGCTTCGACTTCGAGCTGATGTGATAGGGGATCGACAGCGATCCGGTCGTCGGCGTTGCCGCACCTGCGCTGGCTCCCGGCAAGGCGAACCAGCCGACGTTCGTGCCCAGTGGGGCGAACGTGCCGTTCTCCCACGGACCGGTGAGGAAGTAGAGGCCCTCGCCCTTCGCGAAGCGGCCGGCCGCATTCGACTGCGTAACGCCGTTGAAGCCGGACTCGAAGTAGCCCTTCTGGCCCCAGTCCGCCATGATCTGGGCGGCCTTCTGGGTGCCCGCGTCATCGAACGTCGAGCCCGGCACGGCGAACGTCCAGTTCGCGATCGCCTTGGGATCCTCGTTCTGCGCCTGCAACATCATGAAGATGTGACCGAGCGGCCAGCCGTCGAGGCCGCCGACCACGATCGGCGCGACGTTGCCGGCCTTCGCCTTGTCGAGCGTCTGGACGAACTCATCGAAGGTCGTCGGGACGGTCAGGCCGAGCTTCTGCATCGTTGCCTTGTTGTAGAAGACGCCGAGGACCTCGGCCTTCTGGGCGACGCCCCACAGGGGTCCCTGCGTCCATTTCGTTCCGTCGGTTGACCAGCGCAGGACATCCAGCGTCTGCGGCGAGCCGAAACGGGTGTCCCAGCCGTACGCCTTGGAGTAGTCGTCGAGCGGGGCGATCAGGCCGGCTTTGACGAGCGCCGCGTCGACGGAGTAGCCCTCGTTGCCCTGATAGATGTCGGGCGCGTCCGGTGCGGAGGCTGCCAGCTTGATGGTGGCCACGTAGTCATCGAAGCCCTTGGACGTGCGCTTGATCGTGACGTTGGGGTATTTGTCGTGGAACTGCTGGTTGAGGGCATCGATCTCGGCGGATGGGCCGGCCTCGTTCTCCGTGTCCCACTCCGTGATCGTGATCGGTGTCGACGTGTCGAAGCTGGGTGCCGCTGCCGGAGACCCGCTCGCCCCGGTCGAACCGGACGATGCCGCCGATGCGAGCGCGGATGGGCCGGTGCTGGGAGGGCTGGATGCCTGGCCGCTGCCGGGGACGCAGCCGATCATCAGGGCTCCAACCGAGATGAACACCAAGGCGCGCCTGGGTCCGATCATGTCCGTGCCTCCTCCACCGATTCCGCCGAGCGAGCCTCGGCCAGCTTCATCTCGAACTCCCCGCGACTGAGGCCCTTCTGGGCCCTCGCCTGTGTGGTCGTCGCCGCGGCCAGTGACCACGACGCGTACCGGCTCGCGAGCCTGACCCGGTCCTCGAGCGGCCTGCCGGCGAGATCCGCCCAGACGTAGGCGGCAGTGAACAGGTCGCCGGCGCCGGTCGGGTCCCCGACTTCGACGACGGCCGCGTCGACCGCGAAGAACTGGCCGTCGGGACAGGCGGCCGCCGCTCCGTCGCTACCGCAGGTCACGACGACCGTGGTGCCAAGGCCGGCGAGCTGACGAGCGGCGGCCGCCCGGTCCACTGCGCCGGTCAGGAGAAGCGCCTCACGATCGTTGAGGATGAAGGCGCGCAGGCCGGCCAGGGATGGGAGGTTGCCGGCCAGGGCGCGCACCTCCGGCTCGCCGACGACAGCGAAGACCTCGTCGAACTCGGTGAGCTGGTCGACGCTCGGCAGGTCGACGATGACCGCACCCGGCGCGAGCTGGCTGAGCGTCTCGAGGTCGATCGTCGATGGCGGCGCCGCCGTGACGAACGCGCGGTCGCCGTGGACCGGGATGGCCACGGAAACCGGCGTCGCGTCACTGGGCCTGCCGGCCCATCGCACGCCTGCCTCGGTCATGAGCAGCTGGAGCAGCCGGCCCGCCGGATCCTGCCCGATCGGCGAGCAAACGACCGCCTCGAGGCCGAGCCGGTTGAGGGCGTATGCGACGTTGGCCATCGCGCCCGGAACGACCACGAGGTCGCGGGCCAGGCGCTCTTCGCCAGGCTGGGGCAGTCCGTCGAGGCCACGGAAGATCAGGTCCAGGAACGGACTTCCGACGCACGCGACGTCGACCGTCATCGGAGGACCTCGCGGAGCTCGGGCTCACGGGCGACATAGCCGTCGAGGATCCGCGTCGCGACGTCGACCGACGGCACCAGGGGGTGCTGGGCCAGGGCCTTGATCGCCAGCCGGCGGGAGCGCGACAGCGCGGCATCGATCGCCGTACGCTCCGCGGCTCGAACGGCCAGGATCAGAGCCTGCATCTCGAGAGGAACGGTGCCGATCGCGACAGGGACGATGCCGCCGCGCCCGACGACACACGGCACCTCGACCACGGCCTCGGCATCCAGGAACGAGAGGCTGGATCGATTCGCCACGTTGAGGATCCTGACGCGGACGCCGTCGCCGTGGAGTGCATCGACGAGCCCGAGGGCCAAGCCGCCGTAGCCCCCCGGCGGGCGCCCGAGGACGATCTCGCGGCGCTGCTCCGCTCGACCGTCCCAGGCTTCGTCCATGTAGCGCGCCTCGCGCTCGCTCAGCGTCCGCTCCCAGAGATCGAGCGAATCCGCGGGACGGCCATCTCCCGCGTAGAACGACGCCTGCTGCTCCCTGAGGTATTGAGCGCGTACGTTGCCGGCCCGCATCGAGTCGAGCGCTCGCTGCTGGAAGTCGTAGTAGAAGAGGTATTCGTTGGGGATCATCCCGATCGACCGGAGCCAGTCGGCCCCGAACAGGGCGCCCTCCTCGATCTGTTCGACGCGCTCGGTGTCGGCGAGGAGTTCCGGCAGAAGGTCCCGGCCCTCGTGCAGAACGCCGCGCAACCAACCGAGGTGATTGATCCCGAAATAATCGAACCACAGGTCACCCGACTCGCGGCCAAGGGCCCGGGCGACTCGCCCGCAGAGATCCTCCGGCGCGTCGCAGATGCCGACGACCCGGTCGCCGAGGACGCGACGGATCGCCTCGGTCACGAGGCCCACCGGGTTCGTGAAGTTGATGAACAGCGCGTCCGGCGCGCGGCGCGCCACCTGCTCGGCGATCCCGGTCACGACCGGAACGGTCCGGAGGGCGAAGGCGAGGCCGCCGGCGCCCGCCGTCTCCTGGCCGATTGCTCCGGCCTCGATGGCCACCGCCTCGTCGATCAGCCGGCCCTCGAGTCCGCCGACGCGGATCGCGCAATAGACGATGTCGGCGCCGTCGATCGCCTCCTCGAGGCTCGTCGTCGTGACGTGCGGGACGCTCGTTCCCTCGGCCTCGTCGATGCCCCGGAGAACCGCCTCGATGCGCTCCAGCCGGCCCGAATCGACGTCATACAATGCGACGTCGTCATAGCGCGTCTGGGTCTGCCCGCGGGCGATCGCTCGATAGATGACCGGCGTCCGGAACCCACCTCCACCCAGCAGCGCAAGCTTCACGGCGCGAAGACTGGACCAAAGTTGAACCAGAGTCAACCAGGGAATCCGGCACGGCGGCGACGGGTGGATCTGCTCGGCGCCGACCTTCGCTACCTCCAGATCTCACGGCGGCTGGAGGCCGACATCACGACCGGGCGGCTGGCGCCCGGTCAGCGGCTGGCGCCCGAGCGTGAGCTCGGAGAGCGCCTCGGCGTCGCGCGCAACACGCTCAGACGTGCGCTGGCGGGTCTCGAGGCCCGTGGCCTCGTCGAGTCGCGCGGTCGCGTTGGATGGGTCGTAACGACCAAGGCTGTCACGGAGCGCCTCGATCGCCCACACGGGCTGACCGAGTGGGCGGCGCAGGAGGGACTCGACGTGTCGTCCCGGGTGCTGCGGGCTCGCTCTCGACCGATCGATCGGGACGAGGCGGCCAGGCTGCGGCTGCCGCTCGGCGAGCTCGCCTTCGAGCTCGAGCGCGTCCGGCTGATCGATGGCGTGCCCCTGTCATTGGATCGCGCCGTTATTCATCCTCGGCTGCTCGCCGCAGTCGAAGGGGTCGACTTCAGCGCGGCGTCGCTCTACGCCACGCTTCACGACCGCGCCGGCGTCGTGCCGTCGAGAACGGACGTCGTTCTCCGCGCCGTATCCGCAACGGCGCGGGTTGCGCCCCTCCTCGGCGTGAACGTGTCCGCGCCGCTCCTCGAGCTGACCGAGACCGCCTACGACCAGTACGACGAACCGTTCGAGGCGTCGACGCTCCTCAACCGCGGGGACCGCTACATCTTCGGGGCGACGCTCCTGGCGTCCGTCGGCCTGACGACCGTCGAGCCTTCGGGGAGTGCCTCCCGTCAGGCGATGGCGACCACGCTCCGGCGCCGTTCGGCCGCGGCGTCGGACTGACAAGCCCGTGCTGGTCAGAACCGCCGCTGAGGAATCCGACTACCGCATGATACGGGTCGGTGTCACCAGCCCGGACTCGTAGGCGACGACAACCAGCTGCGCCCGGTCGCGCGCCTCCAGCTTCCCCATGATCCGACTGACGTGCGTCTTTGCCGTCGCCTTACTGATCGTGAGCCGATCCGCGATCTCGTCGTTGGACATCGCGGCGCCAACGAGGCCCAGGATCTCCCGCTCACGCGGAGTCAACTCCCCCAGGCCCGCGGCCGGTTCCGGCCAGGGTGTCCGCGAGACGACGTCGGCGATGAGCCGACGGGTAACGCTCGGGGCCAGCAGAGCATCCCCAGCGGCGACGACCCGAACCGCGCGCAGCAACTCGGTCGGTGACGTGTCCTTGACGAGGAAGCCGCTGGCGCCTGCTCGAAGTCCGTCGAAGACATACTCGTCCGTCTCGTACGTCGTGAGGATGACGATGCGGACTTTGCGAAGTTGCGGGTCGCCCGCGATTAGCCGCGTGGCCTCGATCCCGTCCAGCTCCGGCATTCGGACATCCATCAGCACCACGTCCGGCAGGTGCTGTACGGCGAGCCTGACCGCCGTCCTGCCGTCAGCCGCCTCACCGATCACCTCGATGTCCTCTTCGGCGCCGAGGAGTGCCCGGAATCCGGCACGGACGAGCTCTTGGTCGTCGGCGATCAGGACCCGGATCATGCCGCTCCGTCGATGGGCAACCGCGCCCACACGCGGAAACCGCCGGGGGCAAGCGGTCCGGCCTCGAGCTCCCCGCCGAGCGCGGCTGCACGCTCGCGCATCCCGACGAGCCCGTTGCCACCGTCGGCCCCCGGTCCGTTGCCGTCCAGGCCGCGCCCGTCGTCGTCGACCTGGATGACGACATCTGTGGGCTCGTACACGATCGCGATCCGGGCCGAGGCCGCTCGGGCGTGCCGGATCACGTTCGTCAGCGACTCCTGGATGATCCGGTAGGCCGCAAGGTCGACGCCGGTCGGGAGCAGGCGAGCCTCACCACTGACCTCGAGCCGGACGTCGATGCCGGCTGCCGATGTGCTCGCCATGACGCCCTCGACCTGGGCCAACCCCGGCGCGGGTGATCGTGGCTCGGGGCCGTCGGCCTGGCGCAGCAGGCCGAGCGTCGCGCGCAGCTCCTGGAGCGCTTCCTTGCTCGCCTGGTTCACCGCGATGAGCGCGCTCCGGGCCTGGTCGGGGTCCCGATCCATGAGATGCGCACCGACACCCGACTGGACGCTGATCATCGAGATCCGATGGGCCAGCACGTCATGGAGCTCGCGGGCGATGCGGATTCGCTCCTCACGCGCCCTGCGTCGGGCTTCGTCTTCGCGGCTCCGCTCTGCCTCGACCGCCCGTCGCTCGACTTCTTCGAGATAGGCCCGACGGCCGCGAGTCGTTTCGCCGAGCATCAGGCTGGCGACCAGCCAGCCCGCGAACCACAGGGCAGTGATGAGGTCGATGACGTGGCCGCGGCCGAGCAGGACGCCGATCCCGAGGAACCCGCCGACGACCGCGACGATCGCGCTGATCCCGATTCGTGGGTGGCCGGCATCTGCAACGGCGAACAGCGCGACGCCGACCGCGATGGTGCAGAGGCCGCCCGGATAGTTGAGAAGGTCATAGGCAAACGCGGGGATCACCGTGCCCGCCAGCGCCGCGACAGGATGCGCGCGGCGGAATAGGAGGGACGCGGCGCCAGCGACGAGCAGGCCGTAGCCCAGTGGGCCAAGCGTCCGCGCGTCGGCCAGGAACGCGGAGCCCACGACAAATCCGGCCGCGACCATGACCGGCAGGCCGGCCTCCACGACCGAGACGGGAAGGATTCGGATGGATGCCATTCGTTCGGAGCGTATGCCTCCAACTACGAGGCGTCGTCCGCCCCCGGATGTATTCGCGACTGCGCCGTTCGGATGAACGACCTGACCCGGAGGCGGATCCGGCATCCACCCACGGAGGCATTCGGAAGCCTCGGCCTGCGCCCGGTGGCGTAGTCGATTTGCCGTCCACAGGCTGACGACACCGAGCCGACCGCTCGGCAGGCTGGCGCCCATGAACCACATCACCCGCCAGCCTCGTTCCGCGGATCCCACCACGACGTCCGCGACTCGCGCGACGCCCACGGCCGAATCGCCGCGGCGCCCTGAAGACGACCAACCATCCCCCGCCGACCGCCCGGGCATTCGGCTGACCTGGCGGAGGCTCGACCGCCTGGAGTCGGCGGCGACGCTGGGCATGATCCTCGCTTCGCCGCGATCCGCCCTGGTCATGCTCGACCGGCTGGGATCCCGGATCCCGCCCTCGAGCGCCACGGCGGTGCAGCATCCAAGGGCGGTCACTGCCCGCCGGCGGATCAGCTGATGACCAGCCGAGCCCACGTCCGGGACATCGATCAGGCCCCGGTCTCGAGCCGAGCGCCGATGACCGCGAGAGCCCTGCCGGCCAGCGGGGTCGCCGCCCTCGTGTCGAGCGCGATCGTCCAGGGCGCCCTGGGGATCGAGTTCGCGCTCTCAGGCCTGAACAAGCTCGCGGACGCCAACTACGTCGCCAACTTCACCTCGTTCGTGAGCGCCAATCCGGGCGCAACAGCTGGCCCCCTGTCGTGGCTGGTGCAGTCCGTGGTGCTCCCCAACGCCGCGCTCGTCTCCTCGGTGCTGGAGGCCGCCGAGCTGGCCCTTGGACCGATCCTCCTGGTTGGCGCTCTGGAGATCGCGCGCCGGAGGCTGTCCGGGCGGCTGGGTGCGGCGCATGGCTATGAAGCCGCCGTCGCCATCGTTGCCGGCGTCGCCGGCCTCGCCTCCGCCGGACTCGCCTTCTCGATCTTCGTCCTGATGGGCGGTGTCCTGCCGACCGTCATGCCAGGGCGTGCCTTCACCACGGCGATCCCCGTGGAGCTGCTGATCGTCCCGCTCGGCCTGTCCGTCGCCTGG
>Ga0070707_100001374_pt1 | contig 23901 bp, 14 predicted proteins | sample KBSK5502metaG_FD_65468 | JGI IMG/M metagenome (GOLD analysis project Ga0070707, IMG submission 65468) | Corn, switchgrass and miscanthus rhizosphere microbial communities from Kellogg Biological Station, Michigan, USA - KBS K5-50-2 metaG | ecosystem: Host-associated > Plants > Roots >...
GCCGGTCCGGTCGGAATAGAACACGATCCGCTTTCCGTCGGCGGACCAGTCGGCGCCGCGCTCCCGGAACGCGTCGCTCGTGAGCTGCCGCAGCGACGAGCCGTCGGAGGAGGCGACGAATAGGTCCTCGCGCGTCCCCCTCGAGCTGAACGAGATCCACTTCCCGTCTGGAGAGATGCCGATCTCGCGCACGAGCAGAGCGCCGGCGAGGACCGGCGCCGGCTCCCCCGTCACACGCCCGCCGACCGGATCGAAGGGGACGCTCTCGACGATCGACGTCTCGTCGACCGATGCATAGACCATCCGCCGTCCGTCCGCCGCGATGCTCATATGACCGACCCAGCGGGACGGCGCCGTGACGGGCTCCGGCTTCCCCAGGACCTTGCCGGTCTTCTCGTCGATCCCGACCCGCCACAGGTTCATCGTCCCGTTGCGGTCGCTCGAGAAGTAGAGATACGCGCCGTCCGGCGACCACACCGGGTTCCAGTCGACGGCCGGGTCTTCGGTGACCGCGACCTCGCCGTCCCCCGGTTTGGAACCGGCGACGGGAACCGCTGGGACCGTCCAGATGTCGCGGTGATGACCTGGACGGTGACCCCAGTAGGCGATGCGATGCCCATGAGGCGACCAGCTCGGCTGGACGGCGTCTCCCGTCCAGCTCGACTGGACGGCGTTTCCCGGCGTCACGATTCGCTTTGCGCCCGTCGCGACGTCGACCGCCCAGAGACGGCTCTTCACGTTGCGGGAGAGCGGGGTCTGGATGCTTTCGTCCGCGACCACGATTTCTTTCCCGTCCGGAGACCACGCGGGGTTGAAGCCCGCATCCGTCAGCCGCCGCACGGATTCGCCGGTCGCGCCCATCAGGAAGATGCCGCCGCCTCCGCGCTCCGAGCGGAACGCGATCTGGCTGCCGTCGGGAGAGAACGCCGGCTGGATGTCGTCCTCGGGAGTATCACGGGTCAGGTTGATCGCGTTGCGGCCGTCGACGCGCTGGAGGTAGAGGTCCGCGTTGCCGGACGAGTAGCCGACGTAGACGAACGTCTTGCCGTCGGGCGAGATGGTCGGGAAGAGCTCGACGCCGGACTGAGTCGTCAGCGGCCGGAACGTCGCGCCCGCGACGGCACTCGCCGCCCGCCTGCCCGCCCCCGCCCGGACGAGGCGGTAGCCCGCGAGCCATACGGCGAGGGCGGCAAGCGCGAGGACGAGGAGAGCCGCCGCGCCGGTCCGCACGAGCGCCGGCCGCCGCTTTTCCGCGGCAACCGCGGCCGCCGGAACCTCCGACGGCCTCGCGAGCGCGCCCGACTTGCCGACGCCCGTCACCGACTCCAGCGCGAAGGCGAGGTCGTCGGCGGATTGGAACCGGTGCCGCGGGTCCTTCTCCAGGCAGCGGCGGACGATCCGGTCGAGCGCCGGGGAAAGCGCCGGATCCGCCGTCGTCAGCTCCGGCGGGTCCTCCCGCAGGATCGCCGACATCGTGTCGGCGGCCGAGCCGCCGGCGAACGCGCGCTTGCCCGAGAGCATCTCGTACAGGACGGCGCCGAACGAGAAGATGTCCGAGCGATGGTCGGCGGGCTGGCCGCGCACCTGCTCGGGCGACATGTAGCCGAGCGTCCCCATCACGACGCCGGGCTCGGTTCCCGGGGTCCGGGTCGAAACCTCGGTCATCGGGAGCCCGGGCCGCTCCGGCTGCGTCAGCTTGGCCAGGCCGAAGTCGAGGATCTTGACGCGCCCGTCCTTCGTCACGAAGAGGTTCTCGGGCTTCAGGTCCCGGTGGACGATCCCGCGCTCGTGCGCCGCCGCCAGGCCGTGCGCGATCTGCGCCGCGTAGTCGAGAGCCTTTCGAACGGAGAGCGGCGCGGCCGCCGTGCGCTCGCGCAGGTTCTCGCCCTCGAGCAGCTCCGAGACGACGTAGGGCGAGCCCTCGTGCTCGCCGAAGTCGTGGATCGTCAAGATGCCCGGGTGGTTGAGAGCCGAGGCGGCGCGCGCCTCCTGCTCGAAGCGGCGCAGCCGGTCGGGGTCCTGGGAGAAGGAGCCCGGCAGCACCTTGACCGCGACCTCCCGGTGCAGGCGGACGTCGCGGGCGCGGTAGACCTCGCCCATGCCGCCCGCCCCGATCGGCGACAGGATCTCGTAGGGCCCGAGCCGGGAACCGGAGGAGAGGGTCATTCGGTACCTTGTGGAGAATCGTATCTCCGCGGGACCCGAGCCGGAGTGTGAGACGTCAGTCGTATTCCTGCCGAAGGGCGGCGACTGGACGGTCGAGTCGCTGGCGTCGAAGGTCGGAATGTCGCGCTCCACGTTTGCCGCGCGGTTCGCGCAGCTCGTCGAAGAGCCGCCGCTGACGTACCTGACGCGCTGGCGAATGCAGAAGGCGAGCCGCCTGCTTCGGCGTCGCCGAGATCGCGAAGCGCGTCGGGTACGACGCGGAGGCCGCGTTCTCCAAGGCGTTCAAGCGCTGGATCGGCGTGGCGCCGGGCGCGTATCGGCGGAACGCAGAACTGCGGAGTGATCCCAGGCTTCGCGCGGTTGGCGACGGTCCCACCTCCCGCTCGAAGATCCTCTTCGCTTCGGAATTTCCTTCCTCCGCGGCAAGTACAGCTTTCAAACCGCGCCCGAACCTCTGACTCATGACAACTGTTATGACGGAGGTCGTCGTCTGCGCTCTTTCGAACGAAACGCCTTCCCGGAACACCGGGTCGACTCCGCTATCATGGAGCACGAGATGTCGAAGGTTGCGGTCCCCAGGTCAAAGTCCGCCAGGAAGGCTCCGCGAAAGAGCGCTCGGATCGCGCTTTCGAGCCGTCGGCGGCGGTCGAAGTCTGAAGATCGTCTCGACGGAATGGCTGCGGCCGATGCCCTGAAGGAATCGGCCGAGCGAATCCCCTACCAGAAGGCGCGACGCGACCTGGATCTCTGATTGTCCTACCGGCTCGTCCTCACCCGAGCCGCACGCAAGGATCTCGACAGGCTGCCCGGAGAAGTCCTCGGACGCGCCGATACGACGATCCTCGCTCTGGCCGACCAACCCCGACCGTTCGGGTCGGAAAAGCTCCAGGGGTTCGAGAATCTCTACCGAATCCGGCTGGGCAAGTACCGCATTCTCTATGAGATCGACAAAGCAACTTCAATCGTGACGATTGCGAGGATCGCACACCGCCAGAGCGTTTATCGAAAGCGCTAGATCTCGATCCTCGACGCCGGGGCAGATCTTCCCGGCTGCTGAATCCAACCTGGTATCCCGGAGTGATCTGGCCTGCGTCGCGCCAGTCCTGGTTAATCGATCTTCCCGGAGCGAGACATCATTTGTCTCGATCGGCGGCTACCGTAGTGTCTCCCGGGTTCCAACCCGGACTGCCATGACAACCTGTCGGCTCTGCCAGGAACCGATCTTCGGATCGGATCTCGATCCCTGCCAGGTGACCGTCGAGACTTCACGGGTCACGAGGGGGGAGAAGGCCGGCCAGATCTTTACGCTCTTCTGCCACGCGGCATGCTTGTCGGCTCGGTTTCGCTTCAAGTTCGCCGACGAGGCCGAGTTGGAAGAATTCGGATTGCCCGAGAATTGATTCGCTTCGTCGCGACGGACGTCTTCGACTACCACCGGCCCTCCCGGCGCCGGCTTCGCGTCTACCTTCGCGCTCACGGCGTCGAAGAAACCCGCCCTGGACCGTTCGAGGAGACGCTCCGACGGCTGGGAAAGGAGCACGAGGCCCAGCACCTCAGAGCCCTGGCCGCCTCGACCGACGTCGCGGACCTCTCGGCGATCGAAGATCGACGCGAGCGAGAACGGGAAACGCTCCGCCTCCTCTCCCAGGGAGCCCCCGCCATCTACCAGGGGCGCCTCTCCGCCGTCGTCGACCTCGACGGCGAGAAATGCGAGATCGTCGGCGAACCGGACTTCCTCATTTCGCACGGACCCCGGTCGCGTCATCCGCGATTCGAAGCTCGCGCGCACGATCGACGGCGGCCGGCACCCCGAAATCCGCCTCCAGCTCCAGCTCTACGGTTTCCTGTCCTCCAGCCGCTCTCGAGGTGCACGCCGGCAGCGGCGAAGTCCTCCCCGTTGCCTACGACGGCGGCGCGGCGCTCGGCTGCCTCCACTTCCTCCGCTCGCTTCGAGAGGCCGCGGCCGAGCCGTAACGAGCCCGTCGGCTGGTCCAAGTGCGGGGGCTGCGGGTTCCGAGAGCACTGCTGGACCAGCGCCGCGAAGCTAACCGTGACTTCGTCGCACCAAGCACAACTCGCTTCCTATTGCACGGGTGGCGAGGGGTACTGCTCCTAGCCCTGCTAAAGTCCTGGTGCCGCAGCGGCAGGGCAAGGTTGCGAGGGTGGAGCATAAGAACCGCCGATCACGATGCGATCATCCAAGAGGCTGTCGCGGAGCTCGGGGCGCGCCGGACGCGCAAGGGCTACCGCCCGATGAGCGAGCGCGAGAAGCAGAGACTGCAACGAACCACGGAGCAAGTACTTGGCTGGCTTAGTGACTTCGAGCGGGGTGGAACGCACCTTCCCAGCACTACAGCGAACGCGATCCGCGCGGCGTCGCAGCGCTTCTACCGGGATGAGTGGTACCAGCTCGACCAGCAGGTGGAGTATCTTCAGGTGCTTCGTGATGTCTGTTACGAAGCGTCATTAGCAGATCCGCCGAGGCTTCTCTCGTTTTTCGACGCCCTGACGGGTATCGTGATCGAGGCATGCCGGAGGACTCACCGGTACGAATGGCCTCTACTCATATTGGTAGGTTACGGCGCTCTTGCGCGCACCAAGCTCACCGAGCCGCTGCTGGCGATGCTGCCGCATACTCCCTTTGATTTCTGGGTCGTTGATCGGCGGCCGAATTCTCTCGAGGAGGCGCGGACCGCATTCAGGGAATATCCGGATGTCCAAATACTTGCGGACCAGGAGGTCGCCGGGCGCCTGCAGGAGTACACGCGCTCGCACCCGACTACATCTGTCGTCGTATACGTCGCCACCGACGCCGCGAGCCACCTCGCGGTCGCGCGCCACTACAGCGCTCTTAGGGCCAACGTGATCGCAATTGAGAAGCCACTCTGTGGACCACCCGGCGATCGCGACGGGTTCCGCCAGCTCCTAGAAGCCCACGGTGCGTCCGGATCACCGGCCTTCGTCGTGGTTGATCACTACGCCTTCAAGAGCGCACCTCTTGTAGTTGAGGAAGCAAAGCGTAAGTTCCCCCGTTTCTATAATGTGGCGGTCGACGGCGCCAACGTAATGCGATTCCGTATGCTTGAGAGGGCAGGCGTTGATACGAGTAGACAAGCCGCTGTCGAGGGCGTGATATCAGACATGCTTCCTCATCTCTTTCCCTTCGTCACACTCTTTCTCACAAGTCAGTACGAACGCGTGGAGATAGAGGAGGCACGTACCTGGCGCTATGTGGGATCGCCTGAGGATGGAGGAGAGACCTGTGCGCAGGTCCTTCTCCACACTCCCCGCGGCGTCCGGATCGAGGCGCGCGTGGGAAAGGGCCTACCGGAAACTGATAAGCGCGTTACGCTCCAGGGGCCAGACGGTAGCCTTGAGCTGAACCTTGATAACGGTCAGGTGCTGCTCTCGCATGGCTCATTCAACGGCACAATTGGTTCCGCTGGTCGAGGAATTGGGTACGGAGCCGTTCTGTCCTCGCTTCTGATTGCGCCCGCGCTGGAATTCCAGAGCATCGATACCGCGCTACGAATCGCCGACCGCCTCGACGCAATCCAGAAGGCGGCAACGCCCGCAGGCACTTACGACTTTCAAAAGAGCAACCCGGCCTGGCTAGCTACGGATTTCCTCGACGCGCGGTAGGCAGCACCCCCGCAGCGTAGCGAGATGGAGGAAGCCGGAGACGGCGTCATCCTCTGGAAGCTCGTCTCCCAGCGCGATTTGGCGCTCGTCGGTAGCCAGACGGTCGAACACCGACTGTTTCTTCGCCCAGTACTTCCCGAAGCTATTGGGGCGAGCGGCGACCAGATCGCGCGATTATCCCTCTCGACAACGGCAACCACCGCTGCTACGCCTTGCCGGGAGGCCGCGACGCGACGAAGCCCGCGTCTCCACGCGCAATGGAAGTTATATCTTTCTGCCATTTCGCCTGTTTATTTGTCGGTTCCGCTTCAGCTTCCCCGCGTAGGCCGAGGTGGAAGAGCTCGGGTACCACCAGAATTGATCCGCTTCGTCGCGACGGACGTCTTCGACTACCACCGGCCGTCCCGATGCCGGCTTCGCGTCTACCTCCGCGCGCACGGCGTCGAGGAAGCCCGCCCCGGCCCGTTCGAGGAAACGCTCCGACGGCTGGGAAAGGAACACGAGGCCCGGCATCTCGAAGCCTTGGCCGCCTCGACCGACGTGGCGGACCTCTCGGCGATCCAGGATCGGCGCGAGCGGGAACGGGAAACGCTCCGCCTCCTTTCCGAGGGATTCCCCGCGATCTACCAGGGGCGCCTCTCCGCCGTCGTCGATCTCGACGGCGAGAAGTGCGAGATCGTCGGCGAGCCGGATTTCCTCATCCGCACAGCCGCCGGCCACGTCATCCGCGATTCGAAGCTCGCGCGCACAATCGACGGTGACCGGCACCCCGAGATCCGTCTCCAGCTGCAGCTCTACGGTTTCCTCTACGAACGGCTCCTCGGACGTCCTCCGGCCGCTCTCGAGGTGCACGCCGGCAACGGAGAGCTGGTCCCGGTTGCCTACGACGGCGGCGGCGCGGCGCTCGGCTACCTCCGCTTCCTCCGTTCACTTCGAGCCGCCGCGACCGAGCCGTACGAGCCGGTCGGCTGGTCCAAGTGCGGGGGCTGCGGGTTCCGAGGGCGCTGCTGGACCCGCGCCGAAGAGTCGCAGGACGTGGCTCTGCTCCCGACCGTGAGCCAGGGTCTGGCTCATGAGCTCGCGGCCCGCGGCGTGCGGAGCTTCGACGAGCTCCTCTCGAGCTTCGACGAGGGCTCGCTCGCTCTCGTCCGCTATGGAGACGGGAGACGTCGACGTCGGGTCGGCGGCTCCGCCGAGCCGATCCTTCGGTCCGCTCGCGTTCTCTCAAGCGGAAAGGAAGAATCGATCGCCCGGGCGGACCTCCCGGACCCGGAAGACTGCGTTCTCTTCGATCTGGAGGGCATGCCCGCTCACCTCGACGAGCTCGAGAAGATCTACCTCTGGGGCCTGAAAGTCGGGGAGAACGGCTCCTCGCGATATCTGCATTCCGCCGCCGGCTTCGGCCCCGAGGGAGATCGCGAGGCCTGGGAAGGATTCCTGCGGAACGCGGCGGGGCTCCTGGACGACCGCCCGACCCGGCGCTTCATCCACTGGGGCGGCTACGAGAAATCCCGGATCGAAATGTACGTGGACCGCTTCGGGGATGCGGATGGGACCGCGGCGCGTGTGCTCGACGCCCTCGTGGACCTTCTTCCCGTGACCCGAAATTCGATCTCGTTGCCCATTCCGAGCTACAGCCTCAAGGTCGTCGAAGAAGTACGTGGGGTTCCGCCGTGCCCTCCCTGAGGCCAACGGCGCATGGGCCATGGCCCGCTACATCGAGGCGACCGAGATGAACGACCCTGCCGAGCAGGCCGGCGTTCTCGACCAGATCAAGGCCTACAACCAGGAAGACCTCGACGCGACCTGGGCGGTCCTATCGTGGCTGAGGGATCGAACCCTGAGCGATACGGGCGGGTCTTAGCACCTGATCGGTTGAACCCAAGAATTGTAGGATCGTACGTAATGAACCTGTTTCTGTCGACCCGGCGTTCGACGACCTCTGAAGAAAACCACCTGACGGAGTTCATCGCAGCGGCTCTCGAGGTGGACGACGACCTTCGGCGTGCGTATGCCTCCGTCGTTCTCCAAGACTACGCGGAACGACAGGGCTGGGGTGTGGTGGAGATCGCGGAGTGCGGAACGCAGAAGAATTTCCGGGATACGTCGTGCTGTCCTGATCTGGTACTGAACCTTCGCGACGGCCATGTGATCATCTGCGAGCACAAGATTGACGCCCCCGAGACCCTGGCTCTGAACGAGACTGATTCCGGTTCCGATGAACCTATCCGTCAACTGAAACGGTACTTGAGACTTTCCGTTGACGGGGTGGCCTATTTCCGCTCTTCGTGGCGCCCGCCGGCTGCGGAGATCCTCGCTCATCCGAAGTACGTGAAGCCTGCGAATCGCGAGCACTTCCTCTGGAGCGATCTCTACGAACCGCTTCAGCAGGGTACATCCGACGTTGCGCGCTGGCTACGCGAGGGTTTTGAGCACCTCGGGTATACCCCTCCGCATCCCGCCATCGGGAACCTTGACGATCCTGACGAAGTACTCAGACGCTCGAACCGTCAGAATCTCGCTAAGCTGTGGAATCTCACCCGATCAAGCCTCAGAGAGGCCGGATGGAAGGTTGACGCAGGCGCGACTTGCGAGCTCTACCTGCGCTCGAATTCGCAGTCTGCGGCCGAGCTGATCTGGGTCGCGCCCCGCAGGGAAATGTTGTGGGTTCGAATCACCCCTCGGGATCCAAGCACTCTCGATGAGATCCACGAGCGGGTCTCGGCAGCCGCAGCGGCTTTGAAGCCTCAGGTCGAGGTCTCTACCGCGGCCATACGTCGCGGTGACGGACATAGGGGCGTCGTTGACGCAGCTATTCCCCTCAGAACGCTACTAAAGGAGATGGAGACGTCGCTCGAGATTGAGCAGCGGCTCCGTTCCTACATCGTTCCGCTCGTACGTGCCGTGGAGGCCGCCCGGATCCCACAGTAGAGCGAGGTCCTTTTCGCCCCGACCCTATGCGGCCATAGACGCCTGGAAGTCTTCTGAGAGCAGACCTGCCTCGAGCCGCCAGGCTTCGAGACCATCGTGAGCCGGCTGGCCGACATCCTCGTCGTGCAGGCCGTGCGTGCGCACCTCTGGCAGAGCGGCGGAGGGTGCAAAGGGTGGCTTCGGGCGCTCGTCGATCCGCAGATCGGCCGGGCGCTCTCCCTGATCCACGAGAAGCCCGAAGACAACTGGACGGTCGAGTCGCTGGCGTCGAAGGTCGGGATGTCGCGTTCCGCGTTTGCCGCGCGGTTCGCGCAGCTCGTCGAGGAGCCGCCGCTGACGTACCTGACGCGCTGGCGGATGCAGAAGGCCAGCCGCCTGCTCGAGACGAGCCAGGCCGGCGTCGCCGAGGTCGCGAAGCGCGTCGGCTATGACGCCGAGGCCGCGTTCTCGAAAACGTTCAAGCGCTGGATCGGCGTAGCGCCGGGGGCGTACCGGCGCACGTCGGAAGCGCGGAGTGGTCCGAACTGGACATCCAGCGCTAGTCTGTAGGATTTCCTTACGGCTTAACTACTGTCGCTGTGGTCGGCGGAAAATCGACATCTTCACTGCCATTCAAATAACTGATATAGCGCCCTTTATACCCTACGAGAGTAAGAAAGATACGCTTCACGAGCTCCCGAAGTACTGCGATATGCCTCACGTATTCAGAGGATTGGCCGGGCGACGTTCCTCTGCCGTGCACCGTTCCCCCTCTGGTTCTAATGGCGTCCCTGATCGGGAGCTCAAGGCCAGCGTACGGAACCCCGTCGCTGCCGAGCATACGAAACAGCCGCTCTCGAATCGTTAGAGCATTAAGGCCGCCCAGCTTCGCATCGAACAGCTCTTCGGCTCTCTTGATCGAGCTTTCCCCAATCTCAGTGGGAAGACCGCGGATGACTTCGTCAATTGCGGCCTCCATTTTGGGACGGACATGTTGTGTGAATTCGTCTTTCGAGAGCACCGAACCCGAGAGAGCGTTAGCTCGCTCGAAGGCGCCAACCAAGTACTCAAGCGTCGTCTGGACCGTGACCAGTTTCACCTCTAGGTAACTGGAATGCGCGAAGAACGACTCGATCGCCACGTCCAATCCTCGTGACTCCCGAAGTGTCTCGGTGTAGCCGCGAGCCGCAACCTCCACGAAAGGAAGAAGGTCTAGCGAATACCAAAGCGGTTCGGCGGCAGCTCCCCGAGGGCTCGGCTCCCAGATCTCCGAGCGTACCCACCTATCGCCAACTCGGAGATCACGCGCGCCAGCGGTGAAGAAGCGTCCCTCCACAAGGGAGAGAACCTCCAACATTCGACGGCACTCCTTATCGCAGGCTTCCAGCCAGTCGTCGATAGATCGGGTCTCATCGGCAGATGCCTTAATCTCAAGCAAACCCGAGAGATCGTCCTCTCGTTCAAGTTTCGATCTTGCTGAGAACACTAGCTCACCGCAAGAAGTCGTCACCTTCTGAGTGCCGAGACCGCGGATACCGGCGACTCGGTACAAAGCGTCTGCACCCGCCGCCGAAGAAGGCAAAGTCGAGTTGGCAGCCTGCAGGGTTACCTGAGACAGGTGCCCGCCGATTCTCAAGTCCGACCCCAAGATCTCATGCCAAGTAGCGAAAAAGCTATCGCTCCGGAGCAGTCGACCGTCCGGCGCGTGTCCTTCAAAGGAGATCGGGGTTACGAGGCGACCGGCTGATCGACCCGTATCAAGCAACCAGGTGCTGTCAGCGGCGATCGGGGCAAGCGCCGTCTCGAAACGTGTCTTTCCAGAGGTATCTACCGTCAAATCGAAGACAGCGTCGATGCTGTTTCCCGAATCCCAAATCCTGCCTTTGCAGTGCCGGATCGTGAGCGTGACGTCCGGAGCAGATTCTCCTTCCATGCGACTTCCCCTCTGACAGGTAAAAACGATTCCGAGGCGTCGCCCCCACGACCTGCTGCCCTGGTCCACGGCTCGCGGTCGGTACCTACTTGGGCCGGCTTCGTCGCCCGAGGTCTCAGAAGCGAGGTCATCTTTCCGATTTTTGGACACGTGGGTCAAGGTCCTCGAAGATGAGATTGGACCTGCAACTTGCGGCACTCGAATCGCCGCAGAAACGGGGACCGCGGCTGTCTCGGTCGCTATAAAATCCGGAAACAATCTGTAATCGGTGGAGTTCGCTAATTGTCATCGAATTCGCGAGGGCTTCAGGCTGTCCCCGGGGCTTGCACGGTGACGGAGAAGCCACCTCAGTACCCCGGCCACCGACAGCGTCTTCGTGATCGGTTTCTCAAATCTGGGTTGGCTGGATTTGGGGATTACGAGGTTGTGGAGCTTGTCCTTACCCTCGCCATCCCACGATCCGATGTAAAGCAACCAGCGAAAGCACTTGTCGGGCGCTTTGGTGACCTACGCGGCATTCTCGACGCGCCGGTAGAGGAGCTTCGCACCGTCGATGGAATCGGCTCCGTCACGCCGGTGGCACTGCGGATCATCAGGGCGGTTGCCGCGATCTACCTCCAGCAGACAGCCGAGGGTCGCGATTCGTTGGCCGATCCAACCCTTTTGGCCGATTTCTGGCGCCTGCGGATCGGATCGCTTGCCAACGAAGTCTTCGAGGTCGCCTGTCTTAATTCCGCCTATCGGCTTCTCCCCGACGGCATCGCGACTCTGGCTGAGGGGACGATCGACCGAGCTACTGTTTACCCACGTCGGGTCATCGAGTTGGCACTCAAGCGCGGCGCAGCGGCCCTCGTGCTCGCCCACAACCATCCGAACGGGAGCGTCCAGCCGAGCGACCAGGACAGACTTCTCACGCGTGCTCTGATGCTGGCTGCGGAGATCGTTCAACTGAAGGTGCATGATCACCTGATCGTCTCGGCGGACGAGTCGTTTAGCTTCCGGAAGGCGGGCCTGCTGTGAAAATAGCGCCCGCGATTCTGGAGAACTATCCCGACCTGAACGAAGCTCAGCGGAGCATCGTTGGGCACTTGGATGGGCCCCTTTTGGTGATCGCCGGGCCCGGGTCGGGAAAGACCTACGGGATCGTGCTCCGTGCCCTGAACCTCCTCATTCTGCAGGAGGCCGGTCCACGAGAAGTCATCCTCTGCACCTTCACGGAGAAGGCCGCGTTTGAAATGCGAGATCGGCTGGCCGCCGCGGCACGCAAGGTGGGATATCAAGGTGACCTCTCGGAACTTCGTGTCTCCACGATCCACGGACTTTGCAACCGGCTGCTGATGCAACACCGGCACAGAACCGAACTAGGGCACAACTACGAGACACTGGACGAGCTTACCCAGCTGCTATTTATCTTCGACCACTTTGACGAGATCATCGGCGCCGAAGAGAACGGCCTCTATCTCGGACGGTGGACCACGCGCTGGACGGCGATCGAGGAGGCGCGTGCGTACTTCGACAAGATCACGGAGGAATTGCTCGATCCTGCGCAGCTCACAACGTCGGGCAACCCCTTCCTCGCCGCGATCGCGGCGGCCTACGAGGGCTATCGACACGCGATGGTCGAGAACAACCGGGTCGATTTTGCGCGCCTCCAGAGCCGGGTTTACGACTTGCTTGCCGATCCGCAGATCGCGGACGCCGTCACGCGCGAGGTCAAGCATGTCCTCGTAGACGAGTATCAGGACACAAACTACATCCAGGAGCAGCTTCTCTTAAAGTTGACCGAACAGAACCGGAACCTGTGCGTCGTCGGCGATGAGGACCAGAGCCTGTACCGCTTTCGGGGCGCCACCGTGCGGAACATCCTCGAGTTTCCCATCCGTGTGCCGGGGTGCAAGGTAGTCAAGTTAACGACCAACTACCGCTCGCATCGGACAATCGTCAAGGCATACGACCGCTGGATGGCGTCGATCAGCTGGTCTAACCCGAGTGGGATTCCCTTCCGTTACGACAAGACAATCGATGCCGACCCCGAGGCGGAGTACCCCGACTATCCTGCCGTTTTCGCTATCTGGGGGCGAAATAGGAGGGATGAGGCTACTCGCTTCGCAGACCTGGTCCACTTTCTGAAGGAACGTGAAGTCATCGAGGACTACAGCGAGGTTGCACTGCTCCTGCACAGCGTGCGGCAAGATCATAGCGGGCGATATCTCGCCGCCCTGGAGGCTCGTGGTATTCCGACATTCTGTCCCCGCGCACGAGCGTACTTCGACAACGACGAAATTCGACTCATGGTTGCCTGCTTTGCGGTCCTCTTCGGCTGGCACGGCCAGAACCGGGGCACCGTCGCGGGAGCAGCCGCCGACCTCGCCGGATATGTCGACGCCGCGATTATGGACCTTGGACGGAGTTTCGCCGGGCCACATCCGCTCGCTCTAACCCTAGCGAAATGCGTCGAGGAGGTCGCCGCACTGCGGGAAGGCGAGGCCCTCGACCTGCGACCGGCTGACTATTTCTACCTGCTGCTGGGCGTCGAACCATTCGCCAGCGCAGTCAAGAACGAGAACCCGGCTCGGCGCCTCGCCATCTTCTCGCAGCTCCTCAACACCTTTCAGAGCTACTACCATTACACCGTAGTCACCCATCGCAACCGGGACTTCCTGCGATTCGCACTGTTCAATAGCTTCCTTCGCCTACTCCACGACGGAGGAATCAACGATTACGAGGATCCCGACCAGCCCTTTCCGAGGGGCCAGGTACAGGTAATGACGATTCATCAGGCCAAGGGGCTGGAATTCCCGGTCGTCGTAGTTGGCTCCCTTGCCACCCAACTTTCAAGCCCAAAGCAGGTCGATCGGGACCTCGGCCGCTTCTACCACCGGCCGCTTTTCGAGCCGGAGAACCGCATCACCCTTTTCGACCGAATGCGCCTCCACTACGTCGCGTTCTCTCGCCCTCAGAAAGTGTTGGTCCTGACCGCCCACGAGAGACCGAAGGATCACTTCGCTCCGATCTGGCAGGGCCTTCCGCAGTGGCCGTATGTCCAGCAGGATCTCCTCGCCGCCCAGCGTTTCGAGCCTCGCGCGCGGATGCCTGTCAAACGCTCTTACAGCTTCACGGGGGACCTCAAGATCTACGAGACCTGCCCGCGCCAGTACCAATTCTTCCGCGAATACGACTTCACCCCCTCGCGCTCCGCAGTAATCTTCTTCGGCCTGCTCGTGCACCAAACCATCGAAGAAATTCACCGGATTGTGCTCGCGGGCGGCCTTGCCACCTTGGATGAGCCTCGAATCCGCGCACTCTTCGACCGTACGTTCCGGTTCCTCACTCTGAGCGATGTCCGCCCGATCGGCGACACGGCCAGGGAAGCCGGCTTCACTCAGGTAATGAACTACTTCCGCCAGAACCAGGACGAGATGCAGCGCGTGATCCAGACGGAGGTGGACGTCTCGCTGGAGAAAGACGGCTACATCCTAGGCGGCAAGGTTGACCTCCTGCTAGGCGGAGACGGCAAGCTCGAGCTCCTCGATTTCAAGACTTCTCCACGACCCAAGGACAGTCCAGATCTCCTCTCGGCCTACGAGCGGCAGCTCAGCACCTACGCCCACATTCTTGAGCGGCGCCACGGCCGGCGCGTCGACAGGTTGCTTCTGTATTGGACCTCGGAGAAAAACAAGGATGACGCGTTGACGGTCTTCCCGCACCATTCGGAGCGGATCGAAGAGGCCGGGAGGTACTTCGATCACGTGGTAGCCCGCATCCAGAATGAGGACTTTCAGGTGACCCATCCGCCCGAGGCCGGTATCTGCAAGGAGTGCGACCTCCGGCGGCTGTGTCGGAATGACGGCATCATCGCGATCGTGGAGTAAAGGAAGGACATGCCGAAGATAGACATAACCCGCACAGAGCTGGTCTGGCCCGGTAAGTACAACGAGGACGGCACCCGCACAGAGGTGGCGAAGGTCAGTCTTCCCTTCCAGGTCATCGAGACCGTAAACGAGAGCCGTGCCACACGGGAAGCGAAGAAAGAAGGCGTGCAGGAGGGGCTCTTTGAAGTCTATGACGGCAAGGAGGGTGACACCTTTGCGAAAGGCTGGCAGAACAAGCTCATCTGGGGCGATAACCTGCTTGTGATGGGGTCGCTGCTGGAGAAGTTCGCGGGGAAGATCGATCTTATCTATATCGATCCTCCTTTCGCGACCGGTGCGGACTTCTCGTTTACGGCTGAGATAGGCGATCAGGGCCTAGAGATCGAGAAGCAACAGTCACTGATCGAGGAGAAAGCGTACCGCGACATGTGGGGAGGCGACCGATCCTCCTGGTTCGCGATGATGTCTCATCGCCTCAGCCTCATCCGTGAACTTTTATCGCCTGTGGGTACGATCTATCTGCATCTCGACTGGTACGTCGGCCATCACGCCCGCCCAGTGCTAGATGAGATCTTCGGCGAAGACAATTCACTCGGCGAGATCGTTTGGGCATACGGCTCCCCTTCGGGAGGGCGGGTTTCCGGCGCTAAGCTCGTTAAATCTCACGACGTCATTTTCATCTATGCCCGGGAGCACGGAAAGCATAAGTACAAAGTGGTCTACCGCCCCTACTCAGAAAAGTACATAAAGGACTGGTTCAAGTTCGACGATAACGACGGTCGCCGCTATCGCAAGCGGTGGCGCCGCGATGAGAGAGGGGTGTCGGACTTCGAGAAGCAGTACCTCGATGAGAGTCGGGGCGTTCCCGCAAGCACGGTGTGGTCCGACATTCAACAAGCTTACGCAGACCCCCGGGCGTACAAGGCGGGAGTGTCATCGGAGATCACCGGCTTCCCTACGCAAAAGCCAGAGAAGCTCCTGCAGCGGATTCTTGAGATCTCGTCCGAGCCGGGAGACCTGGTCGCCGATTTCTTTTGCGGCTCAGGCACCACGCTGGCTGTGGCCGAGAAGCTTGGTCGCCGCTGGATCGGCTGCGACCTTGGCCGTTGGGCCATTCATCTAACCCGGAAACGTCTTCTTGGCATCGAGAACTGCAAGGCTTTCGAGGTGCTGAACCTCGGGAAGTACGAGCGCCAGTACTGGCAGGGCGTTACCTTCGGCGAATCGAAGGATAAGCCTCTAGCCGAGCGATCGCTCTACGAGTACCTCGCCTTCATTCTGAAGTTATACGGGGCTCAACCGGTACCCGGCATGGCAAATCTGCACGGAAAGAGGGGCAAGGCCATGATCCACATCGGCTCGGTGGACGCCCCGGTGACCATTGCAGAGATCGATGCGGCCGTTGACGAGTGCGCCAAACTCAAGCAGGTCGAGCTTCACGTGCTCGGCTGGGAGTGGGAGATGGGCCTGTACGACCTGATGGTCGAAGCCGCGAAGAAGAAGGGCGTGAAGCTTCTGCTCCTGCAGATCCCGCGCGAGGTGATGGAGCAGCAGGCTGCCGACAAGGGTGATGTCCACTTCTTCGAGCTGGCCTACCTGGAGGCCGAGATCAAAAAGCTCAAGAAGCTCGGCACGCAGGTTTTCCTGAAGGACTTCGTTATCCCCAACACTGATCTGATTCCAGACGAGGTGCGAGGCAAGGTGAAGAAGTGGTCGGACTATATCGATTACTGGGCGGTTGACTGGGACTTCCGGAACGACACCTTCATGCAGGGCTGGGTGGCTTACCGCACCCGCAAGGATCGCAAGCTTCCGCTCGCCTCCGATCCACACACGTATGAGCAGGCGGGCAAATACCGAATCCTCGTCAAGGTGATCGACATATTCGGCAACGACACCACGCAGGCCTTCGACGAAGAAGTGAAGTAGCCGTGCCGAAGGCCCTCATTTCCTACGACAAGGACCTGCCCGAGATCCGGGGACGCCTCCCGTGGGAGAAGCCGACCTCATTCTTGGTCAAGGACGATGCGGCCGCGACTGGATGGCGCGAGGACACCTCTGGACGCCGGCCGAGCCGGCTGCTCTTGGTGCCGAGAATCCGCACGGCAGTGGACGCCTGGCGTGAACAGGATTATCCCGGAATCTCCGATGTCGCGCGGCGCCTGTTCGAGTACTGGTTCGGTGAAGACCATGAAGTTGAGGGCTTCCCAGTGCCCTTCCGGTACTACTTCTGCCAGCGCGAGGCGATCGAAACGCTGGTCTGGGTCGTCGAGATCGTAGGAAGGCGCGACGCCCAGAACCTGATCCGGGCCTACGCCACAATCTTTCAGAAGGACCTGCTCTCAGAGAGCATCGAGTTCCAGACCACAATGGAGGGCAAGCGGCAGATCCGCCGATACGTGCCGGAGCTGGATCGCGACGGCGTGCAGGACCTACCGCCCGAGGATCTGCGCCGCTTTGGTTTTAAGATGGCCACGGGCTCGGGCAAGACCTGGGTGATGGCGATGGCGGTTGTCTGGTCATACTTTCACAAGAAGCGTGTGCCCGGATCCGAACTCTCGACCAACTTCCTGATCGTCGCGCCGAACGTCATCGTCTACCAGCGGCTGGAAAAGGACCTCGCCAGCAACCGGATCTTCAGGCAGCTCCCGCTCGTTCCTCCGGAGTGGCGGCCGTTCGAGCCGAAGGTGATTCTGCGCGACGAAGCCACCGAGCCGGACGCGTCCAGCAACCTCTTCCTCACCAACGTCCACCAGCTTTACGAGGCGCGCGACCAGGAGTGGACCCCGCAGAATGCGGTCGAGGCGCTGCTCGGCAAGAAGCCGATCAAGGATCTGGCGGCTGGTCAGCGTTCGATGCTGGAGCGGGTCAAGTCGCTGAAGGACCTCGTGGTCCTGAATGACGAGGCGCACCATGTGCACGATGATGACCTCGCCTGGAGCCAGTCGTTGCTGGCGGTCCATCGGACGCTGCCCAAGGGCCTCGGCCTCTGGCTCGACTTCTCTGCCACTCCCAAGGACCAGAGTGGGATGTACTTCCCCTGGACCGTCTGCGACTACCCGCTCGCCCAGGCGGTGGAGGACCGGATCGTCAAGGCGCCCCTGATCGTCACGCGCGACAACGATCCGAAGCAGCCCAAGCACGACCCCGAACACGTCACTAAGGACGACATTACGGAGAAGTATGGCTATTGGCTGCGAGCCGCAGTCGAGCGTTGGAAGGAGCATTGGAAGGTCTACCAGAGGTTGGCGACGAGACCCGTGCTCTTCATCATGGCCGAGAAGAACCTGTACGCGGACGTGATAGGCGTGTACTTGTGGAAGACCAAAGAGTTCGGCTTCAAAGAGGCCGAGGTGCTTGTCATCCACACCGACGAAGCGGGCGAGATCACCAAGAAGGATCTGAAGAAAGCTCGTGAGGTCGCGCGGGACATTGACAAGACGGAGAGCAAGATCAAGGCGATCGTAAGCGTCATGATGCTCCGCGAAGGATGGGACGTCCAGAACGTCACCGTAGTCCTGGGCCTCCGGCCGTTCACAGCGAAGGCGGAGATCCTTCCCGAGCAGGTCGTCGGTCGCGGCCTGCGCCTCATGACCGGGATTAGTCCAGATCGCACGCAGACGCTTGAAGTGCTGGGGACGCGCAACCTCCTAAACCTACTCCGCGATCAGCTCGAAGCCGAAGGGGTCGGTGTCGGAAGCACGAAGGAAGATCCGCCCCTTCCAGTCGTGGTCGAACCCCTTCGAGAGCGGCTACTTCGCGACATCGCGATCCCGATCACCAAACCCCGGCTAATCCACGACATCCGAAAGCTCTCCGACCTTAAGGTCGAGGCCTTGGACGCCGTGTACGAGCAGCACGAGCTCGCGGAACCTTTTCGCGTGAGGCTAAAGCTCGAGTTCGCGACCACGCAGACTGAGGTATCTCAGGTCGACATCGGCACCGCCGATCTCGCAACTCCGCAAGAGCTTCTGGCTTCAATAACCAACAAGGTGATCGACCGCGCAAAGCTGCCGAACCGTTTCGCAGAGCTGTACCCTGCGGTCAAGGCTTACGTAACCGACCGCTGCTTCGGGCGCCCAATTGACACCGAGCACGACGCAATTCGCTCCCATCTCGCGCGCCTCGAGATCCAGGAAGGCATCGCGAAGTACCTCGCCAGAAAGATTTCCGAGCTAACTGTCGAGCGGCGACTCATCGAGTTCGACAAAGCCGACTTCAAGCTTTCCCAGACTAAACCTTTCAGTTGGCGGCGTGACCTTCCCCCTCTTGTTGCAGAAAGGACCATCTTCAACTACGTGGCCACCTACAATCCATTCGAGCGTCGCTTTGCGCAGTTCCTCGACAAGGCCAGCGACGTAGATCGCTTCGCGTCACTCGGTACGACAGACCAGGGTGACTCAAGCTCGCAGTTTCGTGTTGACTACCTGAAACCCACAGGCGCGATCGGCTTCTACCACCCCGACTGGGTAGTGGTGCAGAGGGTCGACAACGCCGAGACCAACTGGATCATCGAAACCAAGGGCCGCGTCTGGGAGAGCACCGCCGCAAAGGACGAGGCTATCCAGGACTGGTGCGAACGAATCACGGAGGCCACCGGCAGCCCGTGGAGGTACGCTCGCGTCAACCAGACCGCATTTGAACGGCAGAAACCAGAGACGCTCGATGACGCTACGCGGCTGGCAGTGATCGAGCTAACGCCGAGGCTTTTGTGACGCTCTAACGCCCGAAGTCGCCTTCGGAAAGCCAGTCTGAGCCAACCACATCCACTGAACACCCGGCCGATTTGAGTTTGCTCACTAGCTCCTGACGGCTCTCGGGCGCATTCGATAGTCGGTGGATGTGCAGACCCTCGATGTCGCTTATCGGTCTAATCTTTCCCACTTTGATCAGAAGAGTCCTGTTCGGATGGCGACCGAAGGCAAGGCCCGCTTCGAAGAGAACATTTGGCCGCGGTTGGCCACTCAGAAGTCGTTCAAAGGGCGGATCATCCTTCTTTAGCAACCTCCGCCTTAGCTTGGCCTCGTCGTCGGGAGTAAGGAGCACCACAACGGCGGAAGCCCTTTCGAAGGCCGCGTCGAGCACCTCACCAATGTAGGGGCTTGGTTTCCCGGCCAACTTAAGAGCTTCCCCCCACTCAACGGGATGAAGCCCGATTGATCGGAGAAACTGAAAGAGTGCTCGCCGTATTTTCACGTCACGGCCGTGAACCACGAACACGGTCTTTCTTCCCCTTCTGCTCGGAGAGGCCTTGGCCTTGGGCACCGTTCTCCTCGGTCCGCGCGCAGTCGCTTCTTCGCGAAACTCGGCAGGCGGAATGGGAGAGCGAGGGGCCCGCTGAACCTCTTGACGAAGCTCCGGGGACAGTCTCTGCAGCGCCTGACCCGTGCCGATACCCATCTCGCGCGCCCAAACGATTAGAGCCGCTGACGAGCTTATGCCTTCGCGATTTGCGCGTCGGCTAACCCGCTCGCGAAGGTATTGAGGAGACTTTCCCGTTTTCGTAACGAGCTTCTGGAGCAGGGCCTGATCCAAGCGAGTGACCGGCATTCGCGTCTCGCCCTTCTCGGCTAGGGACTAATGTTTAGCGGTCTTCCTTGTCACCCTCTCCTCTTCTGCGCAGATGTCTGGCGATTGAGGTGACTCTGTTTATGTCGCATCCGACGATCTTTCTGATGTCTTGATGCTTCACACCCGCAACCGCGAGATTCACGATAAGTAGGTCTCTTAGCAGTTCCGCGACGTCGTTCCGGTTTCGTTTGCTCGTTTTGGCCATGTTACTTCTCAGAGTATCTTATTCACCGCTTGACCGCAGCGCCGATCCTCTCCGCAATCGCCCCAGCGGAACCAACCTGCTAATCGTTGCTTGATCGACACCAAGCGCCCTCGCAACCTGCGCTTGGGAGAGGCCTAAAACCAGCAGTTGAGCAACCAAGAGTCTCTTGATCGACTGAAGCTCGGCAAGTATCGCGGCGAGATCTACTTCCTGCTTGCGCTTTCTGGCCACTGGATCACCTATCTCGTGCCGTGGGCACGCCCCCTCGCCGAGGCTTTTGGGGAGCTGCCGCCACAGCCCTTGGAGTTTCGCCTTAGCTACACCCGCTCGTGGCGCCGCAGTTCAGACACTTGTAGCATGCGCCGTTCCTCACCATGATCGAGCCGCACTCGTGGCACGCGGGGGCGTCGGCGGACGTCGCAAACGCAAACGGCAGCGGCCCTCCGGCCCCGGCAGAGCGCGACGCCACGGCCTGCTCGGTCACGGGCACGGGCGCCTCGGACGGCGTATCCCGCGCGATGATGCCGATCGCCTCTTTCTCCTCGGCGGTCAGGAACTTCGACCCGAGCCACTTGAAGATGTAGTCCACCAGCGACTTCGCGATCGGGATCTCGGGGTTCTTCGTGAACCCGGAGGGCTCGAACCGCATGTGCGTGAACTTATCCACCAGCGCCTCGAGCGGCACGCCGTACTGCAGGGTCAGCGAGATCGCCGTCGCGAACGAGTCCATCAGGCCCGAGATCGTCGAGCCCTCCTTCGACATCGTCAGGAAGATCTCGCCCGGCTGGCCGTCGTCGTAGAGGCCCACCGTGATGTACCCCTCGTGGCCGGCGACGTTGAACTTGTGCGTGATCGCGCGGCGCTCGTCGGGGAGCTTCCTCCGGATGGGCTGCGGCAAAGCGGCCTTTCCGACGTACTCCAGGCTCGACCGCTTCTCCGGAGTCCAGGAGTCGCTCTTCGAAGCCGCGGTGTTCAGCGGCTGCGTGCGCTTGCAGCCGTCGCGGTAGATCGCGATGGCTTTCAAGCCCTGCTTCCACCCCTCCATGTAGACCGTCGCGATCTCGTCGGGCGTCGCGTCGGTCGGCAGGTTCACCGTCTTCGAGATCGCGCCGGAGAGGAACGGCTGCACCGCTCCCATCATCCGGACGTGCCCCATGTAGTGGATCGATCTGGTGCCGTTTAACGCGCGGAACGAGCAGTCGAAGACCGGCAGGTGCTCCGGCTTGAAGCCGGGCGCGCCCTCGATCGTCCCCTTCTCGTCCACGTAGTCCACGATCTCGTTGACCTCGGTCTCGGAGTAGCCCAGGCGCTTCAACGCCAGCGGGACCGTGTTGTTGACGATCTTGATCGTGCCGCCGCCGACCAGCTTCTTGTACTTGACGAGGGCCAGGTCCGGCTCGACGCCGGTCGTGTCGCAGTCCATCATGAAGCCGATCGTGCCGGTGGGCGCCAGGACCGTCACCTGCCCGTTCTTGTAGCCGTACTGGCGTCCGGATTCCAACGCCGCGTCCCAGACCGCCTTCTGCGCCTTGTGGAGCTCGGCGGGGACGCCGATCGCCGGGACCTTGTACGCCGCCTCGCGGTGCATGCCGATGACGTCCAGGAACGCGTTCTCGTTGGGCGGGTAGCCCGCGAAGGTGCCGAGCTCCGCGGCGATCTTCGACGACTCCAGGTACGCCTCGCCGCACAGGAGCGACGTGATCGCGGCCGAATAGGCGCGGCCCTCGTCGGAGTCGTAGGGGATGCCGGTCGCCATCAGGAGCGCGCCCAGGTTCGCGTAGCCCAGGCCGAGCGGCCGGAATTTGAAGGAGTTCTGCGCGATCTTCTCGGTCGGGTAGGACGCGTTGTCGACCAGCATCTCCTGCGCGGCGATGACGACGTCGCAGGCGTGGCGGAAGTTCTCGACGTGGAGGGAGCCGTCCTCGGCGTTGAAGAACTTCATGAGGTTGAGCGACGCCAGGTTGCACGCGCTGTCGTCCACGAACATGTACTCGGAGCACGGGTTCGACGCGTTGATCCGGTGCGTGTTCTTGACCGGGTTCCAGCGGTTGATCGTCGTGTCGTACTGCATGCCGGGGTCGCCGCACACCCACGCAGCGTCGGCGACGTCCGACATCAGCTCGCGCGCCTTGAACTTCTTGAACGGCTGACCCGTGAGGACCTCTTTTGTCCACCACTCCCCGTCACGCTCGACGGCGTCCATGAACTCGTCGGTCACGCGCACGGAATGATTCGCGTTCTGGTAGAAGATCGAGGCGTACGCCTCGCCGTTGAACGAGCCGTCGTAGCCGGCGTCGATCAGCGCCCAGGCTTTGCGCTCCTCGTTCGCCTTGGAGAGGATGAAGTCCTCGATGTCGGGGTGGTCGATGTTCAGGATCACCATCTTCGCGGCGCGGCGGGTCTTGCCGCCCGACTTGATCGCGCCGGCGAAGGAGTCGAACCCCTTCATGAAGGAGAGCGGGCCGGACGCGGTGCCGCCGGCGGAGAGGCCCTCGTGCGCGCCGCGCAGGCAGGAGAGGTTGGATCCCGTGCCCGAGCCGAACTTGAAGAGCATCCCCTCGGTCTTCGCGAGCGTGAGGATCGCGTCCATCGAGTCGCCGCACGAGTTGATGAAGCAGGCAGATGCCTGGGGTTTGGGCTCGATGCCGACGTTGAACCACACGGGCGAGTTGAACGAGGCGACCTGGTTGACGAGGATCGCGGCGAGCTCGTCGTGGAAGGCGTCGCGGTCGGCGGAGGTCCGGAAGTAGCCGCCTTTCTCGCCGTAGGTCGTGATCGTGCCGGCCACGCGCTCGATCAGCTGCCGCACGGAGGTCTCGCGCTCGGGCGAGCCCATCCGGCCGTGGAAGTACTTCTGGACGACGATGTTCGTCGCGGTCTGCGACCAGGACTTGGGGACCTCGACGTTCTTCTGCTCGAAGATCGTCTCCCCCTTCTCCGACGTGATCGACGCCGTGCGCAGCTCCCACTCGATCGCGTCATACGGCGAGACCGAGGGGTCGGAATAGACGCGGCGGAAGGTCAGGCCTTTCAGGCTGTCGCGCTGCCCGGGCCGGGCGGCTTCGCCAGTTGCGGTCTCGCCCCCCTCCTTCTTTTCGAGCGCAGTTTCCCGGGCGTCGCGGGCGTCCCTGGCGTTGTCTCCGTTTCCCGAAGCGTCCGTCGCGCTCATCCTTTTGCTCCCCTTTCTCGACAAAACATTCGAAGCTCCGCCAAAGATGCCCCACCCCGACCCGTCAAAAGGAAGCCCACCCCGTCAAACTGGGAAAAACTCGTCCATGGCGCGAAAAACGACTCCGGAGACGGCGATTTCTGAGTTGAAGACAAGGTTAGAACCGCGCGAAGCCGGAGTCAAGAAAAATACCAGATGTTGTGCACCGAGGCTGAACCTACACAGGAAATAGTGGCATATCACTTTCTGTTAGGATGGATGACGATGGGCGCTAAAAGGGCGGAAACGGCGGTCGGGACGACTCGCGAGATGGCCGCGAAAAAGGCCGAAATTCCGGCCAAAATCGCGGAGAAATCGGTCTTCGAAGTGAACAGCTCGAGGCTCGGAATCGCGGTGTTCAGCCGGCCCTTGCTGGAGAAGGAAATGCGACGGT
>Ga0070707_100001375_pt1 | contig 23897 bp, 18 predicted proteins | sample KBSK5502metaG_FD_65468 | JGI IMG/M metagenome (GOLD analysis project Ga0070707, IMG submission 65468) | Corn, switchgrass and miscanthus rhizosphere microbial communities from Kellogg Biological Station, Michigan, USA - KBS K5-50-2 metaG | ecosystem: Host-associated > Plants > Roots >...
GCGCCGGACTACCCACCAGCGCCGGACTACCCGCCGGCGCCCGGTCACCCGTCCATGCCGGGCAACGCAGCCGTCGCCCACGACGAGTACGGCCCGGCCCACGCGGGATACGCGCTCGCTCCCGGGGAGTACCGGCTGGCCCATGAGCCGGCCACGGCCAGGCTGCGCGCGGTCCGCCCGGCGCCGGAGCCCGTGGCCGCGGACACCGGCCCCGATTGGCCCCCCGTCCCGCGATTCGGCGGCGACGCCCGCCTGGCGATGCTTGGTTACCTGACCGTGCCTCTGTTCGGCTTCGTGGTACCGCTGGCCGTCTACTTGCGCCACCTGCGCGGGCCCGGCTGGACCCGGGCGCATGCGGCCCAGGCGCTCAACGTCTGGATCACCGCGATGCTCTACGACATCTCCGCCCTGATCATGGGCGCCGTGCTGGCGCTCGACTCCCCACAGATCGCCTTGATCGTCTTCGGGCCGCTGGTCGTCGGGGTATGGCTGGCCACGCTCAGGCTGCTGCTCCACGCGGCCACCGCGGCGAGCGATGGCCGGGAGTACACCTTCCCCGGCTGGCTCTGCTCGCGAATCGTCCGCTGAGCCGCGGCCGGCCGGGCCGGCCGCGCACCGGCGTTTACAGAGCCCCGGTCAGCTCCCGGATGACCGCGTCCGCCAGCAGCCGGCCCCGCCGGGTGAGGACGACCCGTCCCGCCGCCAGAGCCGCCCGGTCTGCCAGGCCTTCCGTGACCGCCACCTGCGCGGCTGCCCGGCCGTCCGGCTCCAGTTCCGCGACGGGGCAGCCCTCCGCAAGGCGGGTGAGCAGGAGAATACGCTCGAGACGCTGTTCGCGTTCTGTCAAAATCTCCCGGGCCTGCGCGGGGCTGTGCCCGGCCGACAGACGCGCGGCGTAGGCGGACGGGTGCCGCACGTTCCACCACCGTGTCCCGCCGACGTGACTGTGCGCGCCGGGCCCGACGCCCCACCAGTCTCCGCTGCTCCAGTACAGCAGGTTGTGCCGGCACCGCGCACCGGCCCCCGCCGCCCAGTTGGAGATCTCATACCAGCGCAGGCCGGCCGCGGCCAGCAGGTCGTCGGCGGCAAGGTACCGGTCGGCCATAGCGTCGTCGTCGGGCGCGCCGATCTCACCGCGGCGGATGCGGGCCGCCAGCCGGGTCCCCTCCTCCACGATCAGCGCGTACGCGGAGATGTGGTCCGGCTCCGCGGCCAGCGCCGACGCCACCGACTCCCGCCAGTCCGCGTCGCTCTCGCCCGGGGTGCCGTAGATCAGGTCCAGGCTCACGTGCTCGAACCCGGCGGCGCGGGCCCACCGGGCGCACGCGGCGGGCCGGCCGGGCTGGTGCACCCGGTCGAGGACGGCGAGCACGTGCGGGACCGCGCTCTGCATGCCGAGCGAGATCCGGGTGATCCCGGCGCCCCGCAGGTCCGCCAGCGACCGCTCATCCACGGTCTCCGGGTTGGCCTCGACGGTCACCTCACAGCCGGGCGCGAGCCCGAACTCGCCGTCGATCGCCCGCAGCACACCCGCGAGGTCGGCGGCTGGCAGCAGCGTGGGCGTGCCACCGCCGAAGAACACGGTCGCCACCGGCGGGGCCGCCGGCCCGAGCACCCGCCGGGCGAACCGGACCTCGGCGATCGCGAGGCCAGCGTAGGAGTCGCGGCTGGCCCCGTTGCCGAGTTCGGCGGCGGTGTAGGTGTTGAAGTCGCAGTAGCCGCACCTGGTCTGGCAGAAAGGCACGTGCACATACATGCCAAACGGCCCTCGCCCCAGCCCTTGCTTCGCGCCGGCCGGCAGGCTTCCGTCGCGGGGCGCCGGGTCACCGGCCGGGGGCGTGCTCGGCACGGCTCACCTCCACCGGCCGCACCCCGCGCGCGCGTTCGTCACCTCTGCGACGCTAGCGCGGCGGCTGGCGTGGGTCGAACGAGCCTCCCGGGGGCTGGGTGGCGCCGGGGCGGTCCCGGTCGCCGCCGGGCCGGCTTATGCTGAGGGCGGACACGGAGGAGACCCCCGGGGGTTGGAGGCACCGATGACGGTCGGCCACTACGGGTGGGCCAACAATGGCCGGGGCCAGATGCGCGCCGCGGACGTGGACCGGGACCGGGCAGTGGGGATCCTCACCACTGCCTATACCGAGGGCCGGCTGAGCAAGGAGGAGTACGACGCGCGGGTGGAAAGCGCGCTGAGCGCCCGCACCTACTCCGACCTGGACCAGGTGGTCACCGACCTGCCCGGGGCGCAGGTCCCCGCGGTCCGCCAGGTGAGAGAAACCAACGGGCTCGCCATAGCGAGCCTGTGCTGCGGGGTGGCCCAGTTCGCGTTCGGGCCGCTGCCCACCATCCCGGCGATCGTGCTCGGCCACATGGCCCGGCACCAGATCAAGCGCACCGGTGAGGACGGCGCGGGGATGGCGCTGGCCGGCCTGGTGCTCGGCTGGTCCGTGCTGGTCCTGGGCATCGTCCTGATCCTCGGGTTCGTCGCGGTGTTCGCGAGAAGCGCTTCGCTCCACGCGGTCATCCATGCCGTCCCCCGGCCCCCTCTGGCGCCGAGCCCGTAGGCGGCGCCTTAACGCTTGTCCGGGCCGGTCGACAGCGCGGCGATGAAGGCCTCCTGCGGCACCTCGACCCGGCCGATCACCTTCATCCGGCGCTTGCCCTCCTTCTGCCTCTCAAGCAGCTTCCGCTTGCGCGTGATGTCGCCGCCATAACACTTGGCGAGCACGTCCTTGCGCAGCGCCCGGATGTTCTCCCGCGCGATGACCTTCGACCCGATCGCCGCCTGGATCGGCACCTCGAACTGCTGGCGCGGGATCAGCTCGCGCAGCTTTGAGGTCATGGCGACCCCGTAGTCGCGGGCCTTGTCCGTGTGGACGATCTGGCTGAACGCGTCCACGGGCTGGCCCTGGAGCAGGATGTCGACCTTGACCAGGCTGGCCTCTTGCTCGCCCGCGGGCTCGTAGTCGAGTGAGCCGTAGCCGCGGGTGCGGGATTTGAGCTGGTCGAAGAAGTCGAAGATGATCTCCGCCAGCGGCATCGTGTAGCGGATCTCCACCCGGTCCGCAGACAGGTACTCCATGCCGAGGAGCGCGCCCCGCCTGTTCTGGCAGAGCTCGATGATCGCGCCGATGTACTCGGCGGGCGCCAGGATCGTGGCCCGGACCACGGGCTCGAAGATCTGCGCGACCTTGCCCTCGGGGAACTCGCTCGGGTTGGTCACGACCACTTCGGTGCCGGACTCGAGGACGACGCGGTAGACCACGTTGGGCGCGGTGGAGATCAGCGAGAGGCCGAACTCTCGCTCCAGCCGTTCCCGGACGATCTCCATGTGCAGCAGGCCCAGGAATCCGCACCGGAACCCGAAGCCCAGCGCGGCGCTGGTCTCCGGCTCGTAAACCAGGGCGGCGTCGTTCAGCTGCAGCTTGTCGAGGGCATCGCGCAGCTCCGGGTAGTCGTCCCCGTCCAGCGGGTAGAGGCCGGAGAACACCATCGGCCGCGGGTGCCCGTACCCCGCCAGCGGCTCGGCGGCGGGCCGCGCGGCGCTGGTCACCGTGTCGCCGACCCGGGCCTGGCGGACGTTCTTGACGCCGGTGATGAGGTAGCCGACCTCGCCCGCGCCCAGGCCGTCGGCCGGGATCGGCTCCGGCGAGATGACGCCCACCTCCAGCGTGTCGTGCGTCGCCCCGGTGGACATCATCAGGCTCTTCTCGCGCCGCGACAGCCGGCCGTCCACCACCCGCACGTAGGTGACGACGCCACGGTAGGTGTCGTAGACCGAGTCGAAGATCAGCGCGCGGGCGGGGGCGCTGGGGTCGCCTTGCGGCGCCGGGACCTGCGCGACGACGGCGTTGAGCAGGTCCGCCACGCCCTCGCCGGTCTTCGCGGAGACCCGCATCACGTCGCCGGGGTCGCACCCGATGACCCCGGCCAGTTCCTCGGCGTACCGGGCCGGCTGCGCGGCCGGGAGATCGATCTTGTTGAGCACCGGGATCAGGTGCAGGTCGGCCTCGAGCGCCAGGTAGAGGTTGGCCAGCGTCTGGGCCTCGATGCCCTGTGCGGCGTCCACCAGCAGGATGGCCCCCTCGCACGCGGCCAGGGAGCGGGACACCTCGTAGGAGAAGTCGACGTGGCCGGGCGTGTCGATGAGGTTCAGCACATACCGCCGACCGTCGGGGCCGGTCCACGGCAGGCGGACCGCCTGGCTCTTGATGGTAATGCCGCGCTCGCGCTCGATGTCCATCCGGTCCAGGTACTGAGCGCGCATCTCGCGTCCGGCGACGACCCCGGTGAGCTGGAGCATCCGGTCCGCGAGCGTGGACTTCCCGTGATCGATGTGCGCGATGATGCAGAAGTTCCTGATGATGTCCAAGGGCGTATGCCCGTACGCGGGCGCAGGCCCGGCCAGGGACGTGGGCCGTCCCCTGTCCGGGGCCTGATCGGGCGCTGGTGACACAGGATTCCGCCAGGGTCGAGTCGGTCTGCGGCGTCCATGGTCGCACGTCGCGAGCACTGCCTGAGCCACAGCCCTCTCCCGGCGGGCCCCGGCGGGCCCCGGCCGGTGCGGCGGGTGCGGCGGTTTCCTACGGGTGCGGCGTGGACCTGGCGGGTGCAGCGTGGGCCTGGCGGGTGCGGCGGTTCCGGCGGGTGCGGCGTGGGCCTGGCGGGTGCGGCGTGGGCCTGGCGCCGGCTCAGCCAGTTTGAGCGGGGCGCCGGGGTTGGGATATCCTGCCTCGTCGGAACCAATGCGCCCCCGCTGAGGAGTGTGTGGCGCTGCCGCGTGTGCGAACTCGCGCCCGCGCCGACCGACCAGACCAGATCCTGAGCGAGGCTTTCGCGTGGCGAACATAAAGTCCCAGATCAAGCGCAACAAGCAGAACGAGAAGGCGCGCCAGCGCAACAAATCCGTTAAGTCGTCGCTGAAAACCTCGGTGCGCAGGTTCCGCGAGGCGGCCGACGCCGGTGACGCGGAGGCGGCGAACGAGGCCATGCGAGCGGCGTGCGCCAACCTGGACAAGGCCGCGAGCAAGGGCGTCATCCACAAGAACCAGGCCGCGAACCGCAAGTCCGCGATCGCCAAGCGCGCCGCCGAGCTGCAGCAGAGCTGACCGGCCGTCTCGGCCCCCGGCTCTCTCGCCAGCGCGGCCGCGTCCGCTAGCGGGCGTCGCGGCTGGCCACGATCGCGCGGATGGCCACCTCAAGCGCATAACCCGCGTTCGCGCCCTCCCCCTTCACCTGCACGTCGGCCTCGGCGACGGCCGCCAGAGCCTGAGCGATCCCCGCCCCCGTCCAGCCGCGCAGCTGCTGGCGCACCTTGTCGATCCGCCACGGCGGGGCCCCCAGCTCGGCCGCAAGCGTGGCGGCCGGCTGGCCGCGCGGCGCGGCGCCCACCCGGCCCACCAGGCGCACGCCCTGCGCGAGCGCGCTGGTGATCAGGACCGGAGACACGCCGATGGCCAGCGCCCAGCGGAGCAGTTCCAGCGCCTCGGCGAGACGCCCTTCCACGGCCCGGTCGGCCACCGCGAACCCGCTCGCCTCGGCCCGGCCCCGGTAGTACCTGGCCACTACGGGCTGATCGACGGTGCCGGTGGTATCGGCGGCCAGCTGCGCGCACGCCGATGCGATCTCGCGCAGGTCGGAGCCGACCGCGTCGATCAGCGCGCGCACGCCGCTGTCGTCGATCCGGCGCCCCGCCGCCTGGAACTCCTCCCGGACGAACGTCATCCGCTCGCCTATCCGGGTGACCTTCGGGCAGTCCACAACCTGGGCCCCGTGCCCGGTCAGGCTGGTCAGCAGGGCCTTGCCCTTCGCTCCCCCGGCGTGGGTGACCACGATGCTCACGTCGGCGGGGGGGTCGGCGACCAGCGCCGCGAGTTCCTCCGTGACCTCCTTGCCCGCGTCCTGGGCGTCCCGGATCACGACCACCGGTGCGGCGTCGAACAGCGACGGCGAGGTGAGAGAGGCCAGGTCCCCGCGGCTCAGCGCGCCCGCCGCGACGTCCCGCACCCCGGCCCGGCCGTCCGCCGCGGCGGACACCAAGCGCGTGACCGCTCGTTCGACCAGTAGTTCCTCATCGCCCACGACGACGGCGACCTGCCCGCCGGCGGTTGCCGTGCCAGCGGCGCGAGACGAAGCCATGCAAGAAAGCATCCCACGGCCACGAAACAGCGGAGCCCTAGTTGAGGACCGGCTCCCCGCCGCGCCAGACCTTCAGCGGCCGCAGCCCGTACGACCAGGCGAACGCGCCCTCGTGGTCGGCGTCCCAGGCCACGATGTCGGCGAACCGGCCGCGGGCCATGCCGCCCAGTTCCGGGCTCCGCAGGGCCTGGGCACCGCCTAGGGTCGCGGCGCGCAGCGCCTCGCTGACGCTCATGCCGAAGTGTGCGATCGCGAGCGAGACCACCAGGGACATGGACGTGATCCCGGTGACGCCCGGCGAGTGGTCGGAGCCGAGGGCGACCGCCACGCCCTTGTCCAGCAGCGACCGGACCGGCGGCACCTTACCGACCTGCAGCGCGGTGCCGGGGCAGAGCACGCCAGCCACGCCCGCGGTGGCCAGGACGATCACATCCTCCTCGCAGGCCTCGTGCAGCAGGTCGGCCGACGCGCAACCCATTTCCGCGGCGAGCCGTGCCGCGCCCGTGCGCGACTGGCCGCACGCGTGGAGCCGTGGCAGCAGGCCGGCCGCGCGGCCCGCGCCGAGCACCCAGCGCGCCTCGCGCTCGGTGAAGCGCCCCTCCTCGCAGTACACGTCCACGCTGTCGGCGCCGGCGGCCGCCGCGTCCGCGCACCAGGAGCCCACCGCGTCCACGTAGTCGTGCCGGCGGCCGAAGAACTCGGGCGGCACGGCGTGCGCGGCCAGGAACGTCACATGCACCCGGGGCATTCCCGGCTCGTTCTCCAGCGACCGGAGCAACCGGACGTCGGCCAGCTCTCCGTCGCGGGTGAGGTGGTACCCGGTCTTCGCCTCGATGGTCGTGGTGCCGGACAGCAGCCATTCCCGGAGCCGGGACCGCACGCCATTGCAGAGCGTCCAGGGATCCGTTCCCCGGGTGACCGTTACGGTCGAGGCCATGCCCCCGCCAGCGGCGGCAATTTCATTGGGCGAGGAACCGCCAGTCCGCATGGCGATCTCCGCCCACCGGTTGCCCGCGTAAACGGGGTGGGTGTGCGCGTCAATGAGGCCGGGTGTGACCAGCCCGCCGTTGAGGTTCTCCACGTGGTCGACGTCGACGATGTCCTCGATGACGCCGGGCAGGCTCCGGGGAAGTTCCGCAGCGGGCCCCACCCAGGCGATCTTGTCCTCGTGGGTGATGATCGCCGCGTTGCTCCACACCTCGGACCCGGTCCAGAGCCGGCCGATGTTGGTGAGCAGGCGCACAGTCACCGCGGCGCACACCTCCACGCGGGAATACCCAAGCTACGGGTCCCCTGCGTCATCGGCGGTCACCTGCCATGGCTCGTGCCTTTGTGGTGGAGCACCACCCCGCACCCGGGGTCGCGAAAGCGATCATGAGCCATCCGGGTGTTGGCGAAGATGCGGCAACCAACAATATCGGTTCAGTCACGGTATTGCACTCCAGCGTGCGATGTACAGGCCGTATCGCAAGAAGGCCGGCCAGATTTGCAGCCGTTCCGCGAACTGGCTCAGCCGCCCGCCCTTCGGCACGCACCAGCCGGCCGCCGGCGTGTCTGGGACGAGGGCCCCAGGGTGGCACCATTCGTGCAGGCAGCGGAGCTACGAGCCGATCACGCACGGACCGGTCCGGCAGGATCGCAGCCGGTTAGACCGTTTCGGCGCCGGGCGAGGTCCCCGGCGCGGCGCCGGCCAGTTGCGCGGCGAGATCGGGCGGGACGCGCGCCGTGAGGCGGGTGCCCTCCGCGCAGTGCGCCACCGCCAGCACCTCGCCCTCCCGGTGTGCCCGGGCCACCAGGTCGGCGCGGCCGTAGGGCACCAGGGCGCTGACCTCCGGGTCCCGCGTGGGCAGGGCGTCCTCGACCCGGGTGAGCAGGTCATCCAGGCCGGTCCCGGCCCGGGCGGAGACCACCACGCTGCCCCGTTCGGCCAGGCGCAGGCCCTTGACCGCGAGCGGGTCGGCCGCGTCGGCCTTGTTTATCACGACGACCTCGGGCACCTCGCCGGCGCCGATCTCCGCGAGCACCTCGCGGACGGCCTTGATCTGCGCGAAGGGGTCGGCGTCGCTGGCGTCCACCACGTGCAGGATGAGGTCGGCGTCGGCGATCTCCTCGAGCGTGGAGCCGAACGCATCCACCAGCTGATGTGGCAGGTGGCGGACGAACCCCACGGTGTCGGTCAGCGTGAACCACCGTCCGGCCGGGGTGCGCGCCCGCCGCACGGCGGGGTCCAGGGTGGCAAAAAGGGAATCGTCGACGAGCACGCCGGCGCCCGTCAGGGCGTTTAGCAAAGTCGATTTTCCGGCGTTTGTGTACCCGGCAATGGCGACCGACGGGACGTTTCTGCGCTGCCGCCGGCGGCGCTGCACCTTACGGCCCGCCGATATCTCGGCGATCTCCCGGCGCAGCTTCGCGGCCCTGGCCCGGATCCTGCGCCGGTCCGTCTCGATCTTGGTCTCGCCGGGCCCGCGGCCGCCGATGCCGCCGCCGGCCGCGACGCGGCCGCCGGCCTGCCGGGCCAGCGACTCGCCCCAGCCGCGCAGCCGGGGCAGCAGGTACTCGATCTGGGCCAGTTCCACCTGCGCCCTGCCCGCCTTGGTCCGCGCGTGCTGGGCGAAGATGTCGAGGATCAGCGCGGTGCGGTCAACCACCTTGACCCGCACCACGCCCTCCAGGCTGCGCAGCTGGCCGGGGGTGAGCTCGCCGTCGCAGATGACCGTGTCGGCTCCGGTCTCCAGCACCACGTCCGCCAGCTCGCGCGCCTTACCCGCGCCGATGTAGGTCGCCGGGTCGGGCTTGCCGCGCCGCTGCACCAGGCCGGCCAGGACGACCGACCCCGCCGTCTCCGCGAGCCGGGACAGCTCGCGGAGCGAGTTCTCGGCGTCCTCCAGCGTGCCCTCGGTCCAGACGCCGACCAGGACGACGCGCTCCAGCCGCAGCGCGCGGTACTCGACCTCGGTGACGTCGGCAAGCTCGGTGGACAGGCCCGCCACGCGGCGCAGGGCGTGCCGGTCGGCGAGGTCAAGGTCACCTCGCCGGTCCACGGGCGCCGAGGGGCGCACGGCAGGAGGGCCGGTCTCGCTGGGGAACTCCCGGTCATGCTCGGGTGAAGAAGTCATCGCTGCCTTGGGTTGGTCTCCGCGCCGGGCTCCGGCGCTGGATTGGTCCATGCTGTCATGGCTGCTGGCTGGGTTCACTCCAATAACGCCCTGGCCCCGCCGGTTGTGCCCTGGTTACCGGCGGGTAGGTTCTGGCCGGGCTGGCTTTGACCTGCCTCCCGGCCGCGGGTTAGCGTCGGTCCCACATTCCGGCGCAGAGGAGGAGCGCGATATGGCCGCTGGCAAGGGCGTTGAGATCATTGGCCCGCCCGGGGACCGGTTTGACGAGATCCTCACCCCCGGCGCGCTGGACCTGATCACCTCCCTGCACCGTGAGCTCGGTGGCCGGCGGGACAGCCTGCTGGCCGCGCGCGCGGCGCGACAGGAGGAGCTGTCCGCGGGCGGGACGCTGGACTTCCTGACCGCGACGGCGCCGGTCAGGGACGACCGCGGCTGGCGGGTGGCGCCGCTCGCGCCCGGCCTGGTGGACCGGCGGGTGGAGATCACCGGCCCGACCGAGCGCAAGATGACCATCAACGCGCTCAACTCGGGCGCGAACGTCTGGCTGGCGGACTTCGAGGACGCGAACACCCCGCTCTGGGAGAACATGATCACCGGCCAGCTCAACCTTCGCGACGCCCTCGACCGCACCATCGACTTCACCAGCGAGGAGGGCAAGTCCTACCGGCTGCGGCCCGACGACGAGCTGGCCACCATAGTGGTCCGCCCGCGGGGCTGGCACCTGGACGAGAAGCACCTGCTGGTGGACGGCGCGCGCATGTCGGGCAGCCTGTTCGACTTCGCGCTGTACTTCTTCCACTGCGCGCGGCGCCAGCTGGACAAGGGCGTGGGGCCGTACTTCTACCTCGCCAAGACCGAGAGCCATCTGGAGGCGCGTCTCTGGAACGACGCCTTCATCCTGGCCCAGGACGCGCTCGGCATCCCGCGCGGAACGATCCGGGCCACGGTGCTGATCGAGACGATCCCGGCGGCGTTCGAGATGGAGGAGATCCTGTACGAGCTCCGCGACCACAGCGCGGGGCTGAACGCCGGCCGGTGGGACTACCTGTTCAGCATCATCAAGAAGTTCCGCTCCCGGGGACCCGAGTTCGTCCTGCCAGAGCGCAACTCGGTCACGATGACGGCGCCGTTCATGCGCGCCTACACCGAACTCCTGGTGAAGACCTGCCACGGCCGCGGCGCCCACGCGATGGGCGGCATGGCCGCGTTCATCCCGAACCGGCGCGATCCGGAGGTCACGGCGACCGCGCTGGCCAAGGTGCGCGACGACAAGACCCGCGAGTCGCGGGATGGGTTCGACGGCTCGTGGGTCGCGCACCCCGACCTCGTGCCGCTGTGCAAGGAGGTCTTCGACGCCGCGCTCGGCTCGCGGCCCAACCAGCTCGACCGGCTGCGCGAGGAGGTCAGCGTCTTCGCGCCGGACCTGCTCGCGGTGTCGAAGACGGCGGGCCCAATCACCGAGGCGGGCCTGCGCAACGACGTCAGCGTGGCGCTCCAGTACCTGGCCGCCTGGCTCGGCGGCAACGGCGCCGTGGCGATCTTCAACCTGATGGAAGACGCGGCGACAGCGGAGATCGCCCGCTCGCAGGTGTGGCAGTGGGTCCACAACGACATCTGCCTCGACGACGGCCCCCTGGTGACCCGCGACCTGGTGGAGCGGATCATCGGCGAGGAGCTGGCCACGATCAGGGAGCAGGCCGGCGGCGCATTCGACGCCGCGCGGTACGACCAGGCGGTCGCCCTGTTCAAAGAGGTCGCCCTCGCCGACGACTACGCCGAGTTCCTCACCCTGCCCGCCTACGAGCGCATGCCCTAGCGCTAGGGACCGATCGGGGGGCAATCTGGAGGTAGGCAGCCGCAGCCGGAGGGAGACGATGATCGAGCAACTCATCCCCCGGATGACCGAGATCTGCGGCCAGGACGGCGTGGTCAGCGACCCCGCCGAGCTGCGCACCTACGAGTGCGACGGCCTGACCTCGCACCGGGTCACCCCGGCGCTGGTCGTTCTGCCGAGGACCGCCGAGCAGGTCGCCGCGGTGGTGCGCGAGTGCGCCGCCGCCAAGGTCCCGTTCGTAGCCCGGGGCTCGGGCACCGGCCTGTCCGGCGGGGCGCTGCCGCACGCCGAGGGCGTGCTGATCGTGACCTCCCGGATGCGCCGGATCATCGCGATCGACCCGGCCAGCCAGCGCGCGATCGTGGAACCGGGGGTCACCAACCTGTCGGTGAGTGACGCGGCGCGGCCGCTGGGCTACTTCTACGCCCCGGACCCGTCCAGCCAGGTGGTGTGCTCGGTCGGCGGGAACGTGGCGGAGAACTCCGGCGGCGCGCACTGCCTCAAGCACGGCTTCACCGCGCATCACGTCCTGGGCCTGGAGATAGTCACCCCGGCAGGCGAGCTGACCTGGCTCGGTGACGGCACAGGCGCGGCGCCCGGCTACGACCTGCTGGGTGCGTTCACAGGCTCGGAGGGCACGCTCGGCATCGTCACCAAGATCGTGGTGAAGCTGACGAAGACTCCGCAGCTGGTCAACTGCCTGCTGGCGGCGTTCGAAACCACCGGCGCGGGCGGGGCCGCCGTGTCGGCGATCATCGCGTCGGGGATTCTCCCGGCGGCGATCGAGATGATGGACGCGCTCGCGATCGAGGCGGCGGAGGCCGCGGTGGCCTGCCGCTACCCGGAAGGCGCCGGCGCGGTGCTGATCGTGGAGCTGGACGGCCCGGAGGCCGACGTGCTGCGCGAGGCGGCCGCCGTCCGCGCGCTCTGCGAGCGGGCGGGCGCCACCGAGATAAGGGAGGCCGACGACCCGGCCGAACGGGCCGCGATCTGGGTCGGCCGCAGGTCGGCGTTCGCCGCGGTCGGCCGGATCTCCCCCGCCTACATCGTCCAGGACGGGGTGGTGCCGCGCACCGCGCTCGGCCCGGTACTCGACAAGATCGCCGAGCTGTCGGCGGACTCGGGCATCCGCGTGGCCAACGTCTTCCACGCCGGCGACGGGAACCTGCACCCGCTCGTGCTGTACGACGACAGCGCGCCCGGCGCGACCGAAGCGGCGGAGACCCTGTCCGGCGCGATCCTGGACCTGTGCATCGAGCACGGCGGGTCCATCACCGGCGAGCACGGCGTCGGCGTGGACAAGTCGCGATACCTGCCCAAGATGTTCGGCGCCGACGACCTCGACACGATGCAGCTGCTGCGCTGCGCCTTCGACCCGGCCAGCCTGTGCAACCCGGGCAAGGTGTTCCCGACGCCCCGCCTGTGCGGGGAGGTGCCAGGCGCCCGGCGTGGCCCCCACCCGCTTGTCGCCTCCGGACAACTGGATCAGTTTTGATTTGCCAAACGGCCCGGAGGTACAGCCCCGGTGACCGCCGCGCCGGCATCGCCCGGGGCGAACCGGCAACGCGCCCGTGCTTCCCCGCTCCCGCCAGGCCGGCGCCCGGCCGCGGCCTGCCGGCGCGCCCGTGCTTCCCCCCTCCCGCCAGGCCGACCCCCGCCCGCGGCCGGCCACCCGAGCGGCCGTGCCTCCCCCCTCCAACGCCCGGCGGTTCCATGATCGTTGTGGAGTTCGGGACCAAAGATTGTCCCCAGCGTCACAACGATCACTCGGAGCGGTCCGGCGGGCGGCGGGTGAGCCTTGACGGCTGACTCTGTCCTGCGGGCCCTGGCCGCCGCGTGCCCCGCGTCGCGCCCCGCCGGCCCGGCGGACGCTGTCGCCGGGGTGACGCCCCGCTTCGCCGCCTCCCCGGCGACCGTGGCGGAGGCGAGCGCCCTGCTGCGCGCCGCCGCCGAACACGACCTGACCGTGGTCCCCCGGGGCGGCGGCAGCAAGCTTGACTGGGCCGCGCCGCCCCGCCGGTGCGATCTCGTGGTGCACACCACGGGCCTGGACCAGGTGGTCGAGCACGCCTCGGGGGACCTGGTCGCGAGCGTCCAGGCCGGGGTCACCCTGCGGCGGCTTGGCGAGGTCCTGGCCGGGGCCGGGCAGGAACTCGCACTTGACCCGCCGCCGCGCCTCGGCCCGCCTGCCGGAGCGGGGGCGGACGGACGCGGGCCGGACGGAACGGCGCTGAACGGCCAGGGCGATGGTGGGTACCCGGCGGGCGCGACCGTCGGCGGCACGCTGGCGACCGGCGCGGCGGGCCCCCGGCGGCTGCGCTATGGGACGCCGCGCGACCTGGTGATCGGGGTCACCGTGGTCCGGGCGGACGGCAGGGTGGCCCGCTCGGGCGGGAAGGTGGTCAAGAACGTCGCCGGTTACGACCTCGGCAAGCTGTTCACCGGGTCGTTCGGGACGCTGGGGCTGATCGTGGAGGCCGTCTTCCGGCTGCACCCGCGGCCCGCGGCGGCTGCGTACGTCACGCTGGACTGCGCCGGCGCGGACGACGCGCACCGGGCCGTGGCCGCCGCGGCGGGCAGCGTGCTCGCGCCCTCGGCGATCGAGATCGACCGGCCCGCCCGTGGCTGGCCCGTCTCCGTCGGTGTGCTGCTGGAGGGTGACCCGGCCGGGGTCGGTGAGCGCGCCGCGCTGATGTGCGCCCTGCTCGGCGCCGGGACGGACGCCCACCCGGCCCGGCCGCCCTGGTGGGGGTGGGCCGGCGGCGGGGAGGGCACGCTCATCCGGGTGGCGTTCTGGGCCGCCGCCCTGCACCGAATCCTCGCGGTGATCGACGGGGCTGCGGAGGCGGCCGGCCTCGACCCCGCCGTCGGCGGCTCGGCCGCTGCCGGGGTGATCTACGCGGGGACCGGCCCGGACACCGACCCGGCCGCGGTCGCGGCGTTCGTGGCCGGGCTGCGAGCCGCCCTTGCCCGCGGTGAGGGCGACGCCAGCCCCGTGGCGGGTCCGGGGAAGGGGGAAGGGGAGGTGGGCGGGGGCCCGCCGGTACTGGCCAGCGCCGTGGTCGTGCGCGCGCCGGCCGCGGTGCGGGACCTCGTAGACCCCTGGGGGCCGGTGCCCTCGCTGCCGCTGATGCGCGCGGTCAAGGATCAGTTCGACCCGGGCCACCGCATGGCACCCGGCCGCTTCGCGGGAGGGATCTGATGGACGAGCCCGGCAGCGCCCTGGACCCGGGCGGGCATCTGGCCGCGGCGGCGGCCGACTGCGTCCACTGTGGCTTCTGCCTGCCCGCCTGCCCTACCTACCAGCTGTGGGGCGAGGAGATGGACTCGCCGCGGGGCCGCATCCACCTCATCACCCAGGTCCTCGACGGCGCGCCGGTCTCCGACTCGGTGACCACACACCTCGATCGCTGCCTCGGATGCATGGCCTGCGTGACCGCCTGCCCATCCGGGGTGCGGTACAACGAGCTGATCGAGGCCGCCCGTGCCTGGCCACAAGAGCCAGCCACTGGGCCGCACGTCGGCCAGGTAACGGCCCGCTCGCTGCGGGAGCGGGCCGTGCGAGCCGCGATCTTCGCCACGTTCCCCTACCCAAAGCGGCTCCGGGCGCTGTCCGGCCCGCTGCGCGCGGCGCAGCGGGCCGGCCTCGACCGCCTGGCCCAGCGCGGCCCGGTCACCCGCTACGCCCCCGAACTCGCCGCCTCCCTGCGCCTGGCCCCACGCACAGCAGCCCGGCGCGGCGGCCCTCCCGCCCGGCCCAGCAGGCTGCCGGCCCGCATCCCGGCCAGCGGGACCCGCCGGGCGGTGGTCGGCATGCTCACCGGGTGCGTCCAGCGGGTGTTCTTCCCGCAGGTCAACGCCGCGACCGCGCGTGTGCTCGCGGCCGAGGGCTGCGACGTGATCGTGCCGGCCGGCCAGGGCTGCTGCGGCGCGCTGTCGCTGCACTCCGGCCGCGCGGCCGAGGCCGCCCGCTTCGCGGAGCAGACGATCGCCACCTTCGAGCGCGCGGGCGTCGACGCGGTCGTCGTCAACTCAGCGGGCTGCGGCTCGGCGATGAAGGAGTTCGGCGCGCTGTTCGCCAGGGACGCTGGCGCCGGGCACACGGACGCGGCAGGCTTCTCTCCTCCTCCAGCCGGCTCCCTCTCCGACCTGACCGCCTCCTCACACCTGACCGGCCCCCTCTCCGACCTGACCGCCTCCTCCTCACAACTGACCGGCTCCCCCTCCCACCTGGCCGGCTCCCCGTCCCACCCGGCCGGTTCCCCCTCCCACCCGACCGACTCCCCGCCCCACCTGGCCGAATCCCCCTCCCATCCTCTGGCCGACCGGGCGGCGGTGTTCAGCGCCACGGTCCGCGACCTCAGCGAGTTCCTGGCCGAGCTATACCGGGACCACGGCGGCCCGCGAGCGGTCCGGCACGAGTTGCCGGTTCGAGCCGCCTACCACGACGCCTGCCACCTCGCACACGCGCAACGGATCCGGCACCAGCCCCGTGACCTGCTGCGCGGCATCCCGGGGCTGGACGTGACCGAGGTCGGCGACGGCGCCACCTGCTGCGGCTCGGCGGGCGTCTACAACCTGCTGCAGCCGCAGGCGGCCCGGGAACTCGGCGAGCGGAAGGCGGCCGCGATTCGGGCGACCGGCGCGCGCCTGGTCGTGTCCGCCAACCCCGGCTGCAGCCTGCAGATCGCTGCCTCGCTCGCCGCCGACGGCGGCGAGCCCGTCGCGGTCGCCCACACCGCCGAGGTCCTCGACGCGTCCTTCCGCGGCCTCCCGGTAACCGCCCTCACGGCCTGCTGACCGCATCCCGGGATCGCCCACTGGCGCGCTCTTGCCAGTGCGCGGCGACCCTCGCGAGCAGGTCAACAAGCTGGCGGCGCTCCGCCGCGGTCAGTGGGGTGAGGAGCGTCTCGGCCGCGCCGTCGAGCGCGGCCGCCGCCCGGCGCTGCGCCTCCCGGCCGCTCTGGGTCAGATGGATCAGGAACGCGCGGCGGTCGCGCGGGCTGCGCACCCGTTCGACCAGCGCCTGGTCTTCGAGCTCGTCGAGCAGGTAGACCATCGCGGTGCGGTCGATGGCCATCCTGGTTGCCAGCTCGATCTGCGTCAGTGGCCCGGACTCCACCAGCGTGCTGAGGACTCCCCACGCTCGTGGGGACAGCCCCAAAGGTCCCAGCCGCTCGATGGCCAGCGCCTGCGCCGCCTGCTGCGCGACGAACAGAAGCTGGCCCACCCTGGCTGTCTGCTGCCGCGCTGCCGCCGATTTGCCCATTTTCCGTCTCTCGCTTAGATTGTCTTGTAACAAGATTATCTTAACCTCCGACGAAGCCGGAGGCAACCCAAGAGGAGCGTGCGGCATGCAATCGCGCAACGCCATCGTCACCGGAGCCTCACACGGCATCGGACAGTACATCGCCCGGGCGCTGGCGGCCCGGCAGATGAACCTGCTGCTGGTAGCCCGCTCAGAGGCCGAACTCGCCCGCCTGGCCACCGAGCTTCGCGGCGACGTCAAGGTCAGCGCCGCCGTGGTCGACCTCGGGGACCAGGACGCGGCCCGGCAGGTCGCCGAGGCGGCCGCCGCCGAGCTGGGCAGCGTCGATGTCCTGGTCAACAACGCGGCGACCGAGCCGCAGACCCGGTTCCACGTGCTGACCCTGGCTGAGATCGAGCACGTGCTGCGGGTCGACCTGATCAGCCCGCTGCTGCTGAGCCGGCTCCTGCTGCCTGGCATGCTCGAACGCGGCTACGGCCGGATCGTCAACATCTCGTCGCTGGCCGGGCACACCAGCTTCCCGTACACCGAGGCCTACGCCGCGGCCAAGGACGGGCTAACCGCCTTCAGCCGCGTGCTGAACAGCGACTACCGGCACACCGGGGTGTCGGCCACCAGCCTCATCCTCGGCCCGGTCAAAGACACCGGTGTCAGCGCCCGGACGCTCGCCGAGACCGGCCTCACCGCCAGCACCGCCTTCTCGGTTGGCCCGCAGAAGGTGGCGGCCGCCACCCTGCGCGCCATCGACAGGCCAAAGCCGGAGATGGTCGTCAGCGTCGGCCCCGGCCGCATCCTCAAGGCGCTGATGGACTACTTCCCCGGCATGGGCCCGGCGCTGAACCGCCTCAGCGGCGCCGACAAGCTCATGTCCTCGGTTGCCGACTTCCGGGAAGCCGGCCGCACCGGCGCCTAACCCCGTGCGGCCGCGGCGCTCGGGTCAGGCGAGACGCGCTCCCTGTGTGCGGAAACCCCCGGCGGCCAGCCAGGCGTCGTTGAGCTCGCCTTCGGCGACGATCACGGCGGGGCCGGTCAGCCGTGCTCCAACCGCCTCCAGGGTGACTGTGAGCTGGCCGCCTGGCACCGTGACCGTCCATGCACTGTCATCAGTGCCGGTCGCGGTGGCGGCGGCAGCAGCCGCCGCCACCGCCCCGGTTCCGCAGGACCGGGTTTCGCCCGAACCGCGCTCGTGCACGCGCATCGCCAGGGTGCCAGGACCAGTCAGCAGAACCAGTTCCACGTTGGCCCCCTCGGGGAACTGGCCAGGATCCAGGCCGGGCGGCCGGGACAGGTCGAACGAGGCCAGGGGGGCATCGACTACGCAGGCCAGGTGCGGGTTCCCCACCGAGATCTGTAGCCCCTCGAACGCGGCGCCGCCCACCTCGGCGCTGCCGCAGCCCAGCACGGACACGTGTCCCATGTCGACGGTGATGTCACCGCCGGGCTCCAGCGTGACCCGGCGAGGCCCTCCGCGCGTCTCCACCGAGAACTCCGGGCCCTCGGCAAGATCGTGCTCCGCCAGGTACCGCGCGAAGACTCGGATGCCGTTGCCGCACATCTCGGCCAGGCTCCCGTCGGCGTTGCGGTAGTCCATGAACCACTCCGGCTCCGCGCCCATGCCGCGGGCGCCCTCCAGCGCGGCGGTCCGCACCGCTTGCAGGACCCCGTCCCCGCCGATGCCCGTGCGCCTGTCGCATAGCCGCACCGCCAGGCCGGCCGTCAGCGTTCCGCTGCCGTCCGGGTCGAGCAGGATCACGAAGTCGTTCTCGGTGCCGTGCCCCTTGGCGAACCGCATGAGCCGAGGATAGCCAGCGTCTGGTCCAGCAGGTCACCTGCGCTCGCAGCCGCAGAGCCGGCACCGGGCGAACCGGCGTCGTCAGCGGCCAGCCAGGTGACCCGGGGATCCCGGCGGAACCACGCCTCCTGCCGGCGCGCAAACCGCCTCGTGGCCAGGATCGTCTCGGCCCGGGCCTCCGCCAGCGTGCACTCGCCGCCGAGGAACCGCAGCACCTGCGCGTAACCCAGCGCCCTGCTGGCCGTCTTCCCCGCGCGCAGCCCCGCCCGTTCCAGCCCGGCGACCTCCTCGACCAGGCCTGCACCGAACATCCGCTCCGTCCGGTCCGCGATCCGCCGGTCAAGCTCCGCCCGGTCCACGGCCAGCCCGATCTGCACCACCGGGTACACGGACTCGTACTCCGGCAGCGCCGCGGTGAACGGTTGGCCGGACATCTCGATCACCTCGAGCGCGCGCACGATCCGGCGCCCGTTGGACGGCAGGATCGCGGCGGCCGCAGCGGGGTCGAGCCCGGCGAGCCGCTCGTGCAGCGCGGCGGGCCCGCGCTCGGCCAGCTCGACCTCGAGACGTGCGCGCAGCGCCGGGTCGGTGCCGGGGAACTCCAGCGGGTCGAGCGCCGCGCGCACGTACAGGCCGGACCCGCCGGCCAGGACCGGGACCCGGCCGCGCCGCTGGATGCCCGCGATCGCGTCCCTGGCCAGCCGCTGGTACTCCGCGACGTTCGCCGTTCGCCGGACATCCCAGACGTCAAGCAGATGATGGGGCACGCCCTGGCGCTCCGCGACGGTCAGCTTCGCGGTGCCGATGTCCATGCCCACGTATAGCTGCATCGAGTCGGCGTTCACGATCTCACCGCCGACCGCGTGGGCGACCCGCAGCGAGAGGTCGGACTTCCCGGCCGCGGTGGGCCCGACGATGGCGATGACCAGTTCCGGCATGCGTCAGCCCGCCCGGGCGTCCGCCCAGGAGGCGACCAGGTACGTCACCCCGTAGGGCGCGGTCATGCAGAGCAGCCGCCCGTCCAGGCGGCTGCCCCCGGCCGCCCCGGCCAGGACCTGCCACGCCGCCCGCCCCGCTACCACCAAGTTGTCATCGAGCGAGGGGTCGAGCCGGGCGAGCCAGCGGGCGTCCGCGGCGGCGAGCGCCTCGGCGATCTCCTCGTCGTACTCCCGCGCCGCCGGGTCGTGCACCCCCGGCGCCTCGCGGGCCGGCCGGGCACAGGCGTCACCCATCGCGAGGAGCGCGACCCGGGGGGCGCGTTCGGCAAGGACCACGCCCAGCTTCACGCAGTCGCCGGGGGACGCGCGCCAGCCGACCGCCCGGAATTGCACCTCGGCCGGTTCGCCGCTCCCCGGCGGCAGTACCCCGGCGCGCTCCAACAGCCAGCGGCCCACCGTGAGGGACAGCGGCAGCACCGGCTCGCCGGTCCCCACGGTGACCTCGACCCCGTACTCGTGCAGCCCGCCAGCGGCCTGCGCGCCGAACTCCCGGTCCACCGGGCCGCCGCCCACCACAGCGATCAAGTCGGGCCCGGCCGCGATCAGTTCCGCCACAGCCTGGGTGGCGGCCTCGCCCACCTTGCGCAGCTCAGCGGGCGGATCGCTGGCCGCCGCGCCCAGGGCGGCCGGAATGAGCAGGGGAGGATGCGGGCATACGGCCCCCGCGATCAGCATGCCGCTCAGTCTCCGGCTAGTCCCGCCACTAGAGACCGGCCGGTCGTCATGGGGCGGGGTGGTGGGGCCGGGGCCAGCAGAGCGCGGGGTGGTGGGGCCGGGGCCAGCAGAGCGCGGAGTTGTGGGGCCGGGACCAGCAAAGCACCGGGTAGTGGGGCCGGGGCCAGCAAAGCGCGCGGTCGTGAGGCCTGGGCCAGCAAAGCGCGCGGTCGTGGGGCCGGGGCCGTCATGAGGCAGGCCGGCCAACCGCGGGCATGCCCAGCAGAACCGGCGCGCCCCCGCCCGCCTCCCGTTCACCGTTCACCGGAGCGGCGCTCGTCAAGGCGAGACCTTCCCGCCGCGCCTGCCACGCGGCCCCGCCCCGGGTGCGCCGCACCGCGACCGGCGGCGCGTCCGCGATCAAGTAGTGCGGGGCGGGATGTGTCACCAGCGTGGTCACCACGTCGCCAGGGCGCGCCCCGCAGCCCGCGGGCGCGAAGTGGACCAGCCGGTTGTCCCTGGCCCGCCCGCTCAACCGGTGCGTGGCCGCGTCCTTCCGCCCCTCCCCCTCGGCCACGAGCACCTCAACCTCGCGGCCGATGAGGGCCTGGTTCTCCGCGCCCGCGATCTCAGCGACAAGAGCAGCCAGCCGCTCGTACCGCTCGGCGACCACCGCGGCGGGCACCTGGTCGTCCATCGTCGCGGCCGGCGTGCCGGGCCGCGACGAGTACTGGAACGTGAAGGCCCCCGCGAACCTGGCCTGGCGGACGGTGTCCAGGGTGTCAGCGAAGTCACGCTCGGTCTCGCCGGGGAACCCCACGATGATGTCGGTCGTGATGGCCGCGCCGGGGATCGCCGCCCGCACCCGGTCGAGAATCCCGAGGTACTTGTCCCGCCGGTAGGACCGCCGCATCGCACGCAGCATCGCGTCCGAGCCCGACTGTAGCGGCATATGCAGGCTCGGCATGACGTTGCTGGTCTCGGCCATCGCCGCGATCACGTCGTCGGTGAAATCGCGCGGGTGCGGCGAGGTGAAGCGCACCCGCTCAAGGCCCTCGATCTCGCCGCACGCCCGCAGCAGTTTGCCGAACGCCTTCCGGTCGCCGAACCCGGCCCCGTACGAGTTGACGTTCTGCCCCAGGAGCGTGACCTCGAGGACTCCTTCCGCCACGAGCGCACGGACTTCGGCGAGAACATCGCCGGGGCGGCGGTCCTCCTCCCGGCCGCGCAGGCTCGGCACGATGCAGAACGTGCAGGTGTTGTTGCAGCCCACGGAGATGGCCACCCACGCGGCGTACGGGGACTCGCGGCGCGCGGGCAAGACGGAGGGGAACCGCTCCAGCGACTCGACGATCTCGACCTGCGCCTCGGCCGTCACCCGGGCGCGTTGCAGCAGGGCGGGCAGCGACCCTATGTTGTGCGTGCCAAACACCACGTCGACCCACGGAGCCCGCTCCGCGATGCCGGCCCGGTCCTTCTGGGCCAGGCAGCCGCCCACCGCGATCTGCATCCCGGGATGCGACGCCTTCACCGGCAGCAACTGGCCGAGGTTCCCGTACAGCCGGTTGTCCGCGTTCTCCCGCACCGCGCACGTGTTGAAAACGACCACGTCAGGGACCTTGTCGCCGTCCGCGCGCCGGTACCCCGACTCCTCGAGCAGGCCAGCCAGGCGCTCGGAGTCGTGGAAGTTCATCTGGCACCCGAAGGTGCGGATCTGGTAGGTGGGGACAGCGTTCATGTCAACATCCGAGGGTACGCCCGTCTGGCGTCATGTCTGGAATCTCCCATAGCCCGGGCCAGGCGTGGTAGACGATATCCCCATGACAGACAGCACCCCCGCCCGGACGCTCCCGTGCGGCAGCTGGCCTTCGCCGATCACCGCTGCCGACGTGGCCCAGCAGCAGCGCCAGGTCGCCTTCCCGCTCGGGATCGATGGCGAGGTCTGGTGGCAGGAGCTGCTGCCCGGAGAGCAGGGGCGAACGACGGTGATGCGCCTGGGCGCCGACGGGCAGCGCCGGTCGCTGCTGTCCGCCCCGTGGAGCGCGCGGACCCGGGTGCACGAGTACGGGGGACGGTCCTACCTGCCGGTTCCCGCCGGTGACGACGGCCGGCGCTGGGCGCTGGTGTTCGCGAACCACACCGATCAGCGGCTGTACCTGATCCATGAGCCCGGCCCGGACGGCGCCGAGTCCACACCCGCCCCGCTCACCCCAGCGCCGTTGGGGGACCCGGGTACCACCTCGCTCCGTTTTGCTGATTTCGTCCTGTCGCCGGGAGCAGCGGAAGTGTGGTGCGTGCAGGAGCGGCACGAAGACGCCAAGGTGACCCGCGCCATCGTCGCGGTGCCGCTCGACGGCTCGGCCGCCGACGACGCGGAGGCGATCCGCCAGCTCGTGACCGGGGCGGACTTCTACGCGTTCCCGACCCCGTCCCCGGACGGGCGCCGGCTGGCGTGGATCAGCTGGAACCACCCGAGGATGCCCTGGGACGGCACCGAACTGCGGGTGGCCGCGATCGAAGACGGCGTCCCGGGCAAGGGCTGGCTGGTCAAGGGCGGTATCGGAGAGTCGGTCCTGGCGCCGCTTTGGCGCGACGAGACCAGCCTGTACGTGATCTCGGACTGGCCCGGCTGGTGGAACATCTACCAGGTGGGCCTGGCCAGCGGGCCCGCCGAGGCGATCTACCCGGCGGAGGAGGAGTTCGCTGGCCCCCTCTGGCGGCTTGGCCACCGCCCGTACGCGTTGCTGAGCGACGGCCGCCTCGCGATGCTGCACGGCCGCGGTGGAATGCGGCTGGGCTTGCTGGACCCAGCGACCGGGGAGCTGTCCGACCTCGACATCCCCTACCGGTGCTTCGCGGCGGGGCTGTCGGCGGACGGCATGTCGGTCGTGGGCGTGGCCGGCGGGCCGTCCACGGCGCTTTCGGTGATCCGGGTGGACACGGAAACCGGGAAGGCGAGGAAGCTCTCAGCGCCCTCAGGCCGACTCCCGGCTTCCGGCTATCTGCCGAAGCCACGCAAGATGCAATTTGAGGGAAGATTCGGCCAAACGGTGCACGCCTGGGTCTACGCCCCGGCGAACCCGGGTGCCGTGGTGCCAGAGGACGAGCGCCCGCCGTACCTGATCTGGGCGCATGGCGGGCCCGCCGCGCACGTGGACCGGCTTCTCGACCTGGAGAAGGCGTACTTCACGAGCAGGGGCATCGGCGTCATCGACGTGAACTACGGCGGCTCGACCGGCTACGGCCGCACTTACCGGGAGCGGCTGCGTCGACAGTGGGGCGTGGTCGATGTGGAAGACGTGATCGCGGCCGCTCAGGCGCTCGTCGAGGCGGGCGAAGCCGACGGGGCCCGGCTGGCGATCCGGGGCGGATCGGCCGGCGGCTGGACCGCACTGGCGGCGGTCACCACACACGCCCCGGACGGCCGCCTCTTCAAGGCTGCCACCTCCTATTTCGGCGTCACGGACCTGCGGGCCTTCGCCGCCAATACTCACGACTTCGAATCCCACTACCTGGACGGCCTGATCGGCCCGCTTCCCGGTTTCGAAGCCCTCTACGCCGAGCGATCCCCCCTCGGCCACGTCACCCCCGACACTCCCCCCGTGCTCCTTCTCCAGGGCCTGGACGACAAGATCGTCCCCCCCTCCCAATCCCGCTCTATCGCGGAACAGCTCGCCACTCACGGCATTCGTCATGCCCTCCTGGAGTTCGAAGGCGAGTCCCACGGCTTCCGCCGTGCCGAAACCATCACCGCCGCCCTGGAATCCGAGCTCTCCTTCTACGCCCAAGTCCTAGGCTTCACCCCGCCCGGCATCCCCCCACTAACCCTGACCACTTCTGGCACCCCGCCCACCCCGGAACCACCCCCTGCCCCAACTCCCGTTGAGGGGGGCGACGGGGCCACCCTCCCCGAGCCGCGTGAGCCAACGGAGAGTGAACAACCGTCGCGAGCCTAAGACCGTGGGACTCTGAGCGCCGCAGCAGGGTCCAGGGGGTGCCGGGGTTGCGCGGACCAGCGTTGTGAACCGCTGGGCCGGGCAATCCTGGTACCCCTCCAACCCACGCACCTTTCGGGGGAACTCGGCGGTCAGGCTTTGCA
>Ga0070707_100001377_pt1 | contig 23895 bp, 21 predicted proteins | sample KBSK5502metaG_FD_65468 | JGI IMG/M metagenome (GOLD analysis project Ga0070707, IMG submission 65468) | Corn, switchgrass and miscanthus rhizosphere microbial communities from Kellogg Biological Station, Michigan, USA - KBS K5-50-2 metaG | ecosystem: Host-associated > Plants > Roots >...
TGGGCGCGGTCACGATCTACGGGACGGTGTCGCAGTCGTTGGCTAACGGTTCGCGGCTGGTCATTCGCGACTCGCAGTCGAGTCAGTCGATTCCGGTCTACGCGCTCGAGGATTTTGTGGTACGTTCCAGAAATGGTGGGTATACAACCGCGGATCGGCTCAAGGAAGGCGATCAGGTGGTTGTGAAGGCCTATCGCGATGGGGACGGAAACTACATCGCGCAGACCATTCGGCTGCGGTAATAGCCGCGTCACCTTGAGCGAAGCGAAGGGTCTCAAAAGACGCAACGTGAGACCCTTCGCCGTCTGCGCGGCTCAGGGCTGCTTCGCAGGTTATTTGGAATTTTGCGCCACGCGGGCGTGTCGAAAGCCTTGCCATGGAGAAGCCCGAGCGGCGCACGTTGTTACCAGGTGTTTTGGACTCCACAGCGCCGCCCGAGATCGCGTTCCAGTCACGGCAGGTTGTCGTGTCGGCCCGCCGCCGAGCCGCGCTCCGCGATGTTTTCGATCTCCTCCTTCTCGCGTGCGTCGACGGACTTTTCCTGCGCTGGCCGCATGCACATATCCCGACGCTCGACAGGCTGGAGACGCTTGGCATCCTGGCCGTCATCAACGCCCTGCTGATCGCGAATGTCTGGACCTCGCGCGCATTGCCGCGCTGGCGCGCGCGACGTCTGTCCGCGACGTGGTCGGCGGGCGAACGCGATCGATTCGTCAGGTTTTGACGGCGCGCCGGTGCGCGAGAATGACCTCGCGTCCGGTCAGGTAGAGCAGGGCGATCAAAATCACGAACGGGATCAGCGCGAGCCAATTCGCGTTCGGCCCTTCATAGAACCGATTGTGCTTCGACCAGGCTGTGATCGTCTCGCGGAATTTCGCCATTTGCGGAAGGCCGGCCAGGAAAGCTTTGATGATTCCTGCAACCGCGCCGCCCGCGATGTAGCCCGACGCCATCAGAACGCCGGGACTCTTGTCGCCTTCGGCATTGAGTTGATCTTGAGTGAGATTCATACCCGCATACTTTTTCGCGATCCACCGGTCGACGAGCCAGCGGACCATTCCGCCGATGAAGATGGGGAATGATGTCGACAGCGGCAGATAAACTCCGACTGCGAATGCCAGCGACGGAATGGACGACATCTCCAGCACGATCGCGATGAAGACTCCAAGCAGGACGAGTCCCCATGGAAGTTTGCCGCCGAGGATGCCCTTGATGATGTACGACATCAGGGTGGCTTTCGGAGCCTGGAACTTCGTCAGGCTGTCACCGTTGGGCAGGTTCTTGTAGATGCCATTGATGCCCGGATCAACGAAGTACACCAAACGGCCGTTTGCGTCGACGAGATACTTCTCCGCGTTTCCACCCGACGGATCCTGACGATGCCACACGAAGTATTCGTTCGTGTCGGTATTTTTCTGAGGACCGGCGAGGTACTCCTTGTTCTGAAGCTGCGAGACGTCGACATGTTCGTTCGGATTCGCGCGGCCTGCGACGAAACCTTTCGGCGGGTTCTGCACCGGCACGTACACCGATCCGGCTTTGTTCAGCACCAGGAGGATCGGCCCGAGGAGGAGCGCGGAAAACAGCGCGCCGATGAGAATCGAGATTTGCTGATGTCTCGGTGTCGCTCCCACAAGGAAACCGGTCTTCAAATCCTGCGAGGTCGTGCCGCCGTTCGATGAGGCGATGCAGACGATGCCGCCGATCGACAGCGCCGTGACGAAGTAATTGCTGCCGGTCCATCCGAGGACCACGAAGATAAGGCAGGTCAGTAGTAGTGTCGCGACGGTCATGCCGGAAATCGGATTGGACGACGAGCCGATCTCTCCGGTCAGGCGCGAAGAAACCGTCACGAAGAGAAAACCGAAGATGACGATGAGAACTGCGGCAGCGACGCGCGCGGCGAATCCGGTCCCTCCCACATACAACGGATTGGAGAATGCGATCGCGACGATCAAAGCGATGATGCCGATGAGGACGAACTTCATCGACAAATCGCGATCGGTACGCTGCATACCCTCTCGTGCTGCACTTCCGCCGCGAAAATCCTTCAGGCCCGCTGCCAATCCATGCCAGATGACGGGTAAAGAACGCGCGACGCTGATGATGCCGCCAGCCGCCACCGCACCGGCGCCGATATACAAGACATAGGCATTCCGAATGGCATCAGGATCCATATCTCGGATGAGGATTTTCTCTTCAGGTGCAAGGGGAGCGGTCAGTCCGAAGCCGAAGTATTTGATTGCGGGAATCAGAACGAGGTACGCGAGCACGCCACCGCCGCACATGATCGATGCGATGCGCGGACCGATGATGTAGCCGACTCCAAGCAATTCGGGAGAAATCTCGGCAGAGACAGAGCCGCCGTTGAAGGGAGGTCCAAAGACTTTCTCGGGGGCTGTCTTCCACGCCTGGAAAGAATCCATCGCGGCTTTGTAAATCAAGCCGATTCCGAAGCCGGTGAAGATCGTCTTCGCGCTGGTGGTCGCGCCGCCGAGGGCCTCCATCTCGCGCTTGGCGCTCTCGGACGCCGCAGCGCGCGACTCTTCTGATGCTCCCGCCTTAAGCACCTCTGCGCACGCCGTGCCCTCGGGATACTTCAAGATTCCGTGTTGCGCGACGATCAATGCGCGCCGGAGCGGAATCATCATCAGAATGCCCAGGAGTCCGCCCAGAACGGCGACCAGCATGACGCGTGTGAATTCGAGATCGAATCCGAGGATCAGAATCGCAGGCATCGTGACGCCGACACCGAACGCGATCGACTCGCCGGCCGATCCCGCCGTCTGCACGATGTTGTTCTCGAGAATCGTGGCGTTGCGCATCCCGAGTTTTGCGAGGATACGGAAAAGCGTGATCGAAATAACCGCAACCGGAATCGAGGCGCTGACGGTGATGCCAACTTTAAGAACGAGATAGAGAGAGGCGCCGCCGAAGATGATGCCGAGAATCGTCCCCATGATGATCGCAATGGGCGTCAATTCCCGGAGTTCCGTCGCGGCTGGGATGTAGGGCTCGAAGGGGGTCGGAGTAACGAGCTCTAGTTCGGGGTGGACGACGTCGGGATACTCCTGCGGGCCAACAGTCGTACTCATCAGATCCTCCACGCCTGCATTCGGCGAGCCATTGTATAGCGGGATCAGCGACTTACGGGTTCTCGGGCTGCGGAGGCAAGATACTTTCCTGTCACGCTCCGCGGGTTGGCCGCAATCTCTTCCGGAGTTCCGACCGCCACCACTTCGCCCCCGGCATCCCCACCCTCGGGACCGAGGTCGATGACGTGATCGGCGGCTTCGACGAGCTGCAGATTGTGTTCAATCACAACGACGGAGTTGCCGCGATCGATCAGATTCCGAAATGTCCCAATGAGCTGATTGACGTCGGACCAGTGCAGTCCGGTCGTCGGCTCGTCGAAGAGGAACAGCCGTCCGGCTTCCGTTTTCGCGTTCTCGGACAGAAAAGAGGCGAGCTTCAGACGCTGCGCTTCGCCGCCGGAGAGCGAGTCGGTCGATTGGCCGAGTCGAAGATATCCAAGACCGACGGATCGGAGCGCTGCCAGCCGTTTCAAGATTGCGCGCTTGTCGACGAAGAAGCGCGTCGCCTCGTCGACGGTCATGCTGAGAATGTCGTTCACGTTCTTGTTGCGATAGGTGACTTTCATGACCTGCTCGTTGAATCGCCGGCCGCCGCATTTGTCGCAGGTGATCTCGACGTCCGCCAGGAACTGCATATCGATGCTCACAGTCCCGGCGCCTTCGCATGCGTCGCAGCGGCCGCCGGCGGTGTTGAACGAGAACATGCCGGCTGTCACGCCGTTCAGCTTCGCGCCGGTCGTTTCGGAGAGAAGCTTTCGAATTTCGTCCCACGCTTTCACGTATGTGGCTGGATTGGATCGAGTCGACCGCCCAATCGGCGACTGATCGACGAGCTGGATGTCATAGACCTGTTCTACGCCTTCCAATGCGTCGATCTTTCCGACGTCCAGTCCGCTGACGCCGCGATATTCGCGCTGGTAGCGGTTGTATAGACAGTCGCGAATGAGCGTCGACTTGCCCGAGCCCGACACGCCCGTGATCGCCACCAGCCTGCCGAGCGGGATGGTGACGTCGATGTTCTTGAGATTGTGCTCACGCGCGCCGCGGATTCTTATGGAGTGCGGCGGCTTGCCGCCGCTTTCAGAAAGCGGCGCCGAGGCGCCGCACTCCAAAGGCCGCGGCACTCCCTCATAAACCACTTCTCCCCCAAACTCTCCCGCCCCTGGACCGAGCTCGATGGTGTGATCGGCGCCGGCGATGATCGTCGGATCGTGTTCGACGACGATCACAGTGTTGCCGGCATTCTTCAGACGCCGCAGGACTGCCAGCAGGCGTTCGCTGTCGCGTGCATGCAGGCCAACGGTAGGCTCGTCGATGACGTACATCGTCTCCGTCAGCGAGCTTCCGAGCGCGGCCGCCAGATTGATGCGCTGCGATTCGCCGCCCGAGAGCGTGCGGGTCTGACGATCGAGGGTCAAATACGAGAGCCCGACTTCATCGAGATATACCAGCCGATTGACGATCTCGCGGCGCAGATGACCGGCCACCGCCTCTTCCTGTTTCGACATCGGCAGGTATTCCCAGAAGCGGCGCGCCGTCTTGACATCCATCGCGAAGAGATCGGCGATCGTTCGCCCGCGAAACTTCACGTAGTCCGCGGCGACTTTCAGTCGTGATCCGTGGCATTGCGGACACGGCTCGTAGCTGCGGTACTTCGCGAGCTTGACCCGTACGTGAATCTTGTACTTTTTTGTTTCCAGCCATTCGAAGAAGCCTTTGATGCCGTACCACCGCCCGCGTCCGTTGTGGAGAAGATCCCACTCCGCTTGAGTCAGATCGTTAATCGGCACATCGAGCCGCAGTTTGTATTTCTTTGCTGCGCGCTCGAGATCTTCGTAGCAGTCCTCGTATCCGGGCGAGTTCCACGGCGCGATTGGAAGCTCGTCGAGCCGCAGCGTGCGATTCGGAATGACTTTTTCCATGTCGATTCCGATGATCCGTCCGTAGCCCTGACAGTTCGTGCAGGCACCCAGGGGGGAATTGAAGGAGAAAAGCTGGGGCGAGGGCTCCAGGAATTCCGTTCCGCATTTGTTGCACGCGAATCGCGACGTGAACCGATGGCTCACCCACGCGTCTGCGGCCTCCTCGAGCACGTTCACGCTTCCCTTCGAAATCTCGAATGCCTGCTCGATCGCCTCGGTTACCTGGCCCCGCTTTTCGGGATCGATGCGCGTCCGAGTGATCACGAGCTCGAGTGAAGTGGACTCTGTCAGATCGACTTCCTTCAAATCGCGGACTTCGTGATCGACCCAGATGCGGTAGTAGCCGGCCTTGATCAACTGGCGAAGGACTTCGTCGCGATTCTCGGCGTCGAAGAAAATGGGCGCCAGGATGACCGTGCGCTTTCCGGCGAGCTGCTCCACGATCGCGGTGGTGATCGATTCCGGCGTTTCCTTGCGAACGATGACCTTGCAATCGGGGCAGGTCGTCTCGCCGCAGTAGGTCATGAAGAGCCGGATGTGATCTGCGAGCTCGGTCGCGGTTGCCACTGTCGATCTGGCGTTTTTTACCGAGTTCTTCTGTTCAATCGCGATGGCGGGCAGGATGCCGTCGATTTCGTCGACGTCCGGGCGGTCGATGCGCTCCAGGAACTGCCGCACATACGTTGACATCGACTCCACAAACCTCCGCTGCCCCTCGGCATAGAGGGTGTTGAAGGCCAGGGACGACTTTCCGGAACCGGACGGGCCCGTCAGGACCGTGAGCTGTCGCTGCGGGATATCGACCGAAATGTTCTTGAGATTGTGCGTTCGCGCCCCGCGAATGGCGATCGTACGGGTGGGCATTCGAACCTAGAACGTTTCGGACGCGGAATGTCATCCCGAGCCTTTGGAGTGCGGCGGCTTGCCGCCGCTTTTGAAGGCGCTGGCAAGCCAGCGCACTCCGAAGGCTACAAACGTATGCCGTGCCGCTGATAGAAGTTGTAATCTCCGAGCCGGGAGCGCAGCTTCTCGACGATATCGGACGCCAGCGTCGCCTCGGCGGCGGCGATGAGCATCACCCTTTCAATGTCTCACGGATCGGCGTCGTTGCTCGGCAAAGTGCCAGTTGTCGACGACCAATGCGGCATATGCCCGTGAAAGACCGCCATCATCGATGGACTTTCCGATCAGCAGCGCCTTCCCGTTGACGCCAGCAACAATTTGTCCATAGGGCACGGTGAGGCCGCTATCGACATACAAAGCACCGAACTGTGAAACGATCAAGAGGTTGGCATCGGCAGACCCAGTGTATGAACAGACCAAGAAGTTGCGTCCGTCAAATTGGGCGTTTGCAATTCCGTTTGAGAGCACGACCGGCACTCCGGGGCGAAAGTCCTCTGAAACTGGAATCATCAGTTTTGCCGTCAGCTCATCCCAGAAAAACAGCCCTGATCGAGGCGACCAGGCGAAAGCATGGGGATACGGCCCGGTGTCGGGCAGAGCGGAAACGGGAACGAACGACTTCAGAATGAAGATCGGTCCTGCGCCTGAGGGTTCAAGACGACATGCAACCATGCGAATTTCCGAGTAGGCAGGGCACGCGTTCAACCTGCATGGATACGCCGGATTATTGTCGGCTTCGACCCACGCGATCTGATATGAGTCGTTTGCCACGCCGACGTTAACTTCGCTCTTGTTGGCTGTCGATCGATCAAGCCGAACTGGGGCGTAATCCATTTGCTCGCCGTCACGATTAAGTCGCATAGCGCGGATCTCTGTCCCGGTGGACCAAACAAGCGCCGCGCCATACGCCGAGCCCTTTACCTGGACGTCAAATGTGGGACTGCTGTCGATAACTCGTTCATGATTCTCTGGCAAGTCTTCGAACACACTCCGTAGCTTGAGAGGCCCGGGAAAACTGACTGAGTCTATCCATGCCACAAGGAGCCGCGTTCCAGACCATCCGGCAGATGTCAATCTTGCTGCGGCATTCGTTACCTGAAAGCGATTCCCGAAGGAAGTTGCATCTCTGTTGAGTCGAGCGCCAAAGACGCCGTCGGATTGTGACCACACGATGGCCCAATCATCATCGGTGGCGGTTCCAGAAACCGCCGACGAAGTGGACGAGGGCGAGGCTGGAACTTGTACCTTCGGCGACAGAGTAAGCTGGCTCAAGGCCCTTACCGAGACAAAGACTAAGGCGAGAAAGACTAAAGCGCGTTGCACGCAATGAGGTACGCACGAAGCAAATTCGCTGTCTACAAACGTATGCCGTGCCGCTGATAGAAGTTGTAGTCTCCAAGCCGAGACCGCAGCTTCTCGACGATATCGGGCGCCAGCGACGACTCGGCAGCCGCGACATTCATCTCGACCTGGCGGGCGTTTCGCGCGCCGGGGATCGTCGACGAAACCGCCTCATTTGCCAGAACGAACCGCAGTGCCGCCTCCGTCAGATTGCGCGTCGTGCCGCCGACGATCGCCTTGGCCTCATCGACCCGCTCGATGGCCTCCTGCAGTCTTCGCGGCGTCAGGAAGTTCTGGCGCACATCGTCGGACGGGAAGACGGAATCGATGCGGAACTTCCCGCTGAGAAGTCCCGATGCCAGGGGGACGCGGGCGATGATTCCGTATCCCTTCTCCTTCGCCAGCGGAAGGAGAACCTGCGCCGGCACCTGATTCAGGATGTTGTAGAGCACCTGCAGCGCGTGGGCCCAGCCGCGTTGCATGATCTCGACCCCTTCTTCGGGCGTGGACACCGAGACGCCCCAGAAACGAATCTTGCCAGCGTCCTGCAGCCGTTCCATCGCGTCCTGGATTTCTTCGTGCCGCAAGTCCTCGATGGTCGGATTGTGCATCTGGTAGAGATCGATGTAATCCGTGCGCAGGCGCTTGAGCGAGCCGTCGACGGCGTGGAAGATGTGCTGTCGCGAAAAATCCTTCTTGAGGGCGCCGCTCGCGGTTCGCACCACCCCGACTTTGGTCGCGATGACGACTTCCTGCCGATACCGCGACAGCACGATGCCGAGGAGCGATTCGCTGCGGCCGAAGCCATAGCTGTCGGAGGTGTCGAAGAGTGTGACGCCCAACTCGCGCGCGCGGCGAATGGCGGCCATCGATTCCTCATCGGACGTCCGCCCCCAGCCGAGGGGCGCGCCGGAACCTTCGGTCGCTCCGCCGATGGCCCAGCCGCCAAAGCCGACGGCGCTGACGCGGATGCCGGTCTTGCGCCCCAGTTCCCGATACTGCATCACAAGCGAACCTGCTTGACCTCTTCCATCTCCTTGAATGAGCGCAGAAAGCTGAGCGTGTCGGTGTCGAGCGGCGAGTCGACGGTGATGATGGCCATTGCTTTACCGCCCGAATCCTTGCGCGCGAGGTTGTACTCCGCGATGTTGATCTCGCGATCTCCGAGGAGCGTTCCTACTTTTCCGACCACGCCGGGCACGTCCTTGTTGACGACGTAAATCAGATTCCCCTCAGGCTTGAACTCCACGCGAAAGTGATTCACCGAAACAATCCGCTGATTCTTCTCGCTGAACAGAGTAGCCGAAACGCACATCTCTTCGCGGTCGGAGGCCGCTCGAAACGTAATGAGATTGTTGTAATCGAGCGGGGTGGGATGGGTGGTGGCGCTGATGGCGATGCCGCGGTTCTGCGCGATCTGCTCGGCGTTGACGAAGTTGACCGATTCCGAAAGGTGCGGTGTCAAGAGGCCCTTGAGCGACGCCACGGAAAGAATCTTGAGCAGGCGCTCGTCGATGCCCCACAGCTCGACGGCGGCCCGAGTCACGGGCGAAGTCATGATCTGGGCGGTGAACAGGCCGACTTTCTCCGCCAGATCGATCAGCGGCGCCGCGTCGGCATCAGCGAGCCCTTCGAACGGCAGATTGACCGCCGAAACGAAGATCGATCCGCGAAGAGCGTCCACCACCATCTCCGCGGTCTGCACTGCAACGCGATCCTGGGCCTCGATGGTGTTCGCTCCGATATGCGGAGAAAATACAACGTTATTTAGTCGCAATAATGGATGATCTTTTGGAGGCGGCTCCTGTTCGTAAACATCGATGGCCGCGCCGGAGACCTTTCCGCTCGCCAGTGCATCGGTCAGCGCCTTCTCATCGTAGATTCCGCCGCGCGCGATGTTGAGCGTGATCACGCCGTCCTTCATCTTCGCGATCTGCTCCGCGGCCACCATCCCACGGGTCTCATCGGTCAGCGGAGTGTGAACCGTGATCACATCCGCTTGCGCCAGGAGGTCGTCGAGCGACACCATCTCGGCGCCCACTTTTTCTCCGACCGTCGGGGCGATGTACGGGTCGTAGGCCAGCACGCGCATGCCGAACGCGCGCACTCGCGTGGCTACGCGCGTGCCGATGCGGCCCAGTCCGATGATGCCCAGAACTTTTCCGCTCAGCTCGATGCCCATGAATTTCGATCGCACCCACTCGCCGCGCTTCACGCTGGCGTGCGCTTCGGGGATGTTGCGGCACAGAGCGAGGAGCATCGCCATAGTGTGCTCGGTCGCCGAGAGGATGTTGGCGGTCGGCGCGTTGATGACCAGAATTCCGCGCTCGGTGCAGGCGTCGACGTCCACGTTGTCGAGCCCCACCCCTGCCCGCCCGATGATCCGCAAGCGCTTGCCGGCATTGACGAGATCGCGCGTGACGGCGGTGCCGCTGCGCGTAATCAGCGCATCGGACTGCGCTACCGCACGCAAGAGGTCCTCACCTTTCAACCCCGGACGATAGTCGAGATCGACATCCGACGCCGCGCGCAGGATCTGGAGGCCCGACTCGGCGAGGGTATCGGTTACCAGGACGCGATGCCCGCTCATGCGCGCGCCACTTCTGTCAAGACATCCAGCATTTTGTCGAGCGATTCGATCGGAATGTCGCCCATGTGCCCGATGCGAAAGGTCATCGTCTTCCAGTCGCCGTAGCCGCCGCCGAGGGTGTATCCACGTTTTTTCATCTCGCTGCGAATCACTTCCGGATCTTTCACCGGCGCGAGCGCGGTCACCGTCGCCGAAGCGTGCGCCGGATCCGCCGCGAGCTTGGCATACGTGGCGGTCTTGCGAATCGTCAGCGCGCGCATCTCTTCGTGGCGTCGAAACCGTGCCTCCAGCGTTTCTTTTCTCAGGATGTTGTGAAGCTGCGCAGCCAGCGCGTAAAAGTGCGGGATGGAGGGGGTCGACGGCACGCCATCGGTGTCCGCGTGCTTCTTGTACTGCATGAAATCGAAGTACGTGCCGCGATAGGGAGTCTTCTCGGTTTTGGCGAGCGCGCGCCTGGAGAGTGCAAAGACCGTGATCCCCGGCGGCAATGCGATGCCCTTTTGCACGCTGGCGAAGCAGACGTCGAGATCCCACTGGTCGAAACGAAGTGGGATGCCGGCCAATGACGAAACGGCGTCGACCAACACGAGCGTCTCGGGCGATTCCTCGCGGATGACCTGCGCCAGTCTGGCCACATCGTTCGTGACGCCGGTGGAAGTCTCATTGTGTGTCAGCGTGACCGCGTCGTATTGCGTCCGGCGGCCGCGCAGATGATCGGTCAGCGCTCCAGGCTCGATCGCCGTTCCCCACGCGGTATCAAGCCGATCGACTTCCAGGCCGAGGGATTCGGCGATGCTGGCCCAACGCTCGGAGAACGCACCGCAGGTCGTCACGAGCACGCGCCGCGGAACACAGTTCGCGAGCGACGCCTGCATCAGTCCTGTTCCCGAACATGTGGCCACGAACGTGTCCTGCGCCGTCGCGAAGAGCGTTTTGAGATCGGCGACGATGGTCTTGAACAACTGTTTGAATTCGGCGCTGCGATGTCCGATCATCGGCCGGGTCATCTCGCGCAGAATTTCTGGCCGCACCCACGTCGGGCCGGGTACGAAGAACTTGCAATCGTTCGCTGCGCTCATGTGAGATACGGCAGCACCGCGTCGAGACGCGGTGCCGCCACGAAAACATCCGCATTTTCTCTGACCCGCGGCCGTGAGTGAACTCCTCCAAAGCCGATGAACAGATCGACGGCCGGCCTGGCCTCGAGATCGCTCACGCCATCGCCGACGAAGGCCGCTTTGCCCTTCGAGCGCGCGCGCACGTCGCGCACGACGATCTCCTTGCCGCCGGGCCGCGTCAGCGGCGTGCGCCGATCGAAGTCTCGATATTCGCCTTTTTCAGTGAACTCGAGGCGAACGGCGTGGAGTTTGACGCCGAAAGCCTGCGCCAGGCCGCTGACCGCTTGTTCGATGCCGGCGGTGACGAGATGGACGGTGCAGCCGCCCCTCTTCAAAGCCAAAATCGTTTCGTCGGCACCAGCGACAAGCGAGTCGAGATAGCGCTGCATGAGCTTCGTCACTGCCTCTCGTGTCGGCCGGATCATCTCGAGCCGGCGCGCGTAAACCTGATCCAGTGGGATCTGTCCGTTCATCGCCGCTTCGGTGAGCCTCACAACTTCCGGATTACCTGCTGCCAAGACATCGATGCCCTCAATCGTGACGAGCGTGGAATCGACGTCGAAGAAAACGAGCTGGTACTTCGGCGTCAAACACTCGCTCCGTTTCGGACGATCTGCACGAGGTCGGCCAAACGGTCGAGATAGTGATCAGCCCCCGCCGCTTTCAGAGCGGAACGCGAGGAAGATCCGGTAGAAACCACGGCGGCCGCGATGCCGCTGTTGTGGGCCGCTTCGATGTCGATCGGCATGTCGCCGACGAAGAGCGCTTCCTCGCGGCCGCAATGGGTCGCCTCCAGCGTGCGCAGAACGTGTTGCGGGGCGGGTTTGCGAGCTCCGGCGACATCCGGCCCGACGATCGCACAGAAGAACGGCGCCAGGTTCAGGAATTCGAGAATCTTGCGCGAAAAGGCCGTCGGCTTGTTAGTGCAAACCGCCATCGCCACTCCGATGCGATCGAGCGCCGTCAGCGTGCTTTCGACATCCTGGAGCACTTGCGACTGCTCACAACACACTTCGTCATAACGCGCCTCGAACGCCGCGGTGGCGCCGGCGGGGACGCTCTCGGTGTCGAAGGCGCGCTGCAGCAATCGTTCGAGCCCTTCGCCCACAAACTCCCGGATGGTTTCAGCGCTCAGGCTGGCCAGACCGTACTGATTGCGGGCGAAGTTGACCGCATCCGCGAGCGCTGCGTAGGAATCGACAAGCGTGCCGTCGAGATCAAAGAGGACTGCGCGATAACGAAGGGCCATTCGCGCCGCAGATTGTAATCTGTTACGAAACGGCGAAAACGGATGACAAACGGCTACCTTTCCGTTATTTCCATGTACATGAGGCGTGGCTTCGCCGCTCTACTGCTGTTGGTCTCTACGGCCTACGCCGCCGACGAGCCGGCAAAAAACCTGACCATCGCCCTCGAGCCGCTCGGCGATAGCGACAGCGGTATCGTCACGCGTATCACGTACCACTTCGCGATCCCGTCCGATGTCCCCCAAGGCGTGCCGCTCGTCATCATCGGGTCGATCAGCGAGGGTGGGCAGGTCGTCAAGCGCTTTCGATATCCGCTGGCTCCTGCGCAGCGGGACACGCTGACTTCCATCCAGACACTGCAGCCGGGCGACGCCGAAGTCGAAGCGCGCTTGATGATTCCGCTCGAGGAGCAGGCGCCCGTGATCGTGGCGAAGACCGCCACGCATTTCGCGATCGCGAAGACGAACAAGACGTACGTCGCGAACGAGCTCGAAGGGGCGGAAGCGATCATGGCGGAGGGCAGCGTGCCGGAGGGCGGCGACGCGGTGAAGATCATTCCGCCGCGCCGCGATGTCGCTCCGAATCTGTTCATCGTCGACGTCGAGGTCAAGCCGCCCGTCAAGCGCGTGGAGTTCTGGGTCGAAGGAAAGAAGATCATGGCCCGCAACGCGCCGCCCTATCGCGCAGAGCTGGACCTCGGAAAACTGCCAAAACGCGTGGAAGTGCGGGCGGTCGGTTACGACGATCGCGGACGCTATGTCGACGCCGACGCCTTCGTGGTCAACGAGCGCGAGACGCCGCTGGAGGTCAAGCTCACGCGCACGGAGACTGCCGATCGCGTCTCGCACGTCAAGCTGAGCATTCAGAATCCGAAGGGCGCTGTCATCAAGACCGTCGCCCTCTTCGCGGATCAGAAGAAGTTTTTTGAATGGAGCTCGCCCCCATACGCGCTGGACATCGCCGACGATCGCCTCAAGAGCGTTCGTTTTCTTCGCGCCTCGGTCATCGACGGCATGAACTACGAAGCGTCCGATTTGCTGTTTCTCAACGGCTCTCAGATCAATGAGGAGATGGAGGTCAACCTCGTCGAGCTGCCGGTCGCGGTCACCGATTCTGCTGGTGTTCCGATCGGCGGTTTGAATCAGTCGAGCTTCCGTGTTCTCGAGAACGCCAAGTCGCAGAAGATCACGAATTTCGATGCGGCCTCGAATCTACCGATCGCGGTCGGCCTGCTCATCGATCACTCCGGAAGCATGAAGCCGAGGATGGAGGCCACGCGGAAGGCGGCGACGGAATTTCTGAAACGCATCATCAAGCCGAACGATCGGGCGTTCGTGGCCGGCTTCGCCTTCGACACCGCCAAAGTCGCACCGTTTGTCTCGGATGTCGGCGCGCTGGAGGAGCAGGTGCGGTCGATTCCCGACGCCAGCGGCGGCACATCGCTTTACGACGCCATCATCACGGGGCTTTATCGCTTCCGAACGCTGCAGGGCCGGAAGGCGCTGATCATCCTCACCGACGGCGAAGACACGACTTCACGGACGCCGTACGATGACATGCTGAGCTACGCCCGCGCCGCCCGCGTCCCGCTCTACTTCATCGGCATCGGCCTCGGCATGATGGACTTTTCCGGCACGAGCAAGATGAAATCGCTGGCGGATGAAACCGGAGGCGTGGCGTACTTCATCAAGAATGCCGATCACCTCAACGAGACGTACACCAAACTGGAGAAGGATCTGCGATCGCAGTATCTGATCGCGTACAACACCGAAAGCAGCAAGACCGACAAGCAATACCGGACCGTGGAAGTAAAGGTGGACCGACCCGATGCGCACGTGCGTACCATTCGCGGTTTTCTGCCTTAGCCTGGCGACGTCCGCCGGCGCGGCGAAGGTCGTGGAGGTCAAAGAGCCCTCCCGGATCGCGGCCTCGTTTTCGCCGCGGGCCGCGCTCCGCGTGGTCAACGTCTGGGCCACGTGGTGCGTCCCATGCGTAGAAGAGATGGCGGATCTGCGCGCGATCGGCGAGGCGTTCGGCACGCAAGTGTCACTGGTCGGGATTTCGCTCGACGATATGATTCCCGGCGATCGAGCGGCCACCAAGCGCAAGGTAGCCGGGTTTCTCGATCTGAAAAAGATCAGCTATATCAATCTTTACTATAGTGGAGACAGCGATGCGCTCGCAGAAGCGCTGCGGTTCGACGGCGAGATTCCGATCACCATTGTCTACGACAACAGCGGACGCGAGCTGTGGCGCAAGCAGGGGAAACTCGATCGGAAGGAAACGATCGGCCAAATTCGAAAATTGTTAGGGAGGAATCGATGAAGAAGGCACTTGCAATGGCGTTGATGTTTGCCGCGGCCGCAGCCGTGGCGGACGAACTGGCGGTCGGCGCGAAGGCGCCGGCGTTTTCGCTGGCAAACGCCGTGGATGGGAAAACGTACGCGTTCAGGCCCGGTGACGGCAAGATCTCAGTAGTTTTCTTCACCTGTAATCAGTGTCCGTACGCCAAGGCGTTCGAGCCGAGGCTGATCGAGATTGCGAGGCAGTATCAGTCGAAGGGCGTTGCGTTCTATGCCATCGACCCCAACGACGAGGCGCGTTTTTCTGAAGAAACGCTGGCAAACATGAAGGATCGCGCCGTCAGCAAGGGCTATCCCTATCCGTATTTGAAGGACGACGACAGCTCGGTCGCGCGCGCGTACGGCGCGCGGGTGACGCCCCATGTCTACGTCATCGATCCAACCGGCACGCTTCGCTACCGTGGATATGTCGACAACAGCGCGCGGCCGGAAGAGCGCAAGACGACCGGGCTGACCGACGCGCTTGACGCGCTTCTGGCGAACAAGCCGGTGACCAACACGGCGACGCACGCGTTCGGCTGCACGATCAAGTGGAAGTCGTAGGGACTCGTCATCCTGAGCGAAGCGAAGGATCTCTGCGCACGAGATCCTTCGCCGTCTTCGCGGCTCAGGATGACGATCACTGCGCCATCCGCCGATACGATGCGGCGAGCATTGTCACGCGCTTGACATAGTTGCGCGTTTCGGGAAACGGCATCGATTCGATGAATTCGTCCATCGGCTTGCGCGGGGCCGCCCGCCGCCACCTAAGGACGTTGCCCATGCCGGCGTTGTATGAGGCCACGGCCAGGAGCGACGCGCCGTGAAACATATCGACGAGCTGGCGGAAGTAGAAGGTGCCGAGCCGGATGTTGACTTCGGGATCTTCGGCGTTGGAGGAGCTGCCCAGTCTGCGGGCGAGCTCTTTCGAGGTCGGCGGCATCAGTTGCATCAGCCCGACTGCGCCGACCGGCGATCGCGCGAGCGGGTTGAAAGTGCTCTCCTGATGGATCAGCCCCATGACGAGAAAAGGATCGACATCGTTCTTCTTCGCGTTCTTCACGATCGCATCTTCGTACTTCAGCGGGTAGTACATCTTGAGAAAGTACGGCGGCACGGAGTCCTGCTCGACAGTCGCTAACTGCGGGAACGCCCGCCGCGCGGAGCGCATCATCAGCAGCATGTCGCCGCTGCTGTTGTAGAGATCCGCGAGCAGCGCGTCTGCATAGGGCTGGTTGGAGCGCTTCAGATTCTTCTGGATCTCGAGGCGCGCGTCACGGGAGTCGGCGAGGGCAGTCAGCTCGTAGGCCAGCCGCATCTCCGCAGGCATGTCCTTCTCAGCGATCTCCGGCCAATCCGAACGCTGCACCTTGAGCGGATTGAAATTCGGATCCTGATGCCGTGCTCCATGCGCCTGCGAAAACAACACGTACAGATCGGCATAGGGCGCGCCGGCGAGTGAAATGTAAACCGCCGCCGCTTCCTCGTTTTTGCCGGTGCGCTCGATCGAGCGAGCGCGCCAGTACTCGGCCTGCCTTTTCACATTCGGATTGCGATAGGTGTCGCGAATGAAGATCAGCAACGTCTCGGCGCCATTGAAATCGCCGTGCCCATAGGCTCCCCACGCTTTGTCCCAGAAATGCTGGAGGCCGGCTTCCTGGCTGGGATCGAGTTTCGCGAGTTCCGTGATGAGCTTCTGCTCGACGGCGTCTTCATTCCTCGATTCCGCAATCGAGATGAGCGTGTTGAGCACCTCGATGCGCACATCGTCGGCCAGCGGAAGGGCCAGGAGATCCTTCAGGCGCTCGACCGACAGGCGATCGTACTCGTCCTTCTTCGCCTTTTTCGCGGGATCCACCACCTGGATCACTTTCTTGACGTTTGCAAACCTCGGTTTGAGAACCGCCTTTTTCTTTCCCCTTGCCGGAACACGAATCGTCCCGACGCGCTGTCGGACGATGATGGTCTTGTTCACCATCGGATTGATCGACGCCGCCAGCACGCGGTAATTCTTCGACGCGGTGTAGATGGCAGGAATGGCGAATTTGTAAGGCCCGGCTGCCATCGCGTCGAGGATCTTGTTCGACTCGTCGTAGCGATGGAGCTGATTGAGGGCCAGGCCGCGATTCAATTGCACCGGAATGCGAAGCTCGGGCGGCGGACCGGCGGCCTCCAGCGCCGTCAGCTCAGCGAATCCGTTTTTCGGATCTCCGTCGCGTAGAAGACTGACGGCACGTTCGAGGCGTTGCCCATCGGTGAGCTTGATCGGGTCCTGCGGTGAGAGCCCGTTGAGCGATCGCAGGACGTTGATCGCATCGGCGACCTGGGGTGCCTTCGGATTCTTGACCACCAGATCGCGAGCGATGTCGAGGATCGCCCTGGCGTCGCCTGATGCGAAGCTCATGGTCATCCATTGCCATCGCGCGTTGGCGGCGGTTGTCGATTGGTCCGTGTGCAGAGCAACGTCGCGGTAGACCGCAGCCGCGTGGTCCCAATCTCCGGCTGCGCTGTACAACCCCGCCAGCGTCAGGCCGGCGGTGTCGCGATAGATCATCCGAGGCGATCGATCCCAAAGCCGTCGCAGTATTTCGCGCGCCGATTTGCGATTGCCGGTGGCCTGAAACGCGTTCGCCAGAAAAAACAGACGGTACTCCTCGACCGCCCTCCCGCCGAACTTGAATGACGAAAAGCTTCTGATTGCCGTGAACGCATCGCCGCGCTGCATTGCCTGCAGTCCGGCCGTGAAAGAGGGGCGCAGCTTTTCGAGATCGGGTGGCGCTTCAGGCTTCGGCGGAGCGACAGCCAGGCGACGCCGTGACGGGCGCTCGAGCACCAGCAAAAGGGCCAGCGCTACCAGGAGTGGTAAGGCCGTCGCGACCGCGGCCAGCCGGCGTCGCTTCAACTACAACCCGAGCGCGCCGGCGTCGCCGTCGGCGAGGATGCGCACGAGCTCGTCGTAAAAGTAGTTCGACGATTTCCGGATGTCTTCCGGAATCCGTTCGTCGTACATCTGCCGGCTGCGGTCGATGTCTTCCTTCAGGCGCTCGTAAAGGTCTTTGTTCTTGCGCCCCTGATCGACTTTTCCCTCGTTGTAGAGCTTGATCTCGGAGACCAGCAGACGCGCGAAGCGCCGCGCCTCATCATGTTTCTTCGAGGCGTCGGGCGCTGCACCGGCGCTGGCGCCCCGCGCCATTCCGGGTGGCGGAACGAACTGCGTGCTCGGCCTGCCCCCCTCGGTTTCCATCGCTGGTATCGGCCCGCTCTTGGAAAGATCGATCGCAGGCATCGCCGTGGTTGCGAATGCGGATGGCCTTGGCGCTGCTGGAGCGGGCGCTGGCGCAGGTTTTGGCGCTGGAGCCGGGGCTGGCGCCGGCCTGGGTGGGGCGGCGGCCGGCCTGGGCGGTGGGGGCGCTGCGGGTTTCGGGGGCGCCACCGGCATTGGCCTGGGCGGCGGCGGTGGTGCCGGTGCCTGCATGTCTTCCTGCGCGAAGGCCACTGTCGCTTCGGCGGCCTTCGGTTGTGGCTGTACCGCCATTTTTCCGCTGCTTTCGCCGGCTTCGCTGAGGCTCGGCGACGGAATCTTCTTGCGGATCGCGAGCGTGTCGATCAGCAGACCGGTCGAAAAGACCAGTAGCTCGAGCGAAGTCGGGTCGAATTTTCCGACGTCGTTCTGCGTGGCGTCGACGTAGACCGCTGCGGCCACTTTGTCCTTGATGACCATCGGAATCAGGGCGGCTCTCGTCGATCCGCTGACGCCGAGGCGCGAGGAAAGATTGTTGCCATCCCAGATCACCACGTGTTCGTACCGCAGCACGCGATCGAGCTCAGGAATCAAACCGGGGGCAGCGTTGAAACGTTTGACGTTTTCGTCGTTGCCGCCGTGCGCGGAGAATCCCAGTCCCTTCCAGCCGCTGAAAGTTTCACCGCGCAGAATCAGCAGCGCCGCGCGAGATCCGAACTGGACTGCCTGCTCCAGGAGCGCGTTGAGAATGTCGACCTGTGATTTGCCCTGCTCGACCGACTGAACCGCGGCCTTGACGCGCGAAGCATCCGCGCCGCCGGCGACTTTTTTCGGCTTGAGGCTTTCTTCGAGCTCGGAGATCGACTTCTTGATGTGCGGCAGGAACGTTGTGGAGTTGACGTCGGCCTGGGCGCTTTGCAGGGCGGCTTTGAGCTGCTGATCGACGGCCTCCCGAACGTCTTCGACCGAGGAGCGGATTTCTCCCATCATTTTCTCGATCGCCTCACGAACGTGCGACTCGATCGAAGTCGCGACGTCGTCGCCCCTCACCGCCATTAAATCCTCCCGCTGCTGTAGGTTGGCGCTTGCAGACAAGGCCCGGCGCGATTATAGCGCAGTCACGATGTGCTACTTTGTTGTGCAATGCGGCGATGGGTCGTCGTGCTTGCAATCGCCGGCGCTGCGTGCGCTGCGGACAGCACTCCCGACAATTCTCCGGAATGGCGCAGTGTCCTCGGCCGCAAAAGAGCAGCGATCGCCCGCAGCGCGACCGAGCGTCAAAAACAGGTCTACGCCGACGCATTGGCGGGATTTGTCACGCGCTATCCGTCGCACTCACGTGCCCGCGATGTTTATCGCCGCGTGCAACTCGACTTCGCGCGTGAGCTGGCGAGCCTGGGGCGATATCAGGATGCCATTCGCTTCTACCGCGCAGTCCTCGCCGGCGATCCGTTCAATGCCGAGGCCCTGCATGGTTTGTCGGCAGCGGCCGATCGGCTGATGGTCTCGCGCCAAAAACTCCTGGAACTCGAAAAGGGGATGTCACAGCGGGAAGTCTCGCGCCTTCTCGGCAGTCCGATCCCCGGATGGACCCTGCGCACCCAGCGCCCGGACTGCACCATCGAGGCCTGGTACTACCGCACCAACGACCGCGGCGTCGCGGGCTTGTATTTCCGCAACGGTGTTCTCTTCGGGGCGGAACAGAATTCTCACGCCAAGCTGGCTCCCCTGACGCAGCCGGTCGCCCCCTGAGCGGAATCGCGCCGCGGCGGGGGCTGTTCGTTTAGGCATGCCTTTGTACGAGTACCGATGCTCGCAGTGTGGAGAACGCTCTGAGATTCTGCAGAAGCTCTCGGATCCGCCCTACACGCATTGCCCGAAATGCGGCGGCGAAATGCGGAAGTTGTTTTCGAGCCCTGCGATTCAATTCAAAGGCTCGGGCTTTTACAAAACCGATTACGCGAGCAAGCCGGCTCCGTCGGAAACAAAGAGCGAGTCGAAGTCCGAATCGAAGAGCGATGGGAAAAGTCCGTCAACTGAAAAAGCGAGCTGACTCGCTTCTCGAAGAAGTCTTCCGGTCGCTCTTCGAAGAGATCGATTCGGAAAAGATTCGCCGTGAAATTGCGGTCCTCAAGGCCAGCACTCCCGATTTTCAGCCGCTCGATCAAGCGAAGGTGCTGGTGCGGCGCACCGCCATTCGTTGCGCAGCGGCCGGAGCCGTTACAGGCCTCCCCAGCGGGCTCCTGGCCATCGGAAGCCTCGGCGCCGACCTGGCATATCTGGTCTTCCAGCAGTTCCGGCTGATCGTCGGCATCGCGACGATTTACGGGCACGAGCCGTCGCATCGCGAGCGATTCAAGGAGGCCCTGTCGTGCCTCGCCTACGCGTCCGGCGTGGGGCTTGGTAAGCAGGGCATCGCGACTGTTCTGGAGTCGGCCACGATGGAAGGGGGCGTCGTGGCGGAGAAAATCGGCGCGCGATTTGTGCGTGAACGTCTTGCGAAAGTCATCCCACTGGTGGGCGCGCTTTCAGGCGGCGTGCTCAATTTTCTGTCGGTCCGAGCGGTCGGACGCGCCGCCACGCGCTATTACGAATCGCTGATCGAGTCGGACATGGCCGAGGAAATTTGGGCGGAAGGTGATCGAGAGCACGCCTGATGGAATGTGCCCTCAGAGCCTCGCGTTTCCCGACCTGACCAACATGTCGAAATCCGAGGCCCAACCGAACACGGAGGTTCGCTCCGCCTTCTTCGAGCGCCGCCGCCTCCGCCGGATTCGGATGATCGTCGAGCTGACGCACAACCTCATCAGCAGCGACATGACGGTCTGCCATCGCGAAGCCCGGTGCCTGGTGCAGTGCGCGCGAAAGGCCATCCTCGATTTACATCCCGATTTCGAGGAGCGTTACGAGCGCGTCATCCGGCCACACTTCGAACGCGTGTTAGCCCAACGATGGCCAGGCGAAGTTCGCCTAAATCCGGATGACTGCGACGTCGTCAACTAGTCGCGCGTTCCGGCATCCAGCTCCCGCACCACCGCAATATCCCCGATCTCCCGCCTCGCTCTTTCCACTTCAACCTTTGCCAATTTGCGAATCTCGTCATTGAGATAGCCGACGTGCGGGTCGTCGGGCACGAGGTATCGAAACTCGAATCGCGCGATCGTCTCCGGAAGAAATGCTGCGCGCCGCGCGAAGACCATTGCCGCGTCGTCGAAGCCGATCAGTGCCCAATCGCGGCGGCGATAACGGACCAACGACGCGGGCAAATAGTGTCGCTCGCCCGTCGCTACGTCGATGACCTCCGTGCGCTCGTGCTGATATTCATCGACCGCCAGATCGACTTGATATTTCTGCAGCAGCTCACGCCAAGCCCGGCTGTCCTGATGCGCTCGGGCATCGAGGGCGATGAAGTCACGAAATAGCTCGTTGCGGCCGTCGGTCAGCACGCGCCGCTGTGGGTAAAAGATCCATTCGAGATAGCCGCCGAACTGATCGGCGTTGTAGATGTTCCCGGGCAGATTGCTTTGCCGGAGCCGCGCGCCTGCACGAACCGGAAAGCGCTTGTCATCGACGCCTGTCATGTGATCGGAATGCGTGTACGCCCACGCGATCGGCGCAATCGCTGCGATCGCGCATGCGATTGTCGCGTTGCGTGGCAAGCGTGGAATCGGTGTGATGAGCAGCGGCAACCCGGCAAAGTAGAGGCCCTGATTTCGAACGTGCTGAATCGCGAGGATGGCGAGAACAATGAGAATGGCAAAGCGCCACAAGTTCTGGCGTTTCTGATGTGAGAAAAGAAACGCGATTACTGCTGCCGCTGCGGTGATGTATAGCAGCGGGAAAAGCCTCGGAAAGCTCGGAAGCCACTCGGCATTGACGAATTCCCCACTGCCGACGAGCTTCGTGAGCTCGAACGGCGCGGCGATCGCGCGCCAACCGTAGGGATTGACGAACAATGCCGCTGCGCTCGCGACCGCGACAATCCATCGCCGCAGATCGATCAGCAACGTGGCGGCGGCGAGAAGCGGCGCGAGAAGGGCGGACGGATGCATATTGATCCAGACGATGGTCAGAATCGCGTAGGCAATTGCCAGCCGTGTTGGCGGGAGTCGTGATTGAAGCAGCGCCAGCGCGCACACCAGAAATAGCGCTGCCGCCGCTGCCGGTCGAACTCCAAGACGATCGTAGGCGCCGAGGAACGCGACGGAAGAGATGAGAAGCGCGGCGCCGATGTCGGACTCGCTGAACCAGAACGCGATCGTGAAGATCGCCGCGACGAAGAACGCGTTAATCCATGAAATGCCATGCAGCCCGACCAGCGATTCCACTTCGTAAAGGCCGACCTCGTAAAGCCACTCTCCGTTGATCCAGCGCACGTGCGCGCTGGCGAGCGCGAGCGGATCCGATAGCGGAAGCGCACGCTCCACGATGTGGCGGCCGGCCGTCAGATGCCAGAAAAAGTCATAGCTGCGGATCGGGCCGATTGCGGCTGCCGCTGCGGCGAGAAAGAGCGCGATCGCCGCGAGGCGCTTGGCCATCGCCGCGAGTATAGGTCAGCGCGGGGTGGTGGGCGGCGCGGGAGGGGGTGGGGGCGGCGGCGGTGCCGCGTTATTGTCTAATTTAATATCACCATTTACCGTGCTGATTTTCAGCGCGTACCGTCCGCCGTTGACTTCACCCGAAACGCGCCGGCTTCCGGGATGCGAGTGGATGTTCAGCGGAAAGGCAGCCTCGAAATCCCCGTTGACCTGCGTGAAATCGCCGAGGAACGAGGCGGTCGACGGGAGGATGGCGGTCACGCGGCCGTTGACTGTGCCGATGCGAGCGCCGTGGAAATCCTGCAGGAACTTCGCCTGCACGCGGCCGTTCACGGTCTTGGCGGCCACTTCATTCGATCCGGTTGCTTCGATGTCGACCTCGCCGTTCACAGTGGTCGCCGATGTTTCGCCCGCGATCGCGTGCGTTTCGATCCGGCCGTTGATGGTTCTCAGTTGCAGCGCCACGCTGGGCGGAACGCGCAGCTCATAATCCACGCGGACGTCACGTCCCCAGAATCCGAAGTGCGGGCCGCGGGCGTTGGCGGTCTCGATGCTGAGCGTATCGCCACTGAAATCGGTGCGGAAATAGCCTTGATATTCCTCCTTCGGATTCGGCCGCACGCCGCGGGCGTGGACCACCGCCACCATGCTGATCTCGCCGGGCGAATTGCCGTCGACGGAAATCGTGCCGTTAACTTCGCGGACCTCGAGGCGGCTGACCGTGGCCGGCCACTTTTTCTCGAAGTGGGCGGTACGCTCCTCCAGCGGTACGCAGCCCGCGAGGAGGCTGACGGCCAGGAGCGAATACATGGATCGGCTGAGGCTGTTCATAGAAGGCCCGCAGGAGGTCTTACGATACTGCGGGTCGATGGTTTCATGGACGTGACACAGACCAAGTTGCTGCGAGTGGCAGCCTTCCTGGTGGACGCGCTTACGATGTCGGTGGTCCTCATTTTGCCGGCGTCGGTGATCAGCTACTCGCTCGCCTGGTTCGGCGGCGCCGTGCAAGGCATCGCGATCGTCTGGTCGGTCGCTCTCGCGATTTTTCTGATCGGACTTCTCCTTCGCGACGGCTATCGGGGCCGTTCCCTCGGCAAACGAATGCTCGGTTTGCGCCTGGTGACGCCGCAGGGCGAAGGTTGCGGGTACGGACGATCGATCCTGCGCAACCTTCCTCTGGTGATCCCGGTCTGGAACCTGCTCGAAGCGGGGCTCGTGCTCGCCGGAAGGCCTCGCACGGGCGATCGCATCGCGCGGACGAACGTCACCGAAGAGTGAGCTTTCGCGCCGCGACCGCCTGTTCGAATTGACCGCGTCGTGAGAGCCGAACATCGAAAGCGAACTCGTTCTGCTCGCTGTACTGCTCGCCCACCAGCACGACATGCGGCGAATCGACGAGCCGGTATGCGTCGGCGATGCGATCGAAGGGCACGATGACGTGGACGCGATCGTAAACATAATGATCAACAATTTCCGCTCGCCGCAACGTCGCAGTGGCCGTTTCGCGATATGCGCGCGAAAGCCCGCCGGTGCCGAGCTTCACGCCGCCGAACCAGCG
>Ga0070707_100001380_pt1 | contig 23861 bp, 21 predicted proteins | sample KBSK5502metaG_FD_65468 | JGI IMG/M metagenome (GOLD analysis project Ga0070707, IMG submission 65468) | Corn, switchgrass and miscanthus rhizosphere microbial communities from Kellogg Biological Station, Michigan, USA - KBS K5-50-2 metaG | ecosystem: Host-associated > Plants > Roots >...
CGCTTTCGCCCATAAATGGGCTGGTCGAACCTAACCGCCCTGACTTTCTATAAACATTACGTCCCTGCGGGACTTCTTACGCCGCACTCGTTACCGTCTGCGATTTTCTCAGCCGTAACGACTCCGCTGCCTTGCCGACTTCTCGTATTTCAGCTAAAAGAGAACACATCTTAACATGGGACTTGGGTTCCCGGACTGGATCGGTTTTACCCTCCGCAATGAAGCCCAAAGAAAACGCAACCGAACGTGATAGCCGCGTGATGCGGCTCCATGAGCAGCTCGTCGAGATCGAACAGCGGCTGATTCCCACGGGCCTGCACGTGTTTGGTCGCGCCTCTGAGTTGCAGGGGAAGGCAGATCTGTTGCGCATGGTCGCGTCGTTTGATCGGCCCGAGCACGGGGCGCGGGCGCTGCCGAACCTGGTCGCCGAAGCGATGGCTATCGAGGGCTATGACGCGCTGCTTCACGATACCGCGGCGAGCGACACCAGAGAGCTAATCGACACAATCGTGGCGGAAGCGGTGCGGCAGTTTTGCCGGGCCGGCGCGGACGCCGCGGTGAGTTGGCTGAATACCAGGGCCGGTGTTGATCGCGAAAAGGCGCTCCCAGTTTTCCTACTGCTCCAAAATATTGCTGAGCAACTCGATTCCAATCACGAGATCCAGTCGCTGATGCGCGCTTTGCGCGGCGAATACATCGAGCCCGGTCCCGGCGCGGATATTGTTCAGAACCCGCAGGTCCTTCCAACCGGCCGCAACACCCACGCCGTTAATCCTTATTCAGTTCCTTCGCAGATGGCGTGCGTGCGCGCCCAGCGAACTGCCGACGCTCTGGTCGATCGTTATGTCGATGAACGCGGCCGCTATCCGCGCGCGCTGGCGCTGGTGCTTTGGGGGTTGGACAACATTAAGACGCAGGGCGAGGGGGTCGCGCAGGCGCTTTGGCTGCTGGGCGTCCGTCCCGTGCGCGATGCGTTGAATCGAGTGACTGAAGTTGAAGTGATTCCGCTTGATGAATTGAAGCGGCCGCGCATGGACGTGGTGATGACGGTATCAGGCATCTTTCGCGATCTGTTCGCGCCGACGATGGCGTTGCTGGATAAAGCCGTCCGGCGGGTTGCGGCGCTGGACGAGCCGCTGGAAATGAATTACGTGCGCCGGAATGTCTCAGAGAGGACGGAAGTTGACGCTTCGCAATTTGATGACGCGGTCACGCGGGTGTTTTCAAATGCGCCCGGTAACTATGGCGCAAACGTAAATTTCATGGTGGCGGATTCGCGTTGGGATGGCGAACACACCCTGGGGGATCTCTTTGTCACGCGTAAATGTTTCGCCTACACGCGCGATTCAAAGGGAGTAACAGTCGAAGGCCGCGAAGCGCCCGAATTGATGGACCAGGCGTTGTCACGCGTCGAAGCGACGTATCAAAACATCGATTCATTCGAAGTCGGCATTACCGACGTCGATCACTACTTCGAGTACCTCGGCGGTATTTCGAATGCAGTTGAGGCGCGGTCCAAATCTCGCCCCTCGATCTATCTATCCGATTCGCTCTCGCCGCAGACGAAGATTCGATCATTGGAAGAAACCATTCGGCTTGAGACGCGAGCCAAAACCCTGAATCCGAAGTGGTATGAAGGAATGCTGAAGCACGGTTTCCGTGGAGTGGCGGAAATCGAGAACCACGTTTTGAATACTTTCGGATGGAGCGCCACGGCAGATGCCGTCGACCCGTGGATCTACACCGAGATTGCAAAGACCTTCTTATTGGACTCGGAGATGTTCGATCGCCTGCTGGAATTGAATCCCCACTCGGTCGGCTCGTTAACTAAGCGGCTGCTCGAAGCTCACGAACGGGGATACTGGAATCCGGAGGAGGAGATATTGGAGAAGTTGCGAGACATGGCTGACAGACTTGCGCGGAATGTAAGAGATTTGATTTGAGTGCTCGTTCGTGCGGGTTCGTGTTATTTCGTGGACTGTTTTTGTCGGGGATAGAGGAGCTTTATGAACGCAGATGAACGTTGGTTTCATTGAGGCCCGCTTGCAAGAACGGGACTGAAGAAGCTCAACTTTTGAATTATCTTAAGGCAACAGGAATAAGGGTAGGCCTGCTCCTTAACTTCGGGAGCACCGCGAGGCTGGAATGGAAGCGTTATGTAGTTTGAGAGCAATTAGTGTTCGTTCGTGTAGTTTCGTGGATCGTTTTAGGCTCAGAACAGTCAACGATCCACGAATTCACACGAAATTGCACGAAGCAGTTTTGTAGATTCAATAGTCTTTCTTCCAGGAATCGCGCGAAGATCAAAATGAAGGTCGCAGTTTTCTATGTGGGGTCCAGTCTGCTGGCGCCGCTCAGAAATGCCGAGCGCGAAATCAAACGGCAGCACGGGATTGATCTGCGTGTGACTGCGTGGAATTTCGGCGCTTCATTCTCTGAGGTGCAATGGGATGAAATCGAATCAAACTTAGGCGAAGCGCAGGTGGTTTTCGTCATTCACGTAATGGATGGCGAGAACGCAGCGCGACTGCTGCCGCTGCTTGCGCGCTTTCGCGATCGCCATCGGGCGGTGGTGGTCATCAACTGCATGCCGGAGTTGATGAAGCGGACGCGGATGGGGAAGCTGGATTTCGCCAAACTGTCTGGACTCTCACGCAAAGACGCAAAGACGGAAAGCGGGGAAGAGAAAGCGACGACCCTGCTGGCGTCGGTCAGTTCGTGGATTGGTCGTCAGGCGCGCGGAAGCGTCGCGAAAGAGAAGAACGGAAACGGCAAACAGCACAGTCACGGTCGCAGCCAATACCTTAAGTACGTAGACCGTTTGCCCGGCGTCCTGCGATTTGTTCCCGGCGTGGGCGCCCTGCGCGATGCGAAAAACTACCTCAATCTCTTCTGCTATTTCCTGCAGCCGACGCCCGCAAACATTCGCTGGATGCTGCTGTCTGCGCTGCAAAGCTATGTCCCGGACGAGCGTTTAGCGAAGATCAAAATTCCACCGCCTGAGTCCATGCCGTCCGTGGCGATCTATCATCCCGATGCACCTCCGCTGTTTGAATCTTTTGAAGCTTACCAAGCCTGGCACCTGAAACGAGGTTCAAACTCCAAAGCCCAAAGTCCAAAGATCAAACCTACGCCGCTGAATCCAGATTCGACTCTGGGCCTTCTGTTAATGCGTCCACAGATTGTCAGCAATGCGCGCAAGCATTACGACGCGTTGATTCGCGCGATTGAAGCTGAAGGACTGAGTGTCATCCCGGCAATCTCGACACTGATGGATAATCGCGAGGCCTGTGAAAAGTTCTTTATCGAATCAAAGACCGAAGACCGGCGGCCGAAGACCGGTGCCCGCTCTCAAGTAATTGACAACGGACAACGAACCCCTGACGAACGCCGATCACGTGTCAGCCAGATTGTTTCGCTAACCGGCTTTAGTTTTGTCGGTGGCCCGGCGATGAATGACAGCGCCGCGGCGACCGAGTTCTTAAAGGGGCTCAATGTTCCCTATCGTTCGCTGGTGAGTCTGGATGCGCAGACGATTGAGTCCTGGCGAGAATTGCCTGCCGGCCTCAATCCTGTGCAGACCGGCATGCAGGTCGCTATTCCTGAGATCGATGGCGCTACTGAACCGTTTGTCTTCGGAGGCATTCCGGAACGCGGAGTTGAGCCCGCGCCTCTGGAGGATCGATGTTCGAGGATCGCACGACGCTTGAAACGCTGGCATCGTCTGCAAACATCGGCGCGCGACAAACTGAAAGTTGCTTTGACGATCTACTGCTTTCCGCCAAACAAAGGGAACATCGGCACGGCGGCGGACCTGGACGTGTTTCCCAGCGTTTGGGACTTGCTGCAAAGTCTCAAGGGCGACGGCTACCACGTTGAGGTCCCGGAAAGCCCGGATGCTTTGCGCGGAATGCTGCTCGGCGGTAATTCAGAAACTCTGGGCACGACGGCAAACGTCGCTTACCGGATGAACGTCGATCAGTACCTGCGGGTCTGTCCTTTTGTTGGTGAAATCGAGAGTGAATGGGGCGCTGCGCCCGGAGCGATCAATTCGGGCGGCGGCGAATTGCTGATTCAGGGAATCATGCTCGGCAATGTGTTCCTCGGATTACAGCCAACGTTCGGCTACGAAGACGATCCGATGCGTTTGTTGATGGCCAAAGGCGGGACACCGCATCACGGGTTCGCCGCTTTCTATGCGTATCTGGAGAAGGTGTTCCAGGCGGACGTGGTGGTGCATGTCGGTACGCACGGCGCAATGGAGTTCATGCCGGGCAAGCAGGTTGGCCTCTCTGGCTCTTGCTGGCCGGATCGCCTGATCGGCGAGCTGCCGAACATTTACATCTACAGCGTCAACAATCCTTCTGAAGGCACGATTGCAAAGCGACGTTCGTATGCCGAGTTGATCTCTTATCTGACTCCGCCAATTGAAGATGCCGGGCTGTACAAAGGTCTGGCGACGATGAAGGATCTGATCGGGAATTACCGGCGCACGACGGACGAAGACGAGCGCGAACGGTTGTTTGAGGCCATCGAGCAGCAAAGCCGCGAGTTGAATTTCAACTTGCCGGCAGACTAGTAACCTCAGGCGTTCCGAGATATGCCTTAGGACAGACTATTTCGATCCGACAACCTGCGCAGCTACCCAGGTCGTGAACTCATCAGCTTGCAATCGATACTTGAAAGCCTCGATCCCATTAATGCACAGCACTGGTATCTCATGGCGGTAACGGTGGAATAATGCGGGATCGCTTTCGATGTTTACTTCTTCCAGCGAGTAAAGGTCGTCGCAGCCGGCTCTGCTCATCTCTGCTTTCATTTCATCACACAGGTGGCAACCCGGCTTTGAATAGAGAACCAAACGTAACTTAGCTGTCACTTCTTCTTCCTGCCTGCTTCCCATCGGTGAGTTGCGCTCGGTTTCGGCAAACAATCTGCTTGCCAATAGAGCGCTGGACGTTGTATAAAAGTCAGCTGCCGGACCAGTTTAATACAATGTTTAGGTACGGCGGCAATTCTAGTGAACAAGACTGTTAGGGTTTTCACAGAGACGTCAATCCCTGTGTCGCGGGGAATTGTATAGTTTTCGCAGCAATCCCCTGCGTTGACGTGTGAGCGCGCTCAACCGCCCTGGAGATCGCTGATCAGAAGCGGGAGTTTTCAAGTGGATAGCAATCCGCAGGACCAGACATCAGTCGCTGTTGCTGAGCCACCGGCAGCCGCTGCGGCGCCGGCGCCAAAGACTGCTCCCAGGCCGGCAGTAAAACCCGGCACGGCGATTGTCGAGTCTGCGCCCGATCCGCCAGTTAACAAAGCGCGACGGCGGATTGTCTGGGCCGGAGTTGCGGCCTTTCTGACCACCTGCTTTTTGATGTTCGTTCGTTTCTTCCTGCCGCGCGCAATCTTCGAACCTTCCAGCACCTTCAAAATTGGTTTTCCCGGTGACTATGCGCTGGGAGTCGATACCAAATGGCAGCAACAGTATCGCATCTGGGTCGATAAAACTTCGGATCGGCTGTTCGTCGTTTACGCGCGCTGCACCCATCTGGGGTGCACTCCTGACTGGAAGGCCAGTGAAAACAAATTCAAGTGTCCTTGTCATGGCAGCGGCTATGACAGCGAAGCGATCAACTTCGAAGGCCCGGCGCCACGGCCGATGGACCGAGCCGAAGTTAAGACTGACGCCGAAGGCCAGATAGTGGTCAATACCGCAAAACTGTACAAGTGGCCGAAAGGCGAGCGCAACGAATTCAACGATCCCGGTGCTTACATCCCGTTGTAAAGTTATGGACGAGCCCAAAGATCAAAACGAGACCAAACAGCTAACCGCCGAAAAGGTCGACGACAAGAGCAGTGCCGGTTTGGTTGAGCGCGCCAAGGAATCAGCCATGGCGCTCAAGGATCGCGCCCTCGAAGAGGCTAAGGACTACAAAGACCCGCAGCAAACGCAGGTTTGGAAGTCTATGTTTCGCGTCTCTCACGAGCGCAGCGATCCGCGCAATCGCAGCCTGGCAATCCTTTCGAACGTCTTCCTGCATTTGCACCCGGCGAAAATCAATCGCGACGCGGTGCGCTATCAATATACGTGGGGCATGGGCGGAATTACGTTTTACCTTTTCATCGTGCTCACGTTTACCGGCGTGCTGCTGATGTTCTATTACCATCCGACGAAGATCGTCGCCTTCAAGGACATTCTTTATCTCGAACACGACGTGCCGTTCGGGAAATTGCTGCGCAACATGCATCGCTGGGCGGCGCACCTGATGGTGATCACGACCTGGTTGCATATGTTTCGCGTTGTGCTCACTGGCTCGTACAAAAAGCCGCGTGAATTCAACTGGTGCGTGGGAGTGGTGCTCCTGGTGCTGACCTTGCTGCTTTCGTTTACCGGATATCTGCTGCCGGACGATCAACTTGGATTCTGGGCGGTCACGGTTGGCACGAATATGGCGCGCGCCACGCCCATGCTGGGCAGTGAAGGGCCGCTGGGGCCGCAACTTGGTTTGACTCCATATAATGACGTGCGTTTCGGTCTGCTGGGTGGATCGATCGTGGACGACAATGCGCTTTTGCGCTCGTACATCTGGCATTGCATTGGGATTCCGCTGGTCGCGTCGATCTTTATGGCTGTACATTTCTGGCGCATAAGAAAAGACGGAGGCATATCCGGACCAGCGCCGGTGATGCTCGAATCAGAGATGAAAGCCCCGAAGAAGAAATGAAGACCGTGCCCGAAGAGAACTGAGGGCTTGCTTTTCTTTCGCTTAGATATTTTTACGAGCTGTTTGGGCAATGATCTGAAGTTTGAGATCTCAAATTTGAGATCTGAAATCAATAAATGGAGAATCCAAAGCCACATTCGCGCCGCAATAAGCTGATCGGGCTAATCGTTGTGGTGATTTTGGTCGGTCTTTGGGTCTATTCCGTCCATGATTGGCATCAGATCTGGAAGATCGTTTCTGCGCCGGACAACGTTCCTATTGTGGCCATGCTCTTCCTGGTGCCTTTCTTTACCTGGCTGGGAATCAAGCAAGCCAAAGCGAACGACAATTTGATTGGCGAACTGGAAGGTGATGCCAAGCTGGCCAAGACGCATCATCGGAAAGCTGAGCCGTGGCGGCCGGGCTGGGCCAGGGAATTGCACGTTTGGCCTTATCTGGTGCGCATCGAGTTTCTGGCGGCCGTCATTGTGACGGTCGTTTTGTATGTCTGGTCAATTACGCTCAACGCCCCGCTCGAGGAACCCGCGAACCCCAACCTGACGATGAATCCGTCAAAGGCGCCATGGTATTTCCTCGGACTGCAGGAAATGCTCGTCTATTTCGATCCCTGGATCGCGGGCGTGGTGATGCCTTCGATCATCATGGTCGGGTTGATGGTCTTTCCTTATGTAGACTCAAACCCGCTCGGCAATGGTTACTATACCCTCCGGCAGAGACGTTTCGCGGTCAACATGTTCGGTTGGGGCTTTCTGATGTGGATTCTGCTGATTGTCATCGGAACGTTCATACGCGGACCGGGCTGGATCTGGTTTTGGCCGGGAGAGACATGGGATCACAACACGGTGGTTTTCGATCGCAATCGCGATCTGCATGAAATCCTCGGGATCACGCCCGAGAATTTCGTTAACCACATGACGCTGCTTCCGTGGGTCAGGGGGATTTTCGGCCTGATTGTGGTTAGCGCTTTCTTTGTGCTGGGCGGTTTGTTCTTTCATTGGTTGATGAAGAGAGGGCAGTTTAAGTTCAGCTATCTGGTGTCGCCGAAGCGGCTGATCGAGTGGGCGAAGATTCCTGATCCATTCGAACTTAAGCTGCTCCAGCACACCAGCATCCTGCAGTACATGACGTTTCAGTTTTTCGCCGTGAGTGTTTTGCTGGCGATGCCGGTAAAGCTTTTCCTGCGCCTGGTGTTCACGATTAAGTACGTCTGGGTGACTCCGTGGTTCAACGTCTGATGTCCGGCAAGCGTCAGTCTGTCGCACATAAATAGGAATCATAAACTGTGTCAGAATCTTCGGAACGGATCGAATCCCTGGTAAAGAAAGAAGCGGAACCGCAACGCGATCCGATCGTCAGTCGATCGACGAGCGCGATCTTGCTGATCTGCACTCTGTTGCTGATTATTTCTGCCGGTTGGGCGCTTTATGACGAGGGATTTGGCCAGCGGCCGTGGCGAGGCGTGCAGCAGCAATTTGTTAAGCGCTATACGGCTTATCTAAAGAGCATCCGCAAAGACGCCGGCAAATCGGAAGCTGAGGTCAAAGAGACGCCGGAGTACCAGCAGCTTGATGAGCAGGCCAAAGCCTCTCTGGACAAAGTCAAAGCCGACATCGGTGAACGAGATAAGCGTGTTGCCCAGGTCCAGGCCAAGCTCGATGCGGTAACTGAGCCGTTTCAGAATCAACGCGGCCGTATCGTCGTAATCACGTTCAAGCTTGAGACGGCCACCGGAGACTTCTGGCGCAAGCGTTACAGTAAGCAGCTGGAAGAAAAGAAACAGGAAGTAGTGACCGTTGATTTGCCCGCCGAGGGTTCGGGCAAACCTGCCAGAGAGAAGATGAACTTCGCGCAGCTTGAGCAGACGTTCAACCAGTTGCGCGAGGAAAAAGCGAAGATCCTGGGCGAGAAGGCTGAATTATTGAAAGAGCCAACTGAGCTGGGGCGTAAACGTGATGAGTACCTCAAGAACCATGTCAGCCTCTTGCCGCAAAAAAGCGTCGACGATCTAATCAAGAAGAACGAAAACGCTTTTGACTACACAATTCTCGGCCATCAAATCAATGTAAACCAATATGGCATCGTTGATCGCTGCGAGATTTGCCATCTCGGCGCGCGCGAGCCGCTGACCATCAAAGCGTCGGACATGGCCCCGGGCGGGCCCGGCAAAAAACCGGACGATCTCGCGGGCGCCTTTATCAGCCATCCACGCAGGGAACTGCTGCAAACTCACAATCCGGAAAAGTTCGGCTGCTCGGCTTGTCATGGCGGCAACGGCCGCGCAACCACCAGCGTGGTGAAAGCACACGGCTTGAATCCCTTCTGGCTGCACCCGCTCTTTCGTAAAGAGAATGCCGAAGCGGGCTGCCAGATGTGCCATGCGAACGATCGCGTCACACAGGGGGCCGACACGCTGAACCTGGCCAAGGATCTGTTTTATCAACGCGGGTGCGTTGGCTGCCACCGGATGGAGGCGTTCGATCGTGAAAGCGACGCCCTGACCAACGCTCGGCAGCAGATCTCGCAACTTCAGGATCAGATCACGGCGAACCTGCGGCAGGCCAAACTTGATACGGATGCCAGCGCCAATGCGGGAGATGATACCGGCGAAGTGCAGCGGCTGCTCGCGCATGCCGACTCTTTGCGTGTCACGAACAGCCAGTTGGCCGCCCGCATCGATGAACTCAACTTGCAGACGCGTTATCTGCAACAGGATCAAAAGAAAATTGGGCCCAACCTGAAAGATGTGCGCCTCAAGCTGCGCAAGGATTGGATTCCGTTATGGCTGCGAGACCCACAGGGCTTTCGACCGGGCACCAAGATGCCGACCTTCTGGCGATTCAAGGTCGACGGCGAGGAAGGCGAGAAGGATCTGAAAGCGGTTGCCGCTTACCTCTGGCAAAACAGTTTTGACGGGAAGGCCCCGGCCCAGCCTAAGGGCGATGATAAGCATGGTAAGCAGTTGTTTGAATCGCGCGGCTGCCTTGCCTGTCATTCGATCGGCGAGGATGACGGTAAGATGGGCGGCACTTTCGCCGCGAACCTGACAAAGGTCGGCGAGAAAGCGAACTATGATTACATCGTGCGCTGGATCTACAACCCGCGCGAACGATGGGCGCCCTACTGTCCCGAAGAAAATCGCGACCTGACTCCTGACGACTACAAGAAACACGGCCTGCCGTTCGTGTTCGACACTGAACTGCATTCGAAGTGTCCGAACGACGGCGCCGAGCTTCAGGTCCAGAACATGACGGTGATGCCGAACCTGCGTTTGTCTGAGCAGGATTCGCGCGACATCGCGACCTACCTGTTCTCGCTTTCATCTCCGGGATCATCCGCTGACACGTCATTCATGGACGATCCGAAATTGGCCGAGGAAGGAAAGAACGAGATCAAGCAGTACGGTTGCGCCGGCTGTCATGAAATCGGAGGCTTCGAAAAAGAGCAGCGCATCGGCAAAGAGTTGACCACTGAAGGCGCCACGCCGCTCGAGCGTCTCGACTTTGCTTTGCTCACACAGGATGCCGAGTACGGCCGCGAAGTGTTGAAGGATACGAACGGCAAACGGATCGATCTTCATCCCAAAGAAAAAGAGAAAGAGTGGTACAACCACCGTGGGTTCTTTGAGCACAAGCTGGCCGAACCTGGAATCTACGATACCGGCAAATCGCAGTACCTCGATCCGAAAGATCGTCTGCGCATGCCGAAGCCTTACCTCACTGACGAATGGCGGACGAGTTTGGCGACTCTTCTACTGGGTAGCCTGGGGGCCGAGGGTGCGAACGTGCCGCCGTCTCTGTTTTATAACCCGCCCGATCAGCGGCGCCAGGACATACAAAACGGCTGGTGGATAATCAAGAAGTACAACTGCATGGGCTGTCACGTGCTGCAACCCGGCCAGCAGATCAGTGTCTACAAGAATTCCGCCGAGCCAACTATGACGACCGGCGCGGTTCTGAATGCGCTGCCGTTTTATCAGGGCCAGGCAGAGTTCCTGCCGCCGATGCTGACCAGCGAAGGCGCGCGCGTCGATCCTGAGTGGCTGATGAAATTCCTCAAGGATCCGTCCATGATGCAGGCGGGGGAAAAGCCTACGGCCCCGAGCTCGGCTCCGGCTACGCCGTCGTCATCTCCGGCAGCTTCAGCTTCGCCGGGAGCGGCCGCAAAGCCGCCGGCGAATGGGAACGATCAGAGTGGAGGCCGTTTGCTGCCGCAGCCTGGCGCCAACCGCAACGGCGTGCGGCCTTACCTGGAAGTGCACATGCCGACGTTCAATTTCTCGCCGAATGAGTTGCGGATGCTGGTGCGGTTTTTCATGGCTGTCTCTTCGCAGAACGATCCGTACATCAAGGATCCGATGGAACCGATGACGGAGGCCGAGAAATCGATCGCGCGCAACATTTTCGTTTCCGGCACTCCCTGTTTGAAGTGTCACATTACGGGCGAGCCGGCGCACGACGCGAAAGCAATTGCACCGAACTTCCTTTTGGCTGCGCAACGACTAAAGCCTGAATGGACTTTCCGCTGGCTGCTGGATCCGGCCCAGATCGCGCCCGGCACGGCAATGCCATCCGGCTTGTTCAAAAAGGAAGGCAATCTCTGGGTGGTGAATCTGCCGAATCCGCCGACCGACGTGGTGAATTATCACAATGACCACGCGCGGCTGCTGGTGCGCTACATGTTCCTGATGACGCCGGACGAACAAAGACGCCTGTTGTCGGCCACGCCGTCGCCGCCGGCTCAGCCTGCGAGTCAGCCGGCGAAAACGGGGCGCAATAAGTCGGGAGCCAGGTCAGTTTCAGATCGAGCGGATCACCACAGGTCTCGCCGCCGAGCGCATGCCGCTCGGGCGCAGGCCCGGGTTGGTCCGAGCGGGCGGCAGTGGAAGAGCGCCGGACGAGCTATTTGCGGTCTTTGATCTCTAAAGAGGCGTTGCGGTAATGCCTCTTGCTACTATCAATGGCCAAGCTAACTGGGTTATGCTTGGTTCAAATTCGAAGTCATTTTCTTTTTGGAGGAGTTAGAAACTTATGTTTAGTAAACGCGCACGATTGTGGCTGGGCCTGATTATGGCCATTAGTCTTCTGTCGCTGGCATCGTCATGCGGCGGTGGCCCCAAGGTCGAAGATGGAGGAGAAACACCAGCTGCCGGGAACACTCCGCCGCCCTCAAAGGGCGACGAAGGAACTATCACCGGCAAGGTGAGTTACACCGGCACGGCGCCGGAGGCGAAGAAGATTGATACGTCGGCCGATGCCGCCTGCACCTCAAAGAGTCCGAATCTGACCACCGAGGAGTGGGCAGTTAAGGACGGCAAAGTCGCCAACACCTTCGTCTATATCAAAGACGGAACCATCGATGGTGCTAAGAAAGTTGGTGATTACGTCTGGCCTGCTCCGGCCGCAGTCACCTTGGATCAGGACGGATGCCACTACAAGCCGCACGTAATGGGAGTAGTGGTGAAGCAGGACATCACGATCAAGAACAGCGACCCGACCACCCACAACATTCACTTCACGCCCAAGAACAATCCGGACTGGAACCAGTCACAGCCAAACGGCGCGCCGACGTTGACGCATAAGCTCAACGTTGCCGAAGTACTGGTGCCGGTGAAGTGTAATCAGCACCCGTGGATGAAAGCCTACGTGGCCGTCCTGAAGCATCCATTCTTTGCGGTCAGCGCCGAGGATGGCAGCTTTACGATTAAGAATGTGCCGCCCGGAAAATACACCGTGGTTGCCTGGCATGAAGGCGCCGGCAGTGGCACTGAGAAGACAATGGAAGTGACCGTCGCTGCGAAGGGCGCGGCCACTGCAGACTTCGCTTTCGGCGGCACCGCGGAACTGCGTGGACAGCCAAGCTCGATGCCGGTGGTTTCGGCCATCGAGTTTCCGATGGTGATTAAGCACTAAGGGAGTGACTAGTGACGGGTGACAGGTAACAAGCAACAGAAAAACTGAGTTACTTGTCACCTGTTACCATTTACCTATCAAATGTCTCGGGGTGTTCATCGCTTCGCAGTGCTGGTGGCGTGCGCGACGTTTTTTCTGATCATCGCGGGAGCGAACGTCACCAGTCATGATGCAGGTCTGGCAACTTCGGACTGGCCGCTTTCAAACGGCCAGTTCTTTCCCAAAATGGTCGGCAATCTGTTTTGGGAGCACGGCCATCGCATGGTTGCTACCGCTGTCGGAATATTGACGATAGCGCTAGCCATTTATTTGCAGTTCAGCGAAAGACGCAGTTGGGTGAAGCGTTTAGGTTGGGTCGCCCTCTTCGGTGTAATCGCGCAGGGTCTGCTGGGTGGGTTGACAGTCAAGATGAATCTGCCGCTGGCCGTCTCTTCAGCGCACGCGACCCTGGCGCAATTGTTCTTTCTCACTACGGTCAGCCTGGCTGTGTTTACTTCGCGAAGCTGGATGAGTCCAACTTCCAGCGTTAGTGAAGCCGGCGAAGGTGTTTCGATCCGCGCGTTATGCGTCGTGGCGCTGGCGGCAATTTTGGTTCAGCTTGTTTTAGGGGCGACACTTCGCCATTCGGCGACGTGGGACCAGTGGTTGCCGACGGGATTGTTGCTGGCTCATGTTGGCGGCGCAATTGTGGTAACCCTGATTTTGGGAGCCAGTGCGCTGACGGTGCTATCACGCCACCGCCATGAAAAGTATCTGGCGCGACCGGCAATGGCCGCGCTGGCTTTGTTGGCAATGCAGCTATCGCTGGGTTTGGCGGCATACATCACGCGGGCGGCGTCGCCTTACGACCCGCAACCGCTTAATCCAATGATCGCGGTGACTGTTGCGCATGTTGCAGGCGGCGCGCTGCTGTTTGCGACGACGATTATTCTGACGCTGAGGGTGTTCCGAGTGGTGCGCGTGGATCGACAGGAATACGTACTCGCTCCCGCTTAGGCGGCTGGGCGATTAATCTTTTAGGCAATCTTTTAAGCTTTCAGGGTTTTCGAAAACCGACAATTCAGATTTCATGAAAACTGCTGCTATCGAACTGCATTCAAGCGCTGCTACGCAAGTAGCGATGCCTATGACCACAAAGGCCAGAATCGCGGCCTATGTCGAACTGACCAAACCCCGGATCACGTTTTTGATTGCCTTGACCTCGGCCGCGGCGTTCTGTCTCGGGTCGCGCGGCGCGGTTGATTACATTAGATTCACTCACGCGATGATCGGGATTGCGCTGCTGTCCTCAGGCATCGCCACGTTGAATCAGTTCATGGAGCGCGATCTCGATCGACTGATGCGGCGGACGGCTGATCGGCCATTACCCTCTGGCCGCCTGATGGCCTTTGAGGCGTTATGGTTTGGCGTTGTGGTCACAGTTTCCGCCGAGCTTTATCTGGCTCTGTTTGTGAATCTGCTGACTGCGATGCTCGGCTTGACGGTGATCGCCGGCTACCTATTTCTGTACACGCCGCTGAAAACGCGTACTACTTTATCGACTGCCCTGGGTGCTTTTCCCGGCGCGATGCCGCCATTGATGGGCTGGACCGCAGCGCGCGGCGAAATCGACATCGCCGCCTGGGTGCTGTTCGCGATCCTGTTTCTCTGGCAGTTTCCGCACTTCCTGGCGATCGCCTGGATGTACCGGGAAGATTACGGACGCGCAGGCATTCGCATGTTGCCGGTGGTCGAGCCGGATGGCCGCGTCACTGGGCAACAAATAATTGTCTACTCGTTAATGCTGATTCCGGTCAGTCTACTACCGGCAATCCTGGGGATTTCGGGCAGGTTATATTTAGTGGCGGCGCTGGTTCTGGGCCTTTTGTTTTTTGCCAGTGGGCTGCGGGCCGCGCTATCCAAGTCGAACCAGCATGCGCGGCAGTTGTTGCTGGCTTCCGTGCTTTACCTGCCGCTGTTGTTCGGAGTGATGGTTCTAAACCGGTAAATGCGATAGATCCTATAGGACTAACACGACCTATACGACTCTTCTTAAGGAGATAACTGATGGGACGCCTTCTCGGAATAGCCATCTGGATCATAACGATTGCCTCAGTCGCGATGTTTGTCACCAAGCGCTGGTGGTTTCCCGAATCCATCTCTGATCACGGCCCGGCTGTTGACCGCCAATTCATGATTACGATCATTGTTGTCGGCATATCCTTTGCCGCCGCGCAGATCGGATTGGGCTGGGCCGTCTGGAAGTATCGCGACAGCGCCAGTGCTCAACGAGCCACCTATTCACACGGAAACAATCGATTAGAAGTTATCTGGACCGTCGTAACTGCGATCGTTTTCATCAGTCTGGCGGTGATGGGACAGAGGGTTTGGGCATCACTTCATTTGAATTCGGCGCCGCCGGGATCTTTTCAAATCGAGGTAGTGGCGCAGCAATTCGCTTGGACGTTTCGATACCCCGGCAAGGATGGCGTGTTTGGACGGACGGATCCATCTCTGATCAATGACGAGAGCCAGAACTTTGTCGGTCTGGACGAGACCGCGCCCAACGCTAAGGACGACATTCAGGTTGCTACCCTGGTAGTTCCGGTTAACCAACCGGTCGAGCTGATCCTGAGATCCAAAGACGTCACGCATAGCTTCTTTGTGCCGCAACTGAGGTTCAAACAGGACCTGGTTCCGGGCATGAAGATTCCCGTCCACTTCACTGTGAACAGGGTGGGCAAGTACGAGCTCGCCTGCGCCGAACTTTGTGGGATGAATCACTTCAAGATGAAATCCTACATGCTGGTTTTGCCCAAAGATGAATTTTACGAGCTGGCGAATCTTCCGCCCGCTCAATTCCTGACTAAAAAAGAAGAACTGATGGCTAAGTATCAACTTCCGCAGTATTGAGTTACGGAATTTCGCCTCAGCTGAAGGAGAAGCGCATGTCAGAAGCAACTCACGACGAAGTGCATCGGCACCCAGCGCCGAAGGGTTTCATACGCAAATACATCTTCAGTGTTGACCACAAAGTAATCGGTATCCAGTACATCCTGCTGGCGCTGAGTGCTGTAGTGGTCGGAATGCTCATGTCGGTGTTGATGCGTATGAATCTGAGCTGGCCTGGGACCAAGTGGCCGATCATGGGAACACTGTTCCCGACCGGCGCGCCGAATGGCGTCATGTCCGCGGAGTTCTACCTGTCGCTGGTGACGATGCACGGCACTCTGATGGTCTTCTTTGTCTTGACGACAGCGCCGCAGGGCGGGTTTGGCAATTATTTTCTGCCGATTCAAATTGGCGCCGAAGACATGGCCTTTCCGGTCCTGAACATGCTTTCGTTCTGGGTCACGTTCGTTGGTTTCATCGTTTTGCTGACAGCGATCTTTGCTGAAGGCAATCAGACGATCGGCGCCTGGTTCACAAAGTTAGGCGAATCGGCGTGGGGTGCGGGCAGCGGGACGGTCGGACCTATTGGCGGCTGGACCGGATATGCACCGCTGAGTGCTCTGGGGAAGGTAGCGGGTCCTGGTCAGGGCGCCGGAGTGAGCCTGTGGATTATCAGCATCGCGATCTTTTGCGTCGGCTCGCTGCTGGGTGCTCTTAATTTCATCACCACGCTGCTGAACATGCGCACCCGCGGAATGTCTCTGATGCGCATGCCGCTGACCTGCTGGGCCTGGTTCACCACTGCAGTGTTGGCCCTGCTCTCGTTCCCAGTGCTTCTGGGTGGCGGAATCCTTCTGCTGCTCGATCGCATGGCCGGCACCAGCTTCTTCATACCGGGCGGCGAATTCGTGAGCGGCAGTTTGATTCCGAATCATACGGGCGGCTCACCGCTTTTGTGGCAACACCTGTTCTGGTTCTTTGGACACCCGGAAGTTTATATCGCGATTCTGCCCGGCATGGGCGCGACCTCGCACATTCTCTCGACCTTTGCGCGTAAACCAATCTTTGGCTATCGGGCCATGGTGTTTGCGATTTTTGCCATTGGCATGCTGGGCTTCTTTGTCTGGGGCCACCACATGTTCATTAGCGGGATGAGTCCTTACTCTGCCGTCGCGTTTTCCATTCTGACGCTGTCGATCGGTGTGCCTTCGGCAATTAAGACCTTCAACTGGCTGGGCACGCTCTGGGGCGCAAAGATTCGCTTTACCACGCCGATGCTATTCGCGATCGGGTTTGTGTCTCTGTTCGTGGCGGGCGGAATTACCGGGTTGGTGCTGGGACAGACATCGCTCGACTTTTTCTTTCACGACACCTACTTCGTGACCGCGCACTTCCATCTGGTCATGGGCGTGGCGTCGATTTTTGGCATGTTCGCGGCCACCTACTTTTGGTTCCCGAAGATGTTTGGCCGGATGATGAACGAAAGTCTGGGCAAGCTGCATTTCTGGATTACCTTCATCGGCGTCTATGCCATTTTTGTGCCTTTTCACGCCATGGGAATGCTGGGTATGCCGCGCCGCTATTCGAATTTCGGCGAGTACGAGTTTTTGAAGAACTCGCATTCCCTGGTTTTGTTCGTCACGGTCGCGGCAATCATAACCGTGGCAATTCAGATCGTCTTTTATTTCAACTTTTTCTGGAGCATGTTCCGGGGCAAGAAGGCCTCGGACAATCCGTGGGAGGCGACCACGTTGGAGTGGACTACGGCTACTCCGCCACCGCACGACAATTTTGCCGGCGTTATACCTACGGTCTATCGCGGTCCGTATGAATTTGCCGTGCCGGGCGCGCCCAGGGATTTCATAATGCAGACTGAGCCGGAAGGCGTCGAAGTCGCAGCAGGTTTGGGAGAAAGAAGCGGAAATGGCGGCAACGGTCACCAGCACTGAAGTCATCGACGCTGCAGTAGGCGGCGGTCCGCGCCCGCGCGGAGGTAACGGCTTCAACAAGAACGGCGGCCGCAATGGCCAGGACGGGGAACAACTGCGGTTTTCTCCGGCGCGTTATCGCATGGGCGTGTGGGTAGGGATTTGCAGCATTGTAATGCTGTTCACGGCGTTGACCAGCTCGTACATTGTGCGTTCGGCATCGGGAAATGATTGGCAGCCGATCGTAATGCCAAAGGTGCTGTGGTTGAGCACGGCGCTGATCTTGATTAGCAGCGTGACCATGGAGATTTCGCGGCGCTCTCTGAAGCAGCAGAAAGACGCACGCTACGGGCGCTGGCTGATGATCACAGTAGTTTTGGGACTGGGCTTTCTCGCTTCGCAATTGATCGCCTGGCGGCAACTCGTCCGTCAGGGCGTTTACCTGGCGAGCAACCCGTACAACTCTTTCTTCTATTTGTTTACTGCGGCGCATGGCGTGCACCTGGCGGGCGGCATCATGGCTTTAGGTTATCTACTCGTGCGGACCCGCCGGAAGCGCGTCACGGTTGAAGGAGAACTGCGACGCGTGGGCGCGGCGGACTCAGCGACAATCTACTGGCATTTCATGGACGGCCTGTGGGTCGTTCTGTTTGTGCTGTTGTTTTATTGGAAGTGAAGGCGCACATCTCCCTCTTCCAAAGGGAGAGGGAGTAAGACAAATCAGAATCCTTTTGGAGGTGACTGGTGGCAACTGAAGCTGAAGCGATAACCGGCGATTGGGGCGGCGGAGTGCATCCCTATCGAGTCGGCCACAGAAAATTGGGCATGTGGCTCTTTATCATGTCCGACTCGTTGACCTTTTCGGCGCTGCTGATGGGCTATGCTTACTTGCGCGCCTCGAACGTCTGGCCGACGCCGTTCAAGTTTTATCCCAGTATCGTCTTTTCGTCCATCATGACCCTAGTGCTCCTTTCGTCCAGTCTGACGATGGTCATGGCCGTGTCGGCTTCGGCAAAAGCGCAGCGATCAAGAGCCCGTAAGTGGATCATCGCCACGGCGGTGCTCGGCGCAACCTTTATCGTGCTGCACATGATCGAGTGGAAGCACCTGATCGGTGAAGGTCTGAGTCCCTTCGCATTACCGCATGAGTGGGCTGAGAAATGGCCGGGCTCGACGCCCTTATTTGGCGCGACGTTCTTTGGCATCACCGGAATGCACATGTTCCACGTTTTTACGGGCTGTATCTATCTGCTGATCGTTGCCGGCAGAGTTAACAAACTGAAACACGAAGACGTAGAGATCAGCGGTTTGTACTGGCACTTTGTTGATTTGGTGTGGATGTTTGTCTTCCCGATGATTTACCTGTTGTCAGTCGACGCAACCAAGTAACGCGAGCCACGCTTTCCCAGCAGAAGGTGTCTGAATAGAGTAACCACGGTTGGAGGAAAACGAAATGACTGCACACGCAGCGGGCGGTGAAGAGCATTTTGCCGGCTCAAACAAGTTGTTCATTTCTGTCTGGGTCTGGTTGTTGGTGCTCACCGGATTCGAGGTGTTTCTCGGCTATATTCACCTGCCGGTGATCTACATGCTGACCATCCTGATGGGCGCCTCGATTATCAAGGCGGCTCTGATCGTCGCCTACTTTATGCACCTGCGGTTCGAGCGCTTGAATCTGGTGCTGACAATTGTGCCGGCGCTGGTCATCTGCATCTGCCTGCTGCTGGTGTTTTTCCCGGACAGTTTTCGCTCAAAGAACCTGCGCTATCAGGGCCCGGCGCCAGCGGCGCCAGAGAGTCATTGAGGATTTGAGGCGTGCCCAAACCGAACCGAACATTACGTTTGACGTTGATTGCCCTGGCGATTGCATTAGTGTTAGTTGCGTTTACAGAGCCGGCGCTGGCGCAATGCGTGATGTGCCGGGCTTCGCTATCCGGAAACAGCTCTTTCGTCCGCAACTTGAATATTGGGGTACTGGTTTTGCTGGTACCCCCGGTTTCGATTTTTTGCGCTATCTTCATTCTGGCTTTTCGTCATCGAAAGTCCGGATAGGTTCAGAATGATTAGCTTGCCAAAGTGAACTGACTGCTGTGGAAGAAAACGCATCTCAGACTTTTGATATCGAACAACGGACGACACGAGGACGCTCTTGTCCGCGGTGCGGAGGAAAGATAATTCCGTCCGAGCGAGCGGTTTACCAGAGCACCGGCGATCCGAACGATGTTTTTCCGTCCTGGCAGTGCGAACGCTGCGGGTACGAAGAATTAGTTGAGCGGGCAGCGAAACCGGCAAAGAAACACTGAATCAAAGGATGTTGAGTCGATTGAATAGACCATGAAGCGAGAAGAATCACTATTGAAACTGCTCTGCGTGGTTGTCGCCATCGGGTTCTTTGCGCTCATCGCTTACAACGTCCTGGCCGGGGGCAGCCTTATCAGCACCGACGGATTATTCTTCACGGTGGTTCCAATGGTGATTGCCCTGGCGTTCCTGATGGTGCCCGCGATGGGCGCGGTCTCAGCTCGAATGGAGAGACGCGCGCTGGCTGCGGGTGGGTCCCAACCAAAACTGGCCGCGGCCGGCGGCGCTACATGGGTGCCAGGGGCTCGCACCGTACCTGCCCTAACAGACGTCAGAGGCCGGGCCCTGCCGCCGGATGTAAACCGGATGATGGCGGACATGAAGACGCCCCGGGCGAAAGAGAGTTAGTGACTGCGTGACGGACTATTTTTCTGTTCTCCCACATCTCAACGCCTGCCTCAACGCTTCCAGTTTCCTTTTGCTAACCAGCGGTTACTTTTTCATCCGGCGAAAGCGAGTCACTGCCCATCGTAACTGCCAGGTTGCCGCGCTGAGCGCTTCGGTTCTGTTTCTGATTTCGTACCTTACCTATCACGCGCATCATGGGGTGACACGGTTCGCAGGGCAGGGAATTGCACGGCCGATCTATTTCACGATTCTAACGACGCACACGTTTCTGGCGGCCGTGATTGTTCCCTTTGTGATCATTACGGTGAGACGCGCGAAGCGCGGCGAGTTTCAGAGACACAAGCGGATTGCGCGCGTCACCCTGCCGATGTGGTTATACGTGTCCATCACTGGCGTCGTGGTTTACTTGATGCTATATCACCTTTATCCTTCCAGTTAGACCGAGCCTAATCATTCATGAACGGAAACGGTAACAGTGATAAGGCGGACGTTTCCGCTCAGCCAAAGCGACGGCGCGCGTCCTGGCCGCTAATCATTCTGGCGGCATTATTTATCGTCGTGCCATTCCTCACCTGGTACGGTACCTGGTTTGGCCGCGACCTTTCAGACGCCGACATCAACAAGTATCTTGCCGACGAAAAGAATCCGCGCCACATTCAGCACGCGCTCTCTCAAATTGAAACGCGAATCGAAAAACGCGATCCCAATGTTAGGAAGTTCTACCCGAAAATCATCGGCTTGAGCCGGAGTCCGGTTGCCGAGATTCGCAAGACCACGGCCTGGGTCATGGGTCAGGATCCGGCCGCCGAAGAGTTTCACGGTGCCCTGCTTGCGCTGCTGGCTGACACTGAACCGCTCGTTCGCCGCAATGCTGCTCTTCAATTAGTAAGGTTTGGCGACGCCTCTGGCCGGGGCGAGCTGCGCGCAATGCTGCAACCGTTCGAAGTGAAATCAACGATCGCGGGGACAATTGTTAGCATCTTGCCTCAGGGAACGAAGATCAAAGCCGGCGGATTGCTGGCGAGAATTCGCGATGCTGCTAACACGGTCCAGGAGTTTCGCTCACCCCTGGATGGTTCGATTAGCAGCGTCGCAACGAAAGAAAGTGAAGTTGTGTCGGTCGGACAGACGGTGGCGTGGCTTTCGCCCGATCAAGCTACTGTGAACGATGCATTACGGGGACTTGCCTACGTGGGAACAAAAGATGATCTCTCGTTGGTTGAGTCGTTCGCGGAGGCCGGTGCGGGTGCCGAGACTGGTCAACAAGCTACGTTGACCGCGAAAGCAATCCGGGCTCGCGGGAATTAACCCGCGGCGATTGCCGGAGGCGCAGGCGGAAGATCGGGAAGAGTGATCTCGTGCATTGCCTCCCAATCATCAGTCGGAATCATCTCAATCGCATCCCAGGGGCAGCCATCGAGGAAGGCGCCGTCAGGACCCTTGCTGGTGCACTTCTGACAGCCAATACAAAGATAAGGATCGACTTCGATGCGACCAAATGGCGGATGATCTTCATCGGGAACCCAGAACATACAGGCATCGATTGGACAGTATTCGATGCAAGCTGGTGAGCCGGCGCATCCGGTGCAGCAGTCCGTGGTAATGGCCAGTATGCGCGGCCGCTTTTTGCGCGTGGCCTTGCCGTCGCCAATCGACATCGGCCAATGCTTTTCTACGATATCGAACACTGTTAGCGTCGCTCCCGTTTCCGAAGTGATAGGTTCCCGATCGCTGCTACCATAACACAGCCTCTCGGCCTCTCTCAACGATACGCTCAGATGAAGTGCGAGTGATCTTTCCATTACCTATCTGTGTCAGTCTCGTGGTTACCCTGACTGTGGCACAGCGCGCGCCTGTAAGAGTCTTACGGGAGGACTGAGCACATGGAGAGCATTGCAGGAATTTTCAATTCATTGGCGGACGCCAGGCGTGCCGCCGCAATTCTGAAGTCGTTGGGTATTTCGGAAGCAAACATTAGTGTACTCTCACCGCACACAACTGAGACCGAACTTGAAGCGCGAATTCCTACCAGCGAAGCCGAACAGCCGGGAATGGGACCGGCAGTAGGGGGAACTGTCGGTGCGGCCCTCGGAGTAGCCAGTGGCGCCAGTGCCGGGGCGGCCGCGGCGAGCTTGCTGGTTCCCGGTGTAGGACCGGTGCTGGCGCTGGGCATTCTCGGCGCAGCTTTGTTCGGCGCCGGCGGTGCAGCCGCTGGGGCTTTGGCGGGCGATGCGCTTGAGAAAGCAATCGACGACGGACTGCCCCGGGACGAGCTATATGTCTATGAAGACGCGCTGAGGCGTGGGCGATCGGTTCTCATTGCCTTTGCCGGCGACGAGCAGATCGCGAAAACTGCTCGCGCAGAATTGACGCGAGCCGGAGCTGAGACCGTCGATGCGGCCCGCGAAGAATGGTGGATTGGCTTGCGGGGCGCTGAGTCTGAGCATTACACCAGCCAGGGCGGTGACTTCAAAATCGATGAGGCCAAATATCGGCTCGGTTTCGAAGCCGCCCTGCATCCTCGTCGGCGCGGAGAATCATGGAATGAAGATTTGGCTGCAGACCTCAAACCGAAATACGGAGACGCTTCGGCGACGGGAGCCTTTCAACGAGGCTATGAGCGGGGGCTGCAGTATCTGATCTATATTAGAGAGACACACACGGCGACGCCGCAAAACGAACAAAGCTCAAGACGCGCGGCCTCATCGGGTTCGTAACTCAGCGAGTAGCCGACCCGGGCTCCCCAGGCGGGCAGCCCGCGTGGGGTGGTGGCGGTGAGGGAGGGCGTTTCAGTCCCGCGATCGGACAGGAGATAAACTGAAAGAGACCCTGCTCAATATCGGCATAGCGATCGCAATTCTTGGCGGTAGCTATGCCATCACACATTTCTTCGCGCGCGCCATGTACCTGAGATGTGCGGCGTGTGGAACGCTTAATGCCAAACGGCGGGTAGAGTGTCGTGGCTGTAACCAAACTCTGCGCTGACCATCGAATCCGCGGCGCGAGTTGCTCAGCTTAGTGGCCGAAAGCCTCAGGGTGTTGAGTTACTTTCTGTATCGCCTGACTTCGCCCTCGCCGTGTCACCACCAGCACGCCGGCGAATATCAATACCGCAGCGACGATCGTCCTCCAACTTAATCGTTCGCCCAGGAGTAGTGGAGCCACTGAGAACGCAATGAGCGGCTGCAAATAGATGTAGACCGCCACGGTGCTCGGCGACACGCGCCCCAGGGCCCAGGCGTTGAGGTAATACGCGCCGACCGTGGGCACCAGAATGATATAAACGATTGCCAGCCAGACAACCGCACTCACTTCTCCCAGCGGCACGTGCGAGACACTGACCGCGCCTGCGGGAATCGTGGCGACGCTCCCGACGACGAAAATCCACGTGATCACCGTCAACGCGCTGTATCGAGTCATCAAATCCTTAGAGATCGCAATGTAGGTCCCATAGCACAGCGAATTCGCGACGATCAGCACATCGCCGAACCATGTCGTTGATGAAAAGCCCGCGCGTCCCGGTCCGATCAGGTAAACAACGCCGCCGGCTGCCAGCAGAATACCGATAACCCGTCGTAGCGACGCGCGGTCCGTGCGCAGCACGATACTAATCAAGAGCGTGAAAATCGGGATTGTCGTGCCAAGCAGGGTTGCATTAATGACCGTCGTCCGTGACAGGCCCTGGACGAACAGCCATTGATTCAGAGCTACGCCAAGGATGC
>Ga0070707_100001383_pt1 | contig 23850 bp, 15 predicted proteins | sample KBSK5502metaG_FD_65468 | JGI IMG/M metagenome (GOLD analysis project Ga0070707, IMG submission 65468) | Corn, switchgrass and miscanthus rhizosphere microbial communities from Kellogg Biological Station, Michigan, USA - KBS K5-50-2 metaG | ecosystem: Host-associated > Plants > Roots >...
CACAAGTGCCATCAGGTTCGGAAGGCGAATGTCCTCCCAGTGCAGCGAACGGATCTCCTGGATGCCCATCGCCGCGTAGCCGAAGCAGGCCGCGCCGGCGAGCCGGTACACGTACTCGTCGGTTCCCTTGTAGCCCATGAGCGACGCGAACGGTCCTGCCAGCTGCGGCCCCAGGCCGAACACCGCCGCCGAGAGGGTCGCGAGCGCGAGGACGACGACCACCCAGCTCGCGGCGTCGCGTGGCCCGGCGACGGCGCCGCGATGCGCGACGAGTATTTGCGCGAGGGCATAGGAGACGATGACGGACCACAAAGAAAAAACCAGGATGAATCCGTTTATCTGATTGCTCGCGAACGCGACGAATCCCGCGAGGAAGGCGATCGCCGCGAACGTGTAGGTTCCGAGGACGACGAAGCGCATCGGCGACCAGAGCCCGCCGCGGATCCCGAACACAAGAGCGACCGCGTACCCGAGCATCGCCGCGCCGCCGAGCTCGTAGACAAAGGTGTCGTCTCCCGCCAGGTCGGCGATGCGCGCGAACGGTCGAGGAAAGACGTAAAGCGGCAGTCCGAGCGCTAGCGATCCCACGACAGGGATAGCGAGGACCGCCCGCTCGAACGGGCCTAGCCGCGGAGGACTCGGCCTGTCCAGATCCAGAACGCCGGAACGAGGATGACCGACGCGAGCCCGCCACTCACGAGAATGAGGGTCTCGGACTGTGCGACGGTCGCGAAGAACAACAGAATCAGATCGAGGCCACCGATGACGGCAAGCCAGCCGAGGTTCCGGGGCAAGGCCGCGTTCCCCGCGACCGTCTCAAGGCCGAACGTGAATGCCCACAGTCCTGCGAGTCCAAATGTCGCGAGCCCGCGGGGATCGATGGGCGAAAGATCGTTCGTCGCGACCCCCTGTTCAACGGCGATCGCCGCAAACGTGCCGTGTGCCGCCGAGAGGAGGCCATAGCCAACGCCGAGCGCGGTCAGCCACCAGCGCGCATCACCGCCGACGCGCGCAGCCGCTGACGTCGTCGCGATAGTTGCCGAAAGCCCAGCCCCTGCGATGAGAGCCCACGCGAGGGCCGCCGCCTGCGTGTTCTCCGGATGATTCCGGACGAAGCCAAGAAACACGACTGCGTATACCAGCGAGAACGCCGCAATGAGATATGCCTGGAATCCGGCTCGCCGCGAAAACGCGCGATCAATGGGCATTGCGGGCGATCCTAAAGCGCACGAGAGATGCGGGTGGCCCGGGAAGCGGATTGAGCAGCGTCGCGGTCTTCTGAGCGAGTGGCCCCTGGCGGGCGGTCCATCGGGATCCCACGAGGGGCCGAGCGAAGAAGACCGCGGCGCTGCTCATTTCCGGAAGAACCCGGGACAGGACCCGCACGCCCAGTGTGCCTATATCTCGCGCGAGCGAAAGCTCCAGATCGCAAGCGCGAGCATCGCGGCGATCCAGATGACAGCCCACGCCACATATGCGGCGGGCGGCGGCTCGGCTGCGAAGAACGGGTTCGCGGCTACGGCCGGCCCGGCCTGCTGCTGTGCGGCAATCACGATCGACGGCTCGAGGCTCCAGACGGCTCCGCGCCAGAGTCCGTCGGTCGGGAGGATGAGCTTCGTCGCGGTGCCGACATGCGTGATGGTCGCGTTGTTGAACGCTGCGCCGACACCGCCAACGATTCCACCTATCCACGCGATGCCAAAGAGGATCGCTGCGACGACGCCGCCAACCATGCCGGCGAGGCGCGTCGACAGCATGAGAGCGAAGGTGAGGATCACGATGCCTTCGCCGAGGACGAAGCCCAGAAACTCGAACGGATGCGGCGGCTGATAGCCGCTCACCGCGGCGACGGCGATGATCTCCACGGTCCCCGCCCCAACCCCGTACGCGATGACCAGCGCGACCAGGCCGATCCACTTCCCGACGACGTACTCGGCGCGCTGGATCGGCCGCGCGAGGATCGCGAGGGCGACACCGGACTCGAGCTCGCCCGATATCGCCGGTGACGCGATGAACACGGCGGCAAGCGACAGCACCCAGCTGAACATGAACATCACCAGGATGAGGAGCTGCGACACGATCGTCTTCTTCTGAGCGTCCGAGAGAGGCTGCCCGCCGTTCCGAAGATCGTCGATCCGCGACACGCCCCACACGGTCAGCGCGATCACCAAGAGCGTCAGCAATAACAGCGCAATGAGAAGACGGCGTCGGGCCGCTTCGTTCACGACCTGACGCGCGACGACGAGCGCGGACCTCATCTCACTGTCCCAGGAGGCTCAAGAAGCGTTCTTCGAGTGACTCGTGCTGCGACTCGACGGCATAGACACGCGCACCGGACGCGACGATCGCGCTGACCAGGTCCGGGATCCTTTCGCGCTCGATCCCTTTGACGAGGACCGCGCCGTCGGCGTCGTCGTCGAGCTCGCCGAACCGAGCCATCGCCGCGCGCGCTTCGCGCGAGATCCCGGTCGCGCGTACGCGTACGGAAGAAGTCCGCAGGAGCTGGGTGAGGTCGCCCTGGGCCACGACCTTGCCGCGATCCACGATCGCCACGGCATCGCAGACCTGCTCGACCTCGCTGAGCAGGTGCGAGTTCAGAAAAACGATCGTTCCCTTCTCGCGAAGCGCGCGGATGATCTCGCGCACGTCGTGGCGCCCGACCGGATCCAGCGCGCTGGTCGGCTCGTCCAGGAGCACGACGGCGGGGTCGTCGAGCAGCGCGACGCCGAGTCCGAGCCTCTGCTGCATTCCCTTCGAGAAGGTGCCCACGCGGCTGGTGCCGCGGTCAGCGAGGCCGACCGTCGCGAGGATGCGATCGATCTCCGATGCCCAGCGCCCGCGATCGATGCCCGCGAGCTCGCAATGGAACGCGAGCACCTCGCGAGCGGTCAGCCACGATTGATAGCGGAAGAGCTCCGGCAGGTAGCCGATGCGGCCCAGCGACGTCTTCGATCCAAAGGGAGCGCCGGCGAGCGAACCGCTCCCGTTGGTCGGGCGCGTGAGCCCGAGAAGGATCTTCACCGCGGTCGTCTTGCCCGCGCCGTTCGGGCCAAGGAACCCGAACACGCCGTGCTCCACCGACAGCGAGAGGTCATCGAGCGCCACGACCTTGGCGTAGCGCTTCGTGACGTGCTCGAGGCGGATCGCCCCGTTCGCGATCGCCACCTACCGCATGGAGTTGGCGATTGAAAGTGCCTGGCTCTCGTTGAACGACCCGATCACCTCGAACATCATGCCGTCCTTCTGCCATATGACCGCACTGGCGATCCCGGTGTTGTCACCGACGTACAGACCCTGCACGCCCTGCACGGTCACGGGGTGGGAGATCGCGAGCTCGGCCGGCACTGGCACGGGCAGCGTGCTCGAGGGGTCGCCGATCGCGCGGATCGCGGCCGCGAGCTGTGGCGAGATGCCGGGCTGCGACAAGAGGTAGCTGCGCAGCTCGTCGACGGTGATGCCGTCGCTCGACACCGTGGGAGCCTTCGCCTGACCGACGACGAGCGTCGGAACATCCGGGTAGGTGCCGGTCGCGCCCGTTGCGCCGGTGGGAGCGCCCCAGATCTGCACGACCGCGGGGCCGCCTGTGATGAACAGCTTGCTGCCATCGATGCTCGCGGGCATGGGCGGCGCGGTGCGGTTGACGCGCGCGGCGGATTGCCGCGTGGAATCCGCGCTGAACGTGAACGTCGCGGTCGAGCGGTTGATCACGCCGTAGCGCGGGTCGCCGGTCACGCTTGACGGCAGAGAGGTCGGAGCGAGCGCGGTGAAGCCGGCCTGCGACGATGCCTGACTGCGCGAGTTGACTTCCTTCGGCTGTGGCGGCGTGGTCCACACGAACGTGCCATACGCGCCAAGGCATTCCTGCAGGTTCAGGCCCGTGCAGGCTTGCCCGAGATAGGTGAGGTCGCCCTGTGTGAGCGGTACCGCGACGACGGTCTTCGGCTCGAAGATCTTCAGGACCGACTCGGCGACGCCGGAGAGCGTCAGCGCGCTCGCGACGATCATCACGCCGGCCGCCGCGGCGAGGCCCTGCAGCCAGCGCGACGTGACACGCGGGCGTGCGGCCGGCACGACGGGCGCGATCCCTTCCATCTGGACTCTCGCTCGGAATCGCGCGAGCGCGTCGTCGGTGTTCACGCGGGGCTCGTCTGTTCCGAGCGCCCGCTCGATCTCGGTGTCGTTCATCGCAGTTCCCTCCGGAAAGCATCTTCCGCGCGTCTGAGCAACGTCCCGACGCTCGACGCGCGGACGTCAAGCGCTGCGGCGATTTCGGCGTATGAGAGCCCGGCGTAGCGGAGCGCGAGCATCGCGGCAGAGCGTTCGGGCAGCCGTGCGAGCACCGCGCGGACCTCCTCGCGCGTCTCGGATGCGACGACCGCCTCGGCCGGGTCGTCCTGTGCTGCCGTCGTATCGGGCGGCACCGCCTGCGCGGCCTCGCGCCGCGAGCGACGGTCGCGGCCGCGGAGCGCGTTCAGCGCGGCGTGCGCCGCCGCTGCATGAAGCCATGCCGGCCCGTACGCGGCGTCGGCCGGATGTCCCCTATAGAACGAAACGAACACGTCCTGCGCCACGTCCTCGGCCTCAGCCTGATCGGCGAGGACACGGTGCGCGATGCCCACCACACGTGCGTATTCACTTCGAAAAAGCGCCTCGAAGGCCGGCGAGACCGCGGAAACGACACGCCCTGGGTCGCGGGCCGGCAGCGTCATGGACGGCGAGGCCTGCATACACCCATAGAGCACCGCGGACGCTCCGGATGTGACAGGGGCGCTAGCTGAGGTGGCGTTCGAACCAGCGCACCGTCTCGACCGCGGCGCGCGCGCGGTTGGCGGTCTTGAGAAAGCCATGCCCCTCGTCGGCGAAGAGAACAAGCTCGACGGGGACCCCGCGGCGGCCGATCTCGTCGACCATCTGCTCCGCCTCGACGACCGGGCAATTGGTGTCGTTCGCGCCGTGCAGCACGAGGGTGGGGGTGCGCACGCGGTCCATCCGGTGGATCGGCGAGAGCCGATCGAGCAGATCGCCGTCATCGGGGTCGCCGTATTCGCTCTTCGAGACCGCCGCCATCCAGGGCTCCGTCTTTTGGAAGAACGTCCGGAAGTTGACGATCCCGCACACGCAGACTGCCGCGGCGAAACGCTCCGGGAATTCGGTGATCCCGGCCATCGTCATGTAGCCGCCATACGACCCACCGGTGATCCCGATCCGCTTCGGATCGGCGACACCGATCCGCACGACGTGATCGACGCATGCGGCGATGTCGCGTATCCCGTCGAAGCGCTTCTCGCGGTCGTCGAGATGCACGAACGTCTTCCCGAAACCGGACGAACCTCGCACGTTCGGCGCGAAGACCGCGATCCCACGCGACAGCAACGCTTCGTACGTACGGTTGAAGCTCGGTCGTTCCTGCGCCTCGGGTCCCCCGTGGAACGAGAGGACGACGGGTCCTGGCGCATCGAATGTCCGCGGGAGGTAGAGCCAGCCCGAGAGCTCGAGACCGTCCTCGGCGGCGAACTGCTCGAGCCGCGGTGCCACCAGGCGCGATAGGTCCACGCCCGGATGTGGCGAGCGTGTCAGGCGGCGCGCGTTCTGCCCGATCTCGTCGACGATCCAGATGTCGGGCGGACCCATCGAAGGTCCCGTGGCCACGAACGCGAGGCGCCGTCCGTCGCGACTCCAGGTCGGACCGCTAATCCCCTCCGCCGGCACCGCGACGATCGTCCGGGCCCTCGTCGCGAGGTCCATCACCTCGAGCTCGTTGCGTCCAGCCACGTTCCAAACGAGCGCGGCGCGCTCGCGATCGTCGCTGTACGCGATCTGCTCGAGCTCCGCGTCGTCACGCTCCGCGAGGATCTCGATGCGGCCGGACCCGTCGACCGGGACCCGCGCGAATGCGTTGCGCTCGCGGTCCGCATTCGTTCCGCAGAGCATCCAGCCGTCGCGAAGGCGCCCATCCCAGAACTGCGCCTGCCCGGCGTGCGGCGTGAGACGAATCTCCACCGGCGTACGCCGATCGACAAGATAGATGTCGCTGTCACCGCGTTCGACCACACGGAAGAGCAGGACCGAGGTCGCGTTGTCGTCGTGGACCCGCGCGATCCCACGCGTTCGCGCGATGGGCTCGCTCCACCCCCCACTTTCGAGATCGACCGCGAAGGCATCCCAATGCGACGGATCGTCTCGGCTCGACGTGATGAAGAGCGTTCGGCCGTCCGCGCTCCAGCGTGAGAAGGCGTTGTTCTCCTTGCCCCCGGGCGTGAGGCGCCGAAGGTCCGAGCCGTTCGGGCGCACGACGTAGATCTGCGTGTTGAGCCCGCCGCCCGGCGCGACGACCAGCGCGATGCGGTCGCCGCGCGGCGACCACTCGAGCCCGACGACCTGATCGTCGAGAGCGCTGACGCGATCGGGCCACCCACCCTCGACGGCGACGGTCCAGGCTTGCGGGACACCGGAGAGATCCGAGACGAAGGCAACGCGATCCCCGCTCGCTGAGAAGCTCGGCCCGACGCAGTGCCCGACCTTCGCGAGAAGCCCGACCTCGCGTTCGAGGTCATCGTCCGTCGAGGTCGATCCGCGAGCCGCGACGGTCTGGGCCACGCTCCGATTCTCCACCCGCCGCTGCTAGCGTGTGCCCGGATGGAGATCGTCCTTGCGGTGTTGGGCGCTCTCGCCGCCCTCGTCATCCTCCTCGTTCTCGTCTTCATCGCCGGCAGCGTCGTCGGGCGCAGCCTCCCGGTCGGGCACGTCGCGACTCGCAGCGTCACGCTCGCGGTGCCGCCGGAGCGGGTGTGGGACGTGATCAACGATCCGGCGTTCATGCGATCTCGCGGCGTGGGCGATGTGAAGACCGAGACGGTCGGGTCCGTTCCGCCGCGCCGGCTCGTGCGCCGTATCGTCGACGAGACCGACTTTGGTGGCACGTGGACGTCGGAGCTCAACGCCGAGCCGGGCGGAGGCACGCGACTCGTGATCACCGAGAACGGCGAGATCTACAACGCGTTCTTCCGTTTCGTCTCGCGCTACATCGTCGGGCATCATCGGACGATCGACTCGTTCATTGCCGCTCTTCGACGGCACCTCGAAGCACGGGGCGGGTAGGCATCGCGCGGTCATGGAAGTCGGCGAGACGCTCGACGTTTCCACGCGCGCGGCGTGGCGCGCGTGGCTTAGACGCCATCACGCGCGCAAGAAAGAGATCTGGCTCGTATTGCACGCGAAGGCGAGCGGCAGAACATCGATCGCTTACAACGATGCCGTTGACGAGGCGCTCTGTTTCGGCTGGATCGACAGCACCGTGAAGAAGGTCGGACCGCTGTCTCGAGCCCAGCGATTCACGCCCCGCCGACAGGGCTCGCCCGTCTCCGAGATGAACAAGGCGCGGGCTCGCCGGCTCGTTCGCGAGGGCCGGATGACGGCGGCCGGCCGCGCCGCTCTGGGGACAGCCCTCCAGCGTGAGCGCCTCGTCGTCGCGGCGGATGTCCGGCGTGCGCTGCGCGCGACGCCCGGCGCGTGGTCGCGCTTCGAGAAGTTCCCCGCGGCCTACAAGCGGATCCGCCTTGGCTTTATCGAGGGGGCGCGCGACCGCCCTGAGATCTTCGCGACGCGGCTCCGCTACTTCGTGCGGATGACGGCGCAGGGCAAGCGATTCGGGATGGTGCGGGGCTGACGCTCTAGCGCGGGGCGACGGTCACGCGAACGCCGAACGCCACGAGTACGAGGCCGGTGACCGCTTCGATCGCGCGGCGGACCGCATTCCGTCGCAGCACGTCGCCCGCGCGCGCGACCGCGAACGCGTACGCGATGAGCCAGGTCAGCGTCATCAGGCAGAAGAGGATTCCGAGCGCGAGCAGCGCGAGGAACGGCGGCGCGTCCGCCGCCACGAACTGCGGAAGCAGGCTCGGGAAGAACACCGCCATCTTCGGGTTGGTCAGGTTGCTCAGCACTCCCTGCCGGAGAGCCGTCACTGTCCGGACCTTCGCGACCGCTCCGTCGACGGTGGGATGCGCCGGTCGGCCGCGGAACGCGGACCAGAGCGACATCGCGCCGAGGTAGATCAGGTACACGGCGCCGGCGAGCTTCAGCGCCGCGAACGCAGGTTCAGCCGCCACGAGGAGCGCGGCGACACCGACGGTCGTCGCGAGCGACCACGTTGCTTGGCCGAGTGCGACGCCGACTGCGGTCGCGACTCCGGCCGGACGTCCTCCGAGCAGTGTGTTGCGGATCGTGAGCGCCGTGTCCGGCCCGGGCGTGACGATCACCACGATCGCCAAGGCAACGAAACCGGCAAGGTCGTTCACGCGGCTAGTGTGGGCCGGTCGTGATTCACTCGCGCATCCAGCCCATCCACACCGGCCACTACACGATGCCCGCCGACGGCGATCGCTTTCCAGGCGAGCGGGTCGTGGTCACCGCATTCGTGATCGAACATCCGCGCGGCGTGTTCCTCTTCGACACCGGCTTCTCGCCGGAGCCGCGAAAGATGATCGATCTCTACCAGCCCGTGTACATGCGACCGATCGACGAGGCGCTCCGCGCGGCCGGGCACGGCATCACCGACGTCAAGCTCATCGCCAACTGCCACCTCCACGCAGACCACGCCGGCGGAAACCTCCACTTCACGCGGACGCCGATCTTCGTTCAGAAGCGCGAGCTTGCGCATGCGCGCAAAGAAAACGACTACACACACCTGCCGCACGTCGCGGACTTTCCCGGGGCGGCGCTCGAGGAGATCGACGGAGAGGCGGAGCCGTGGCCCGGCATCCGCATCGTGCCGACGCCGGGCCACTCACCGGGCCATCAGTCGCTCGTCGTCGACACGAAGCAGGGACGCGTCGTCCTCGCCGGACAGGCGCTCAACTTCTCGTCCGACTACGCGCGGCATCAGTACTCGCACGAGCTCGCGCTGGCCGGTGAGTCGCATGCCGCGTATCCGGGCTGGATCGGACGGTTCCACGAGCTCGATCCGGTACGCGTGCACTTCGCTCACGATCGAGCGATCTGGGAAAGGGACGTCGCCGAGTCGATCCGGTGATTCGTGCGTCCGGGCTCAGCCCCCGCCACGACCGTCGCGCGATCGTGCAGAGTCGGGCCGAGGAGTCTCTCTCCCGAACGCGGTGTTACTAGGAGCCAGAATTCTCGTTACAAACGAGCCAAAACCCCACATGGTTTCTATGCTGGTTTTTCGGGCCACTACTCGTATAGTTCGCGGGTTCGCTCAGCGGATGGGGACTGCCGAGATGAACAGGGTCGGGGGGACGGGAATTCGCAAGGTAGTCACGGTTGCAGTAATGGCTGCAGTGCTTCTAATGCAGTGGCCGTTCATACCGGTCGCGCGCGCGGCCGAAATGACTTTCGTCGTCAATACGACCTCCGACGAAACGGGCCTATGCGACGCGACAAGTTGCAGCCTCCGCGAGGCGATCGAGGCAGCGAACGCGAATCCGGGCCCGGACATCATCAACTTCAACATTTCCGGCGGGGCGCCTTTCACGATCAGTCCAACCTCGGCGCTTCCCAGCATCGACTCTCCAGCGACCATCGACGGGACAACCCAGCCGGGCTGGAGCAACAAGCCTCTGATCTTCATCGACGGCACCGGCGCTGGCAGCGTTACCGGCCTCGTCCTTGCCGGAGGGGATACGACGGTCCGGTCGCTCGCGATCGGCAACTTCGTTCAGAACGGCATCGCCATCAGCTCTTCGAACAACCGCCTCGTCGGCAACTACGTCGGTCTGACAACGACTGGCAACACTGCCGCGCCCAACTCCACTGGAGGTCTCTTCGCGGGCATCGTCGTTCTGAGCGGCATCGGGAACGTCATCGGCAACGACACCCCGCCGACCACAGTGGCCGACATCAACGTTGTTTCCGCGAACCATGGCCAAGGGATCGAAGTCAGAGCCGGCGCGGGCGTCCACATCACGGTCAACAGGATCGGCACTGACTCGAACGGCGGCGGCGCGCTCGGCAACGGGGTCAACGGCATCTACATCGCCGCCGACGGCACCATGGTCGACGGGAACGTCATCATGCACAACGGCACGGGGATCGGCCTTGGCGCCAACCAGGTGTCGATCGTGCGCAACATCATCAACTCAAACACCAATCAGGGCATCCAGGGATTTGGCAATTCGAACCTGATCTCGGCCAACAACATCGTCGGCAATACAAATGGCGGCGTGCTGCTTGGTTACCCCGGGACGAGCACCAACAGCAACCGGCTGCTCAATAACACGATCACGGACAACGGCGGTGACGGGATTCTTCTGCGCGGACCTCTAGGCCAACCCGAGGGCACGTTCACCTTCGGCAACACGATTCGGGGCTCGCTTGGCTCCCTTGGCGGGTCGATCACAAACAACGCCGCCAAGGGAATTGACCTCTTCAACAACGCGAACGGAAGCATCCCGAGTCCGACTGTGACGTCGATCCAAACAGGCGACGGCTTGCGGGTCGCGGGCACCTCGCAACCCTCAGGGGTCATCGACATCTATGCCGACCCAAGCAACGAGGGGTCCATGTTCCTCGGCCAGACTCAAGCCGACGCGAACGGCGCGTGGTCTAAGTCGACGTGGGCCCCGCTCGACGTCGGACCCGTGATCGCCTCGCTTGTCGCAGGCGGGCTGCGCATCAGCGCCACCGAGACGGACGACTCCGGGAACACCTCGGAATTCTCGGCGCCCCTAGTCCTGCGATCGGTCGCGTACGTGTACTTGAACGACGACGCAAGCCGCGCCGCCTTCGTCTCATTCCTGTCGGGCCGCGGCTTCCAGGTTGACGCGGTCACCGTCAGCGAGGCAGCGACGCATGCCTTCTCGGCGTACGCGGCGATCGTCATCGGGAACGACACCGGCAGCCTGTCGACATGGGGCACCCCACAGGCGGTGAGCAACATCAGCGCCGCCGGCAAGCCGATCGTCGGCGTTGGCGAGGGCGGATATGCCTTCTTCGGTCGCAGGTTCAACGGAACATCGGGCACGATCGGGTGGCCGAACGGCGCCCACGGTATCGGTGCTCTGAGCGTCAATGTGGTGGACGGAGCCAACTCCATTTGGACGACGCCGAATACGATCTCGCCGCACACCACGGATGCCTTGGTCCCGCTCTACAGCACCGGCACCCCCTATGTGACGCTCTATAACCCGACCCCGATCAGCGGCATCACTCGGATCGGCCGTGACCCGGGCTCTACCAGCTACTACAACGTCATCGCGCAAGGCTGCTACACGCTGTGGGGATTCGGGAACTCGCCGGCGACGATGACGACGGCCGGTCAGGATCTCTTCCACAACGCGCTCCTGACGCCGGCCTGTGCTGCGGAGAACGCGGACCTCGCGTTGACGAAGACCGACTCGGCCGACCCCATCGCAGTTGGCAGTACGTTCAGCTACACCCTCACCGTCACCAACAACGGCCCGCAGGCAGCGAGTAGTGTCACGCTTACCGATCCGCTTCCTGCCGCGGTGTCGTTCGTCTCCGTGTCGCCGTCCGCTTGTGCCGCCGCGCTGGGCACCGTGACCTGCAACTTCGGAACTCTCGCGTCCAGCGCGTCCGCGTCCGCGACCGTCAACGTGAGAGCCGACACAGCCACGACGCTCACCAATATCGCTACCGTCTCGTCGACCACGCCCGATCGCGACCTCGGTAACAACACGGCTACGCAGGTCACTGCGGTTCAGGGGATCACCGGCCTTGCCCAGTGCCTCTATCTCAACCCAACCTCGACGGTCGTGCTGCCCAACGCGTCGGTCAAGCTCTTCAGCGGCTCAGTGGTCGTGGCCTCAACGACCGCCGCGTCCAACGGAATGTGGGCGGTGAGCGGGCTTCCTCAGACGGTGGCGACCTACACGGTGCTGTACGAAGGCACGATCGACCCAAGAACCTATACCTGCGGTACGAGCGTCACGACGGACGCCGGTGGCAACGGGACGGCTGCGTCTCCCACGCCGGTGCAGGCCGAGCGCGGCAACACGTCCTGGCCGACCGCGACGCTGCTGACCGGGACGACCGACGCCGATCGGCTCGCGGGCAACGCCACAGAGCGGTGGTATGTATTCAAGGTTCCGTTCAACAGCGAGGTGAGCGTCAAGCTTGAGGGTCCCACCGGCTACGGGCTCGCGCTCTTCCGCGATCTCGGAAAGATCTCGGGTCAGCTCGCGGCCTCGACCGACGGCAAGTCGGCGACGGCGGCCTCGAACGGAACCGCTTCGACCCCGCTCGGCGCGACACCGCTTGGAGCCACGCCGCTAGGTGCGACACCGCTAGGTGCGACGCCGCTCGGTGCGACTCCACTCGGGGCCACCCCGCTCGGCGCAACGCCGCTTGGCGCGACTCCATTGGGAGCGACGCCACTCGGGGCAACGCCGCTTGGCGCAACACCGCTCGGCGCGACTCCGCTGGGAGCCACGCCCCTCGGGGCCACTCCTCTCGGCGCGACGCCACTCGGCGCGACCATTTACGTCATGTCCCAGGCGATCGGTCTGCTCGGATTCCAATCGGCCCCGGGCTCGCCGAAGCTGCTCGTCCGCAACAGCTATGGGCTCTCGGAGTACTTCTACGCGCGCGTCTACGCGGTCAATGGCGTCTTCAGCGCGGCTGAGTCGTTCACGTTCACGCTAAATGTCGGCGCGACGAACTGCGCCCCGGCGCCCGATGCGCAAGCGTTGACGTGGTCGCCAAGCGCGCCGACGACGCAGCCGAAGACTGTGATCCTGACCAACACGGCGCGCCTCAGGAAGGCCGACGGCGCCCCGCTCACTGGCACGGAGGCGCTGGCGCATCTGACGCGGCTCAGTCAGTACAGCCAGCGTGCGGAAGTCATGCCAGGTCTCGTGGTTGACCTCGCGGGAACGCTCAGTCCCGGCTTCGCGGCATTCAACGGCGCCACCTCGAAGCCCGCGAACGTTCGGTTCATCGACGGCGTCGGCTCGCTCTACGACTACTGGGACGTAAACAAAGCCTGCGGCCCCGCGGCGAATCCGGTCGCGGCGCAAATTCGCGAGGTCATCCTGAAGCTCCGCGCGCTCGGCGGCGGCACCACCCTTGCGAACGTCGCGCTCATCGGCCCGCACTTCGCCGTTCCCAACCTCCTTCTTCCTGACCATGTCGAGCTAATGAACGAGGTCAACTTCGAGACGGGGGCGATCGATCCGACGAAGACCAGGGCGCAGGTCACGGGTGGATACGTCCCCACCGATGACTTCTACGGTAGCTTCCACCCGGTGCTCCGCTTCGACCACGAGCTCTATGTTCCCGAGGTATCCGTGGGCCGGCTTGTCGAGACGCTCGAGGACGTGGACCGTTACCTCGACAACTATTTCGCGACGACCAACGGTGTCGTGACGATCGCCCAGGGGAGCCCGGCGCTAGTCACGGGCTACGACTTCCTGACCGACCTCGCCGGCGACATTCGGGGGCAGCTGGCGGCGGGTCTCGCCGTTGATGCAACCCTCGTGGCACCTACGATGTGGACCGCGAACGATCTCCGCAACAAGCTCGGCCTGCCGATCCCGGGCTCGACCGCGCCTCCCGCCACGCCGACGAGCTACCGGTTCATAAGCCTCAACGCGCACTTCTCGCCGTGGGAGCTTCTCGCGGGCGACAACGCCACAACCGTCAACAGCCTCGAGATCGCGAATCTACCGCCCAGCGACACACGATTCCGGAACACGCTCGTCCTCTCGATAGGTTGTCACTCTGGCTTCACGTTGTCGAAGGCGGACCTACAAGCCGGTATTCAGGACATCGACTGGGTCCAGGGACTCGTACGGTCGGGTGCCACCCTTGTGGCACCGACGACCTACGGTTACGGCGATACGGACTTCGTCCGGTACACCGAAGAGCTCCTGTCGGACATCACTAAAGAGCTGCGCTATGGGGGCACGGGCCCGGTCTCGATCGGCAGCGCCCACTCGCTCGCGAAGCAGGTGTACGTGTCGCGGCTCGTAACGCTGACCGGAGCCGACGAGAAATCGCTTGCGGCTCTGGCGCTCTACGGGTTGCCGACTCTCAGCTACGACCTCCCCGATGCCGTTCGCACGCCGCGGCCGGGCGCTGGACCCGCACTGACTCCCGTCGCCGTCGGAGCCGGCGGCGTCCTGTCCGCCGCGGACCTCACGCCTTCGTTCGACCTCGTGAAGCGCTCGAAGACGCTGACCGTCTTCAACCCCGATGGCACCACCGCCGGCACCGTCGACGCCTACTACTGGGCCAACCAGGTCACGGTCGGCTCGACCGCGACGGATGACGTGACCGTCGTTCCGTTCCGGCCGGTCCTCCCGCGGGTCGTCCGAAACATCGCCTCCACCACCGGAGCGCAGCCGCATGGCGTCGCGTTCCTGTCCGGCGACTACACCGATCACCCGAACCTGCGCCCGCTCGTTGCCGTGCCGGCGACCGAGATCGCTGGTCTGCACCCGGCGATCGACGCACCGAACTTCGTGCCGCAACCGCCCTACGCGATCAACGACCTGCTGCTCCAACCCTCGAGTGGTGGCGGAGTCGACCTCCTGAGCCAGGCACTCGTCATCACGCCTGCGCAATTCCGATCGGTCGGCTCGGCCGGCACCGGCACGCATCGGGTGACCGGGCTGTGCGACGCGAATGGGAGATGCGTCTCCAATGACACCACGGCGCCGACGAAGTTCCGCATCTACTACGTGGACCCGAACGCTCCACTGTTCCAGCGCATCGCGGCACCGCCAACGATCATCAGCACGCTGGTCTCCTCGGCCGGGCCAAACACGGTCCGGGTCGAAATCACAGTGGCGGGCGCGTCGGCCGTCGATATGGCGGACCTCTTCGCGACGTTCACGGCCGAGCCGAGCGCGCCTGCCAACGGACTACAGGGTCACTGGGACTCCTGCAGTGCCGTCAACGGAACGGCGTACAGCTCTTCCGGTTCATCGTCCTTCAGTTGCGCAGCCGCGGCCCCCGTTGAGATCACCGCGCAGGCCGGAAGCCAGGCATTCATGCGGCGCTACAGCGTCGAGATCACCACACCCAGCACTGCTTCAGACCTCGTGCGGCTGTGGGTCCAAGCCATTGGCGGTTCCGGTGCGTGGGCGGTCGACAACAACGGTGGTGCCTACTTCAGGGTGCCGCCAGCCGAGACGACCGTGCTCGCGAACCCGAAGATCGCGACGACGCTCGGTCTGACCGTGAGCACAGCGAGTGCCCCATTCGGCAGCACGGTGGACGCTACGGCGACCCTTAGCGCGGCGTCCGGCCCGGCGTTGAACGGTGAGATCGTCTTCACCTTCGGGAGCGCCGTCGCGCGCGTCCCGACCACCGCCGGTTCGGCCACGGCCCACTTCACCGTCAACGTCGATCCGAGCACGACGCCGTACCAACTCACGGCATCGTTCGCCGAGACGCCGACATACCTCGGCGCGTTCGCGGCGCAGAGTGTGAACGTCACGAAGGCCTCGACCGCCTTCGCGCAGGTGACCGATCTCAACTACCCCGCCACCACCTATGTCGCGCGCCTCGTGTCGGGCAGCCTGAACCTAAACGAGCAGGTCGTGTTCGTGGACGTTCCGGCCACAGCGAGCACGCCCGCGCGCACCTTCGCGCGGCTCACCGACGGGTACGGGCGCATCTCGCTTGACCCGGTGAAGGACCAGCTGCCAACCAGCGTACGCGTGACCCTCCGTTATCTCGGCACCCGGCGGTACCTGAGCGCGACCGCAGCGACGGTCTTCGTCGTCCGTCAGATCGCCTTTACCAGCACGCGTGACGGCAACTACGAGATCTACGTCATGAGAGCCGACGGTGGTGGCGTCACCCGTCTCACCAACAACAGCCGCGTGGATGCGGCGCCGACGTGGTCGCCAGACGGGAAGAAGATCGCATTCGTCAGTAGCCGGGGCTACGGGGACGATCGGAACTTCGACATCTACGTGATGAACGCCGACGGAAGCGGGGTGGTCCGCCTCACGACCAATGTCGCGGGCGATGCCATACCGGCGTGGTCGCCTGACGGATCGAGGATCGCCTTCGTCAGCAACCGCGATGGCAACGTCGAGATCTATGTCATGAGCGCCACCGGCGGTGCGGCCACCCGCCTCACGACGAACGGAGCCATAGACATCTCGCCGGCCTGGTCTCCCGATAGTTCGCAGATCGTGTTCACCAGCAATCGCAGCGGCAACAACTTTGAGATTTACGTGATGAACGCGAACGGAACCGGCGTCACCCGCCTCACGACGAACGGCGCGGTCGACAGTTCACCAGCTTGGTCGCCTGACGGATCGAAGATCGCTTTCAGCAGCAACCGCGATGGCAACTTCGAGATTTACGTGATGTACTCAAATGGCACCGGAGCCACCCGGCTCACGACCAATGGCGCGGCGGACGTTTCACCCGCCTGGTCGCCGGATGGGTCGAAGATCGCCTTCAGCAGCAATCGGATCGCGTCACTGAACTTCGAGATTTACGTGATGAACGCTGACGGCAGCGGCGCCACCCGCCTCACGACCAACCCGGCGCTCGATGTGCTGCCGGCGTGGTGATCGCTCACCAATCTCGAATCTCGCTGAGTCGTTCGCGCCGAGTGCCTTAGAGCGCGATCTGCGCGAGCAGGGTTTCCGTTCGCGCAAGCTCCGCGACTTCGCCCACGCGTCTCAGCGTCTCGCTGCTCGAACGCAACAGGTCGCGCGCCCTTGCGGTATCCCCACGTGCGAGGGCGATCTCCGCCAGAACACGCTCGGTGATCGCCCGCTGGTGTTCGGCGCCGGCCGCATCAGCGAGTGTGAGCGACCGCTCCGCTGCCCATGTCGCCGCATCGAGGTCGCGTTCCGCAAGCTGCGCGGAGGCGAGGAAGCGGTACAGGTCAGGCAGGTACGTCGTGCTCCCCATGCCCTTGAAGAGCGCTTCGGCCTCGAGCAGGTCGGCGCGTCCCTGAACGACCTGGCCGGCGTCGACCCGGACGGCGCCGAGCCCTGTGAGAGCGAGGCCCAACCCAAGCTTGTCGCCGATGCTTCGCGAGATCGAGACGGCGCGTTCGAATGCGGGGATCGCTTCGGCGATGTTGCCATGAAGCCGCTGGACCTCACCGATGTTGTTGTGGATCATTGAGACGGCCCACGGGTTGCCGATCCGCTCGTACATCGAGAGCGCGGCGGCGAACTCCGCCAGCGCCTGTTCCCAACGGCCTTGCCGGACGTAGGCGTCGCCCAGATTGATCCGGACACCGGCTATCGCGGCCAGGTCCTCGCGCCGCTCCGAGATCGTGCGGCTCCGCAGGTAGAACGCTTCCGCGTCCTTCGGGTCCCCAGCGAAGAGCGAAAGGTTGCCGAGCTGCTTCAGGGCATCGGCCACGACATCGTCCGCGCCCAGACGCTCGGCGGTCGCGACCGCGCGCACGAGGGCGCCGCGTGCTGCCGCGTAGTCGCCCGTCCGCCAGTGAAGTTGCCCGATCTGCGATTCGATGCGCGGCGCTTCGGCCTCGGCCTCGTCCCGCAGCATCGCCAGCCCTCGCTCGTACGTAGCGAATGCCTCCGCGAACGATCCCTTTAGGACGAGCGTCATACCCGTCTTGCGCTGCAGCCGGGCGACCGTCGTTGGCGCGGCGGTTTGAGCACGCCGCTGGGAATCGTCCAGGCTCGTGAGCGCGTCGTCGTACCGGCCCATGCGAGTCTGGACATCGCCCATCCGTTCAAGGATCCCGCTGGCGATCTCGTTGGCTCGAGCGCGCGCGAGCGCGCTGCGATATTGGCCGAGCGCTTCGTCGTTCGCGAACAGCGCCGCAGCCCTGTCCCCCGCGCTCGAAAGCCACGTGACGGCCTTGTCGTCGTTGTCGCTCCGGCCGAAGTGGAACGCGAGAGGGTCCACGAACTCCCCCAGACGACCCGCATAGAGCGCCTCGATCGCCGTACCGACGTCCCCGTGCAGAGCCTTCCGCTGTGAAAGGAGTTGGACTTGGTAGGCGGCCTCCTGCATGAGTGCGTGGCGGAACATGTAGAGGCGCTCCGGGACGACGGCGCGCTGCATTACGAAACCGTCGGCCTCGAGCTCAGCGAGCGCCGGTTCGAGCGGCTCGTTGCGTAGCAGCTCCTCGAGCAGTCGCGTCGAGAAAGTCCGCCCCACGACCGCGGCGCGCTGGGCGACCCGTTTCGCCGCCGGCCCAAGACGATCGAGTCTCGCCTGCAAGAGCTCTTGCACCGTCTCCGGCACAGTCCCAGTGGTGCGCGTGCCCAGTCCGCGCACGACCTCCTCGATGAAGAACGGGTTCCCCGCGGTGCGCTCCAGAACCGACGCACGCGTCGCGGGGTCGAGCGCGATCGGGCTCGCCCGGTCGAGCATCTCCGTGGCGGCGTCTTCTCGAAGCGGATCGACCGGCACCACAGTCGCTTCCCACGGGACCGACGCGTCACGCGAGTTGCTTACAAAGAGGCATCCGCGCGCGATGACCGCGGGCACGATCTCTCGGAAGAGAGCTGCTGAAGGGCCGTCAATCCAGTGCACATCCTCGAGGACGACCACGAGAGTGTTCCGACGGCTCTCCGTATCCACAAAACGGTCGAGGATGGATGCGAGCAAGCGCCGCTTCTTTTCGGGGTCGAGTGCTGACCGGGCACCGTACCCCAAGACCTCAAGGAGGACCGAGACGATCGCCCCCTCGGTTGGAAGCGAGCGCGCAGCCAGGCCGGCAGTCAGTGTCGACGCCGCGACGCTGTCCTCCTCGCCCCGCTGGATTCGGAAGGCGCGACGGATCATGTCCGCCACGAGCGCGTAAGGCGTCTCCATCTCATAGGAGGTGCAACGCGGCCAGAGCCGCGTCGCGTCACGGGGCAAGGACGCGAAGAACTCCTGCATGAGGCGGGACTTGCCGACCCCGGCCTCGCCATGCACGTGAACGACCTGGCCGCGGCCGGCGCGTGCCTCCGCGAATGCCTGCTGCAGGAGGGCGAGCTCTGCCGTACGGCCGACGAAGGGCGCCCGCTCGTCCCGGGGGATCGCGCGCCGCTCAGCGAACCGCACCCGGTACGCAGGCACGGGATCCTTCTTTCCCTTGAGGGTGAGGGGCGCGAGTTGCTCGAAGACGAAGCTGCGGCGGGCCAGCTGGTACGTCGCTTGACCGACGAGGATCTCGTTCGTCGGCGCCGCGCTCTCAAACCTTTGCGCTGTGTTCACCGTGTCCCCGGTCACCGTGTAGGCGCCTTCCATCCCACCTTCGAGGATGCCCGCGATGACCTCACCCGTATTGATGCCGATGCGCAAGTTGAGCCGGACTCCGTACTCGCGCTCGAGTGTGTCGTTCTCCGAAGCGATGTTGGTTTTGATCGCCAGGGCGGCGGTGATGGCTCGGTGCGGATCGTCCTCGCGTGCGATGGGTGCACCGAAGACCGCCATCACTGCGTCACCGATGTACTTGTCGATCGTCCCGCCGTAGCGCGCGATCTGTCTGGCGAGCACCGAGAAGTACCGCTGTAGTACGCGGCGCCACTCCTCTGGATCGAGACGCTCGGCGGACGCGGTCGATCCGGAGAGGTCCACGAACATCACGGTGACCACCTTCCGTTGCTCCTCGAGCGTGTCCAGCCGCGTGGTGCTGACTTGCAACGAGGGACCGGCGTGGATCTGGGTGGAGGCGGCGTGGTCGTTCGCTACATGAGCCTCCTTAAGTGGGACCACAACCGCGGCGCCGCATCGGGGACAAAATCGGAATGTCGACGAGATGCGTCGTCCACAGCTCGAGCACTTTCCTCGAGCGGCTCCGTTTTGCAATCCCCTTCCCATCGGGCTCAACTCTACTCAGACTTGACTTGACTGCCGAGCCCCTTGGCTGTTACCTATCGATGCGTCCGTCCGGCGGGTGAGGGTCTGGTGGACGTGTGGGAGCTCGTCCGGAGCCGACTCGACCATGCGTCGTTCGTACCGGCGCTCGTTCCGAACATCGGGTGTGCGGATCTGATGCGCCCGGAATGGCGGCCGTTACACCGCGATGAAGAATCGGACGGCGACAGCGGTGCCGGGCGTTACCTGCGCCTCGCCCGAGGACGTCGCTCTCTTCGAGCTCATGTGGATGGTCGCCCGTCTCATCCAACCCTGACCCGGACCTTCGGATAATGTGACCGCGTGGCGGCGAACGGCGCGCTTCCGCTTCTCTTCTGCGGCGACGGCTACCAGTTCCCGGACATCTATCACGCGACCAGACTTCTGACACCCGTTCCGATCGTCGCGCTCGAGGGCGCCGACTATCTCGTCCTCCTCGCGAGCTCTCTAGAAGAGGGCCGCGCCCGCAAAGAATCTCGGGCCACAGAGGTCATCAACACGAACGACTTCGGAGCTCAGGACCTCATGAGCCGTGGCCTCGCCGGTGCCGACTTCTACGCGACGCTCATCAAGCGGTTGCTAGATGACCGGGGCATCCGGCGGGTCGCGGTCGCGCCGTACTTCGGGCTCGCCCTTGGTGACAAGCTTCGCGAGATGGGCATCGAACTCGTCGTCGCGGACGACCTGCGCGAACGGCGCCGTGCGAAGCGGCCGGATGAGCTCAAGGCCATCGAGGCGGCGCAGCGAGCGACGGAGGAATCGTGGCGCCGGGGCGTCGATGCGATCCGGCGCGCTACGGCTCGAACGGACGGAGTGCTCGAACTTAATGGCGCGGTCTTCACCGCGGAACGACTGAGGGCGATCGTCGAGTCCGCTCTTCTCGAGCGCGGGTACGCATCGGATGGCGCGATCTGCGCCCCCGGACCGCAGGCCGCGGACCCGCACCAGATAGGGACAGGACCACTTCGCGCGCGCGAGCCGATCGTGATGGACATCTTCCCGCAGCACAAAGTCAGCCGTTACTGGGCCGACATGACGCGAACCGTGTCGAAAGGTGAGCCACCGGCGGACATCCGAAAGATGTACGGAGTGGTCATGACGGCGCAGGACGCTGGGATCGCGGCGCTTCGGCCAGGCGTCACCGGCCGTGGGGTCCACGAGCTCGTCGAGGACATCATCTGGCAGGCGGGGTACGACACCTTACGCCCCGGTCAACAACGCGACCCGAAGAATCACACTCCCCGCGGCTTCATCCACGGGACCGGGCATGGCGTGGGTCTCGAAATCCACGAGGCGCCGGACGTGGGCCGCGCTGGCGCGACACCGCTCATCGTGGGCGACGTCGTGACTATCGAGCCGGGCATCTATGACCCGGCCATCGGCGGCGTGCGCCTCGAGGACATGCTCGTCATCACGGAAAGCGGCGCGCGCAATCTCACCCAGGCACCGCGCGAGCTCGTCGTCTAACTGGAAGCTCTCCTCTTCGGCGTCGCCGCCGCGGTCGTGTGGGGCTTCGCGGACTACGCCGCCGGGGTCTGCGCGCGGCGCGTTGGAGCGGTCCGCACGGCCTTCGCGATGCAGGCGACCGGCCTCGTCTCGTTCGCGGTCGTCATCTGGCTACTGGGCCGTTGGCCCGCGTTCGAACCGGGGATGGTCCCGTTCGCGATCGCGCTTGGAGCACTCGGCGTGATCGCTGTGGCCGCGCTCTATCGCGGGCTCGCGCTCGGCCCGGTCGCGGTCGTCGCCCCGGTCGTCGCGTCCTACGTAGTGATCACCGTCATCCTCGTGGTCATCTTCCTCGGCGAGCGTCTCTCGACGGCGCAGATTCTCGCGGCATCGATGGTCTTCGTCGGCGTCGTCCTCACGTCGACCGATGCTCGGGAGCTGCGCGTCACTCTCGGACGGCCAGTCCCGGGCGTGCGCATCGGCCTCGTTGCCACGCTCGGCTTCGGTCTATGGAGCGCCGTCTTCGCGATCGCCACGCGGCAGTACCACTGGATCCCGATGATCCTCTTGCTGCGCGCCACGAGCTTCGTCTTCGTCGGGTCGTACATCGCCGCGCGACGGATCGACCTTCGTGTGTTCCAGGCGCGGATTGCGCTCGCGCTCGGCGCGACCGTTGGCGGCCTCGACACGCTCGCGAACGTGCTCTTCGCGCGTGGCATTGAATCCGGATACGCCTCGCTTGCCACCACGGGGACAGGGATGTACCCGATCGTCCCGGCGGTGCTCGGGATGCTCGCCCTCGGCGAACGCCTCGCGCCGAATCAGCTCGTCGGAATCGGTCTCCTCGTGATCGGCCTCGCGACGCTCGGCGCGGTCAGCTAAGCAGCAAGCAAGAGTTCGGGCGCGGCGCTGGAGCGCGCGACCTTCGTTCGCAGATAGGCGACCGCGGCGTCGAGCTGTGGATCGCCCTGCACGCCGGTCGGCTGGTCGACGACCTGGTCGGGGACGATGCCTTTGCCGGGCCCGTTGAGATCAGCCCCGGTCTTCGCGTCCTGAATCTTGGTGATCGTGACGAGGAGGATGCCCCCGTCAGGCAGATCGCGCGGCTGTCCGGTGCCGACGCATCCGGCGGTCTGCGTCCCCATGACGAAGCCCGCGCCGTTCGCGCGAATCCCGGCCGCGATGATCTCAGCGCCGGACGCGGAGTTCTTGTTCACAAGGACGACGAGCGGCTTGGGGTTGTCGATGTAGAAGCGGCGATTCACGTCAAGCGGGGTACGGTTGCCGTCGCGCCCGGTCTGGTACACGAGCGTGCCTTGCCGCACGAAGATGCTGGCGATGTCGACCGCGGCGGAAAGATCGCCGCCTGGGTCGCCGCGAAGGTCGAGGACCAGCCCGCCGGCGCCGTTCGCGCCCAGGCGCCTCACGGCATTGGAGACCTCGTCGGCGACCGCACCGACGAGCTGCGGCACTTCGATCCGGCCGATGTTGCCGTCGATGATGCTGTCGGTCTCGAGCGGGACCGAGAACCGCGCGCGGTTCAGCGTGAACGACAGGGTCTGCTGGCCACGCAGGATGCCGACGGTCACCGGCGTGCCCTCCGGGCCCTTGACCTTGTTCGCGACCTCTTCGGTCTGCAAATTTGTGACGTCGACACCGTCGACGGTCACGATTTTGTCCCCGTTTTGGATGCCCGCGCGCTGCGCAGGCGTGCCCGCGATCACGCGGATGACCTCGATCGGCGCGTCTGCGCTGGGCTTATTGATGGTCACGCCGATACCGGAGACCGGCGGCTGTGGCTGGTTGAAATTACGGGCGCGGGTCGGGTCCAGGTAATAGGTGTGGCACTCGTTCATCGACTTCGCCATACCGTCGACCGCGGCGCGCTCGAGCAGGGTCTTGTTGGCGTTCGGCGTGGCCGCAGCGATCGCGTCCAGCCGATCTGAGAACTTCGAAAAGTCGGACCAGGTGCTGCCGGTGAGGCTGAGCCCGGCGGACGGGAGCGCGCCGTCGCTCGCGCCTTCTTTCTTCGCTTCGGTGACGACGGAGTCCAGGGCGCCCGTTATCAGCGTCTGCGACGTGGGCTTGTCGACATGGCGCTCGATGAGGACCTGGTACGCCGCCTCGGCGGTCTTGTATGCGGTGTTGGAAGGCAAGAGCTCGCGCTGCAGCTCGGCGGGAACGAGCGAACAAGCGGCCGCGATAAACGCGACGAGCGGCAGGAACGTGCGAAGACGGATCAACCAGTACCTGTCGAGAAGTCTACGGGTCGCCTAGGTCAGCAGTTCAGGCGACTTCGCTCGTTAAGAGCTTTCTTAAGCGACCGAGCGCTCGGAACTGAAGCGCGCGGATCGCGCCCTCATTCTTGCCGAGTACGTGCGCGACCTGGCGACTCGACATGTTCTCGACGAAGCGAAGGACGATGACCTCTTGCTGCTCCGTGGTGAGGTGCTTCACCGCGCCGCGCAGAGCATCGACCGCTTCACCGTGCACCGCGCGCTCGTGCGCCGTCGGTCCGTCTTCGGCGACGCCGTACGCGTTGTCGAGGTCGACCATCGGCCGTTCGCGACGGCGACGATCGGTGACCGCGTTGCGAGCGATCGTGTACAGCCACGCGAGGAACGACTT
>Ga0070707_100001388_pt1 | contig 23815 bp, 21 predicted proteins | sample KBSK5502metaG_FD_65468 | JGI IMG/M metagenome (GOLD analysis project Ga0070707, IMG submission 65468) | Corn, switchgrass and miscanthus rhizosphere microbial communities from Kellogg Biological Station, Michigan, USA - KBS K5-50-2 metaG | ecosystem: Host-associated > Plants > Roots >...
AAGATACAGGAGAAGGCTCTCAGGGGTCTTGGGCTGAAACCAGCGGGGTTGGTAACCCAAGTCATTCAGCGCGACATCCACGCGGAAGTCGTCGCCTACTTCGCTCTTCTCGGGTCTAGTCTAGACAAATTTGCTACGGAGATTCGGAATCTTCAGAGGAGCGAGATTGCTGAAGCCTTGGAGCCTTTCGATCGGAAGAAACAGGTTGGAAGCTCGGCGCTGCCTTCCAAACGAAATCCGCAACTCAGCGAACGTGCATCCAGCTTAGCTAAACTGCTGAGAGCCCTTGCAATACCAGCATTGGAAAACGTTCCCCTTTGGCATGAACGCGATCTCTCAAATTCGGCAAATGAGAGGTTTTTGTTTCCAATGTCCTTCATATTAACCGATGAGATGCTCCTCCTCGCAGCCAAAGTTCTGAAGGGCTTGGAGGTCTCTCCCAAGAATATGGAGCGAAATCTCGAATCGTCCCAGGGTGCGATTCTAGCTGAGAGAGTTGTCAACATGCTTGTCGAGAAGGGAGTTGCAAGACAGGACGCTTACGAGCGAGTCAGACGAGTAGCCGTGAGGTCCCTCGACTCGGCGGTTCCGTTCAGCAAAATGATTCAAGAAGACAGCTTCGTCTCGAAGAGACTGACAACGAGAGAGATCAAAGAGGCTCTCGACTACCGCAATTATCTCGGGGTCACGTCCCAGCTCATCAATATGGCTCTCAATGAGTAAAGATGCCATAGAACAGGGTCATAGTTCTAAAGAGTAAATCTTAATTCCGTTCCTTCTTGCAAGAATCATTTCGAGGAAGCCTCTTTGCGCGAAGCTATGCTAACCGTGGGAACTCTCCTATTGTTCTTTGGTGGACTGGGCGCGATCGCAGCGACTACCGCTATGGGTGCTGGAGCTTTGATTCAACCCGCAGCCCTTGCGCAGATGGGCTGGTCGCTACTAATCTTCACGATTATCTCGTTCGTCGGCGCCGCGATGATTGTTCGAAACCGCTAATTCGACGTTTCAACCAACTCTAGAAACTCGTGTGAACACAAGTTCCGCACGATTTTCTGTTCGCAACAGTTATTGCTTAATACCCGGCCGGACTCAAAGGGCAGTCTATGACTGATCAAGCTGGTAACTGGCGAATCCACGTGAAAAAGGGAAGTTATGAAGTCGAGGTTGAAGGTCCAACCGCCGAACGCGTCGAAAAGATGTTTGATGAACTGGTGAAGAAGTACATGAAGAAGATCGCTTCACCTTAGCATCTCGACATCTTAAGACTGCGATTTTGAAGGGTGGGACCCGTGTGGTCTGCTAGATCGGCGGTTTCAGCTCGCTAGAAACTAGATCGTCAAGTTCTTCCTTTGCGTCTAGGGATGTGGCGATTCGCTCGAATTCCTTGGGGTTATGTTCGTGGATGAATCGCAATAGAGGGAAGTAGAGCTGTGGAGATCGTCGCGTGGACACGTGGCTTTTGAGTCCGATTGACGCGGCTGCCTTTTTTCGGACATCTCTAATCGCTCGGGTTCGAGACATAGAACTGATCTTTTGCGGAAACCTCATTGGGACCCAGCCGCTAGGAGGCGTCTGCTTCGCAACCGCGACTCCTGCAGTCATCAGATCCAGGGCATAGGATAAGAGATGCCAGGACTGAGTTTTCCTAATCCGGCCGAAGTATAGATCCGATTCGGCCAAGGCATACATTGCTTCCTGGAGCTCTTTTGGTTTGGGGATTTGATAGGGCGCGTTCTCGAAAATCCATTGGAACAGCATTTCTTGGTCAATGTCTGAGATTGAGAGTGCTCGTCGCGCCGATGCTGTTGTTCTGCTGTTGAAGATCACTCGTAGAACTTCAAAGATTGATTCTGTCCGGTCGCGCCCCGAGAGGAGATCAATATCGTCAACGGTAAGGGCTGCATTCTTGTTCGACAGCAGTTGCATGTCGTTAAGGATGGATCTGATGTCGCCGCGGTCTCTGTCGATTATGAGTTTAAGCGCGTCCTCGTTAGCTTTTACTCCTTCTTGACCTAGAATGCTTCTGAGAAGCGGAAGGCCGTCTCGTACTCCTATTCGTTTGAGTTCTATCTGGAGACATGCTTCTCGGAGCGGTCTGATCTTTGGATCCCAGGGATCGTTGGCCGTCAAGATCAATGGATACTTGGTTTCCTTGATTATCTGCAGAATAGTCGTTACTGCTGCTTGATCGGCTCTGAGGTTGATCCCATCAACCTCATCCAGAAGGATGAGCCTGCCCTTACTGAATAGCGTGCTCTGGGTAGACGCGAGCCCTGCGATCTTGGATAGAATTTCTCCGCTTCGCTTGTCTGAGGCGTTGATCTCGACGAGATCCCAACCGCGTTCTCTGGCTAGGGCCTCGGTGACTGAGGTCTTGCCTACGCCGGCGGGACCGTAGAGGAGAACTGCAGCTTTGCTGGGTCTGCCCTTACTCCAGGATTCGATCCATTCGCGAAGCTTCTCGATGGCCGGCTTGTTCCCTGCTAAATCTTTGCTCGTCTTCGCCTTGTATTTGATCGTCCAAGGCTCTACTGTCATGTCAGGTGTCCCAAATGCTAGGCGTTAGAAGCGAGTTTCGCAAGCAACGCGCTTAGTTGGATTTCCTCATCCCCACCCTGAACGAGTCTGTAGTCTATCTCGCCGACTGCTTCGATGAGGCTGATTCTCTTCTTCTCGGGGACGGGCAGTCGGAAGATCTCTGAGTGGATCTGTCGGACGATTTCAGACCCCGACAATCCATACTTGACCAGAAGTTGTCGGAGTTCCTCCCGGGCCTTGATGAAATCACCCTTCATCGCATGAGTGAGCATCTCATGAACATCAGTAGCCTTTGCCCGACCTACAACCTGGTAGACCGCTTCTTCCGTAATGCCCTTAGACATTGAAGCCGCTGCTTGGAGGGTGTTAATTCCCTTCCGGAGATCGCCTTCTGCGACTTCGACAACTGACTTGAGACCCGCTTCGGTAACCTTGAGCCCTTCCTTACTTGTGACGTGGCCAAGGTGTTCGACAATCTTCGATTCAGGAAGGGGGGTGAATCGGAAGAGGGCGCATCTTGACTGGATGGGTTCGATTATTCTGCCCGAGTAGTTACAGCACAGAATGAATCGGCACGTCTCAGTATACTTCTCCATCGTCCTCCGTAGAGCGGCTTGTGCATCGCCCGTCATGTTGTCGGCCTCGTCAAGTACTAGAATCTTGAACGGCACCTGGCTCAGCGAAGCCATACGCGCAAATTCCTTCACAGTTGTCCGGACAACGTCTATTCCTCTCTCGTCGCTCGCGTTGAGCTCCATGAAAACATCTTGGAATCTCTCTCCGAACAGATCACGCGCAAGACAGAGTGCAGCGGTCGTCTTTCCGGTTCCTGGTGGACCGGCGAAGAGACAGTGAGGCATTGTTCCTCTCCTGACAAACTCTTTGAGACGAGAAACGATCTCTTCCTGATCGACGATCTCGTCCAGAGTCTTGGGCCGATATTTTTCAGTCCAGAGAGCAGCTTCCAACAGAGTCAGCACGAGAGATTTCTACCCTAATACAAAAGACTGTTTCGCTCACCTCTCCTCAAAATATTAGAGTAGAAGGTCGCCTTCTGTTGTCAAGAAGGTTTTAGTGGGGACTCTGAAGTGTCCAACTTCCCCTCGGGGCGAGTAGTCTGAACGAAGAACCATCGATAGTTACGATAGTAGACACAGAATTTGAGAACTCGCCCAGTAGAGTCAATTTTCTCAGAGAATTTCCAGAGACAAGAATGGGAGATAGAGTCATGGGTCCCTATCGTCAAGGTCAGGAGGTCGAGCTTCCTCTCTGGATTACTACGCACTTAGTCCAAATGGGATACGCGAAGTTCCGTGACGAAGACCAGCTCACTTTGAACACACTCTCGACAACTCACTACAAGGAAACCCTGCCCGGGTCCCGTCAAGTTCCGAAGCTCCCACGAGTCTTCTACTTCCAGCTTCGACGCCTCTTGAAAGACCTCAAGGTCCAGGAAGCCAAGGACAGAGCCAAAGGCAGAGACCTGGACAAGGCCGTCTCTCTCGCACAGGATATCGTGAACATCAGGGTCAAGAAAATAGCCTCCCTAAGCGCTTCCGGCGAGCAGACTACCGAACTAACCTCCAACCTAACCGCCGAAGAGCTCGCCCTCTACCAGAATATCCGGGAGACGGTTGAGAAGTGGAAGAAGGACATTCTAGGACGTGAAGCCACCGGTTGAGCGCCATCCTCAAGACCGCCCGCCCAGAGGACGTATTCCAAGACCTATTCCGGACCCACGAAACCGACCAGACGGGCTCAAAATACCGAAAACGCCTGGCACAGGTCGCGGTCACGAACGGCAAGTCCCTCGTAATCGACTTTGACGACCTCATCTCGTTCGATCCTGCTCTAGCTCGCTCTCTCGTTGAGAAGCCTGACGATTACATCACCTATGCAAGCTCAGCGGCTACGGCTCAGATGCGGGTTGAAGATCCTGAATATGCTGAGCATGTTGGCAAGATTTTTGCACGATTCAGGCGGTTGCCAGAGAAGACCGCTTTAAGAAAGATCGGAGCGGAACATATCAAGAAGATCGCGCTGGTAGATGGTATCGTCGTTCGGACGACACAGGTAAAGCCGACAATTGTGAGTGCTGTCTTCCGTTGCCGGAAGTGTCTCGAGATAATTGTTCAGGACCAGGAAGGAGAGCTGATCAGAGGACCTGGATCCCATTGTCCGTTCTGCAAGCAGAGCACATCGTTCGAACTTATCCAGGAACAATCCAAGTTTAAGAACACTCAGGAGGCTCGAATACAGGAGAGACCTGAGGATCTTCCTCCGGGACAGTTGCCGCGTTACCTCGACATACGCCTAGAGGATGACCTGGTAGATTCTGCACGCCCGGGTGACAGAGTATCAGTAACGTCGATCGTTCGCGCCGAGAAACAGTCCGTGGGAGAACGGGGGAGACTTCGAACCTTCAACATTTACCTAGACGCGAATTTTGTCGATGTTGTTGGCAAGGAAACTGAGGTTGTCGAAATTACTCCTGAAGATGAGAAACAGATCCTGGAAGCAGCCCAAGACCCGTGGGTTCAGCGAAAGCTCGTCATGAGTCTCGCTCCATCAATCTACGGCTACGAGGACGTGAAGGAGGGAATATTGTACATGCTCTTCGGCGGGACGGCAAAACATCTTCCTGATGGAGTCAACATTAGAGGCGACCAAAATACTCTGTTAATCGGGGATCCTGGGACCGCTAAGAGTCAGTTGCTTCAGTACGTGTCAAGGATCGCCCCTAGAGGTCTCTATACTTCAGGGCGAGGCACAACCGCTGCAGGTCTTACGGCTGCAGTCTTGCGCGAAAAGACTGGCGGCATGATTCTGGAGGCAGGTGCTCTCGTCCTCGCAGACAAGGGAGTAGCCTGTATTGACGAGTTAGACAAGATGCGTCCCGACGATAGAGTCGCTATTCACGAAGCTCTGGAACAGCAGACAGTCAGCGTGGCCAAGGGAGGAATTGTTGCCACCCTAAACGCTCGCGCCGCAGTGCTAGCAGCCGCGAATCCCTCACTGGGCAGGTATGAGCCTCACCGGAATGTAAGTGAGAACATCAACCTTCCAGTTACGATCCTGTCAAGGTTCGATCTGATCTTCATCATCAAAGACCAGCCTGAGCCAGATTACGACTCAAGAATGTCTGAACACATCCTGGCCCTTCACCGTAGCAAGACTAGCCCTGAAACCGCTCCCTTCTCTCCAGAATTCCTACGGAAGTATATCAGCTTCGCAAAGAGGATCGCCCCGTCCCTGACCCCTGAGGCGGTGACCGAGCTGCGCGATTTCTATCTGAAGATGCGATCAAAGGGAGGCGAAGAAGCGGCTGTCGCAATTACTCCCCGGCAACTGGAAGCGCTTGTCAGAATTTCAGAAGCAAGGGCTCGCGCATTTCTCCGTGAGAACGTGACGGTTGAGGATGCAAAGAGTGCTATCAGGATAATGACTGTTTCACTCTCCGACGTCGGGGTCGATGTCAAGACAGGAGCAATGGACATTGACGTGATAATGACGGGCAAGCCCCGTAGCCTCAGAGACTCTTTCCAGAGAGTGATCGAGACCGTTGCAGAGATGGAACGGGAGACAGGAACAGTAGAGGAGACGGTTCTGATCGCGGCTCTGGTGGACAAGGAGAAGATGGAGGAGCGGGAAGCCCGTCGGCTCATCGGACAGTTGATAAAGGAAGGAATACTATACTCTCCCAAACCTGGAAGATTGAAGAGAACTGCCGGCTAGTCCTTCTCAGCGACCTAGGAGAAATCTCGAAGAGTGAGAATTAGAGAACTTCCATTAGATCCTCAAGTTGTAACTCAGCTAGAGGGCGAGGGTCTCGACCAGCTCTATCCTCCACAGGAAGACGCGATAAAGGCTGGCGTCTTGGACGGAAAGAACTTGGTTCTCGCTAGTCCCACTGCAAGCGGAAAGACGCTCGTCGCAGAAATCTGTATTCTCAAGCATGTCCTTGAGAGAAATGGAAAGGCGATCTATCTTGCTCCGCTGCGCGCGCTTGCTAGTGAGAAGTACAAGGAGTTTCAGAGATACTCTACCATTAAGAAGCCAACCGGCGAGCACTTGCGCATTGGAATGTCTACGGGGGACTATGATAGTTCGGACCCGTGGCTTGGAAGATATGATATCATCATCTCGACGAATGAGAAAGCGGACTCTCTTCTGAGGCATCGGGCTCCTTGGATGAACGAGTTGTCTCTTGTCGTTGCCGATGAGATTCATCTTCTGACGGAACATGAGAGGGGACCGACACTCGAAGTGGTTCTTACCAGACTGACAGAGATCAATCCGAACATCCAGGTTCTCGCACTCAGTGCGACTGTAAGAAACGCTGAGGAAGTAGGCCAGTGGCTACATGCAGGGTCGGTGACGACTGATTGGCGTCCTGTCCCGTTGCGCGAGGGCATCTACAATCTTGGTCAGCTGCAATTCAACGATGGGTCTAGCAGGGAAATTCAAAGTGGAACCAAGACTCCGATTCTGGACATTGCACTTGACGTTCTCAGCAGCGGAGGTCAAGCACTCATATTCACTGAGACCCGAAGATCCGCGGTGGAGATGGGACGCAAGGCTGCCCTTGCGGTAAAGCCTAGACTGTCCAAGATCGAGGAACGCTCACTCAACACGATAGCAGAACGGGTCCTGTCGTCGGGAGAGAAGACACGCCTCGGCGAGGCCCTCGCCAGCCAGATAGCATCGGGTGCCGGGTTTCACCATGCAGGGCTCACGGGTCCCCACCGTGGAATAGTGGAGACCGCCTTCCGGGATGGACGGATCAAGGTCCTTGCTGCTACGCCGACTCTCGCTGCTGGAGTAAACCTTCCAGCTAGAACTGTCATCATAAGCAGCTACGAGCGCTTCGAGTCTGGGCACGGACGCTACCCGATCAGCGTCCTCGAGTACAAACAGTTCTGCGGGCGAGCCGGTCGTCCAAGGTACGACAAGTACGGTGAATCAGTCCTGATCGCGAGAAACCAGGATGAGGCTGACTGGCTAATGGAGAACTATGTCATCGCCCAGCCTGAGAAGCTCTGGTCGAAACTGGCAGTTGAGAGAATCCTGAGACCGCACGTCCTCTCGACCGTCGCCGCAGGCTACGCGAAGACCGAAGAGGGGTTGTACGAGTTCTTCGGACGAACCTTCTACGCCCACCAATATGGGCCGAGAATGATCAAGGGAAAGATCGGCGAGGTGCTAAAGTTTCTCGCCAAGGAAGAGATGGTTGTGATGGAGGGCCGAGATCTCGAGGCCTCGAGATTCGGCAAGCGAGTATCCGAACTTTACATCGATCCGATGTCAGCCGTTATCATCCGCGACGGACTATACAACCGCGCCAAGAAGATGACTGACTTCAGCCTACTACACCTGATATCGAGAACGCCAGACCTCGCGCCGCGTCCACGCCCACGGGGAAGTGAAATGGACAAGCTGGGAATAATGGCCGAGAGCCAGAGAGACGAGATCATGGGCTACGCGCCCAACCAGTTCGAAGATCCAATAGCGTACGACGAATTTCTCTCAGAACTCAAAGCAAGCCTAGTACTGTCGGACTGGATTAGCGAATACTCAGAAGACCAGATCCTAGAGACTAGAAAGGTTGAGCCTGGCGATCTTCTCCGACTTGTCCAGGGTACCGAATGGCTAGTCTTCGCGGCTCAGGAGTTGGCTCGGCTGTTCGGTCACAAAGACCTCCTGGCCAACATGGAGATGCTCAGGGTCCGTGTCTCCAAAGGTGTCAAGCCAGAGCTGGTAAAGCTTGTAGGGCTGGAAGGTGTCGGTAGGGTCCGGGCCCGCATGATGTACAGCGCTGGCCTCAAGAGCATAGACGACATCAAAGAAAAGAGCTTGACAGAGCTGACAGCTATTCCAACCATCGGGCCTTCTCTAGCTAAGAGAATCAAGGAGCAGGCGGGAGGCCTCATCAAAGCGGACGAGTGGGAAAAGGCAAAATCGACTAAACCAGCTGAAGTGCAGCAGCAGATAATGCTGACAGAATACGAAGACTCTGAATAAGATAATTCCGTGCAAGATACCGGGCTTTGGCATATTCTTGTTACAACATGCCTAACAGGTTAGAATCCCTGTTGGCACAGGAACTGAGGCCCAGTCTTGCGTTCAGATATCATAGAGACATTCCAGGCGACCGTTGTTCAATGTTTCAGCCAGGCCATTGAGAACTTGTTGGGAAGACCCGTCAGAGATCAACTAATGCGAATCCTCTCCGAGCATAAAATTCCAAGGTCGGAAATTGGGACACGTTTCGATGATGTGGCTAGAGTTCTCAATGACGTTTTCGGAACCAGTTCACGAATGCTAGTCTTCAAGACGGTCGTCGAATTGTACGACGAGTACTCGGTAAGGCCGACCTTCAGTTTCTACGACTCCCTCAAAGACCAGATACTGTATCTTAGAGAGAAGGTGCTTGCGGACATCATCAAGCCCAGACACTCCCCTAAGATCGATGATTCCATCTATTTGACAGGACCCAGACCCATCGCCTAGTCCATCCATCTCAACCAAGCTTTCTAGCCGGACATGTCCCATCCTACGTCCGATGCTGGTAACGAGAAGGTTATGCGGATTCACAACTCCGCTCTAGTGGTCGAATATGAAGAATCTGCAAGAACCGGGAAGAGAAATGCGAGAATCTCGGGCATTTGCGGACACATTCCAGTCATCGGTCGCGGAAGGTCTAGCTAACACACTCGGGTCGATTGTGATGCAGACCGTGAAGACTCTCCTCAGCTATTCGTTAGAGACTTATGCGGAGAAGCCGAATGAACTTCATCGCGAGCTTTCCAAAGTCTTCGGGTCCGGCGCGACCACACTGGAGCGGATGATCACGAAGGAACTGTTCCAAAGACTAAGCCTGAACTATTCGAACGAGCTCGACTTTGAGACGAGCGTCAATGTAGCAAGGCGTGACATGATCCTCAGTGAGCGAGGAAACAACTGAAATGAGTGCTCCGACCCAACTCTTCCAGTCAATGCTATCGTCCGAGATCAAGGGCGATCTCCTAGTTCTATTCCACAAGAACCCAGGCTTGATAGACAGCCTCGACGGAGTCGCCCGAAGAATAGGCAGAATCGGCACCGCGATCCAGAGCGACGTTCAAGACATGGTGAATGCCCACGTCTTGGGAACAAGGCGCATCGGCGGTCGCGAAATAATCTTCCTCGACCGTTCAGGAGACAGAGCTGCGCAGGAAACTATTCTGGGTTATCTGAAGAATCTCAAAGGGAAGACTGAGTAGATCATAATGGCACGACAGAAAACTGGTATCGTAGAACTCGACGCAATGCTGCGGGGAGGATTTCTAGAAAGAGACGCTGTGATGATAGCTGGCAGTGCGGGAACAGGCAAAACTACACTTTCTCTCCAGCACCTGGTTAACGGGATTACGAAGTTCGGAGAATCAGGAATCTACTTGACGTTCGAGCAATTGCCCGACCAGATCTATCGTGATGCGGAGAACTTCGGCTGGGACCTGAAGAAGCTCGAAGAGCAGGACAAGTTCAGGCTCGTCTGCACGAGTCCGGACTTACTCCTAGAGCCAGACGGGGCAGGGCAACTACTCGACTCGACTATCAAAGAAATACAACCACGTCGAATGGTCATCGACTCGCTGAATCATCTGGAGATGTATCTTCCTCGGGGTGGAGATATGCGCAAGGAAGCCTACCGGATACTCAACTATGTCAAGACGAAGGGAATCAGCCCTCTGGCAATCTGGGAGACGCAGCAGACCGCGGGACAGGCTTTCAGTGTAACCGATGTCGGAATGAGCTTCCTCGTCGACTGTATTGTACTCCTGAAATTTGTCGAAATAGAGTCCGCGATGCGGAAGGCCTTGGTGATAATGAAGATGAGGGGTAGCGATCATGAGAAGGAACTGAAGGAGTACGCGATTACGCCTCAGGGCTTCAAAATCCAAGGAGGATTCTCCGACTACGAAGGTGTAATGTCAGGATCCGCACACAGAGTGGCCTCGGAAAAGTTCGTGGATATGTTCCAAAGAGCGTCCGAGAAACACAAGAGCGGAACATCTCACTAACACCAGCTTAGTCTCGTCACCATTGTTCCCATTTGAAGAGAACACAGTCATTATTGTCCAGTGCCTTTGGTGGTGGAAGCAATGAAGCAGGTCCATGACCCTCCGCTACCCGCTAGAAACCAGCCTAAAGACGATAAAACCGACCACGGGTCCATCAGTTTTGTCAACCTGTTTAGACGTATTGCCGCTGAGAATCAGAAGGAGAAGCTGACCCATGGCTGATGCTACCGTATTGACTGCAGTTTGGATGATTGCGGTTCTACAGCTAGTACTTGAAGCAGGCATAGTACTGTACGCCTATCGACTGACTCGTTTGACCGGCTCTTTCCGGGCATGGACTATGATCATTCTCGCGTTCACGTTAACCACTGCGTCCAGTCTATTCTCAGTCTTCCTGTTGCTGAGCAATCCTGACTTGATAGTCGGCCTAGTACAATCGATCGGCACGCCAACACTAGTCCTTAGCTATTCCATCTCAATTGCGACTTCTCTGCTATTCTTCTTCGGCATCTTCGACCTCGTACGAAGATTCAAACTAGCCGCCAAGAAACCGCCAGGCTCGAACCCATCGGCGTTCTGATTCAAGACTCGCCTATGACCCGAGGCGCGGTTTCCTAGATTTATAATACGACGACTAAACGAGTGGCCTCCGTCTAGAGTCGCATCGTAGATGGGAAAGATCAGGGTAGCACTCGCCGGAGTAGGAAACTGCGCCAGCGCATTAATTCAGGGCATACAGTACTACCGGAAGAACCCTCCTACCGAGGACGGTCTGACGACGGGGCTGATGCATCCTAGTTTTGGCCCGTACAAGGTCGAGGACATCACGTTTGTAGCCGCTTTTGAGGTGAACAAGAAAAAGATTGGCGCGGATCTCAGCAAAGCAATCTTTACCGGGCCGAATTCGGCTCCGAAGATCAGTGACGTCCCGGACATGGATGTCACAGTCAAGCCGGGACCCATACTCGATGGTGTAGCCCCTCACATGAAGGAAGCGTTTCACGTCTATAGCAAGTCGAAGGTCAAACCCGTAGACGCGGCCGCTGAGCTGAAGGATTCCGGTGCTGAGATTCTCGTAAACTACTTGCCAGTCGGCAGCGAGAAGGGAGCAAGATTCTACGCTCAAGCAGCAGTCGACGCCGGATGCGGGTTCGTCAACTGTATTCCCGAATTCATCGCCTCAACCGATAGCTGGGCGAAAAAGTTCGAAGACCACAAACTACCTATCGCGGGCGACGACGTCAAGAGCCAGGTGGGCGCAACAATCGTCCACAGATCGCTCGTAGACCTCTGCCTGAAACGAGGAGTTAGAGTCGACGAGAGTTACCAGCTCAACCTCGGTGGCGACACTGATTTTCTAAACATGACCGTCGAGGAACGACTGCATTCTAAGAGGATCAGCAAGACCACAGCTGTCGCCAGCTTGATCCCATACTCAGTCCCTACCCGAATCGGACCCTCGGACTATGTTCCGCATCTGAAGAACAAGAAAATCTGCTACATCTACTTGAAGGGCCGAGGATGGGGAAACATTCCCCTACAGATTGATCTGAAGCTCGCAGTCGAAGATTCGCCCAACAGCGGCGGCGTTGTGGCCGATGTTATCCGCGCGGTCAAGATAGGGCTTGACAGAGGAATAGGCGGACCCTTAACAAGCATATCATCGTACAGTTTCAAGTATCCGCCGGTAAAGATTCCTGACGGCCAGGCCGCGCAGTGGGTTGAAGAGTATATTCAGGGAAAGAGAGATCGCTAGTCGGCCGCACGCCGCGGTTTTCTAGCGGTTGCAGTCGGGACTGCTTCCATCCAGTCCACCTTCAAAGGTCCCCGCGACTTCCACTCCTCGTAGTGCTCCATGATGCCTGTGAACAGAAGCGGGAGCCCGATTGTCGCGTCTAAGTGCACAGTACACTGTTCAGCACTAGGATCCAATTTTCCCCAAGACTGGCTCTCAGGAAGCTCACAGCCTGACAATCCTCCAAACTTCGGATCATCGGTCGTAACTTGCACAGCGTAACTGTGAGGAGGAACAGCCCAACCGGAGATCTCGGCCATCGGCACCACTTGTTGGATGTAGTTCTTAGGGGTGCCACCACCAACGAATATCACTCCCGACTTTTGGAATTGTCTCTTGAGGCCCATGATCTCAATATTATCCATCATCGCGTCATAGACAGCGGGTGGAGCATTCTTTTTCATCTTCTCATTACGATAAACGGTCAGCGCCATACCGATCGAGCTATCGGCCAAGGCGGGACAGAAAATCGGCAGTCTCTCCTTGGAGGCGGTTGCGAGAATCCCGTAATCGTCTCGGATGCGCTCGCCCATCCTCTGGAAAAGCTCCCTGCTGGAATAGGAGCCCGGCTCGAGACTATCCGCAAACTTCTCCACGAACTCATCGGCTTTAGTGAACATCACATCATCAGCATATGTGTCATAGACTCGGTCGATCCTCATCTTTCTCAGAGTAGGATCATCAATGTGACCATGAGCGATGTAATGACGACCACCCAGTGACTCGTACAAGTCATGACTCAGGTTCGCACCTGTAGACACAAGCACGTCTATCGCATGAAATGCTATGAGATCTCGAATAATTCTCCTCATCCCACCCGCTATCATCGCTCCGGAGAGTCCGAAGAAGATGATCGGTCTTTCAGGGTCATTCAACATTTTCAGCCAAATCTTGTAGCACTGGCCAAGCTTCCGGCTCTGGAAGGAAGTAGCGTTGAACGCTTCCAGCGCCTCACTCACGCTCCGAACTTTCGCCACGTCATAATGCTGGACGGGATGCTTGAATGCGTCTCCTCTCGGAGAGTAGCGAATGCTCGATGGTGTCTGGGGAGAATATTCCTTCGAATGAGAACTAGAATTTCTCTTTACTCGCATCTTGTGAAACTTGGAATTATCGAATCGTTTTGGTTTCTATTAAAAGAATGTGTCTGGTTGAAATGTTTAGGTTTCAGAACACCTTTCGGGGGGGGTAACAAAGTAACATTCGAGCATTTGAGGAACAGCATTTCTCGGCAACCGTGGCTACCTCTTAGGTTGTCGTTGACGGAGTAAGACACCATGGGAAAATACTTCTCCAAGAGTTGGCTAAAGAGAACGGTTGGGATTCTTGAGTAGTCAGTGCAACGAACATCCCGTCAGCTTGATCACATTAAGGCTCGTTCGAAATCCGACTTTGCATGTTCTCCTTCCGATTGAGGGCGAGAGATGCCATCCACCAAACTTCCGACAGCCTCAACTGGGCAGTAACTGTCCGATATACCTCTGTACATCTTCATTATCCAAGAGGATCCTCACTCTCGTAATGTCTCCTCCTCTGCCACGTTCACCCGGAAATGTCCTGTATTCGACCAAGGAAGACTTGACGAGGGTTTCAAGCTGCCTTCCGAATGCTCTCCCATATCTCGATTCTCCGTAGACGTGGCTTCTCGGAATTTTAAGCCATTTGACAATTTCCATTAGGGTTCGCCATCCACAGTTTGGCAACGCTATCCGTCGATCTGTGTTGTCCTTGACGAATGACCAAGCTAGGTACTCGATCATCCTGGAGGTTGGCAAGATCCTAGGCTCCATCAGTCGATCCCATTGGAAGTCGCTTTCATCGACAAAGATCACCCTGGGCCTCAGTCTAAGCAGCCCTTCCCTTTCGGGTTTGATAACAATCCTAATCCTTACCGTTTCGGATGGGGCGATTCTTTGAGGAGATAAGACCAAAGATGAGCCTTGGCTTCTCTCAGTTTCGTTTGCGTCTACTCGACTACTACCCGGGGGAATCGCGTCATCTAACCTTACGAGCCTAATCGACTGTCTCCCTGTGTTTGAGATTTCTATTTCGAGTTCAAGGTTCTTGTCGGAATCGGAACCGTTGATGACGGTGACTAGCCTCGCATCAATATCCGCACGTTCAAATCGTTCGAGCCCGACAGCCTTTTCATCGCCCTGACTCAGCGTCTGAAACGCGATGTTTGTGGGTCCCTCTGACGCTGTTTCCAATATTTCTGTGACTTGGAGGGCGATTTTCGATTCCGCCCTTGTCCTCTCCAGCAGCTCAAGTACTTGCACTCTCCTCACTGGCTGGCGGGCTCTTAGAAACGCATCTGCTGATTCTTCGAGCAAGATTCCGGTCAAGCGGTAGATCGCAGTCTTCTTTCGATGGTCTCTTTCATCTTCTACTCCGTTTAGCCGAGAGAACGCTTCAAGAAGCAGTTTGCGGCCTTTTGCGGCGTGCGACGCTGTTCTGAAGCCCGAGTCGGCATAGTAGCCCTCAGCGAGGCCCAGCTGTGTTGAAGCTTCAATGTGAAACTTTACGTCGAGAGTGTCCGCGAACTTCCGGCTCGCTATGAGAGCTTTGCAGAAGGCCTCGTGTCCCGAAGCGAGCTTCAGAGCGTTTTCGCTAGGACTCGTTTTTGTGGCACTTTTGAATAGGTCGCATGCTCTCTCCAGCAGTTCAATCGAATGATCAAGCTCCGCCCTGCTAGAAAGCTGCCACGCCTTAGACAGGATGGAGAGAAATGCGGTTTCTTTTTGGTCCTGGTCAGACTTGGCGAGGGCTGAGATGGCTTTCAGTTTCCCTGAAGCGAGGCCGAATTTCTCGCAGCTTGTCCGATAGTCTCCGCGGCTTTCTGCTTCAATAGCGCCTTCAAGCGTAATTCTCGCGAGACAATAAGCCTCGTTTGGCGCATTCGATATTTTTGCCACCATCGTTCTCTCATCTAGCTGGTCAACTAGTGCTAATCGTTCTTTGGCGAGTACAGCTGATGTGGCAAAGAGGGAGGCTGCTTCGCGAAAGGTTCGTCCTGCCGCGTCGCGGTCGCCCTTCTTGCTGAAGTTTTCTCCCGATTCAAGCTTGAACCAGGCTAAGTAGTAAGGAGTGAGGAAATTCCATCGCTTCGTTGATTTGTGCCACTGAGCGGCTGAGAGGTAGGCCTTAGCAGCTAAGCGATGCTGAGCTCCTTCGTGAAAAGCTCTCGCGACCTCGATCTTGCTCCATCCATGTAGGTAGTGCGCGTAGTCTTGGGAGTGCTCTCTTAGAGGACGAACTCGGCGGCCCAAGTCCGTATAGGCTTTCGCGGCAAGTGTGAAGTTTTCCGCCGCGAGAGAATAGATCTGAAGGCGGTCATAGGTTTCTGCTGACTTCCAGTAGCACTCGGCTAACCTGTCATATCTGGGGATTCGTCCGTACCACTCGGCGGCAGTCGAGTAGGCTTTGACAGCCTTCCTTAGATAGTTCTGTTTCTTAGTAAGTGACTGAAGTCTCAGAAGGATGCTTCCGTACTCCTTGTAATATAATCCGATTTGAGCGGCTAGAACGGGATTATCCGGCGTTTCAAGAGTCTGGACGAATGTGGTCGTTATCGAAAGTCCTTTTTCCTGATTTTCGACAGCTTCGAGTAGAAGTTCTGTTTGACTGGCGGAGTCTTCCTCGAGCTCGGCTAACTTGGCTTGCGCCTCGGCCAAGGACCTCAACGCTGCGCCCCGATTGAAGGTCAGAAAGGGATCGATCTGATCTAGAAGTCTACACGCCTCGGATCTATGTAATAGGCCTCTACGAAGAAGTGTCTTCTTCCCTCGTTTGTTTGACTGCCTCTCGGCGAGGAAGATCTCCGACTTGCTGCTTGTGTAAAGGGCATAGAACCTTACGCGTGGGCTCCCACTTCGTTTAGCCAGTCGGAGTAGCTCGCTGGCGCACTGCAAGCCCTTCTCTTCAACAAGAAGGCGTTTGCCTGGGTCCGTCTCACACCGTCCCATGTATTGGAAATGCTCTGTATAGGGCGAGTGGACCCAGAGAACCCCAGCGATCGGACTGGTGAAGTTGATTTTGTCATAGTGCTTGGCGGCCTCTTCTGCAAAGCGCAAGGCCTCCATGTGCTTCTTACGCCTCGACGACGGATTTTCACTCGATTGGCTAGATTCTGCAGCATAGCAAGTCCATTTTGCAAGATAATCCATCAACCTTCCTATTGCAAAGTTGTCCCCCTGAGGTTGCACAATTTTGAGGGCCTCTTTGCAGAGAGCAAGGTTTAGACTAGGGTCAAGTATCTCGTGGAACCCAAAAAGCGGATGAGAAATCTGTCGGAGGGTGAACTCTCTAGATTCTCTGAGCGCTTCCTGCCATAATTGCAGAGATTCTCGTCGATACTCTCTGAGCTTGCTTTTGTCGGAAGAATTGTCCGAGAGTGCGTCGATAAGGAGAGAGGCTCTAACAAGGACCTTCACTAATTGTTCTTTGTTTCCGACGGACCGGGCTTTGTCTATAGCCTTCCTCCCGCATTCAAGGGCATCCTGGATCTTCCTAATTCGTGAACGAAGGTTTCCGTCGTACTCTACACTCAGTGCGACGCCGAATGACAGTCGATTGTATGTTTCAGCATACTCATGATAATCATTTGCCGTTTCGAAGTATTTTAGTGATCTCCGCGCAATATCCCATGACCTGTCTAGCAGACGTATTCTATCTAAGGGGCTTTTTGAAAGCCAGCTGCGAAGTAAGGCTTCCATGGCCTGAGAGCGCAGCCCCTTCGCTCTTGCCCTAGCTCCAAGCTTCGCGAAATATGAAGTCGCACGCTGTTGGTCGGACACGGATCTTTTGATGGCCGATTGAAAATCCTTGGCCGTTTTCGATCGCATTGCCCAGACGTAAGAGTGAAGAGCGACTTTCTCGAAGGCGTTACCTCGATTTGCGGCATCTTGTGAATGAATTAATGATGGATCTCTTGGAAGAGGTCTGTCCTCTTTGTACCAGTGGACCCTAGCTCTCTGGTTCTCAGTCTCCACCAAAATCGACGTTGCCTATTCACCATGCCAATTCTTGTTCTGCATCGCCAAAAGGCGATCTGCCCGTTGACTCTTCCAACGAGGAAACTATTGACAGGAGTCTGTACTAATGGCTATCGGTGGAATCCATGCTGTATTTGCGGTTGGATCGAGGCTTCATTGGGCCATATGGACGAGGCTCCCTGCGGCTATTTGAAACACCTAACTCATTTTTCAGAGCTGTCTGAAAAACGCCAAATTAATTTTCAGAACACGTTGAAGGCCGAGCGCCGAGGAAGGGCGCAATGACACAAATTCCCAAAAAAATTGGAGGAAGAAAAAGATAAAGAAGTTTATTATGATTCTAATGCTAGCTATTTCTTTCATCTCTATACCAACGATTTCTAGGCCCGCTCACGCGTTTTCGTGTCCCTTGAGTTCCACTAACCACAAGATAGAGGGCTGCGTGGTCAATGGAGACACAGGGAGCCCCGTGCCCAGTCTATACGTTTACGTCATAGACTGCGGCGGATTTCAACTCACTGATTATGCTATCACTGACAGCAATGGCCATTTCAGTTTCCAGACAACCCTGGCTGATGGGACGCCTTGCATCAATCCTAATTCGGCTTACGTTGTCTCAGTGAACGGTGTAACGCAAGTAACATGGGCTGACGGTTGCAATGTGCCTAATTGCAATGTCTTGAGCAAGGCGGCAGATAATCCTACTTGGAGTCAATGGGCCGGCGACGTATCGACGGATGGCAATGGTTACGGCTCGGTTGTCATCCAAGATTCGCCAGCACGAACTGTCAATGTTCTCGCTTCGTCATTGTTTAGCAATACCCAGTTCGCCGCTATGGCCTTTTCGAAGACTCAAGGTCAGACAGTGAGCCAGACGGTCGGCATTCAGGCAAGCATTGGAGGCGCGTCGAATATTCAAGCAGGGTATCAGAACAGCCCATCGTACACCTTCTCATCTGCGAATGGGTTCGCTGTCAATCCGAACGTTCAGGCCTACTATGGAATACCATCCTACGTGATCGGGTACTACTGCGCGGGAAGCACATCTGAACAATTGTACGGCTGGACCTGTTCTCAAGGTCTCGTAAACGCCGGAGTCACAGAAGCCACTGGTGCTGCCTATCAAATCACGACCACGTCAGAGAATTTGAATCCAAACTCTGCCCAGGTTCAAGGGTCGTCCGTAACTTGCGCCATCAACGTTCCCGCAGGGACCACACAGAACTTTGGTTATTCGGGGGCTGGAAGCACTTCTTCGACTTTTAGTATCTCATCGACAATAAGTCTCTTCGGCACAGGTGTCACCTTAAGCTACAGTACTAGCACTTCTTGGCAGACAGAGGATGCAACCACTGTGACGATTAGTCCTACAACCGGAGCTCTAAACTTCAGATTTTATCCAGCAAGTGGCCCTTGCAACCAGCTGACCTTCGGTCCCGAACTGCATGTCTGGGACATGAGTGCCGACTTCAGCCTCTCAGCCAGTCCCAGTTCTCTCTCCATTGCTCAAGGTAATTCGGGAACATCGATGATCACAGTTGCCAGTCTCGACTTCTCTGGTACCGTCACTCTCTCCGCGGTTCAGTCTCCACAGACATACAGCCTTATACCATGTTTCCATGGGAACATATGCACAACAGTCACAGATTCGACGAGCGTTGCAATCGGATCCGGCGGATCGATCTCCGTTACGCTAACCATACTCGTGGGGTGTAGCTCAGCCCCGCCTGGGACATATAATGTCGCAGTCACGGGAACTTTCAGTTCGCTATCCCACACGATAAACATCCCAGTTACGGTTACTGCTGGTTCTGGTTGCGGGGGTGGTGGGGGCGCTAGTCTTGCGTATGGGACTCTAGTCACCATGGCTGACGGCAATCAAGTTCCGGTTCAAAGCTTGAAAGTGGGCGACCAAATGCTCGGCTACAACACGACAACTGGAAGGTACCAAGTGTCGACAGTCACTTCAGTTGTGATCAAACAAGCGACTAATATGCTAGTAATCAACACTCGAACAGGCACTCCACTGAGAGTTGATGCGAGCCCTACAGAGGTACTGTGGACTAAACTAACTGACGGCAGTACGCTGTGGCTTGCGGCACCCCAGCTGAAAGTCGGAGACGATTTATGGACACAGAACGGATGGGTCCCCGTGACCGGAATAAACTTCGCCCCGGCCGGGAACCACACGATGTGGGACGTCACCGCTACCGCTCCATACTTCGCCAGTGGATATCTGGACCCGCCCCATCCTTCGTAGACTAGACTATCACGGGTTACTGATACCGACTCCACTCCAAACCCTCCTTTTTTTTTCCACCTACTTCCCGGTCAGACCAACGTTTAGGAGAAAAGTTACGATCTCATCGTTATCCACAGAGCTAGAGAGGCTATCCTCGAAAACACTCCCGAAAACTTTGGCCAATCAGGATAGCTCAATTGAGCTCTCCTTTCAGTTGATTATATCTTCCACCACCGTCGAGTCGGACCTGAAGAAATATGGCGCTCGGACGACCAACAGAACTGTTAAGAAACAATCGACCGGGACTTTTACTTCTATTGAGAACTTCGTTCCAGCAAATGTGTGCCGTTATTGATGGAAACCTCGGTGCCAAATCGATTCATTAGCCCTCTAGTAGTCCCAATTCACTCATTAATTTCTTGTAGTGTGAGTTGATGATTTCCCAGATCTTGTCGCGGATAACTCCAGTCACTGTCTCGCGTTCGAATGACAATTCCAAGGCTTGTTCTGGGAGCTTGAAACCTGAGATCTTTACCTCGGGCAAGTTCGCCTTGGCTAGATCCTCGTTTATCGAACGCTCTAGGTCCTTCAGCCGTGCGGGGGTCTGCAAGCTTAGCTACAGCCGAAGAAACTCTTCGAGACCTCGATATCTGTTAATTGTAACTAAGAGAAGTTCCCCTGAGGATTGGCTTAAGACTTGAGAACGCTATCGGATTCCGGACTCTACCTCTCTCTTCAGATCCAAGTATGCTCTTTTCACCTCTTCAACAGACGCTTCATCCTCAAGCGTCGTAACATCACCGATAGGCTGCCCAGCCACGACCGCATGCACTACTCGACGCATGATCTTGGCACTGCGGGTCTTTGGAAGCTTCGACACAAAGAAGATCTGTTTTAGGGACGCGATATGTCCCACCTTCTCTCTTACCCAATCGTGAAGCTCCCGGCTAAGTTGTTCGCTGGGCTCTCGACCCGACCTCAATATCACAAACGCCACAGGCACTTCGCCTTTCAACTCATCTGCCACAGCCACTGCTGCGGCCTCCGCAACCGCTGGATGATGCATTAGAGCTGACTCCAGCTCGAACGTGCCCAATCTGTGGCCGGCCACCTTGATCACTTCGTCGGCTCTCCCTAGGATCCAGAAGTAGCCGTCATCGTCTTTTACAGCATAGTCGCCTGGATAGAAATTGCCGGGGAACTTTGTCCAGTAGACCTCTCGGTACCGATCGGGGTCATTGTGAATCGTCAAGGGCATTCCTGGCCAAGGATTTCTGATAACGAGGTATCCTCTATCCAATGGTTTCTGTTGCTGACCGTTATCGTCGACAACATCGGCGTCAATGCCGAGAATGGGCAGCCCGTTGGTCCCAGGTTTCATCGGCACCATGTAGAGCCCTGGAGTGTGGCTGATGAGAATGCCACCGGTCTCTGTCATCCACCATGTGCTACCGAAGGGGATCTTGTTCCGCCCGACGTGTCGATGCATCCAGCGATAGGCCTCGGGGTTGATTGGTTCGCCTACTGAATGCATGAGTCGTACGGAGCTTGTGTCGTGTTTCTCGACCCAATGTTCGCCGTTCTTCATGAATCCACGGATGGCTGTAGGCGAAGTGTAGAGAACGTTCACCCCGTATCTTTGAATGATGGAGGCCCATCTGTCAGGCTCTGGATATTCTAAAGCTCCTTCGTACATTATCTCGGTTAATCCTTCCATCAAGGGGCCGAAGACGATATAGGAGTGTCCGGTCACCCAGCCAATATCGGCGGTGCACCAGTAGACATCGTCATCCTTCGCGTCGAAGACCCATCTCATGGTCGCGTGAAGCAGCGTCAAGTATCCGCCGGTATCGTGAACTTGCCCTTTGGGTCGGCCTGTCGTCCCAGAAGTGTGTAGTATGTAGAGTGGGTCCTCGGATCTCACGCTCTCCGGCTGAACGTACACTGTCTCGGGAGTGTCACGGAGGATATCGTGTAAGAATGCGTCTCGTTCTTTGGTCATAGTCACCTCGTTTCCTACGTGTTTAACGACGATAATTTTCTGGACGCAGGGTGCTTTCTCTGCGGCGGTGTCTGCGATCTCTTTGAGCTTGATGAGGTTGCCTCTCCTTCGGCTGCCGTCGGCCGTCACGAGAAGCTTCGCGTCCGCGTCTGTTAGCCTGTCGGCAAGGGAGTCGGCGCTGAAGCCGGAGAAGATCACCGTGAAACATGCTCCGAGCCTCGCAGCTGCCAGCATGAAGATTGGAAATTCAGGAACCATCGGAAGATAGAATCCTATGGTGTCGCCCTTTCTGATCCCGTACTTCTCGCGCAGAATGTATGCTGTTCGATTTACGTCGCGATAAAGATCTTGATAGGTCAGCTTGCGGATCTGTGTCGGTGATCCTTCCTGCGTCGGCTCTCCTTCCCAGATGATTGCCGTCTTGTTCTTTCTCCAGGTAAGTACATGTCTGTCTAGACAGAGGTATGATGCGTTGAGTTGACCGCCGGGGAACCATTTGTAGAACGGGGGGTTTGAGTCGTCGAGGATTCTGTCCCAGGGTTTGAACCAGTCCAGTTCGGCGGCAACGCCTGCCCAGAACTGCTTGTAGCTAGCTACGGTGTTTCCGAGGACCTTCTGATAGGATTCTATGGGTATGAGTGTCCGCTTGTCTTCTGGGACGATCTTCTCGCTGAAGGGGAGGGCCCAGTTTACGGACATATGTTGGTAGAGGACTTGGTTGATTCTAATAGACTTCTCGAAGAATGAGAAGGGGTGTTGGACTTGAACGTCTACTCAGAATGTCTGTCTAGGGTGTTTCGCGTCTTCGTTTCCAGAGCCGCGACGAGTCCTCGGCTAGATTTTCGTGTCGGTGCTCCCATGCTTTGTGTTCGGGCATGTGCTTCTCGCAGAACGTCTTGTGGCAGTATTCGCATTCCACGTTGAGGGGCGATTCTGTTCCGCATTCGGCGCACTTGATCATTCTATGAGCGGGCTCCTAACTCTAGTAGAGTCCTGGGGCCGTTTAAGCGTGTTCTTGGACCTGTCGAATTGGGCTCTCGTCCCATTTCAGTATTAGTTGCCTTAGGATCTTCGCGCGCGGATTTTCTAGGTTCAGTTTGAACATTCGGACTCTTCCGTAGTCGTGTTCTTCTACGATTGCGGCGTCTGATAGATCTTCGAGGTGGCGTTGGGTGGAGCTGTAGCTCTGGTCCGTCTGCTTCGCTATCTCAGTCAGGTGTAGCTCTCCGACGTGGGAGAGGACGGTTAGTATTTTGATTCGTCCTGTGCTGGAGAGGACTCTTGCGAGTGAGTGTTTCTCGGGCAATGGGTTAGGGCCGGCGTACTAGGCTCGATTCTAGCCATCGGCGTATGGCGGAGGCGGGGGCTGTGGGTAGTCCTAGGAGTGTTGTTTTTCCTCTGAAGCCTGCGGTGGAGGGCTGGGTGGAGACTATGCCTGTGGCTCCGAGGTTCTGGACGTACTTCCAGACCTGCGTGTGGGCTCGGTAGGGTTCCTTGTACTCTTCACACGCCATCTTGTAGGCTATCTCTGTCTCGCCCATAGACGCGTAGGTCTCCTGGGTCCGTTCTAGGGTTCTGGCGAGGCCTAGGAGTAGTAGCTTCTCGTGTAGGTTCAGGTGTTGGGCATAGTCGGTTCTCATGACGGGGTAGACGCTCTGGGCTGCGGCTCGGACATGCTCCGCCGTCACCTCTCTCGAGGCTTCGGTGTCTGCATATTTTCCTGCTCGCCAGACGAGTTCGATCGCGTATCTTGCGTCGCCTGCTGGTGCTGCCATGTCGGCTACGAATTCCACGACCTCCTCCGATATTGTTCCTTCTTTGAAGGATAGTTCTACACGTTCTCTGAGGATTGATTCTAGCTGGGGGATCGTGTAGCGGTCTAGTCGTATCACGTTTCGTTGCAGCGTGCTCTGGGTGCTCCTGTCCAGATCCTCTATGTTTCGTAGTTCTCGTATGATGACGATTAGTGATAGTCTGACGGGTCTGCCGGGACGTTCCTCCTGTATCCTCGTGAGGTTGTAGAGGCTTGTTGATCCTTCGGCCTTGATGAGTACGTCCGCTTCGTCTAGTGTGAGTATGATGTGTAGGTTCTTGCTCTCTAGCTGGTCTAGGAGTATGTGTAGTAGTTCTTCGCTGGAGAATCCTCGCTGGGGGAATTGGGGTGTGAAGTTCTGTAGG
>Ga0070707_100001389_pt1 | contig 23809 bp, 21 predicted proteins | sample KBSK5502metaG_FD_65468 | JGI IMG/M metagenome (GOLD analysis project Ga0070707, IMG submission 65468) | Corn, switchgrass and miscanthus rhizosphere microbial communities from Kellogg Biological Station, Michigan, USA - KBS K5-50-2 metaG | ecosystem: Host-associated > Plants > Roots >...
TGATCGCCTGCCGCACGCCGCTCACGTCCGGTGAACTTTCAGTCGAAGGTTTCGACGTGCGCATGCACGCGCGGCAGATTCGCGCCGTGATTGGCGTGGTGCCTCAGGAAAATAATCTCGACCCCGACCTAAATGTGCGGCGGAACCTGATTGTGTATGCGAGCTATTTTCGCATTCCTAAGAAGCAGGCTGTGGAACGCGCCGATGAATTGCTTGAGTTCATTGGCTTGAGCGATCGCGCAAACGCCAGGATCGATCACCTTTCGGGCGGCATGAAGCGAAGGCTGATGATCGCGCGCGCGCTTTTGCATCAGCCGCGACTGCTGGTGCTGGATGAGCCGACGACCGGTCTTGATCCGCAGGTGCGTCAGGAAATCTGGCAGAAGCTGGAAGAGTTGCGGCGGCTCAGCGGCGTGACGATTTTGCTTTCGACGCATTACATGGAAGAGGCTGAGAAACTTTGCGAGCGTCTGGTCGTGATTGATCGCGGCCAGATACTGGCGACCGGCACGCCTAAGGATCTGGTACTGGCCAGGGTGTCCCGGTATGCACTCGAGGTTCGTGACGTTGGCGATCTGCCGCTGCAGGCGACGCGAAATGGAATCAGCGCTGTGACTCGGAACAACGCGCATTTCTATTTCGCCGCGGATGCTGAGACGCTCACGCCGATTATGAAGGACTACGAAGGCCGGCGCCGCATGATTCGCCTTTCGAATCTGGAAGACGTCTTTCTACAGCTGGTAAGTGACAACGAGTCAGGGCCACCTGAGTGACGGTCACGCGTGATGTGTCAGAAGCCCGACCGTGAGGGAGGGCAAGGTTACATGGGAGATAGCTCTGAGCAACTAACCGTTCGCGTTCTCAAGTATGACGGCGCCGAATACCGTCGTTGGAACGCGCGTCTGGCGCGACAAGAAGGTTCTCTGCTGAGTCTCGATGCCGAATTCGACTTTGATGTCGACCACGAATCGCTCGGCTCGATCTCGAAGGGCACTCGAACCGTTGAGTATTATTGGCTGGATCGCTGGTACAACGTATTTCGGTTTCTAAACAACGGCGGCGATACGCGCCTGTACTATTGCAATATCAACACGCCGCCCGTACTTGAGGGCGACACACTAAGTTACGTAGATCTTGATATCGATATTCTGGTGCAGCCGGATTTCTCGTTTGAGGTTTTGGATTTGGATGAGTTTGAAGTGAATGCCGCGCAATACGGCTATTCAAGTGAAGTCAAAAACAGTGCGCGCGCGGCAGTTGATGAGTTGATCTCAGTGATTGAGAAGCGCGAGTTCCCGTTTACCGAAAAACGCTCTGCCTTGTTCTGTGGTTAGTTGATCTTATGAGTCTCGCCGCCACCCAAATCAATCTTCGCGACACATTCGCCGTCTGGCGGCGCAACGTGCTAGTACACCTGCGCCTGTGGCGACTGAATCTGGTGGCCCCAATTATTGAGCCGGTCATCTCAATTCTGGGATTCGGCTGGGGCATCGGCGCGCTGGTGGCCGGCCAGGTGTCCGGAATTTCCTATCTCTCGTTTGCGGGCGCGGGTCTGCTCGCAGTCACAGTGCTGATGCGCGCCATGTTCGAAACTACTTATGCCTCGTACTTTCGCATGGTCTACCAGTCGACGTATGACGCAATCCTGGCCACACCGGTCGATGCTGAGTCGCTCGCCTGCGCTGAAATACTTTGGGCCATCACGCACGGGCTCTTCGATACAATAATCATCATGGTAGTGCTGACCGTCTTTGGCGCGGCAACATCACCATGGGCGATTCTGGCGCCGGTACCATTGCTGCTCGGAGCTGTTTTTATGGCCGGCCTGTCTCTTGGAATCACAGCGCACGTGCATGACATCGACGCCTTTAACATTTACATGGCGCTCTTCTTCTCAACCATGTACATAACCGGCGCCTTTTTTCCGCTCGAAGTGTTACCGGTATGGTTGCAGTTACCAGCGCGGATACTTCCGATGACTGAATCAATTGACCTGACCCGCGCGTTTTTGACCGGCCATTTTCTGACACGCCATCTCTATGAGGCAGTTTATCTGGTAATATCAGCACTCGTGGCGTGCGAGTGGGCGATGAGAAGTTTGCGGAGGCGGATGGTTGCTTGATCGCACCGGCAGCCCAACTCTTCCAATCAAGGAGGCGGCACACGATGAAACACCTCATGAAGAGACTGAGCATCATTTCACTTCTATCTCTGATAGTTGTCCTCGGAGCTTGCGGAAAAGGCACCAGCGGCCTGGTTCAAAACTCAGAAGCCAAATCGTCTAACGGCTGGTCGATGAAGGTCATTGAAATTTCACAACCCGGAACTGTTAATGTGAAGGCGAGGTCGATATACGGCGGCACCGAACCGGAGAAAGCCGAAGGCCCACCGGCAAACCAGAAATGGATAATGCTGAGCACAGAGTTAACTCCGCCAGCCGGAGGAGCAGCGCTCCCCGTCAAGCAAATCAAGCTCGTTGATGGCGCTTCCAACTATCAAGCGCTGGCAATAGCCGGCGTGCCAGACAAAGGGAGTCCGGCGTTCGTTTACTTGAAAGACTCGGTCGGCCTGGCCCAGGTAAACGAAGCGGCCCAAGCTATTTGGGCCATTCTGAAGAACGAAAATACCGGTGATACAGATATTGTTTTTCCTAAAGCCGGCGGTGAGAAGGTATTTGTGCTATTCGCGGTACCCGCAGGCGCAAAGAATCTCACTCTGCAGCTATCGCCTTAATCCTGGAGATTTGTCCGCATGCGAGATTGTCGATGAACTATGACCAGTAAACAAGAACAGAAGAAAGTAAAAAGTAAGCTTGAGTCGCTTCGCGAGCGCTCGGCACAAGCCGAACAGGGCGGCGGCGACGCGCGGGTGGAAAAGCAGCATGCCGCCGGCAAGATGACTGCGCGTGAGCGCGTCGAGTTCCTGCTCGACGAAGGCTCGTTTCAGGAGTTCGACAAGTTGGTCGAGCATCGCTCGCGTGACTTTGGCATGGACAAGCAGCTCTATCCCGGCGATGGAGTGGTAACTGGGCATGGCTTGATCGATGGCCGCAAGGTTTTCGTCTTTGCCCAGGATTTCACTGTCTTTGGCGGTTCCCTTTCCGAAACCCACGCTGAGAAAATCTGCAAAGTGATGGACCTGGCGATGAAGGTCGGCGCGCCGATTATTGGTCTCAACGATTCCGGTGGCGCGCGCATTCAGGAAGGCGTCGTGAGTCTCGGCGGCTATGCGGACATTTTTCTGCGCAACACGTTGGCATCCGGGGTTATTCCTCAAATTAGCTGCATTATGGGACCTTGCGCGGGCGGCGCGGTCTACAGTCCGGCCATCACCGACTTTAACATCATGGTTAAAGACACGTCCTACATGTTCATCACCGGACCGGACGTGATCAAGACCGTGACGCATGAAGAAGTAACCAAGGAAGAGCTCGGCGGCGCCGCGACCCACAATCGCAAATCAGGTGTGGCCCACTTCGCTGCTGATTCCGACGAGCATGCGCTGCGGATGGTGCGCGAGCTTCTGTCTTTCATTCCCTCCAACAATGTGGACGATCCGCCTCGGGTCGCGGCAACCGATTCAGCCGATCGTGCCGACACAAAGCTGAATTCAATAGTCCCTGAAGCTTCTAATCAGCCTTACGACATACGCGAAGTGATCGACCTGGTCGTCGACGAAGGTTACTTTTTTGAAGTGCACAAAGACTATGCGCCGAACATTGTCGTCGGCTTTGGGCGTCTTGATGGGCGTCCGGTAGGCATCGTTGCGAACCAGCCTGCTTTTCTAGCCGGTGTCCTGGATATTGACAGCTCGATTAAGGGTGCGCGCTTTGTGCGTTTCTGCGATTGCTTCAACATTCCCCTGGTCGTTTTCGAAGACGTTCCAGGATTTCTGCCAGGCATTTCGCAGGAGCACGGCGGCATCATCAAGCATGGCGCGAAACTGCTCTATGCCTTTGCCGAGGCGACAGTTCCGAAGGTTACCGTGATTACGCGCAAAGCCTACGGCGGCGCGTATTGCGTCATGGGTTCAAAACACATTCGCACAGACATTAACTTTGCGTGGCCGACCGCAGAGATCGCGGTGATGGGCCCTGAGGGAGCAGTTGATATTCTCTATCGCCGCGAACTTGCTGAAGCCGGAGATAAAGTGTCGGCCCGCCGATCCCGCGTGAATGAGTTAGAAGACAAGTTCGCCAGTCCTTACGTCGCCGCGGAACGTGGCTTCATTGATGAAGTAATTGAACCTGCCCAGACACGTCCAAAATTGATCCGCGCCCTCGCGTTGTTAGAGAACAAGCGCGACACCAACCCGCCAAAGAAGCATGGGAATATTCCGTTGTGAGTTACGATTACCGTTCCAGTGACCGAGAGCATACTTGGGCTTGCAGCTAACTTGAGAAGGTTCCTGCCGTCGTTAATGGTCTCCCGATTTCTGGTTACCGCCACTCCAACCAGACAGCTTTGGCAGATTTCCGTTTGTCACCAACCAGTTGTCCGCTGCTTTCTGAATCAAATCAGACCTTGTTATGTCTTTTAATTCTGGGTTTGTTATTGCCGAGCAGGCCTCGAACAAGTGCGAGAATCTTGTAGCTTGAAGTAGCTCAGAATGATTCTTATCTGCTCGCTGAGCTATCGAGCCGGCTCTGTGAGAAATCCAAATATTCGTGATTTCTCCTGCGATCATAGCCAATAACGTAAAAGCTAGGTTCGTGCGGCTGTGCTCTTTGTACGAAGCCCAGAAAATGAGGCCAACGAAGCTCAAGGTCGTGCCGTAGTGCAAGGCCTGGTAGAACCGCGCCCATCGAGAGTCTGACTTGTAATGTCTTAACAGCTCGGGATCGATGCGCTCGAGTTCTGTTTTTGAGTGCACTTCGCGCCAACCCAAAGCTTCCCGCACAGTTGACCGTAAAACTTCAGGCCTATCGCTGATTGCCTCCTTGCTAAGAAACCGTACAAGCAAAGGATATCCATCGGGACGCGTACTGACGGCTTCGGTTATCGCCTGCGCGTCGCCGAACTCCGAAACCATAATTATGGGAATCCCTTTATCCGAGCGACGTGCGACATCAAGTCCACTCCTGTCATATTTGTCGCCTCCTCTTAATCGAAGATCGATCACTGCTGCGTCGATCTTGCCTGATTCAAGCTCGTGAATTGCGTCTTCCGGAGTTGTAACATCAACCACACTGAACTCGTCGTCCCTTTGAAGAATCTTTTTCGCGTCATCGCGAAAGGGCTTCTTATCGTCTGCAAGCAATATTCGGTTCATCTTAAGTGTCCTCCAACTTCAGAACGCTCAGCTAAGGATTTGATGCGGTTCAGAAGCAAGCCGCTAGCATTCATTCGCGACGCTGTCCTGAACCTCTGGCAATAGCATTCCCAAGGTCACTTCGCCATGCTCGTTGGTTAGCTTCAGAAATTGGCCTTTGCAAAACTTAATGATTTCGCAGGCAATCAATAGCCCCCAGCCCTGACCGCCCGTAGTGCTTTCCACGCGGCGGACACCCAGATGTTTCCACAGGGTTTTCGGAATTGCAGGACCGGTATTAGACAGAACAATCTGGACTCCCTGAGCGCCATTAATTGCCTTTAAGGTAATTTCCTTAGTTTCTGCTGCACGAAGCAACGGAACCGCGTTTTTTAGCAGCCCATCCAGGACATAATCAAGCAAGCGCGGATGTATTCGCACTCTGACATCAGATGCAACAGGCAAGTACACTAGTTCTATGCCCGATTCAATTAAGCTCGGCTTCCGATCCGCGGACCAGCGCGCAAGTTCATCGTCCAGCTTGATTGTCGGGAATGATTCATATGCAATCCGTCTGGGGATTAGTTCTCTGAGCCTTTGCCCACGCTTAACGACCACATTTACCGGCTCTGTCAGCTGGTCCGCGTGGGTAGACTTCTCAATATTCTCAAGCAAGAGAGTCGCAGCCCGGATTATGTCCTCTGTAGCGCTTGAATAATCGTGCGTGAAAATTGACGCCCAGATATCAGCCACCGCCATTGCGGTAACTTCCGTCAAAGCGTCATATTGTTGAGCATTTCGAATCGCGTCAGCTGCCAACGCGGCAAATAGTTCAAATGTCTCTGCATCTTCTTCGTAAAATGTATTTTGGTTCGGACTCTCTATGCTGATCATGCCCAGCGGATTCTCACGTGGTGGTAACAGCACGACCATCTGGGACTTGGTATCTTTGTGGACCTTTATGTAGTCTGGATCGGTCAAGACTTCATTTACGATCTCCGTACGTTTGTTTTTGAACGCCCGTCCCACTACACCATATGGTTGTCCACCTTCATTGGTTAGCGGAATCTCTGCTTTTCCACTTCGCAACTCGTGTCTGAGAGACGTCATCTCCTCCGAAGGAAAGGCTGAAACAATTCGTGTTGCGTTGCCCGACATCAGCTTTACCACTACGAAGTTTATTTCCCGCCCGGCAGCCCTTGCAATCTTGCTGGCTTCTACCGCTATTTGATCTTCAATTTGAGCTGGCTCGAGTGATTCTGAAAAAGACTTCGCCGCAGCCAGCAACGCGTCCTGAATCTTCCGTTTCTTTCGCTCCTGTTCGTAACGTTCTTGATTTCTGACGGCGAGGGCGACGTAAGGTGCGAAAGACTCAAAGATCCTCTGGTCATCTCTTGAGATTTGCCGTGGTTGCTTATAATTTACGAACAAAACGCCCACGTCTACCTTTTGCTCTGGAGAACCCTGTTCACCTGCCGGTACCATATTGACCGAGATCGGCATCCCGGCCGAGGACTCAATTTCCTCCTGCTCCTGAAATGCGTCTCTCATGATCTCGTCGGAGGCCGCGTCCGATGCCACATGAAGACAGCCCTTGCGCAATATCCTACCAACCGCAGTGTCATCCAGCGCTCTTCCTGGCGGAGCTATGTTTGCGGGATTCACATCGCCGACAGAGTGCGGTCCCAGGAATTCTCGCGAGCGTGAATCGATCTCATAAAGGATGACCGAGTCACAAGCGAGCGCGTCCTTAATTCCCTCGAGGGCATTCGTTAGAGCCTCTTCCGGCTTTCCGTCAGCCATTGTCTGTCCAAACAGGTCAATCGCCTTACGCATAAGTTCCAGGCGCTCTTTTATTACCGCCCTGTTCAAGGAAATAGTGCACTGCCTTGAAAGATTCAACAGTACTCGCTTTTGTACCTCTGATTCGAAAACAGGCGGGCGCGTTTGAGTTAAGACGAGACCGTAGCGGCATTCCGTGCCGTCGTACAGCCGAGTCACGAGCATCGCGGTCGGCTGCAGGCCGATTCGCTCACATAACTGGCGCATCGCCACCCCCTCGATCGTAGTTTCGTCTGCGAATGCTTTTTCGAACAAGGCCGAAGTCTGTTCATCCTCAGTCAACCGGTCGTTGAATTCGTGATCGCCAATTATCTCAAAGCGGCTGTCGCGAGATCGCTGGACGAGGATTACCGCGACGTCGTAGTTGAAGAGGGTGCGGGCCTCTTTTTTGATTTGCATTAACAGATTTTCGACGGGCTCTGCTTCACGAATTCTGGCCAGGGCTTCGTGAAAAGCCAAATCGAGCTCGCGCTCTCGTTCTCGGATTGTGTCTCTTTTTAACAATTCAGCCGTCAGCAAGGCGGGATGTGAGACATCTTCAATCTCTTGCGCCGAGAATATTCCTCGTCCTCGCTCGGAATCGCGAAGTTCTCCAAACTCGAGCGCTCCGACGATATGCGGTTTAACCCCCGCTACTGCTGTTGCTGCCGCGGTCACCTCAGTTTTGAGGGTTAACGGAACCGCTATCACAGACTTTAATTCGCCAATTTGAAGCGAATCCGACAGATCCGCAATCGATCCGGAACTGTTTGAATTAGGGGCGATCATCACCTGCGGCGCCGATTCCTCGAGCATTTTTCGTAGATAACCACCGTCCCGTATCTTCACAGTTCCGCCTTTGCCTGGATTCCAAATCGGTTCGGCGGAGTTCCTGGGGTGGAAACCGGCTGCTCGTACTTTCCACTCATCGACTGAACTGTCCTCGGAAAACAAAATGCGGCAATAGGATTTCTTCAGTACCACGGCCATCTGCTTGGCAATGGAATCCAGCCGAGAGTCCAAATCGGCCTCATCAGTTAGCACCTCTGAGAATGTCTGGTAAAGATCCAGTTGCGCCTTTCGCTCGGTGAATATCTCAGCTTTCTCAATCGCTAGCGCCGCGGCTTCGGCAAATATCCGAAGAATCCACTCGTCTTCCTGCGTAAACTGAATACTGGCGCTCGGAACTCCCCCGACACCTTTCTTATTGCTGATGCGCAATAGGCCCGTCATCGCGGCACGATCGGGGGGGATCGATAACAGCGGAATAGCCAGCAATGAATAACACTTGCCAGATGGAGAATTATCGTGTTTTCCCTTGACAGCTTGATCGGTTGTGAGTTTTTGCCCCTTGATGTTTCTCAGACCCTTAAACTGGCCCGTGCCGCCCTCGGAAATAAACTTCTTGTGCTCTTCGCGCAGGCGGTGAGCGATGGCCCCGGTTAATCCGGACTTATCTTCATCTATGATCGGGAATGGATCCCCGATCGGGAATCCGTCCGGCTGATGGCCAAAACCCGCTTCGAGCGTCATTTTTTCAAGATCCCTGATTCTGAAGATCCCGCACATCTCGGCGCCTAATATCTCGGTCGCATACCGCGCAATCAAAGTAAGCTGGGACTTAAGGGAGTCGGATTCCAGTCCTTTTGCAAAGTCTACATTCGCATTCGAAATGTTTTCGATTCGGTTAAGCAAACGACAACGTTGAATTGCCAGGGTTGCTATGTCAGCGATTCGTTGCAACCGATCGGCGCTAAATTTGCTAAATTTGCGACCCTTCACACCAGCGACAAAGAGCACGCCGATCCTTTCATCGAGCCAGGTCATGGGAACTTCCAGGACAGAACCAAACCGGCCCGTCTCTTTGAATTGCCTTGCTGCCTCTTTGTATTCCGAATAGTCAGTTGTCTCAAGATATCCCTGACCGCCGTCTTTCCCGTCTATCAACTGCCACGCCATGCCTTTATCGTCACGGCGGATAACTCTGGTCGACTCGCGGGGGGAGCACGCTGACAGTTGAAGGAATTCGCCCGCCTCGTCGTAGAGCCGTTCATAAATCCCAGCCTCTTCAACGCTAAGTAAATGCAGGGCCTGGCCTACAATTGTGTTAAGCAGGGTACCTATTTCCTGCTGTGAGATTATGGCTTTGGTAGCTTCTTGAAAAATCTCAAGCCAGTCACTGAGGAGAGCACTCTCAATCGTCGACGAAGCCAATCTCGCCAGTTCCTTGCATAGCGACTTTTCGTCGTCGGTGAAATCTCTTGCCGTCCCGGTTCGATCAAGACTGAAGGATCCAATAGCTTCGCCCCGAATGCGCACCTTAACAATGTAGAGTGATTTGATGTTGAACTCATCGAGTAGGTCCGCGACTAAGCCAAGTTCCTTTCTAGCCCACGGATCGTCGACGTCCGGAATCTCAATAGCATCTTCTTCATTTATCAACCGTTCCTCAGCTTCAATACCAGAAAGCTGGACTCTTCGTCCTAGAAGTCCCTCAAACCCTTCGTTGGGAAACTGGGCAACTACCTCGCCAAACTCCATTGTCCTAAACCAAACGAACCCGCTATGGGCAACAGTGATCATCGCGCACGCAAATTGGCAGAGTGCTTCTAGGTTCCTGCGAAGAGCCTCTTGGCCGACTAATGTTGGATCTAGGCTGAGTTCACTTAGGTCGTGAGGCAATATCATCTGGAGCCTCCTTTACCCTCTGCATGTGAAGAATTCTTTAATAAAGTGCGGCCCGCGGTTAAGGAGACCGGCTAACAAATGGTTGCGGAAGTCCAGTTCCGTTTGCGGCATAAGAGTAGGCCCCTTCGGGAGGAGCGTGGGCTGGTAATGCCTGAGAATCGCCGAAAGGGTACTATCAGCATATCCCTTTGGCAAGAATTATTACAACGCCCGCTTAGAGCTGATATTCAGTCAGTTAGACTCGCACCGACACGTAACTGCGGGTCAGGACGGGCAGCGGCGCGGACGAGGATAAGAATCAAAACAAGGTCTTCCAGCTGGGACTAGAACAAGACGTCACCGTAAAACTAATCAGCTGAAAAGAGCGGCACAGGAGGATCAACAGCATCGACGCAGATACCTTCACGCTCGTTCGAAGTCGATGTGGGGCGATCAGTTACCAAGAGGTACAAAAGGTCTACCAGGCCCAGGGAAGAATCGTAGAAAGCAATTGAGCGCTGAAGCTCCGCGGAATGAGCCAATTCCCATTCCGATTATGTCGCGCCTTCAGCGCTCAACTGATTTACGGTGGTTGATCCAGGGGCGTTGACCCTGGCTATTACATGTCACGCCTTCAGTGTGATGCACCGCCCGCTAACGCAGGCGGACTGACCTCGCTCCTCACGGTATACTGTTGCTCAAATGGTCACCAAACAATTCATCGATCTCAGTCACACCGTCGAGCACGGCCTGATCACTTACAAAGGTCTCCCTGCCCCGATCATCTGTGACTTTCTCAGCCGCGAACAATCGCAAAAGCATTATGCTGCCGGTACGGAGTTTCAGATCGGCAAGATCGAGATGGTGGCTAACACCGGGACCTACCTCGATAGTCCCTTTCATCGTTACACAGACGGTAAGGATTTATCTCAGCTCGATCTGACTTCTCTGGCGGATCTTGAGGGCATAGTGGTAAGCGCTAAGGGCAAACAGCAAAGCGCGAAGAGCGAAGGGCTAAGCGCAATTGATGCAAGCGCTTTTGACGGCATCGACGTTAAGGGTAAAGCCGTGCTGGCTCAGACCGGCTGGGCAACTCACTGGCGAACGGATCAATACTTTGAAGGCCATCCGTTTTTAACCAAGGATGCCGCACAGCTTCTCGCCGATGAAGGTGCAGCGCTGGTAGGCATTGACTCGTACAACATCGACGACACTGCGGACCTGACCAGACCCGTGCACAGCATTTTGCTCGGCGCGGGAATTCCGATCGTTGAGCATATGTGTAATCTGGGTCAGCTGCCGGCAGCCGGATTCAAATTCTTCGCGGTACCGGTGAAGATAAAAGGCATGGGAACGTTTCCGGTGCGCGCATTTGCGATTGTTGAATGACGGGCGGACGCGAAACGAGGAAACTCGCGCTGCGTCTTGTCCCAATATCCCGGTGTTGACTTCAAGCGCCAAAGGCGCGCAATGGGAAAGGCTGGGCCAACGGCGCAGTAAGCATCCTAGAAAGCAATTAAGCGCTGAAGGCGCGTGATGCGAGCGCTTAACTTCAGTCTTTGATCCCGTCGCTACCGCTCCGGGTTCCGAAACAGTTGATCCAGGGGCGCTGCCCCTGGGTACTGGTTATTACGTCTCAGGCCTTCGGCTGAATATTCACTTCCTTCAGAATCGCGTTGTTTCAGAACCGGGAGCGGTAGCGACCGGATCAAAAACTCAACTTGAATGGCAGGATCCCGTCGCTATCGCTCCGGGTTCTGTAACAAGCAGCTCCGATCTTGAAAAATTGAGGTGTGTGGCTTACCTTGGTCTCTGAGCGTTTTTAACGGATGCGATCTCGATCAGCCGGTGGAGCGGATCGAAACTTAGACGGAAAGGCCTGAGCGCGCTCAAACCCAGTAACACTGGAGCATCAACATCCGCGCCAGAGATAACGTCGGTAGGAATTCTTCGCAAAGTCAGCGAGCCGATCGCAATGGTTACGGGGGTCACGCGCCGGGCTGAGATTCTTCCGCCGCCAACATCGCGTACGACATGGCCCGATATCCTCTTTTCGTCAACTCCCTGGTCCTTGATGGCGAAACCAAGACTGGAGCCCGTGTCGAGTAAGGCGTGTTCTCCACGGTCGAGCATTACGAACGGCCTGCGCCCGTGCGCTTCGCGCAACCATTGAACGACGGCGCCTTCGTCTGGCGCCTCGCTAATTCGTAACGGATTCTCTCGGGGATCAAACGCCGAAAGCTGACCGCGAGGAAGATCGATAACGTAACCCAAAGGCGAGAACGCTTCGGTGGGGTCGAGCACGCCATCAAGATCGGGAGGCAAACCGCTGGTGACAATTACTTCGCCCTTGGCCGGCAAATAGTTTTCGCGGTCGCCGATTGCCAGGCTTTGAATTGATGCTTCGTGCGCCCCGACAGCGACGCCGCTTAATCCGGCAATTGAGGTTGCGCGTCCATTCTTGATCCGAACCCGCGCTTCGTCAGCAACCCTCTGAGACAAGAGAGTTGCGCCCGCGCCCGTGTCGATTGCAAACGTGAACGGGCCCGCGTCGTTTAGCCAGGTCTTTACCATCAGTCCGCGTCCGGCAACTTCACGAAACCAGACACTGCGCGGAACCAGAATTCGCTCTGCAGACTCAGAACCTCGAATTCGTTTCTGCGGTTTTTGAGCAGCAGAAAGGGCAGCTTCAAATGAAACTGCCCTTACGCCTGTTATCAGAACCAGGATTGCCGCAAACAGAAGTGTTTTCTTACTGTTCACAAGGCCTCCCGGAAGTTAGTAGCGACGCGGCGAGCGCTTGCGGATCTTGTACGTATACAGCGCTGAGCTGCCCAGTCCGACTAACGAACCGATGCCCGCGCCCTTCTTGCCGCCGATTAAGCCGCCAATGAGCGCACCGCCGCCGGTCCCCATGGCCAGCGTCAACTTATCGCGGTGCTTCTGCCAGAAGCTGCGGCCACGTGGCTGCGTGCCATAGTCATAGTAAGCACGTCGCGCGTTGGATGAACGACGCACCGGCGCGGCATAGGTGCGATAAGTGGCATTCTGCCGAGTGGTGCCGAGCTGCGCGCTGGTGCACGACGTAAAGCCTTCATCAAAGCCCTGGCGATAGGCTGCCTGCTCTGCCGAAGACTTGAACTGCGAGCTGTTCTCTGCCGCTAACTGGTCGGGTGTCTTGTTGGTCGAATCTGCGGTCTGAGTTGAGTCGTAGCTCGCGTTTGCGGCTTGGGTGCTCTCACCACTCGCCGAGCGAGTGACCAGGGCGCCAATGCCTGCGCCGACTAACGCACCGATAAGTGTCAAAGCAAGTAGCATCTTCTTGGTAATAAGCATTTCTAAATCTCCTTTTGCGTCTTGGGCTGCGATTTCGGGTTTTAGTACTCGTACTGTTGCTGCAGCAATATACGTGCCTCCAAAACGCGCAGTCGGCTCAAATCTCCTGTGGGCTACATATTTCGACGAAAGGCCTGATTGAAACCGGCGATTGCAAATGAATTGCAAGAAGGCGGCAAGAAAGGATTCGCGACTTAAGTTCGATTATTAGCGCGCGATGTTCCAAATGGGATCGTCAAGCATTCCATATGCTCACAGGGGTTCGACGCAGTAATTGCGGTGCGGGCGCTTCTAATCGCGCGGATCGCTCGACGCGGCAGCTCGATGAACGCGAGCGTCCGTGGTCGCGGCGCCGGCAATGCACTTCTTAAAGGGCTGCTCCCGGGCCGGCGAGGTGTTTTCAAAAGCACTGGTTTGCCAATTGTCGGCAGCCCGGGCTTTTGGCATCCAGCCGGGCAAAGGCATCATTAGATAACGCGACATTACTTCTGTGTAAGGTTCATACATGGCCCGCAGTTCAGCCAGGGTCGCATCGTCACCTGGTTCGTTGCGCAGCGCGGTTCCTGAATTTGCCAAAGCTGCGCGGAGCTCAGCCAGCCCTTCGCTGGTCAAGCGCCCATCATCTTTCCCCGGCGCCGCGTTGAAAATCTGCGCGATGTCGACGATGGTGTGGCGCGCCATCTTGAAAGTAAGTTGAGCTTGCCACTTTGGCATTCCATCGATCCCTACCATCACCAGACTGCAGGCATCGAGCACGGTAGAGAGCGCGGCCAGCCATGACTGGTTGTCGTGCTGCGAGCGAAAGTAGCACAACACCGGATAGGACAAGTGACTCTCCAGTAAATCGGCGGCCCAACTTTCCCAGTCACGCAGCAGTTGATCGATGCTGCTCATGCTGTCTGCTTCCTGGTGGCGCCGCAAAAGTTCGCAGGCTGTTGGCGGTGTCCCGGCGCGCGCGTCCAGCATCGAGATATTTACTTCGCGCCGCGAAAAGGATTGATACAGGACCGGCAAGTACCCGATGACCAGCGCCAGCAGGCCGAAGCCAACGCTGGCTTCAATCACCGTTACCGTACGGGCCAGGGCGCCTACCGGCGCTATGTCACCCAAACCGAGCGTAAAAAAAGTCGTGCCGCTGAAATAGAAGTCGAGCAGAAAACCGGAGCCGTCACCCGGCGTGCCGAGCCTCGAGTTGATAGCCCAGTGGATGAAAGCGAAGCCAAAAACCAGGGTCGTGGCCCACAACGTCAATAGCACGAGGAGTGACAGCGGGCCAAAGATACTCAGAAACGTTTCGCGGCGTTTGCCTTGGTGAATCGTGCGGGCCGCGGCCGACCACGGCTGCCAGATAGTCCGGTAGAAGAGCCTGGTTAAGCGAACTCGCCGAGTGACGCGTCGCGGCAGGACGATCGTTTCGAAAACGTCCCAGAGGACAGTGACGATAAGCAGGACCCCAATTGTTCCGACCAGAGCGTGCATATCTATTTTCGTTTTGGCCTGAAAATGAAAAGACCGGGCCGACGCTCGTTACGTCGCTCCGGCCTTTTCCTGTTTCGGCAGCCTCGGATTTAAGCGGCGCGCTGCGCCGGGACGGCCGGCTTGTCGCGCAAAAGCTCAATCGCTTTCTTCAATTGCGTATCCTCGGGCTGGGGCTTTGGTGCGACCGGTTGAGAAGGCGTACCGGGCTTGACGTTGGGTTGATTCGGTTTCGTTTCTTCCTCGTTGCCGGCCAGGTCTTCCACGTCAACGCTGTCGACATTCTCGGGACGCTTCACTTCAACCGAAGGCGAAATCCCGGAATGCGATCTGTCTTCACCCAGGAAAGGCTTGCCGCTGGCCGAAGCCCATTTGACAGTTGTCAGCAACAGGCCGTCTCCGTCGCGCAGAGTGAACAATTCCTGCTCAGCACCGGCGCCGAAACTCTTTTCGCCGACCACGTCACCGCGCTTCTGTTCCAGAAAGGCTGAGGCAATGACCTCTGCAGCGCCGGCTGTTCCGGTATCAATCAAAGTCACCACCGGACCGCTGAAAACCAACGTCTTTGGATCCGCTTCAAATGTCTTCAGGACTTTCTGTTCACGGCCAATCGTTTTGGCGATGACCCCGTCGCGAATGAAAAAGTTGGCGACGGTCGCGCCTTCTTGAATCTCACCGCCGGCCACACTGCGAAGATCGAGAACGATCTTCTGGGCGCCCTGCTTCAGCAGATCCTGGAGGCGCGCTTTCGCGTCAGCCGCTTCACCATTGTCCAGGCTATTAATCCTCAGCACGCCAATCCGGCCGGCTTCCATCCGAGCTTCGGCTGCCGGCGGGCGAAAGGAGCTACGCCGCACGGTCAGAGTCAATGGCCGCGAAGCCGAACGCAGGATGCGCAACTTAACTTCGGTTCCGGCCGCGCCATTAAGTAACTGCCGCGCGTCGTACAGGGAAATGTCTCGCGTGGCTTTGCCGTCAATGTATTCAATGATGTCACCCGCGCGAACACCCGCCTGATCCGCCGGTGCGCCTTTGACGGGCGCGACGACGTAAAGGAATGATGCAACCTGCGACAACTCGGCGCCAATTCCCACTTGCGCGTTCTTGTTACTGGCACGAAAGTCTTTGACCTGATCGGGCGTCAGGTAAGTCGAGTACGGATCGAGTCCGTAAGCGAGGCCTCGTAGCGCCCCCGCGCGCACTTTCTCCATATTAGGTGCGTCGACGTAATCGTCTTGAATGTGCATCAGCACGCTTTCAAAGATTTTCTGCTGGGCGCCAGGATCATTCGCCGGTTGTTGGGCACGCGTAGCCAGCCAGGCCCCCGCGATCGTGTACACGGCAAGTGAGGCCGAAAGCACGATCAGTGTGAATTTGCTTTTCAATGACATCAGTTAAACCTCGAAAGAAACTCGATCAAGTCCGGCTGTCGGGGAGACTTAGACGATCCGCCAAACGCCTGTATCATACCGTGGGCGTATAAGGTGCGCAAGCGAATGCATCAAAGGGTAGTGCACCAATTTTGTGTGGCACGCGCATCCGGCGCGTGAGCCACGGGCGTGACGCCAGTGCCACTCTTCAACGATCCGTGACCTTCGATGGCAAAAGAATCGCTCGCGTTGCTGAGATACTGATTTGGCAGAAGTGGAAACAGAACCCAACGGCGACCCGGCCCCTTTGAAATTGTCCGGCCGTCTGCTGGCAATCGATTTGGGCTCGAAAAGAGTTGGTGTGGCTGTTTCTGATGAGCTGCGCATAACTGTGACTCCGCTGCCGGTAATTGAACGCCGCAGTTGGAAAGACTTGCTGCGCCGCATCGCCGCGCTGGTTGAGTCATATGAAGTCCGTGGCCTGGTGGTCGGTTTGCCTCTGCGACTGGACGGCGTCGAAGGTTCGGCCGCCAGCGACGCCCGTTCGATAGCGGGAAAATTCGAGCGCTCGCTGAGCGTTCCGGTCTATTTACAGGACGAGCGTCTGACGACCTTTGCGGCTGGTGTTGATCTAAGATCGGCTGCGCGGACGGAAGGTGCGATTGAGCGCGAAATAGATAGCGAGGCTGCGGCATTGATCCTGCGCGATTTCATCGTCGGAAACAAAAACGTGCCAGGGTCGCAGCATGAAGCTTAGGAATCCCGGCAGGGCAATCATCAGCTAACAAATGAAGAAGAAACGGCTCCTGTTTGGAATCCTGGCGGTTTTGTTAGCGGTCCTCGCAGGCTTTTCCTTTTGGTTCTATCGCGAGCTGCACCTGCCCGTCACCCACGCGAAGCAGACCGAGTACATTGAGATTCCGCGCAAATCCACTCCCGAGGGCATCGTCAACAAACTCGTCAGCGAAGGGGTGCTGCGACAGAAGTGGCCGCTGCTCTTTTATATCAAACTCACTGGCAGCGCGAAGATAATCAAAGCCGGCGAGTATCGCTTCCCTTCTCCGATCACCCCGCTCGGCGTTCTCAAGAAGCTCGAGGAAGGCGAACAGCGTCTCAGCCGCTTTACCGTAATTGAAGGATGGACGCGCTGGGACATCGCTGATTCGCTCGCTCACGTCGATGAGTTGCATCTGCGCGACAGCACCGAAGCCCTGAAGCTGATGGACGACCCCAGCGCGATTCGCGATCTCGATCCAGCGGCCGAGAACCTCGAAGGGTATCTATTCCCGGCAACCTACAGTTATCCGGCAGACACGAAAGCTCCGGCCGTGATTGCCGGAATGGTCAAGCGTTTTCGCCAGGTCTGGACTCCGGAACGCGCCGAACGGGCCCGCGCGCTGGGAATGACGCCGCGCCAGATTGTGATCATTGCCTCGCTAATTGAAACTGAAGCCAAACTGAAGGAAGAGCGGCCGCTGATTGCTTCGGTAATTTACAATCGCCTCAAGAAAGACATTGCCCTGGGAATCGATTCGACCATCATCTACGCGTCAAAGTTGGCGGGTAAATGGCGAAACGACGGCAAGGTCTATCTCAGCGACGTGAATCGCCGCTCGCCTTACAACACGCGCATCTTTTCCGGTTTGCCGCCCGGACCGGTGGGCTCGCCCGGAGAAAGCTCCATCGACGCCGCGCTGAATCCGGCTCAGACAGACTATTTGTTTTACGTTCGCGAGCCCTCCCGAAACGACGGCGCGCACAACTTCTATAGCAAAGATGCGGATTTTCAGAAAGGCGTACGAGCCTTGCGTGAATGGGAACGTACGCAGGGACGGTAGCTCCGCCGATCTCATTAACACCTCGCTTCAGCTAGGTGACGAGCACAACCAGCGAGAGGTAAGCGTTTGAACGGCAATAACATACTTGGCTCATCGAGCGGTCATAGTGCGCTGGCCATCAACGCAACCACACCAATGGCTCTGCCACGCCGATGCGCGGCAAGTCTTCGACTTGCCGGTAGGTGTCCACTTAATCTAACGGTCTATGACCGCAGCGGGCCGGAGACCCTTGGGAATAAAAGGTTCGTAGCCGGCAAGTCGGAGACTTGCCGCGCATCGGCGTGGCAGAGCCACTGTCGGCATTGCTCGATGATTACTGCGGTGCCACTGATCCGCTCGCCTCCTTGTGTTTGCAGATCATGTGCTTTATTCTCAAATTGTTTCCCCTCCGTCTAAGTCTTTTCGGTGGAGGATTGTCTTATGAAATACCGCGCATACCTATTGGCCTTGACCTTCGCAACCTTCGCTGCGACGTCCGTCGTCGCCCAGGAAAAAGGCGTGGATTCGCAAAGTCAGCGAATTCGCGATAACGGCAGCAACCGCGCAGCGGCAAATAACGGAATCAAGACAGATGTCGGCACGTCTGGCTCGGGAATAAATTTCGGCAAGGACAAAACGAAAGCAGTGGTGCTACTGCCGAATCCGTACCGGCTGACCGCGCGCCGCGATGCGATTCTGCGCGCAGCCGCCGATGTAATGCGCGATCGGAAATTGATCGTCGATGACGCGGCTTCGAAGCTTGACGAAGGAATTATCGTCAGTCAGCCCTACACCTTCATCAAAGGGACGGTGGTGGCCCAATCCGAGCTCAATCGTTTTGCCGACATTGAAAACTCGCTTGCGCGCGGCTGGACCCGGGGCCGCTATACGATCACCGTTGAAGTCCAGCCGATTGACGGCACCAGCTCAAACGTTTCGGTGACAGCCAAAATCGAAGGCCGCACTGATGGCCCGAGCGGCGCAGAGTGGACTACCCTGCAGAGCAAGGGAACCGCAGAGCAGGACTTTCTCAGCGCACTGATTGAAGCTATTGGTGGCACCAATACTTCTCCCAGCCCGTAAGCGTGAAGATAGACGCCGGCGAGTTTGCTGGCCAACGCAACCAAAAATCTTTTGCGACGAGAGCTTTACCCATGCAAATCCTGAATCAACTCGAAGCCAAACCACTTCCGCTCGAAGATGAAGAGAGGCGCCACGGCCGCAGGCTGCTCATCGGCCTTATTTGCGCGCTGGTGATCACCGGTCTCGTCCTGGGCGGATACCTTTTGCTGCTCAAGCGGCATGAACGGCAGGTGGCCGCAGCCCTTGAAGTCGAAAACCAGCGAAAAGCTCCCAAGGTAGAAGTTCTTGTTGATGACAGCCTGGTCGAGAATGGCAAAGCACTTTTGGGCGGCACCCTTCACAACATCTCCAACGAGGCGGTGCGCGGACTCGCGGTCGAATTGCAGCTCAGGCGTCGTCTGGGTGGCGGTGTCGAAACACGCATAGTCGTCCCTGAGGCTACCGAGATTGCGCCCGATGCACGTACGCGATACAGCCTTGAAGTACCGTCCCAGGACTACATTTCGTCCACTTTCCTACGCGTAGTTGCCGGCGAAAATCGAGCTGCACTCCCTTTCAAAGCTCTGCCGGGCGCAGCGCGTCCGCCGATGGAAACACCCACGTCAAAGACGGTTATCGTCAACCGTCCTTCGTCGAAGCGCGACGAGTTTATCAACACGCCCAATAATCCCGGCAAGGTTCCATAGAGGCGGCGGCTGGTCCACATTTCGGTTGAAACCGGCGATCCGCAACCTCCCGCGAAAAACTTTCTGTCATCCAGCCAACGATCTGTTTGGCTTTGCTCGTCACAGCATGGAATTTAGGCTTGAGCCGTTGCTTCGGTTTCGGCTAGGATTGCTCGTGGAAACTCGCGTGACTTCATCCAGGAATCAAATATTAACCAGCGCTCCTCTGTGCGGCCTGGTTTGCGTCGTTGCTCTCGTTGTCTATGGCGCGGCCGTAGTTCCTGCGCAGACAGGGCAGCTTCCCGGCATCGCTCCGCAGGCGCCGTCAAATACCAACTCTAACAAGCGGGAGTCGCCCGATTTCGGATCGCCCGAGAACGAGATGCGGGCCAAACTGGTTATCAAAGAAGAAAAGAAACGTTACGACGAGCACCTGGAGCGGGCCCGCGAAGTCTCGCAACTGGCGTCACAACTCTTGCGCAGCTACGAAGCAACGCGAGCTTTCACTTCGGAAGACAATAAGAAGTTGGAGCGGATGGAGAAGCTAACCAAGAGAATTCGCAACGAGGCCGGCGGGTCAGAAGCGGACGCGGAGGTTAAGGACATGCCTTCCGATGTGACCGCAGCGATAAAGGACGCTGCTGAGATGGCTGAAGACCTGCGCAAGCTGGTGGAGAAAACACCTCGCCATGTGATCTCAGCCGCCGTGATCGAACAAGCAAATAAGCTGATCGTAGTAATTCGGTTTGTGCGAGCTCCGGGCAGCTAGAGAGATTCATGATTTTCCCTCAATCTAAACCGGCAAGGCCGCGAATGTGTTTGTTGCTGACGGTCTTTGCTGCCCTTCTCTTTCTATCGACGCTATCGTCCCCATCCAGTGCCGGCGCAATAGTCGCCTCTGTTAACCGAGCGGTCCCCCAGGATCAAGATGACGATGTCGTGCGGGTCAATACTGAGCTGGTGGTCTTGAACGCAACCGTGCTCGACAAAGATGGAAAGTTTATTTCCGGCCTGCGACGCGCGGATTTCCAGGTATTTGAAGATGGGCAGGAACAGAAACTCGCGACCTTCACAGCTGAGGAGACTCCTTTTGCAGCGGCGGTTCTGCTCGACACGTCAGGCAGCATGGAATCGCGACTGACCCTGGGACGATCGGCAGCGATTCGCTTTCTTGACGGCCTGCGTCAAGAAGATGTCGCGGCGGTTTACACTTTCGATCACCAGGTTCAGCAGTGGCAGGATTTTTCGCCCGGCCGTGACTTGCCCCCGCGCATATACGGAGTGCGCGCGAAACTACTTACGGCCCTTAACGATGCGGTACTTCGTAGCGCGGATGATTTGGCCAAGCGTCCGGAAAGGCGCCGGGCCATCGTAGTCCTGTCGGACGGCGGCGAGAATTACAGCAGCGCCAGCGCAGACAAAGCATTGGATCACGCACTCCGAGCGGGCGCGACGATCTATGCAGTCAACATGTCAGAGCCCGGCGCGAAGCGCGATGTTGGGGGTGTCGGAATCCTGAAAAACCTCGCTGAGAAAAGCGGCGGCCGGTATGTCGCGTCTCCGGGTGGACAGGAATTGCGCGACGCCTTTTCGGCAATCGCAGAGGAGTTAGGCCATCAATACACGCTCGGTTATCGTCCCACCAATCGCGCGCGCGACGGCCGCTGGCGCGCGATTCAAATCAAGCTCTCAAAGCCGGACGCCAACGTACGCACGCGCAAAGGCTATCGCGCCCCGAAGGGTTGAGCTCTATTAGTTGGAACGTCCACTCGTGTCCTCTCCAAAGCACAGGATCAACCCGTTGCAGTCTTTAACTACCAGCTCACGCTGCCCGTAAACTCGATCTTCGGGACCATCGAGGGTATCGGCGCCGCGCGTGCGCAACTCCTCTGCCAGCGCGTCAATCCCGGTCACGCGAAAGTAAACGTCGGGCGCATCTTCGCCGCGGCCCTTACGAGCACCCGGTTCATCCGCGCGGTTAAAGAACACTTGAATCTGGTCGCGCCATACGATTGCAAAAACCGGAGGAGTTTCTGGCGCGAGGCTAACGCGCGCTCCATCCCAATATCCCGCGATCTGGAAACCGAGAACATCGCGATAGTACTCGGCCGTACGCACCAGGTCCGGTACAGCGAACTGGGGCACCGCTGACAGGAAGTTAATGGTCGTTGGTACCTCACTCATAGAGTCAGCGCCGGATGCGATCCCGGGACATACGACATGCGTCCATATTACCAGTAACTGATTATCTGATTTCCATCCTGGTTCACTGTCGCTCGCCCAGGCAGTAACACAGTCCATCCGGGGCCACTACGAAAAAGACTTTAAATGAGTCCTCTCCGTACTGGTCGATGCGAAAATCAGCTTGTTCGCGATTCAGGCCCCTCGATTTCAATTCAGCGAAAGCTGCTTCAGCATTGTCGACTTCAAAAAAGCAGCCCTCCTGACTCGAGTCACCGCCATTTTCAGCCAAACCGATTTGAATCCCATCGCGGGCGAGGATCGCCTGCTTATGAGGAGAGTCATTTCGCGACACCAATTGAAACCCCATCACACTCTCGTAGAAAGGAATCGCGGTCTCAACGTTATCTACCGGTAAATTCAAGGCGTCGTCGGCATAAGGCCACGCGCTCCTGAACACTGCTTTCATTTTCAAGCTCCTCTCAAGATCAATGTCACGGTTGAGCAGTAGCGGCGATCGAGGTTCACGTCACTTGATGAAATTGGATGCGTCACAGTTCTTCAATTCTTTGGGACACTCTCCTATCTGCATCCAGTCATAGAAGAGTGACGGGTCACCGTTAATCGCAAAGAAGACCTTCTTAATAGACCTGAATTGTTTCAGCGTGTTTTCCACCTGGCCAAAGAAATTCGAGCCACCGCAACTCGTGGTGAAGTTACCCATCGTTGGGGTCAGCGTTGGATCTCTCAAACTAACGTAAGCGGCCCTATTCTTCACATTCACACTGAAGAAAAATGATTTAGTGTCTTCCGAAAAATCAGAATAAAAGCCTCTGGCCTTTTCCTGGCTGTTAGGACCAGCGAACAATTGCTCAAGTGCCGCTCTCGCAACAGCGGTAGTCTTTGGAATCGACCTGGTCACAGGAAACACTTTCACTGTGCAATCGCCTTGCTGAGAACGGCTGTTGGGAAAATAGAGTTTGATGTTCGTCGTTTTGGGTGATTGCCCGTAACCAAACGGCGCAATTAATAGAAGTAGTATCGATAAGGCTAGTGTTTTCATCTTGCGGCCCGCCCTGCAGGTCGAACGACCTGCTATCTTGCCCTTCTGGTGATTTCACTCACATTGCCGGGAGTGATGGGGACGTTCATCCACCACGGTTTATGCAGCACATTGTACGGCAGGTCTTTGGCCGTTCCGGTTGTGTGGAACCATTCAATCTTGCCGGAACGCCAGAACGCAACATGGATGTCGCCCCTGGTTAGATTAACAGCCATGAAGCTCGCGTTCGACGGACAAAAATGCTGTTGGCACATTTCCGCAATCAAATATCCTTCGATCGACTTAATCGGCGACATGACGTAGTAATCATAGACCAGGCGCCGATAATATTTTCGTCCCAACAGAGCCGTCAGTTTTCCGCGCAACTCTGGTGACGTGTAAATGCCGCGACGCGGTTTGCTTTTCGGAATGAGTGGATACTTACCAACCCAATCAGCCAGGTTACTGCTCTGAGGCTGTGCAACAGACGAAAAGCAGATCACCAGCGCAATGCCGAATATTAGCCGATGAAATCGAGGCAACATAACGATTGTTAGGCGTTATTCGTCGCTCAAAAACCTGATGCCAATGCCTACGCTAAAAGGCGCGGCCAAACATAGTATGAATTATGAAGGATAAAGGCGGGAAGGTTGTTTTATCCTTCATCCTTGCCACCCGCCCAGGGTCACGACTTGACCGACACGAAGCTCGCCCGCACTGACCACAGTGCCGTATACGCCGGCGTAATTCCCGTTCAGACGAACAACAGTCTTCATCACTTCAGAATCTCGCTCGGCTGTGTCCGGGTCAAAATTAACCATCACACATCGCTCATCCTTCATCGTAATCCCGATAGCAGCCATCGGGACTGCTACCGGGGCTGCCCCGCTGTTCCCTTCACCAAACATCCCAAACATCAATGTCCGCCCCACCCATCCGTCTTCCTCAAACGGCTCAGGGCTATTTGTTTCGATCACTATGTTTGGTCGAAATCTACGAAGGTCGCAAAGGTCCACGCCTCTTCCTGATTCGCGCGCGACTGAGTGCACGGTGCCGAGGCTGATTACCGAAATCGGCGACTCGTCGAAGATGCCAAACTTC
>Ga0070707_100001390_pt1 | contig 23809 bp, 28 predicted proteins | sample KBSK5502metaG_FD_65468 | JGI IMG/M metagenome (GOLD analysis project Ga0070707, IMG submission 65468) | Corn, switchgrass and miscanthus rhizosphere microbial communities from Kellogg Biological Station, Michigan, USA - KBS K5-50-2 metaG | ecosystem: Host-associated > Plants > Roots >...
GAGCGCCAGATCGCCGTGAACGCCTCCTGGACGGCGTCCTCGGCGTGGCCCCGGTCACCGAGTCTCCGCAGCGCGAGACCGAAGACCGGCCGCACGTATCGACCGTAGAGAATCTCGAAGGCTTCGCGGTCCCGTTCGCCTACCCGCGCGAGCAACTCGGCGTCGGACGGCGAGTCGTCGGACACCTGCGGCGTAGGGTCCGAAGGGACCGCACGCAGCCGGGGTTGGGGAACCTCGAGAGCAATCTCCATATCGCCGTCGTTCTTACGCATCAGGGCCTGCCTCGGATTGCAGCACCGCGAGCGTGCGCTGCGCAACCGTTCCTAGTTTTGAGCCTCCGCGAAGCGCCGCTCGACTTCGGGCCAGTTGACGACGTTCCACCACGCTTCGAGGTAGACAGGACGCTTGTTCTGGTAGGAGAGGTAGTAGGCGTGCTCCCAGACGTCGATCCCGAGCAGCGGGACGTGGCTCTGCATGATCGGCGAGTCCTGGTTCGGCGTCGAGTAGACCGCGAGGCCGGTCCCGTCCCAGACGAGCCAGCTCCAGCCGCTGCCGAAGCGCTTCACGCCGCCGTCGTTGACCGCAGAGCGCAGATCGTCGAAGGAGCCGAATGCATCGTTGACGGCGGAGCGCAGCGCGCCGCCCGGCTCGCCGCCTCCGTCCGGGCTCATGATCTGCCAGAACAGCGAGTGGTTGGCATGTCCGCCGGCGTTGTTGCGGACTGCGGTCTGCTTGTCCTCGGGGAGAGACTCGAGGTTCGTGAGCACGCTCTCGACGGACGAGTCGGCGAGCGCCGTCCCCTCGAGCGCCGCGTTCGCATTCGTGACGTAGGCGCCGTGGTGGAGATCGTGGTGGATGCGCATCGTCTCGGCGTCGATGTGCGGCTCGAGCGCGTCGTAGGCGTACGGCAGATCAGGCAATTCGAAGGCCATCTCGGGGGCTCCTTTCAGCTGCTGCGATTCTGCGACGGAGGATATGCTCCGCGCTCGTGTCCGCGCTCGTCTACATGTTCGAGGAGATCGCCCCGCGCAGGTTGCGCCCGGAGGTGTACGAGCTCGACGGGATCTCTCGCGCCTCGGTCGAGGCGCACTACAAACTGTACGAGGGATACGTCGCGAAGCGGAACGAGATCCTCGGCAAGCTCGCCGACGTCGACCTCGCCGCCGCGAACCAGACCTATTCCGAGCTGCGGGCGCTGAAGGTGGAGCTGACCTTCGCGATCGGCGGAATCAAGAACCACGAGCTCTACTTCGGCCACCTCGGAGGCGGGGGAGGAGACCCGGAAGGCGCATTCGGGGACCTCGTCGCGCGTCACTTCGGCTCGGCTGCCACCTGGCGCGCCGACCTCAAGGCGACGGGCATGGCGGGGCGCGGCTGGGCGTGGACGGCGTACGACTGGGACGAGGGCCGCCTGTTCAACTACGTCGGCGACGCGCAGAACACGTTCCCGGTCTGGAACACGACGCCGCTCGTCGCACTCGACGTCTACGAGCATGCGTACTTCCTCGATTTCCAGACCGATCGCGCCTCGTACATCGACGCGTTCTTCACCAACCTCGACTGGGACGTCGTGAACGGCTGGATCGAGCAGTACGGCATCCCCACCTAGGGGCCCGGCGTGCAAACCCTTGCGTTCGTCGCCGCCGGCTACCTGTGCGGTTCGCTGACGTTCGGCTACTGGCTCGTCCGGATCTTCCGCGGCGAGGACATCCGCACCAAGGGGAGCGGGAACGTCGGCGCGACGAACGTCTGGCGTGTCTACGGCCCGCAGCTCGGCCTGCCGGCCGCCGTGCTCGACGTCGCGAAGGGCTTCGCGCCGGCGTTCGCGGCGACTGTCGTTGTCGGACACGGCACCGGTGTCCTCGTGGGCGCGGCCGCCATGCTCGGGCATGCGCGGCCGATCTTTCTCGGCTTCCAGAAGGGCGGGAAGATGGTCGCCACAGCCGGTGGGGCGTTCCTGGGCGTCGCACCGCTCGTGGGAGGAGTGGGCGCGGGTGTCTGGATCGTCGTGTTTGCGATCACGCGTTACGCCTCGGTCGCCTCGATGATCTCCGCGGCCTCGCTCCCGCTGTGGGCCTGGCTGTTCGGCTACCCGTGGCCTGTGATCGCGTTCGGTGCCGCGGCCGGGGCGGGCGTCGTTTTCCTCCACCGCGCGAACATCACGCGGCTCGCTCGAGGCGAGGAGAGTCGCGTCAAGCTGAGGCGGCGGGAGACGCACGGCCCCGACGGCTCCCTGGGTACCCTTCGGCGCCGATGAACGCCGCTGACCTGCGCACAGTGCTCGCCGACGTTCCCGGCTGGCTCGGAGACGAAGAGGCACTCGCTCTCTTCGAACTCGCGCGTGGCTGCACCGGCCGCGGCGCGATCGTGGAGCTCGGATCGTGGCGCGGCAGGTCGACCATCTGCCTCGCACTCGGCTCGAAGGAAGGCTCGGGGACACCGATCGTCGCCGTCGACCGCCACACGGACAAGACGTTCGTGGACTTCCAGGAGAACATCCGGAAAGCCGGCGTCGCCGATCTCGTCCGCCCGATTCGTGCCACCTCCGACGAGGCCTTCGTCGACTTCGACGAGCCGATCGAGCTGATCTTCATCGACGCCTCGCACAAGTACGACGACGTCCGGCGTGACTTCGACCAGTGGGTTCCGCTGGTCGTCGAGGGCGGAACAGTCGCCATGCACGACACGACGTGGGAAGGCTCGAAGCTCGTGAGCGAAGAGGCGATCTACGGGTCGCCGCACTTCAAGGACGTGCGCTTCGTCCCGAGCTCGACGACGGTCGGCGTCAAGGTCGCGTCCGTGACCGCCCGGGATCGGAGGCAGAGCCGGCGCGCTCTCCTCGCCAAGTGGACGGCCGAGCTCGGTATGCGGGTCGGCCGGTTCCTACCCAGGTCGGTCGTACGGACGGGTCGGCGGGCGATTGCGTCCGTCGGCGACCGGCGCTAGCTCCGCAGCCAATCTTCGAGCCCGGTGTGAGCCGCCGGCCCGTGACCGGCTCCCTCCAGCTCCGCGCGCAGCTCGCCGATCGTGCCGTGGCGTTCGGCCACGACTTCGTGGGCATGGATCGTCTCGAAGTTGACCTGGCGCGAGAGGACGAAGTCGCCGTCGCCGAGACGCGGCAGCTCGTCGAGGACGCTCTTGAGCGCCACGCGTACCGAGTCCTCGACGAAGCGCGGCTGCAGATGAGCGTGCTCGACGACGAACAGCTCGTCGGGCCGCTTGAGGAGCTCGTAGATCGGCGAGCTCATCGATCCTTCCACGATCTCGACCAGGCGCTCGGCATTGAGGCGCTCGGACGTGCCGACGAGGAGCGTGCCGCGCCCGCGCTGGTTGTGGGTTGCAAGCGGGACGAGCTCGAGGATCCGCTCGACGTCGCCGTCCTCGAAGCCCGCCTCGAGCAGCCGGTCGGCCGCGGCGCCGCGCACGAGACCCTGTGCGCACGGACAGGCGTTGATCCCGGTCGCCTCGACGCCGACGACGCGGCGCACGCGCTCCCGGGAGGCAGCGGCGATTCCGATCAGCGAGACCATCTCCTGCGTCGCGAGCTTCGTCACCGGCGTCCGGCGCTCGTACGGGTAGCGCGCAGTGATCCGCACTTCGGCGAGCAGCGCCCCTTGCCGGTCGACGACGCGCCGCGCCACGTGCTCGGCGAGGTCCTCGACGAGGAAGGCGTCGTCATCCACCACGCCCTCGACCGCCTCCTCGAAGAGCTCGGGGAAGCGCGACATGTGGACGCCCTTCTGCCGCGGGTCGAGGTCGACCGTGCAGTCGATCGCCGCCGCGATGAGCTTCTCCCCGCGCCCGCGGCCGATGCGAACGGCCTTCTGGACGCCGGTCACTCCGACGCTCGACAGGCCGAGTGCCACCTCCGGCGCCGCCGCCTGCAGATCGGGAGTCTCGGTGCGTTCCATCCCGGCTAGGTTAGACCCCAATTGACCGACGACAGTGACTTCGCCCGGCTCGTCTCGCTCGCCTGCCACGACCTGCGGACGCCGCTGGCGACCGTGCACGGCTTCGCAACGACGCTCGTGCGGGGTGGTGGCCTCGAGCCGCCGGCCGACCGGTACGTCGAGATGATCGACGCGGCGTCCGGGCAGCTCGCCGAGCTGATCGAGGAGCTGTCGCTCGCGGCGCGGATCGAGTCGGGCCGCTACGACCCGACGCTGCGCGAGGCGGACACGCTCGAGCTGGCGCAGGCGGCTGCGGCGAGGCTCGGCGAGGATCGTGTGCGCGTCAGCGGTTCCGGGGCGGGGCTCGAGACGGACGTCGGCGCCGTCGAGCGCGGGCTCGCGGCGCTGTTCCAGTCGGCTCTGCGCCACGGCGGGTTCGACGAAGTCGCGGCGGAAGTCGACGGCTCCGAGATCCGTCTCTCACCCGTCACGGCCGCGTCGGCTCCCGTCGTTCTGGGCGACGACCTGCGCGACCTCGGCGCAGCGGTCGCGGTGCGGCTCGTCCGGCATCTCGGCGGCTCGGTCGCCGTCGACAGCGAGCAGCTCGTGATCCGCCTCGCCTGAGCTCAAGACAGCTGGATCACCGCGAGGCGGTTGAGGAGGGAGATAGCGGCCGGGAGGCTGTTCCTGAGCCCGTAGTCGAGAGCCGACGCACCGTGCGACCAGACGTAGGTCTCGATCGCTCCCTGCGGCGCCTTGGCTCCCATCGGGAGGCTGCACGTGCCACAGGAGAAGTGGCCGTGGAGGACGATCAGGTAGAAGGGCTTCTTCTGCTGGCGCGGACTCTCGACAACCACGTCTCCCGACGAGGCCTTCACGGGGTCGGCCCGTGAAGCCGGGCCGTAGACGTCGATCTCGGTCACGGAGCCTTGAGCGATCGTCGAGCGAATGAACTCCCGAAGAGGCTGTGACAGCTGGTCGTAGCCGAGCTCGTGAAGCCCGATAGCGTCGGTGGAGGAGTGCTGGTGCGCCGCAAAACTGCTCGCGCATCCCGAGGCGGCGAGCGCGCAGGCGATGACGGCAGCCGCGCAGGCGAGAACTCTCATCCCGGGGAAGATACGACGCCGCGCCGGCGATCGTCACGCCGTGACTGCGGCGTTCAGACCGCGGCGAGGGCGGGCGCGGCGAGCTGGTGACACGAACGGCACCGCGCCTCGTACTGCTCGAGCGCGCCAACCACGATCGTGTCGCCGTCGGCGGGGGCGGGCGAGCCGTCGACGAGCCGCTGCGTCATCGTCGCCGGCCCGCCACAGCGGTGGCAGACGGCCTGCAGCTTGTCGACGAGCTCGGCGCGGCAAAGCAGCTCCGGCATCGCGGCGAACGGAAGCCCGCGGAAGTCCTGGTCGAGGCCGCACGCGACGATCCGCATCCCGCCCTCGACGAGCCCGTCGAGGACGAGCGTGATCTGCGGCGGGAAGAACTGGACCTCGTCGACACCGACCACGTCGTAGCCGTCGACGAGACCGGGGATGTCGGCCGGGTCGTCGACGACGACGGCCCGCATCCGCGCGCCCGCGTGGCTGACGACGTGCCCGATGTCGTAGCGGTCGTCGATGCGGGGCTTGACGATCAGCACGCGCTGCCCGGCGATCTCCGCGCGCCGCAGGCGGCGGATCAGCTCCTCGCTCTTGCCGCTGAACATCGGACCGCAGACGACCTCGAGCCAGCCGCCGCGATTCGGGAAGAGCCTGATCACGCGACCGACCCTAATGGGCCGGTCCGACGGACTCCTTTTGCTGCTCGAACTCGTACTGGGAGAGGCGGCGGAGGCTGACGATGCCGAGCAGCCGACCGTCCTTCGAAACCGGCAGGTGGCGGAAATTGCGCTCGAACATCATCTGCGCCGCGTCCTGGACCGTCGTCTCGGGCTCGATCGTGATCACGCTCTCGGTCATCCACTGCCGCACCCGCGCCTCTGCGGCTCGTGCGCGCTGGGAGACCGCGTTCAGGATGTCGCGCTCGGTGATGATGCCCACCATTCTCACCATGTCCTCCATGACGACAACGGCGCCGACGCCGCCGTCCATCATCTTCTCGGCGGCTTCGCCGATGGATGCCGTCGGGTCGACGGCGAGGACGTCCCGATTCATGACCTCCGCGACGGTTGCCATTCCAGGAGCCTAACGTAGCGTCGTCCAGAGCCAAATCGACGTGCAGGCATCCGCTGATAGCTCGTGGCGGCGAGGAGGGTTGGAAACAGTGAGCGCCCGTTTGAAGGAGCTTTCACGCCGCGGCCAGGACTGGGTCGAGCAGCGGGATCCAGGCTCCGCCTCGGGAACCGCGATCGACGCCTGGCGCCGGTACCGCGCGGTCGACGGGCCCCTGCAGTCGGCCCTCCTCTCCCTCTACATCCTCGTCGCCGTCCTGCCGGCGCTGCTCGTGATGGAGGAGTACCTCGACCCACATCCGAACGCGCTCGCAAACTCGATCGTTCATCACTACCGGCTCAACGCCTCCACCTCGGAGCTGATTCACAACGTTCTCGGGCAGGGGCGCTCGCACGAGCTCGGGTCGGCCCTGCTCGCGATTGCGAGCGCGCTCGTCTTCGGGATCGGCTTCGGCCGGGTGCTGCAGCTCGTTCACGCTCGTGCGTGGCAGCTCGACCTGAAGACCCGGACGTCCGACCAGATCGGGTACGGCGCTGTGCTCGCCGGTCTCTACGGGCTGCTCCTGCTTCTGCTCCTGCAGCTGAACGAGCTTCACGGTCTTGGCGCCCTCGCGAAGGTGCTGCTCGGCCTCGGCTGGGTCGGATTCCTGGCGCTCTTCTTCGTCGTGGCGCCGTGGTCGCTGACGCACAAGGAGATCTCGGCGCGCGACCTCCTTCCGGGTGCGGTGCTGACCGCCGTTGCGCTCGTCGCCCTGATGATCGTCTCCAACTTCGTCATGCAGTTCTGGGTCGATCTGTACGCGCGCGACTACGGCGGCTTCGGCGTCGTGCTCGCTCTCTATTTCTGGCTCGCCCTGAGCTCGGCGGTCATCGTCTGGGCGGCAGCACTGTCTCCCGCGCTTGCCGCCCGGCGCAGCGTTCGTGCCGAGCGAGCGTCGAGCGCGTTATCTGAGTAGGCGAGAGAGTCGCCGGTCCTTCAGGACGCGGCCGCCCGTCTGGCACGTCGGGCAGTAGAAGATCGTGTGCTCCTCGAAGTCGACCTGCGCGATCGGCGTGCCGCAGACGTGGCAGGGCTCGCCGAGGCGGCGGTGCACGCGATACGTCTTCGCGTCGGAGGCGCCGGCCTCGCGCAGTTCGAGTCCGCGCTCGAGCTCGGAGTCGATCGCCGCTGCGAGCCGCGTGACCTCCTCATCGTCCAGATCGTCGGAGAGCGCATACGGAGAGAGCCTGGCCGTGTGGAGGATCTCGTTCGCCCAGGCCCGGCCGATGCCGGCGATCAGCCGCTGATCGCGCAGCAGCGCGTGCAAGCGCCGCGACTCGCTGTGGACGATCTCGCCGAGCCGTTCGGGACCGAGCCCGAGCGCCTCCGGGCCGAGATGCGCAAGCTCGGCGTCCGCTGCCTCCGGCGTGAGCAGCCAGACGCCGGCGCGCTTCTTCCGGGCATTCTCGGTGAGGACGAGCTTCGAGCCCCGCTGGAACTCGAGGGCGAACGCCGGCGTCTTCGGACCCTTCTCGCCGGCCTGAAGGGACTTGAGCCTGCCCGCCGTCATCAGGTGGACGAGCAGGACGAGCTCCCCGTCGTCGGTCGGGAATAGCAGGCGCTTGCCGCGCCGCTCGACGCCGCGGAACTGACGGCCCTCGAGCGCGTCGAGCGGTGGGTCGAACGTCTTCAGCGTGGCGATGTGCGCCGGGCCGGCCTTCGCGATCGGGAACGCCGAAACCGGGTCGTTCAGCTGCCGCCGCCACGCCTCCATCTCCGGAAGCTCAGGCATATGCGGAAGGTACCGAGCTAGGCGTCGACTGGGGCGGGGCCGCCCATGAGGCCCGGCTCGTGCATGAGCGGCACTTCGTCGGCCTCCGGAAACTCGCGCACCGTCCGAAGCGGCGAGAGGAGAACGGGAAGCAGTGCGACGAAGCCGAGACACGCGCCGACGATCAGCGCCGTTCGGACGCTGAACGCCGTTGCGAGTGCGCCTCCAACGAGCGAGCCGAGCGGGATCGTCCCCCACACGAAGAAGCGCATCGATGCGTTCATCCGTCCCTGCAGCCGCTCGGGCGTGATCGCCTGCCGCAGGCTCACCTGCTGGATGTTGTAGACGACCGCGCCGAAGCCAGCGAGCATGCCGCTCAGGACAAGAAACGGAATCGCGGCATGGCCCACGGGCGCGAACGGGATCAGCAGAAGGGCAGGGGCGCCGACCGCCATGCCGAGGATCGTGGCGCCGTTCACGCCGAGCTTGCGGCGCCACCAGTCGGCGGTGGCCGAGCCGATGAGCCAGCCCGTCGCCGCGACCGCCCCGATGATGCCCATCAGCGTGGGGGTCAGGCCGAGGTGCCGATACGCGAAGACGAAGTAGACGGAGAAGACGATGTTCGTGGCGAAGTTCGAGCTCCCCGTTGCCAGCGCCTGCGGGAAGAGCAGCCGGTGGTGAGTCACGTAGCGGAGTCCCTCCCACAGTTCGACGAGCAGCCTTCGTCGTTCGGTCGCCGGCGGGGGATCCTCGCGCTTGCGGATCGCGGCCGTGAAGCCGCCCGAGACGACGAAGCTGCAGGCGTCGACGAGGATCGCGTACGGCGCGCTCAGGACCGCGAGCAGCCCGGCGGAGATGCCCGGTCCGGCGATCGCTGCGCCCGAGACCGTCATCTGCAGTTTCGAGTTCCCTTCGACGAGTGTCTCCCTGTCGACGATCTGCGGGAGGTACGCCTGGTAGGCGACATCGAAGAAGACGGTGTGGACCCCGACGAGGAACCCGACGACGTAGAGCTGCGCCAGCGTCAGGTGACCGAGGGCGTACGTGAGCGGGATCGTGGCGAGCAGCACGGCTCGCCCGAGGTCGCCGCCGATCAGGATCCAGCGCCGCCGCCAGCGATCGACCCAGACGCCGGCCGGCAGCGACAGGATCAGGAAGGGCAAGAACACGACGGTCTCGAGGGCCGCCACCTCGAATGGAGTCGCCTTCAGCGTCAGGATGGCCACGGCCGGAATCGCGAGCTGGGAGACCTGGGAACCGAACTCGCTGATCGTCTGGCCCGTCCAGAGCTTCAGGAAGTCGCGGTGCGACCAGAGAGCGCCGCTCGGCTTACGCATCGTCGGTCTCCGCGGCCCAGATTCCTCCCGTCAGGGAGCTCGAGATCCCGCCGGCCTTGTCGGCGGCGCGGAAGTCGTCCATCAGCTTCTTCGTGCGACGCTCGAATCGATCGAGGTCCTTCTGCGTCAACCGAGCGCGAACGAGGCCGAAGCCGGTCACAACCGGTGCCAGCTCGACCTCGTTCGCGGCTTGCCGGAGGGTGACGGCAGAGATCGCCCGGCCGTCTGCGGGATCCTCGGTCTGGTAGAGGAAGAGGCGTGCTGTGCGGCCGTAGAACTTCTCCGTCATCGCCCGCACCTTGCGGGTGCGGACAACGCGGATCAGGCCGGCCGACTCGAGCACCTTGAGGTGATGGCCGACGGTGCCCTTTGGCATGCCGAGCCCTGCAGCGAGCTCCTGCGTGGAGCGCGCTCGGTCGCGCAGCAGCTGGACCAGCTGGGTGCGGAAAGGGTCCGCCAGCGCGCGCAGCTGTGCGGGGTCCGAGACGACCATAGTGTCCTCCGCCTCGTAATCATGTCCGTCAATGGTCGGCATATCCCGACCATACCGGACAAGCCGACCATTCGCCAGCGCACATATGGTTCGCGCGCGTGAGCGAGCCGATCGTCGTCGAGGTGCACCGCAACGGAGTCGTCGAGGCGGCTCACCGAGTCCATGCCGTCGCCGTCCGCTCGGGTCAGGTCGTCGCGGCGGCCGGCGATCCGGCGCTGACGTGCTTCATGCGCTCGTCCTCCAAACCGCTGCAGGCACTCCCGCTCGTGCGCGCGCGTGACGACCTGCCCGAGGATGAGCTCGCAATCGCGTGCGCGTCCCATCACGACACGCCGGAGCAGGTGGCCGCAGCACGGGCGCTGCTGGGCCGCGCCGAGGCAACCGAGGAGGATCTCGAGCTAGGCCTCCAGGAGGGCCGGCCCCCGCAGAGGATCCACCACAACTGCTCCGGCAAGCACGCGGGGATGCTCGCGCTGTGCCGCGCCCGCGGCTGGCCGACGAAGGGCTATCACCTGCCGGAGCACCCGGTGCAGCGGGCCTGCCACGAGGCGCACGCCGAAGCCGCCGAGGTCGAGCCGGAGGACGCGGCGAGCGACGGCTGCGGCGTCGTCACCTTTGCGCTTCCGCTCGAGCGCATGGCTCACGCCTACTCGCGGCTCGAGACCCTGCCCGGGGGCGGCGCCATCACCGCAGCGATGCGCGCGCGTCCGGATCTCGTCGGCGGCCCCGACGGCGCCGACTTCTTCCTCATGCGGGCTGCGCCGGGTTGGTTGGCGAAAGGCGGTGCGGAAGGGCTCCTGTGCGCCGCGGGGCCTGACGGGATCGGTGTCGCACTCAAGGCGGAGGACGGCGCTGCGCGCGGGCACTGCCCGGCGCTCGCTGCCTTCTTGACGCAGTTCGGCCTCGATCTGCCGGAGCTCGCGGAAGTACCGGTTTCCAACAGCCGGGGCGAGCGCGTCGGCGAGATTGTCACGGCTCGTTGACAAGTTCTTTACGAATTGCTGCAGCGTGACTAGTATCCGCCGGGCGATTGAGGGAGGACCGGGGCACGGGCGGGGGGTAGCCGCGGTCGGTTGTAGCAGTGCTGCCGTGCAACCACTAGGCCGGGAGGTTTGGGGACGTGCTCACCGTCGACATCGCGCTTCCTGACGTCGAAGAACTCCACAAGCTGGTCGCCGAAGGCAGGGAGAAAGGTTTCCTGTCCTACGACGAGATCGCCGGCGGGCTCGAGGACGTGGAGCTGACCAAGGAGCAGGTCGAAGACTTCTACACGTACCTGATCGAGCATGGCGTCGATGTCGTCGAGGGCGAGCGGCACAAGGCGCCGCCGCACGAGCCGCCGCCGCCCGAGGACGAGAAGGCCGCCGTGGCACCGAAGCTCGACCTCACCGTCGAGCCGTCGCTCGACTCACTCCGCCTCTATCTGCGCGAGATCGGGAAGGTCGACCTGCTCACCGCCGACCAGGAGGTCTACCTCGCGAAGCGCATCGAGCGGGGCGACATGGGCGCGAAAAGGGAGATGATCGAGGCCAACCTTCGCCTCGTCGTCTCGATCGCGAAGGGCTATCTCGGACGCGGGCTCTCCTTCCTCGACCTCATCCAGGAGGGATCGCTCGGCCTCATCCGCGCCGTCGAGAAGTTCGACTACCGCAAGGGTTACAAGTTCTCGACCTACGCGACGTGGTGGATCCGTCAGGCCGTCACACGGGCGATCGCCGACAAGGCGCGCACGATCCGGATCCCCGTCCACATGGTCGAGAAGCTGAACAAGGTAGTGCACATCGAGCGCCAGCTCGTGCAGCGGCTCGGGCGCGAGCCGAGTCCGGAAGAGATCGCCGAGGAGCTCGAGATGACGACCGCGGAGGTACGCGAGATTCTGCGCATGTCCCAGCTGCCGGTCTCGCTCGAGAAGCCGATCGGCGAAGAGGAGGATTCATCCCTCGGCGACTTCGTCGAGGACGAGGCGGCCGAGTCGCCGTTCGACACGGCGCAGCTCCTGCTGCGGCGTGAGGACGTCGTCAATGCGCTCAATGCGTTGCCGCGACGCGAACGCGAGGTGATCGAGCTTCGCTACGGGCTTCTCGGCGGTGAGCCGCGCACGCTCGAGGAGGTTGGAAGGGCGTTCGGCGTGACGCGCGAGCGGATCCGCCAGATCGAGAACAACACGCTCAAGAAGCTCGAGCACCTGCCCGAGGCGCAGGCGCTCCGCGACGCGGTCAGCTAGCGGCGTCCGGATCCCGGCTGAGGCCGGAGTCCGTCGCGCGGTGGAGCGGGACGAAGAGCTTGCAGTGCGGGCACTTGAAGCCGCGATAGCGGGCAGCCTTCCCGCCCTCGATCCGTTCCCCCGCGAACGTCTTGTGGCAGTGCGGGCACTCGATCTCGAAGTTCTGCTCCTCGGTGACCCCGTTCACGGAAGGTGGCATACCCGCGTCGCCCAGTCGCCACGCATGACGCCGTCCGACACCTTCCGTAGCGTCTCGGCCGGTGGCCGAGGATCCGTTCCGTCGCGGTGTAGCCGAGTTCGTCGGCGCATTCACGCTCATCTTCATCGGCGGTGGGGCGGGGATCGTCAGCCACAGCGACATCGTCGCGATCGCTCTTGCGAACGGCCTCGCGATCGGGATCATGGTCACGAACCTCGGCCATATCTCCGGAGGCCACTTCAACCCCGCCATAACGATCGGCTTCCTGGTGACGAGACGGATCGCGGTGGCGCTCGCCGCCGTCTACGTGTTCGCGCAGCTGCTCGGCGCCGTCTGTGCCGCGTTCATCCTCCGGTACCTCTTTACGCAGTTCGCCGTGAAGGTCACCGCGCCGGCTCCGAACACGACCGACGCCAAGGCCTTGATCCTCGAGGGGATCATGACGTTGTTCCTCGTCTGGGCCGTCTGGGCGACCGCCGTCGACCCGCGTGGCGCATTCAAAGCGATCGCCGGCCTGGCCATCGGTCTCACCATCACGATCGACGTTTTCGTCGGCGGGCCCGTCACGGGCGCCGCGATGAACCCGGCGCGGGCGTTCGGCCCTGAAGTGGCCGGAAACACGTGGACGGGCTGGTGGATCTACTGGGTGGGCCCAATCGCCGGCGCGCTGATCGCCGCCCTCGTCTACGAGTTCCTCTACCTGCGACCCGTGAAGCCCGAGGTCGTCGGTACGCCCGACTCCGGCGTCGACGAGCCGCGTCCCGGCGAGACCGCGGTCTCCTAGCTCAAGAATTCGACGTAGCTCTCCACCGGTTCGCGCTCACGGGGCGCCGGGTCGCGCTCCGCTGTTCCGAAGTGGAGAAGGCCGAGGAACCGCTCCCCTTGCGGCAAGCCGAGGGACTCACGGCCCGCCTTCGTGCGCAGCACCTGTGGCGTCCGCCAGTAGCTGGCGATGCCGCGCTCGGTCGCGGCAAGAAGCACGAGCTGGATCGCCGCCGCGGTCGCGCACACATCCTCCTCGTCCGCCACGAGGTCGCCGGTCAGCGCCGCCGTCGCGAGCACGAGCGTCGGCGCGCGGTCCAGCTTCTGTGCCTCCTTCTCGCCCGCCACCGCCTTCAGCGCCGCGAGCGCTTGAGGCCCGAGGACACGAAAGCGCCACGGCTGGGTGAGGTGGTGGGTCGGCGCGAAGCGCGCGACCGCCAGCAGCTCGAGCAAGGTCTCGCGCGGCACCGGCTCGGGGCCGAACGACTTGTGCGTCCGGCGCGCGGCGGCCAGCTCGTGCAGGGTCACGCGAGGCGTGCTGTGACCGTGACCGTTGCGCCCGCCCGCTTGAGGAGCTGGGAGAAGGGGCAGCCGTCGTCCGCCTCCTCGAGTGCCGCCTGAAGCGCATCGTCGTCCACGCCTTCCGCCCGCACGACGAAGTCGACCTGCGAACCGACGATCTGATGCCCTTGCCCCTCGACCTCGTCCATCACGATCGTCACGTCGGTGTCGATCCGACCCGGCGGCGTGCCCGCCTTCGTCAGCTCGCCGGCGAGTGACATCGTGATGCAGCCGCCGTGCGCGGCGGCGAGCAGCTCCTCGGGGCTCGTCTTGCCGCCGGGGTCGCCGATCCGCGACGGCAGGGAGAAGGGCAGCCGCGCGAAGGCGCCGCTCTGGGCGTCGAGCGTGCCCGCGCCGCGGGCGACGTTCCCGTCCCAGCCCACGTGTGCGGTGCGCTCGATGTGCGGCATCAGGCGGCGGGGACGGCGGCGGCGGATCCGTCCGGGTAGAACGCCTCGGCCGGCGAGCCCGCGGGGCGGAAGACGCCGAGCACGTGCATTTCGCCGGGGCCGTGGTTCTCGAGGCAGTGGATGAGCTGCGCGGGCAGGTGGACGCAGGATCCTGCGCGCAGCGGCGCGCTCTCGCCGTTGACATGGAAGGCGCCCTCCCCGGCGAGGACGTACACGACCTCGTCGTAGCGATGGAAGTGGTCGGGCGCGCGCCCGGGCGGGATATGGCCGACGAACTGGGTCACCGACTCGCAGCCGTTCTCCGGGTGGGCGAGGAGCGTGAACTCGCGCCCCGCCGTCGCAGTGCCGCGCTCGCCTCCTGCGATGACGGCGTGGCTCGCGGACGCAGGAAGCGGTTCCTCGACCAACACGGAGAGGAGCTTCAGGCCGTTCGCAGACTCGACCTGCCACGGGGTCCCACGCGCGACGAAGACGCCGGTCCCGGGCTCGAGCTCCTGCTTCTCGCCGCCGACCGTCGCGACGGCGCTGCCTTCGAGCACGTAGAGCACCTCGTCGCGCTCGTCGTCGCGGTGCTCGTCGCCGCTGCCGTCGAAGCGCATTAGGCGCTGCTGGAACTCTGGAACGGTGAAGAGCGGCGTGAGTTGCTCGCCGTTCTCTTCGGCCTGGATGCAAAAGCGCACAGGGCGAGCGTACCGCTCTGTCTCTTCCTCTCAGGCGCCTAGCGGAGTAAAGTCGCGGGCCTACTCGTTCGCCGTGACGCAAACCTTGGTCGGAGTTGAGCGTCTTACCGGTGAGGGGCGTCATACAAGGAGGGCACGAATGTTGAAGAAGATTGGAGTGTTCGGGGGGCTTGCGGCGGTAGTTGCCGTCGTCGTCGCCACGACGCTCGGAAGCACGGCGTCAGCCAAGGTTGCCGCCAAGTCGCCGTTGTGCAAGAAGGCCGGTCTCGGTTACGCGGGTCCGCTTTCGGGCGGCGCGGCATTCCTCGGCGACGACCAGTCGAACTGGGAGAAGTTGTTCATCAAGAACTGGAACGCCGGCAAGAAGATCCCGGGCGTGCCGAAGAGCCTCCACAGGGTCAAGCTGAACCTTGCGTTGGCGGGCGACAGCACGCTCAACTCGCAGAAGGCCGTGACGGTCGCCTTGCAGATGATCGCCAACAAGCAGATCCTCGGCATGGTCGGCTTCGCCGGCTCGAACGAGAACCTCGGTGGCGGCCCGAAACTCGATGGGGCCAAGCTCCCGTACGTCTCCGGCTCGGCGACGCTCGACACGCTCGCCACCGGCGCTCCGGGGCAGGCACCGCTGAAGTACTTCTATCGCGTCGTCCCGCCGAACGCAGTCCAGGCGAAGACGCTCCCGTTCCTCATCAAGCACCTCGGCCTGAAGAAGAACGACAAGGTCATGGTCGTGGACGACGGTGAGGCATACGGCATCGGGCTGGCCAACGACGGGCAGAAGATCTTCAAGGCCAATAAGCTCAAGGTCACCCGCAAGTCCGTGAAGGAGACCGACCAGAGCAGTGCCGCCGAGTTTGCGGCTGCGATCCAGCCTGTGGCGGCCCAGGCCGTGGCTCTGCACGTGAAGCTCGTCTATGCGCCGACGCAGGACGCGGGCGACTCGCAGGTGTTCGCCCAGGATCTGCAGACCGACGGGTACACCGGCAAGATCATGGCGACCGACGGAAGCGTCAGCCCGGACTTCCACTTCACCGGCGGGTACGTGTCGTTCTTCGGGCCCAACATCACGAACATCAGCAAGACGTACCTCAAGAGGTACAAGGCTGCGTACGGTGCGAAGTCGGCGTCCGACCCGTTCGGGGCCCCGAGCTTCGTCGCGGCCCAGATGCTCGGCGTTGCGATCTCGAAGGCCTGCGCGGCATCGCACGGCCACCTGCCGTCGAACATCACGAAGGCTCGTGCGGCCGTGGCAGCGAAGGTGAAGAAGACCAAGCTGAGCTCGACCATTCTCGGCTACCCGATGGCCTTCAACAACCCGGCCGACGCCTTCCACGGGCCGTCGTCCGGTGCGACGCTGTTCCAGATCAAGTCGAACGGCAAGTACACCCAGCTCTACGCAACGCACTAGATCCGCGTAGTGTCCGCGTAAGAACGGAGTGCGGCCCGCCCTTGGGGGCGGGCCGCACGCTCAATTGACCAGGAGCGAATGAGCGGCATCCTCGCCTTCCAGCTCTACGACTGGCACTTCTTCTTCCAGCAGGTCGTCGCCGGCATCACCGTCGGGAGCCTCTACGGGCTCATCGCTCTCGGCTACACGATGGTCTATGGAGTCCTGAAGCTCCTCAACTTCGCGCACGGCGACGTCTACATGATCGGCGCCTACATCGGCTTGTTCGTGCTCACGGCACTCGGCTCGCCGGCCAATCCGATCCTGCCGCTCGTGCCGATGATCCTGCTCGCGTTTGCAGCCGCGATGGCGGGGTGCAGCGTCCTCGGGGTGGTGATCGAGCGGTTCGCGTACCGGCCGTTGCGCAATGCGCCTCGAATCGCCCCGCTGATCAGCGCGTTGGGCGTGTCGTTCTTCCTCCAACAGACGGCCGTGCTGCTCTTCGGCGCGAACCCGCGCAGTTACAACACGTTCGAGCTGGAGCAGAACTCGGCGGGCGTCGGCGTGCTCTTCCACAGCACAGGCGCCGGCAACTTCAGCATTCAGTACATCGAGCTCGTCGTCATTCTCTCCACCGTCGTCCTCATGGCCGCGCTGTCGCTCTTCGTCTGGCGGACTCGCACCGGTAAGGCGATGCGCGCCGTCTCGTTCGATCGCGAGGCGGCCTCGATGATGGGGATCGACGTCGACCGCGTGATCTCGGTCACCTTCCTGATTGGCTCGGCGCTCGCCGCCGCCGCGGGCGTGATGACGGGTCTGATCTACCAGCAGCTCAACCCGTACATGGGCTTCGGCACTGGTTTGAAGGCGTTCACTGCAGCCGTCATCGGCGGGATCGGGAACATCGGCGGCGCCGTGCTCGGCGGATTGCTCATCGGCCTGATCCAGACGTTCACCGTCGCGTATCTCTCCTCCACGTTCTCGGACCTCATCCTCTTCTCGATTCTCGTTCTCTTCATGCTCTTCCGACCGACGGGCATCCGGGGCGCGCCCGCGCTGCAGAAGGTCTGACGTGTCGACGAACCCCCCGAGTCCCTCCGACCCCGCCAGCGGCCCCCAGATCGGCGCCGACGAGTGGGTGCGTCGCTCCGGTGAGCGGAACACCGGTCCGGGCGGCGTCGTCGGGTTCCTCCAGCGTGTCGCCGACCGCACGCCGCACATCCTGCTGCTCGTCGCGTTCCTCGGCTTCGCCTGCGCGATTCCATTCCTGACGACGAACGTGTATGTGGTCGGCGTCGCGACCGACACGATGCTCTACGTCCTGCTTGCAGTCGGCCTGAACGTCGCCGTCGGCTGGGCGGGGATGCTGGATCTCGGCTACGTCATCTTCTATGGCTTCGCGGCCTACCTCTTCGCCGAGCTCTCCTCGGCTCATTACGGCATCCACTGGGCGACCTGGCAGAGCGTGCCCCTCGTTATCGCGGCCACGATCGGTCTCGGGTTCCTGCTCTCGCTCCCGTCGCTGCGGCTAAGCGGCGACTACTTCGCGATCGTGATGCTCTTCTTCCTCCAGATCTTCAACAACTTCACTGCGAACGGATACACCTGGGACTGGTTCGGCCTGGGCCATCCGCACGACATCACCGGAGGACCGACGGGCATCACGAACATCGACCCGTGGCGCCTCTTCGGTCATGCGCTGAACCCCAACAAACCGCAGGACTACCTCTGGATCGCCTCCGCGGGCGTTTTCGTGATCGTCATCCTCCTGGCGTCCGTCAACAAGTCGCGGACCGGCCGCGCATGGCGGGCGCTGCGGGAGGATCCCCTCGCCGCGAACCTCATGGGAATGCCGGTCAAGTGGCTGGGACTGCTGGCGATCGCGGTCGGAGCCGGCGTCGCCGGATTCGCCGGAACGGTAAACGCCTCCTACTACCAGGGCGTGTTTCCCGATGCGTTCACGCTCCAGCTTCTGATCCTGATCTACGCGATGGTGATCCTCGGCGGTGCCGGGAGCCTGGGAGGCGTCATCTTCGGCGCTGTGGCCATCAACGTGCTGCTCGAGGTCCTCACTACCCCCAACCACGCCCGCTGGGTCTTCTACGCGGCCGTTCTGCTCGGACTGCTCGCAAAGGTGCGGCCCTGGAAGGTGCTCGCCGCCGTGCTGGCGGGGCTCGTCGGCTTCGGCCTCGCCATGCACGCGATCGCCGCCGCAATCTCGGCGCGATGGGTCGACGGACCGATCGCGGTGGGTCCGACGGCGTTCTCGACGCACGGCTTTTTCGCGACGCTCATCCGGCACTGGGTGGTCCTCCCGAAGGGCACGTACGAAGTCTCGAACTACAAGCCCGGCAACTATGCGTTCGTGATCGTGATCGCGATGGTGCTCACGTGCACCGTGCTTAAGGGGTGGAAGCGCTATGTACTCCTTGTACCGACCATCTGGCTCGGCGCCTTCGTCTGGGAGACCGACCTCGTCAACCAGGCAGCGACGACGCGCTACCTCCTCGTCGGTGCGCTCCTCATCACACTCATGGCGACCCGGCCGAACGGATTGTTCGGCCAGCAGCGAGTGGAGATCGTATGAGCGAGCAGGCCGCAGACAGGAAGCCCCTGCTCGAACTGCAGAAGGTGAGCAAGTCGTTCGGCGGCCTCAACGTCATCGACGACCTCGACATCCACGTCAACGAGCATGAGATCGTGAGCGTGATCGGCCCGAACGGCGCCGGCAAGACGACGCTGTTCAACCTCATCACCGGCGTCTACCGGCCCGACGGGGGCGACATCCTGCTCGACGGGCAGAGCCTGATCGGGCTACGGCCGCACAAGATCACCGAGCGCGGCGTCGCGCGCACCTTCCAGACGCTCCGGCTGTTCCTGAACATGACGGTCAAGGAGAACGTCATGGCGGCGCAGTACGTCCGGACGAAAGCGACGATCGTCGAGCAGTCGCTCCAGCTGCCGCGCGCGCGGCGGGAAGAGCGCGAGATGAACGCGTTCGCCGAGGAGAAGCTTGGGTTCTTCGGCGAGCGGCTGATGGGCTATCGCTGGAATCAGCCCGCGTACAGCCTCTCGTATGCGAACCGGCGCCGGCTCGAGATCGCCCGCGCGACGGCGACACGCCCGCGGATCCTCTTGCTCGACGAGCCGGCCGCAGGCATGAACCCGGTGGAGACGCACGAGATCACGGAGCTGATCGGGAAGCTGCGCGAGGAGGGTGGCTTCACCATCCTGCTGATCGAGCACGACATGCACGTCGTCGAGGGCATCTCGGACCGTGTTGTGGCGCTCGACCACGGCGTCAAAATCGCGGAGGGAAGCTTCGATGCCGTGGCGACCGATCCGCGCGTCGTCGAGGCGTACCTCGGCGCGAGCGCGACGAAGACGAAGTGAGCGAGGCTGCCGGCAACGGGAAGGGAGAGGCGGCGCCCGAGGCGCTTCTCAAGCTGGAGTCCGTCGATACGTTCTACGGGCCGATCCACATCCTCCAGGGCGTCAACCTAGAGGTAGGCCCCGGCGAACTCGTCTGCCTGCTCGGCGGCAACGCTTCCGGGAAGTCGACCACGCTGAAGACGGTGCTCGGGATCGTTCGCCCACGAAACGGCGTCGTGCGCTTCGAGGGCGAAGACGTCACGTCGCGCACGACGAGCTACCGGATCGGCAAGGGGATGGCGATCGTGCCCGAGAACCGGCGCCTCTTCGGGCCGATGACCGTCCTCGAGAACCTGCAAATGGGCGCCTACCTCCACGGAGGCGGGACGAAGGAGGCGTTCGACCGCGTCTACACGCTATTCCCGCTCCTCTACGAGCGACGCTCGCAGCTAGCGGGCACGATGTCGGGCGGCGAGCAGCAGATGGTCGCGATGGGCCGCGCTCTGATGGGCAAGCCGAAGCTGCTGCTCATGGATGAGCCGTCGATGGGGCTCGCGCCGATCCTCGTCGAGCGGAGCTTCGAGATCATCCAGCAGGTGCATGCGTCGGGCGTCGCCATGCTCATCGTCGAGCAGAACGCGAACGTCTCGCTCTCGATCGCGGACCGCGGTTACGTGCTCTCCACCGGTCGCCTCGTTCTCGAGGGGCCTGCCGCCGAGCTGCGCGAGCACGAGGATCTGCGCAAGGCCTACCTCGGTCGCTAGCTTGACCGGAATGGACGAGGCGCTGCAGCAGGCTGTGCTCTGGCGCGAGGTAGGCCGCAGGGTCGCTGTTGCGACCGTCGTGGCGACGCGCCGCTCGGCGCCGCGTCCGGTCGGCTCGAAGCTCTACGTCAGCGACAGCGGTGCGCTCGCGGGCTCGGTTTCCGGCGGCTGCGTCGAGAGCGACGTCGTTCTTGCAGCGCAGGAGGTCCTCGCGGACGGCCCGCCGCGGCTGCTCACGTATGGGATCACCGACGAAATGGCGTTCGGGATCGGCCTGCCCTGCGGCGGCGAGATCGACGTCTTCGTCGAGGAGCTCACCGAGCCGGAGCGGCCCGATGTGACCCTTACTGTCGTCGCCGGCGAGGGGGTCGGCGAGCGGCTGCAAGATCCGGCGCTCGAGCAAGCGGCACGCCGGCGCGGGCGTAGCCACGTCATCGAGCTGGCGGATCGAACGGTTCTCGCGGACGTCACGGCGCAGCCGCCCCGGCTGTTCGTTTACGGCGCGGTCGACACCGCGGAGGCGCTTTGTCGCGCGGCAAAGCTCCTCGGCTGGGGAACGGTGGTCGCCGACGCCCGAGCGAGTTTCGCCACGCCCGAGCGAGTCCCGAGCGCCGACGAGCTCCTGGTCGAGTGGCCGGCCGAGGCGCTGGCGCGCGTTCAGCCGGACCTGGGCACCGCGGTCGTGGTCCTCACGCATGACGACAAGTTCGACCTGCCGATGATCCGCGGCGCACTCGCTGGCGATGCGTTCTACGTCGGCTGGATCGGCTCGCGTCGCAACCAGGAGCGCCGGCGCGGCCTCCTGCGGGAGGAGGGAGTGACCGATGACGAGCTCGGCCGCATCTCGGGGCCGACGGGCCTCGACATCGGTGCGGCCACGCCTTCCGAGACCGCGGTTTCGATACTCGCCGAGATCATCGCGGTGCGTGCAGGCCGCGCAGGTGGCCGCCTGCGCGAGGCCGAAACTCGCATTCACGCCTCTCTATAGGATCGCTCTCGTGCTGCTGCGTGAGGTCGAATACGCCAAACCCGAGTCCGTCGCAGAGGCGCTGGAGCTGCTCGCGGCGAACGACGGTGCCCGCGCTCTTGCGGGCGGGCAGACCCTGGTCAACGTCATGAAGGCGCGCGCGGCGTCTCCCGACATGCTCGTCGACCTCAACGGGCTCGAGGAGCTCAAGGGCATCGAGCTCGCCGGCGACGGGACGCTCTCGATCGGTGCGATGACGACCTACTCCGAGCTGATGTCCTCGGCCGAGGCCAAGGCCCGTCCGATCCTCGGCGAGGTCGCCGCCACGATCGCGGACGTCCAGGTCCGGAACCGCGGCACGATCGGAGGCAACGTCTGCTCGAACGATCCGACGAACCACCTGCCGCCGCTGATGGTCGCGGTCGGCGCGCGGATGACGATCGTCGGCGCCGGCGGTGAGCGGGAAGTGGCAGCGGAGGAGTTCTTCCTCGGCGTCTACCTCACGGCGGTCGGGCCGGGCGAGCTCCTGACGCGGATCTCGATTCCGGCAGGCAAGAAGGACGGATTCGCCGCGGTGACGCTCGGCGCCGAGGGGACCTGCATCTGCAACGCGGCCGCGAGCGTCAACGGTGCCGTGCGTGTCGCGCTCGGCTGTGTCGACGCGGTGCCGGTCGTCCTCACTGCCGAGTCACCCGAGGAAGTGGCCGACGCGGTCCGCGCGGCGAGTCTCATGCCGCCGTCCGACGTCCACGCATCGAGCGAGTACCGAATCCATCTCGCCGAGGTGCTCGCGACGCGTGCGGCGCAGGAAGCGGCGGGGCGCTGATGGACGCCACGGTCACCGTCAACGGCACGACCTACGAGCGCGACGTCGAGCCGCGCAAGCTGCTCATCCACTTCCTGCGAGACGATCTCGACCTGACCGGGAGCCACATCGGCTGCGACACAGGCAACTGCGGCGCGTGCTCGGTGATCCTCGACGGCGTACTCGTCAAGAGCTGCATGCTCCTTGCGGTCCAGGCGAACGGCGCGAACATCGAGACCGTCGAGGGGCTTAGCGAGGACGGCGAGCTGACGCCGCTGCAGCAGGCGTTCAACGAGCATCACGCGCTCCAGTGCGGCTACTGCACGCCCGGGATGCTGATGAGCGCGACCGCGCTGCTGCGCGAGAACCCGAGCCCGTCCGAAGACGAGATCAAGAGGGGGCTTCAGGGCAACATCTGCCGCTGCACCGGCTACTGGAACATCGTCGAGGCCGTGAAGTCGGTGGCGAAATGACGCAGGCCAGCGAGACGACTCTCGCTCCCGCACCCGTGGAGGTGCAGAAGGGCTGGGCCGGCCAGAGCGTCAAGCGCAAGGAGGACAAGCGGCTCCTCCAAGGGGAGGGCGTCTTCGTCGACGACATCAAGCGGCACGGGATGGGGTACCTCCACTTCGTGCGCAGCCCGTACGCGCACGCGCACATCACGCGGGTCGACGTCTCCGCGGCCGAGGCGATCGACGGGGTCTACGGGACGCTGACCGGCGAGGAGGTCGCGGCGCTCACCGATCCGTTCTTCCAGATCTCGAGCGTGCCGGGCGCCAACATCAAGGACTTCTCGCTCGCGGTGGGCAAGGTGCGCTACGTCGGCGAACCGGTCGTCGCCGTCGTGGCCGAGACGCGCGAGCTGGCCCGCGACGCCTCCGAGCTCGTCGAGGTCGACTTCGAGCCGCTGGCAGCCGTCGTCGACGCTCGCACGGCGCAGGACTCCGACACGCCGGTTCTCCACGACGACGCCGGCGGAAACCTCATGTGGTCGGGCCTCTACTCGTGGGGCGACCTCGACGCCGCTTTCGCCGAGGCCGACCGGGTCGTGAAGATCCCCGAGCTTCACTTCCACCGCTTCAACTCGACGCCGCTCGAGTGCGACGGCGCCCTCGTCGAATTCAACCGCGGGGTCGGGCAGTGGACCATCCACACGAACAACCAGTTCCCCGGCTTTGCGGCGATCATGATGGGCCCGGCGATGAAGGTGGGGCTCGACAAGCTCCGCTTCGTCACCCAGGACATCGGCGGCGGCTTCGGCAACAAGATCACCTCGCATCCGCAGCTGGTCGTCTGCTGCCTGCTGGCGCGCAAGCTCAACCGGCCGGTGCAGTGGACGGAGTGGCGCACCGACTTCCACCTCTCGATGTCGCACGGCAACGAGCGCTGGTTCCAGGACACCGAGGTCGCCGTGAAGGACGACGGGACGCTACTCGGCTTCCGGACGAAGGCGCTCGACGACGCCGGTGCGTGGCTGCGCTACGAGCCGCTCGGCGGCGTGATCTGGGCGCAGGTCACGCCCGGCATGTATCGCTGGCGCCACATCGAGCTCGACTTCACGCAGGTCGCAACCAACAAGGCGCCTGTTTCCCCGAACCGTGGCTACTCGCGCATGCAGCACCTCTGGTTCACCGAGCGCGTGATCGACATCGTGGCGCGGGAGCTCGGCCTCGACCCCGTCGAGGTGCGGAAGAAGAACTACATCCGCGCCGAGGACATGCCGTACGAGACGCCGAACGGCTGTGTCTACGACTCCGGCGACTACGCGGGGATGCTCGACCTGGCGCTCGAGTTGATCGACTACGGCGCGATCCCCGCGAAGCGCGCCGAGGCCGAGGCTCGCGGCAAGCGGCTCGGCGTCGGCATCGGCTCGACTCTCGACTCCGGCACGAACAACTTCGGCCAATCACGGCTCATCAACCCGGAGCTCCAGTTCTCGGGCAACAACGAAGTCGCCACGGTCAAGCTCGACATCTTCGGCGAGATCGTCGTCACGCTCGGCACCACGCCGCAGGGGCAGGGACACGAGACGACCGCGGC
>Ga0070707_100001391_pt1 | contig 23798 bp, 15 predicted proteins | sample KBSK5502metaG_FD_65468 | JGI IMG/M metagenome (GOLD analysis project Ga0070707, IMG submission 65468) | Corn, switchgrass and miscanthus rhizosphere microbial communities from Kellogg Biological Station, Michigan, USA - KBS K5-50-2 metaG | ecosystem: Host-associated > Plants > Roots >...
CCTGGCTACTTGGGTCATCCGTTCGGCAAACAAGGGCCTTTGAGAAGATCAGATGTTGTAGGTAGGAGAAGTGAGCGAGAGAGCCATGACTGAAACGCTTATTCTTGGAACGGATAATCCAAGTAGCCAGGACAGCTTCCGAAGTTGCTGAGCTTTGAGAGAGGGAAATGCCGGGAAATTTTCAGACAGCGTGGTCAAATGTTCCCTAAGTATCTCCCTCAAATGAGCAATTGAGTCCGCAACTTTATTCTGCGAGTCCATGACTTTATTCTTGTAGTCCGCAACTCTATTCTGCGAGTCCACAACTCTATTCTTCGTGAACAACCTCTGTTCATCAAGAATAAAGTTGCGGACTGGAAAACACCACATTTCTGACGAAACTTTGGTTTGAAGAATAAAGTTGTGGACTCGAACTCATCTTATCTTCAGCGAATAGGCTAACGGAACGAGAGTTAAACCCGCCATTTTTTGAACGGATGTGCTAAGTAGCCAGCACAGTGGCGAACTTTGCAGGGATATGAAGCGATGAATATGCTCAGGAAAGGTCAGATCCATAGCGTAGAAAAAAGAGATAGCATGAAGCAGGTGACATTCATCGCCAGCCTGTTTGGAGTGGCTGTCTAAGCTGAACAGGAATGTGAGATGTTACGTTCCTGGCGTTCCCCTCAGATTTTTGCAACACAACCCTATTTCTCTTCTTCCCAGTCATAGCTATCTATATTAAGAGACTTTAAGCCACTAAAATGGACATTATTTGTTTCATAAGCATTAGGCGTTTGACGATGAGGGGGATATACATACGGGCGTTGCGCATATGGCTCATCCATCACTGCCTGCTGTTGTTGAGCTGACCATTGGTCATTACTCCGTCCCTCGTCCTCAACCAAACGCTCGTGTGCATAGAGCCGCCCTGGTCGAAGCACTTCTTCAGATAAGCGCACCTTCGCAATGGTTCCGGTTTTGATCAACCATAAAGCAAGCTTCACGAGAACAACCAGTGCGCCCAGACCAAGCAAAAGCCAGGATACTAATACCCGTTGGGGCCAGAGCGATGTCAGCATAAAGACGACGACGGGCAGCAGTAAGATGCATCCCACTATTACCGCTGCGAAAAAAAAGCTTCTCTCAACTCTCATAAGTACTAATTCTCCTCTTCTTGACTCCGTCGATAAAGATCTACAAAGATCCCAGTAAATACAAGAGGTGCAAGCAAGGAAAGCACGTCAAACAGATCTGGCAAATCCTTTGCAAAAATTGCCACATTTAGACCCATGGCCTCTATCCAGACCAGATAGTCAGGTAAATTCCCTCTCCCAGTGTAGGCATACGTATATATGAGGATACCAGAGTAGTTAGGGTAAAGAAAGGTTGGTCCTATTCTCCACCATTTACGCCTGTATTCCTGTAGACTACTCCGTCTCTCATTCCCATCAGGTATCTCTTTCCTATACAGAGGATTCTTTATTATTGTCCATTTACCTCGATGAAACAGCCACGCTTTCTCATTGGTTGCTAACATCGCAATACCTCCTAGGGCTAATATTGCACTTCACAAGTAGTTCATGCACTTCCAAATCCAAATGAGTATCTCTCTAAGCACACCATTTCTATTCATGGACATATTTACTCTTCTTTAAAAAAGCGCGCATCTTCTTCCTTGCTACAGAAAGTGAAGCCCTATTCCTCTGTACCTCTTCCTTTCCCTCTGGACAATTCACTGTCTCGATATCTGCTCCTGTGCTGGCTACTTGGGACATCCGTCCGAAAAACTCGTCGGTTGCTGAGAACGGATGTCCCAAGCAGCCAGCACACGGGTGGTATAATTCGTCACGACACCATGACGAGCAGCCAGGCCGATAGCATTCTGTTCAGCATACATACCGACGCAGCGCTGGTAAACCTGATGGGAAAGGACATCAGAGGCGCAACTAGCACAACCGCCATCGCTACAGTTTTTTACTCCAAAGGGAGTCCCATCATACCCGGTGCTAATGATCCTCCGATCTACTACTAGCAAAGCACCTACAGAACGACGCAGGCAGTTTGCCTGGCGCGAAACTACCCAGGCAATGTTGAGGTAGTAGTCATCCTGGGATGGCCGTATGCGATAGGTCACTTTATTTGCCTCCCATTATGAAGTGCATCAACAAGCAGCAGAGAAATTGCTACCGGATGTACGTTGGCCTTGCCAAAATGACGCCTACGACGAGACCGAGAATAAACGCTATCAGCATAAGAATGGTTACTAGATCCATGCTCATTTTTCCCTCCCGCCGGTACAGCGAACTCTCTCAATTCTCTGCTGCCCGATGCTCTCAATATTATGATACATTATACCGACATAGTTTGTCAATATGTCGGTTTCTTTTCATATATGCCGGGGAAGGAGAATCAGAGCCAAGATAGTGCAATCCTAGCCCCGATTTTCTTAAGGAGATCCAACTTGGAAGAAACTGTTTCAGATTCAGCTACGTTGTTGGCAGCTGCCTGAGCAGATAACCCTGTCCTCTTACATTGAGGAGGTACGTGGGCTGATCCGGATTCGGTTCAATTTTCCCTCGTAATCGCTTAACTAATTGCTCAAGTGCATCAGGACTTGATGGCGGATTACTTCCCCAGACGACCTTCTTGAGCTGCTCACGAGTACAGGTTTGTTCTGCGTGCTCTGCGAGATAATTGTAGAGTTTTGATTCTAAAAGAGTCAATTTCGCTGCAAGAGGAGGTGATTCGGTGGGAGTTACAGCGTGCGCGTCAGGGTGCAGAACAAACGCGTAAAAGAGCATTCCGAAGATTCGGGGCGACGAAGCCAAATCATCCACTAACCCTCTCTGGCAAAGTTCTCTGAAAGCAAGTCGATTTGCGGGCACCTGACCCTGGGCTATCTGGAGTAACACCTGTCTCAGAGGCTGTTCATCCTGCCTTACCCTCTCCCACAGCCTTTTCATTAGCCATTGGACACGATTATCATTCTCAATAGTCTGCCGAACAAAACCGTAGTCTACAGGCCCCTGGATTTTTGCCTCAAGTAGGTGGAAGCAGGAAATTTTCAGAAAATCAGGGTATCTCCCAGCCAATTTATCGATGAAAGTAATGTCTTCCTCAGAGAAGCGCGGAATATTCGGCGGAGATTGTTGTAGCGGTTTTTGAAGCAACGCGTGAGCTGCATCCTCCTCCAGGAGTCCCAAAGGTGGAGCAGAAATGATAATGTTGGACAATGGAGATAGGCTGCCGGCAATATCTTTATCCTCAAATAACCGGACAAGCGGATCTGTGGAGATAATAACGTAATTCAGCTTATCCTTGAATGTTAAAGCTTTGAGCGTACGCAGCTTACCTGTAACCTGGGTAACATCTGAATTCTCAAAGTCCCTGATAACGATATCAAAATCATCAAAGAGGAAGAGCACTTTTCTTTCCAGTTGCTTCAAATAGCGCTCAAAGCTCGTCTGAATCTGATAATCATCACTTCCTGCTTCCTGGCTCGTGCGGTATGCTGCTCGCAGTGATTCCGCATCAATCCCCGCCTCCCCTGCCTCTTCTACAAGCCGATCAAACAGGTACCTCCAGAAACCTTGTGCATTTCTCACGGGGAGAAGTTGTAACTCTATAAGCACAAAGAGGTAGGCAGCCGGATTTCCAATGTAATCTAAGAAATCCCCTCGTTTCCTCGCTCCATCAGGATGAGTCAGATAATACAGAAAAGATGATTTGCCAATTCGTGGTTCGCCGGTTATGGCAAAAGGTTCCCAGTTCCTAATATTGACTGCCACACGGAGAAGATCATTTCGCCGCCCATAGTACTGAGCCGGGTCTGTCACCGGCATACTACTGCTATATGGATTCGTTATCAACCCCAAATCGTCATCCCATCTCTGTAGAGAGATCATTTGTTACCTCCTCGTCATTGATATACATTAAAATTGCGTTTCCCGGAGCCAGCGTTCCAGGAGAGGCATGTGGACACGATAATATGAACCATTTCTATCTATTGACCCGTAGTCTGTTAAGTTTGCCAGTAATTTTGGGAGTTCCCCATAGGTTATCTTGGGATGCGTTCGCTCCGCAATCTTGCCGAACGTCATCCATCCTGATGAGTCTGCCCCACCAGCGATAGCAGAAAGAATGTGCTTATGTTTTTTTGCGAGTTCTTGACTTTGCAGACCCATGAACCAGAAGTGCGCAACTAAAGGTTCTAATTCCAGGGTCCGTTTCATAGTCTGTCCAATCATTCTTTCGACGTTTGCCAGACTAATGCTTTGCCGGGTACGAGACTGATAGAGTTCTCTACAGAGAAAAGTAAGATAACAGGGATGGCAATCTGTTACCTCAAGCAATCTCTCCACGGCCTGGTCGTCATAATGGAGTGACTGGCCGAGCTCGGTGACCAAGGCCACGGCAGCCTTCTTATCCAGGCTGTCAATTTTTATGGAGTCAGCCAGGGCAAGAAGTGAGCGAATTCCTGATTGTTCGAGTAAATGTTCATAAATGCCTCCACCACAAAACAGAAGATTGACTGGCATTCCGTGCTGCACAAGACTCCTGAAATAGGAGAAAACCTCTGGTTTTGTTGCCCCTTCTTCTTTCAGTGTACTAATTCCTTGAAATTCATCCAGAATAAGAAGAAGACTCTGCGGCCCAAACTTTTGCTCAAGCTTATCCATAAACTCTTGAAAAGAGCGAACAGGCTCCTGTCTCATTTGAAGCCAGTCTGGTACGCTGACTTCCTCCCTTTGCATCTTACGCTGGATTTCCAGGGCAATTCTATGCAGAAAATTGCCAATAGGTTGGCCCTCAACATCCTGGAGCGTGATGTAGACGATGAGATATTTCTTATTTGGTAACACGACTTTCTCCAGGTGTAGCAAAAGTGAGGTCTTCCCGATGCGCTGTTGCCCCCAGATGAGCAAGGCATTACTGCGATTATCCCCGCGCAATCTATCAACGACTTCCTGCACTTCTCGTTCCCTGCCTTTAAAAATGTCTCCAAAGACAGGAGCCGTAATGGAATATGGGTTACTCTGCGCCTGATCTATTGCATGTGGATAAGCCTGAGAGGCTGTCTCAGAAAATTTTTCCCAATGGGCGCGCGTAACCTGAGGAAATCCATTGATTTCCCGTTCCAGTTCTTCAAGCACTGCTGTGCTTATACCTTGTATCCTCGTACGAATGATTGCTTTCCCTCCAATCACTTCCGCATGCAAATAAAGCATATTGATGCTTTTCATAGATATGCAATCAATCACATCCCCTAGCAATCCAATGCGATCTGTCCCCTCCACGACCATCTCCGAGATGATCTCTTGCTGCGTCCATCGCTCAATCGCTTCCCTGGCAACAGGCGTGACGACATACTGAAGCCACTCTAGACTTGGTTTTCCAACGCCTCGACTTGTAATGATATCAACAACAGATCCATCTTCCAGGGGATCTTTTAGAGGGACAAGGTTTCCATTCACCCAGGCCTGCATCAGGCGATGCCCCACTTCTTCATGACGAGCATAAGCAAAATCAATAGCTGTCGCACCTCTGGGCAAATATATAACATCGCCTTTAGGCGTAATAGCCATAATATGGCCGATGGGGCGCTCAGGAAGTGGTTCTATTTTCGGCAGCAGTTCCTCGCGTACACCTCGCCAGCCTGCGGTAATACCATGCTCCGCGACCAGATGCATCTCTTCTGTCTGAATAACCACATTGAACGCTCCTATAGATGGCTCAAACGCTCGCATGCGCAACTTACGATATCCATTCGGTTCAGGCGTAGCCAGCGTATTATCTACTCGTTCTAATATGCTCCATAAACTATGTAGTGCCCCAAGTGCAAGATAACAATCCTCGATAGACTTTACAAGCACAAAGATTGAAAAAGTATCAACAGGAGTAACTTTCCTATTTGCACTCCTCAGTTGCCGGCGGAAGATAGCATACCGGTGCTCCAGATGTGTGAACACCCGTGCTTTTATATGATATTCCTGTAGAATTTGTTCTATCTTGCTGATTTGCTGATCAATTGGCATGTCTCTGAGTACTTCGCGAGAATACGCATCAATTTTAACGTATTGCTCGCGATTATAGATATGGAAAGCTCCATCCTCCAGCTGCTCTTTAACATCCCGCATTCCCATGCGGTCGGCAAGTGGTGCAAAGATGTTGAGGATTGCAGCAGCAAACTTTTTTTCCTCCTCTTGATGGTCTATTTCATCAGGGAGTAAATCACGAGATTGAAAGTCATGTAACTGATCGGCCAGCTTAATGACTACTGCCATAGGATCTTGCTGAAGTATTCTATAGGCCCATGAAAAGCTCCGGTTCCTTTCTCTATAGGTTTCCTGATCTTGCTCAACAGAAACCTCAACAGGTTTCTGAATAAGCGATGGACCGAATTTCCCTAATAAAGCAACATTTCCTACCAATGAGAGGAGTGATGCGGGAAATTCTGCTTCTAATTCTGCTTTTAGAGCAGCACCAGATGGCAGATGCGAATACTGCTCTTTGAAAACATCTTGCAGGAGTGCCGCTGCCAGAATTAGAGGAGGAGCTTGCCATTCGCTGAGAATCGTAGCTACTGCTATTGGATGAAAAATATAGGGAGTTTCATCCAGACGAAAGAAGCCTTGGTGACACCTTTCAGCAAATTGTGCCGCCTTCATAATCAGATTTCTGTCGTCACCGTTATCATAGGTTGCTAAGTTGGCAACTCGCAATGTAAATTCTTGCATGCGTACTGCTTCTCAAATCATTTTTGTCGGCTAACTTACAGAAATTTTATCATAGTATCGATACTATAGCAAGGAAATTTGGTAAGTTTATCAGAATTCTGTAATGTTCTTCTCCGAAGGCTTAAAATATCTGTGGTAGTAATCATGAGGATTGTCAAATTCTTAACCACATCTTAACCAAATCACAACTTAATCTCTCTCCCTCAATCCTCGGCTTTTTTCCATAATGATGTGGGGGCTTTGTACGCCCTTTTTTGGTGAGGAAAAGGCTTTTTGCTCTGCTGTATCTGGAGCGTTTAGTGAATATACAAAAGGAGGAGAGAAGTGATTAAGCTACAAACGTGGAAAGCACGTTTTCCCATTATTTGGATGATGGTGATAAGTAGAGGAGCGAAATGCTCTTGTGGCAGAGATTATTCTGCTTGTGAATACCCGGATTGTTAATAAATAGGCTGAGGTATTCGACCATTAGTCTTCATCTGACCTCTATTTTTTTATGACGCTTGCAGTGAGCGACAACTTGCTTTGAATTAATTCTAGGGGAATTTGGGAGCTGGTTAAGAACCCTTGGAAGCGCTATCGGATGGTTAAGAAGAGCAGGAAAGGGGTATTTCCCGCTCGTATCCATTGTACTGGATGGGGTACTGAGCTCTAACAGCGTCGAGTTGACCCGAAGTAAGAGCCAAAAAGAACAGCGGGAAATAGTTGTGTCAATGAGTAGAAGCTCATATCTCACCATAAAGTGCTCGAAAACTCCGTCGCAATCAGTTATCCTTGTTGTAGCAGTTCATGGCCTAGAGATAATGGTAGAAGATAGGTTGTAGCTCGTGTGTTGAAGTCCAGCACTCGAGCTCTTTATGGCTTCCTTTGCGTACGCCTTTGTGGCACATGTTGGAGCGTCTCGTCGGGCTAGTATGCTTCGTGGTAGATTAGGGAGCACGAGGTACGTGCACAGCAGGAGTATAGCCACGACGATGACCAGGCGAACGAGCACATCAAGATCCCCTGCTAGCTCCATGCCGGGGAGGATTCCTACCAAAAGCAGAAAACTCCAACAGTCATCTGACGCTTCGTCATCGCAATCTTCCTCTCTGATCTCACATTGGGTGATCGGTTCCGCGTTTGATATGCTGGTAGCAAGTGACACAGCTCCTCAAGCATACCGTATTCCGGTAGGAAAAAAGTGTTCTAGGAGAACGAACATGCTGTCTTAACAGCGGGTGTGGCTAACTAGACGCTGCGGCAAATAATTTCGTAATCTCATTAAGATGGCTCATATGTACACATCGGCAAGTCTCAAACGCGCCGGTGGTAGGAATCGTTGACATTTAACATCTTGTTATTGAGAATGGTTGCAGGGCATCCTGATCTAGCGTGCCAACAAGATTTTTAGCATAGAAATCAGTCTCTCTGAGTTTCACCTGCGTGAAACTATCCCACCTCAAGTTTGCATTTGGATAGTAGGAGCGATATCTGGTACCGTATTTGGCAACAGCAATAGAAATAATCTCGGCTGCTTGAGCGTTCAAGAGAAAATTTCTGGCAGTCTCGAAGCTTTGCCCTTCGGTTGTGAAGTCATCAAAAACCAGCACTCGTCGGTCCGCAATTTTCGTCTGAAGCGCAGGATCGAGAAGAATGGTCTGAAATTGCTCATCAATAGAGGGTGAGGGTACTTCCCGTTGACTTCGTGCTGTAGAGCGCTTTCGGGCGGGTGTATGCCGCCTTATCAGGCTTGCTTCATATTGTTGATGGAAGAGTCGTGATACTAGGCGGGCAAATTCATCCAGGGCAGCTATGTGCCCACCAGCATGGCCTGGATAAACACACCAGATGGCTGGTTTCTGTGACTGAGGTCGTAGATGAAGACCTTCTAGGTAAAGACTAGCTAACAAGTGTAGAGAGAAGTATTCACTTGGCTTAAATGATCGGACTGTCTCCAGATCTAGATTGTACTTGAGAAGACTTCCGATATTTGTGTTCCAAGCCGTATTTGCCTCTAGTAATGCCCTGACAATTACTGATCGTCCGCCACTATCGGTATCATCAAGGTAGTAATACCACAGCTTCTCTTTAAGAAAAAAGGTTTCTACTATCTCAGCAAATCTGGCTGGTGTGTTTACTTCTATTCCATAGGCGTAGTTGGGGGCTGACCATGCCGCGAGAAAAAAGATCACATCGCAGTTCACTGCCTCGCGCATGTCATTATCGGTATCGCCTAGATAAAGCAGTTGATTTCGTGCAATGCCCAGTCGGGAACAGACTGTATCAATGAACTTGCGGCTTCCTTTGGTGCCACCAACGATAAAACGATCTAACATCTCAACATGGGAGAATCTATTAACTTGGTGGGAAGGGACCGCATTATTTGAGGCGATATAAATCGTTAAGCCCAGTTGCTGCAATCGTGTAATCATGTCAGGCACACCGACAACTATAGCACCTGAATCATCGATTAGCGTCCCGCTCAGATCCAAGACCACCGCCTTAATGGGCATCATCATTTGCCTCCTGCATGGTAGATTGATGTATTTGACTAATTAACCAATCAAAATCATCTTGGGTCACATCGTAATCCCTTGCAAGCCGTTTGATTTCATTTAGCACGCCGCGAAAAATCCGAGGAGTACGCTGAGGATGTTTCCTTGCTTGTAGATGAAGGTGCTGATCCAGATACGTTTGGAGTGCCTCACGATCCCTTGGCTGCTCAAGATCGAACACAGGCGCGCCCTTGCTAGTTAGTTCTTCAAGAAGTTCCTGTTGTGGGATTCTCTCTGGCGGACCAATTCGCGTCCCGAACACTTCTCTATTAAGTTGACGAGCAAATCGTACAGTATGAGCTGTCCCCCCTTTTAATCGCCCCTCAACCACGCAAACCATGCCCGAAAGTGCTGCCTGAATACGATTTCTTTGGACAAATCGCTCGCTGCTGTAGGTATCTCTAGGGAGATATTCACTTACAATGGCGCCGCCTAGTTCAACGATCTGGCGACGTAGTCCTGATGTTGATGCCGGAAAGACTACACCTACCCCGTGTCCTAAAACGGCAATCGTAGGTACCCCATAGTCAACAGCAGTCTGATGCCCAACGGCATCGACCCCCTCGGCCAAGCCTGAAAGGATAATACAATCACTTCCAACTAGAAAGAGCGAAATCCTCTTGGCAGCTTGTATGCCGTGCTCGGTAGGATCGCGCGTTCCAATGACTGCAACAATCGCCGGGTCGTAGAGGATGTCAGTGTTTCCTTCAACAAAAAGCCATGCTGGAGGATCTGGTAAATGATACAGGCTCTCAGGATAGACATCTGTTCCTCGGAATATGATTGAGGTCTTCCGTCGCATCTTGAGGAACTGAATCTGCTCTCTCGCCGTTGCAAGTAGCATCTTAGAGCGAGTCTGTATCTGAGAAATGACTTGCGATTGCTCTGGTGTCCGTGCATGTTGCAGAAGGATCCTTAAATCCTCACTGTTTGCGCCCCACACCTGAGAAAGGTTCCCATGGTAGGTATCAAAGATAGTCTTCACTGTAGTGAAGCCAACTCCCTTTATCTGGGCGAGAGCCAGAAGGCTGATCTCATTCTCAGGCAAAAACGGCGCTGGATCTGAATTACCAAATAGAGGTAGTTGTGCATGTTGAGACATCAAGGACTCCATTCAGTGTTTGATGAATTTGGCGTTAGCTAATAACAACACTTTCTGATCAATCACTATTCGAAGAACAAGGCAAGAAGATTTGGTAAACCAGAACGCTTTAAGGAGTCTTCAAACAGCCTTCGCGCTGAGAGAAAGCAGTCATACACAACACCAAATCAATGTTCTGATGCTAACAACACCTTCATAAGTCAATATAAAAAAATAGCTTCTCTCTCTTGATCTTATTGTAAGCGGTAGAAGTGGAACTGTAAACATGGTGAACCAGATCCTACAGATCAGCAATCTGCCAGATTAAGGTAAGACCATCCTATGCTCAAGTAAGGTCAGGCGAATTTTCCCTAGTTGTCTATTCTTAAGTTAGCCAGCCTTCCATACACAGGCTAAGGTGACCCAGATTGTCGATTCCGCATGAAGTGCTGATTAGGGGTGAAGCTTATACTACTCAAATACCTTCGCGTTGATCTGGTTGTCGCATACTTCGCTCGGCGATACCTCCCAATGCTGCAGGATGGCAGTCACCTTGCCGATGTGGTCCTGATGCCAGAACGCTCGATGAGCCTCGTGATCTTTTGCAGACCAGCGTCCCAATGGCAGTCCGTTCGGTCTCGTTTAGCTTCTGCACAAAAGCTTCTTCATCAAGATGGCCATGCTGCAAGAGATCGAGGACGTTGGTCTTCAAAGGCTATAGGGTCATGGAAGTACCCTTTCCTATGTCGCAACGACAAATTCTCTTTTGAGAGTATCTCACGAAAAGTGGTCAAATTTTGCCTGTATTTTTGCTCTTGAGGAAGAGACACTGAAAAGGCACTTCCTTCTTTGACTGAGTATGGAAATCCCAAGATTTTGTGGTCCTCATCTCGCTCCCTCTTCGGGCCAATGTGATGCCTGAATACCATAGCAAATGTTGTCTAATAGCATGGCAGAAAAGCCCGGAAACTAGGCGTAAAATTCGGTTTATCCCTACTCGCTACATGATATTACAAAATAATCGCGATGGCATCTACCCAGGTCTTCGACCTTAGAAATCATTTACTTTTGACAGCTGCTCTTGTAACAAAATAGAAAATAGAAGCTACTGTGTTAAGAATCATTGAGCCACTTAATTTTTCTGTCAAGAATTTCAGGGTCTCATTTTTGTCTATCAAACTGACACATTGTTATTTCTTTCCCTTGAAAATACTGTTTGCTTGTTCTAGAACTCTTAATAGAAGGCTCCTTCCGTCAAGAGTTTTCTGTCATGAGTCAGTATACCTCAGCAGACAAGAATTTTCTAGATGTGCAGGCTACTTAGCATATCCGTTCCAAATAGCGAGTGCTAATGATAGCTCTACTAGTGTTTTTCTTTGCAATCTTCATTCCAGATAGGTGTCGTTAAGGTTTCCTGCATGACTATTTACTTCCTGATTTTGGAACGGATATGCTAAGTAGCCAGCACAACCCAATTCCCCAAGCAGACTGATGGGGTTCTCACTGTCTGAGGGAGTGTACCAGACCGGTTCAAAGAACCGACTCTCTCATAGGGCTGTGAGGCACAGAATGACCTCAGAAGAGAGTTTAAGGGGGAAGTGAGAATAAAGTAAAGATTTTGACTTTTGTAAGGGAACTCGTTTATTCTGGTATGTAAATAGAACAGTTAACTATATAAATTCCGAGAAGTACGACATGGATAAACGAAATAGGTTCTTTAGAAAACTTTTAAGTTCATGGGTTAGCCTACTCATCCTTTTATTGATTGCGCTCGTATTTTTTCTCATTGGTTACTTTACTCAAAATAACTTGCTGTATGGTTTAGCAGGAGTACTTGGAGGTACTGCTTTAACGCTTGCCGTTACGAACATTACGAGCAGGGAAGCCGTACTACAGCAGAATGCAAAACAAGCTAATCTTGCGCGTAAGGATATGTACTATGTCCCAATGTTTAATGATCTTAAACAGGTATTTGATCGGCTAGAGGAAGCTAGGCAAAAAAGACTACCCTATCCTCAATCAATAAAGGGTATGGAAAATGAGCCGAGATCATTTATTTGGGGAAACTATCCTCTACCTACATTTACATATTGGGCAACTTTTCGAGAAGAACCCTATAGAAGCAACTTTACAGAAAAAGCGTGCACGCTTTTTGATAAAGTGCAGGAGTCAGTCGCAGACTATAATAAAGCGGTCAGTCAAGCGAAAGACCCTGTGATAGAAATTCTCAATCCCAGACTGGATAATGCATTTCGAGTATGGGCAAGTAGTGATGATTTTAAGCAGTGGAGCGAAGAAACAAAGGGAGGAACGATCCCGTCTGCTGCTCAATATCACCGATGGAATGCGTATATCCACGGATACGTGGAAAGACCACTTTCAACAGAGCCAGAGGAAGCCCAGGCTCTTGTATGGGCGCATAATGTCCTCGGATGGATACTGGTAAACGAGATTGACAAAGCCAGCGATCTCATGCAGAAAACATATCAAATTGCATTTCAAACCCAGGTGGCCCCGGACACTTCATGGTTTAAAACCATTCTGGAAAGTGTCTGGACAGAGCTTCAAGAGCTTTCTTTTGTCAACGAGGTTCGCAAAGAAGCTGGCGAACTCCTTGTGAGGACAGTCCAGGCAAAGGACTACATGCAGGTCAGACTCAATTATATAAGAGACATGTATGAGGGCGGCGAGCCGCCATTGTAGTGCTATACTTGCCCTATATCGATACTTTTAACCATCGCTGCTTTCATAGATATACCCACTTTTTTAATATAGAAGGAGACACTGTTTAATGGGAGAGACGAGCAAGCAGCAGACGCTCACTAATGTTCTACAGATAGTTAGAGCAATACTGACCGAGGCAATAGGTCATCTGGGCGATATAGAAAAGAAAAAAGTAGTCCCTCGTACCTTCAAGCGACATCTGAACGCCTTCCTTGCTGCCGCAGAGAGCGTGATAATGATTATGTAGCGTCAAGGGAAGGGATATGCTCGGCAAAAGGGAAAAGAGCCGGCCTTTACTCAATGGTTTGTAGCGAAACAAGACCTCTTCAGAACTCCTGACAAGATCAATCAAAAGGCAGGTAAAAATATTGGTACCGATGCTACCTGGATGTTCCTGCGAGCGGCTCGCAATCAGACAATTCACATTGACCTATTATACCTGCCCATTTAGCGAGAAGACGTGTTGTAGGGCGCATCCGTATACGTGCTGAGGGAGAACCAGAACCACCATCCCAACCTGTATCAAGTCCGGTACAGAATGGTACCAACCTTTGGGCATTCCAACAATTGACAATTATAAAAGCAGGTAGCACTATCGCAACGCTTCCGCCGCCGCTAGACGATGTCCTTACCATATGCAAAAAACACATTCTTACCTTCGATACACTCATTGAGGAATACAAGGCTGTACTCAAATAACGAGTTGTATCTAAAAAATTAGCAATACCTCTTCATTTGTACTGGCTACTTGGCACATCTGTTCAGAAAAAGCCACCGTAAAAGCGAGAGAGCGTGCCTTCACTGGTTGCAAAAAGACGCGCAGCCAGGGTAAAATTTGAGGGCGTGAACAGGTGCTCACACTGCAACAAGAACATCAACACATCTTCCTGAAGGAGCGACTCATTTTGATTCTTTCTCGTCTCAAGTGGCTCGTGGGTGCTCATGTCATGGTACTCCGAGCTCGCTTTATTCATTGGACCAAACCACTCACTTCCTCGTTGCCGCTTGGAATCCTTGCAGACCTTGGTAGAAGCAAGTCGGAGCTCATACCGGAAAACGCGCTCTTGCGATAGCAACTCATCATCCTCAAGCGTCAGGTGAATTGACCAGCATCTACGAGAGCAGATCGATTCCTCCTTGTGCTCATGGCAAGGGCGGTTCGAGCATGGAAGCAAACCCTCTTCCTAGTCCTGCCAGAAACGAGGCTCGCGTTGGCGTCGTGAAGCATTTTGCCTGTTTTGGAAGCACAAATCAAAGGCCAATGTTGCACAGTCGAGGATATCTTCAGAGACCATTGCCTTGATCAAGGAGATGGCAGCGAATAATAGACTCTGGGTGCTGAGTGTATTCGCGGGGAATTACTGAAACTAGGCATTCAGGTGTGTAAGCTTACCATCCAGAAGTACATGCGCTCGGCTCATGGATCTCTGCCAAGGAGGCAGGAGTGGAGGACATTCCTGCACAACCATGCCCAAGACGTCTGGGCTTGTGATTTTTGCAGGTGACGGATCTCTTCTTTCGGTCCCTTTTTGCCTTTTTCATCATCGAACTCAAGACACGGTGAGTGGTTCATGTTGGTGTTACCCGATCCCCGACCGATGCTTGGATGGCGTAACAGCTTCGGGAAGCCACGCCCCATGGGCAAGCACCGAAGTATCTGATTTGTGATAACGATAGCAAATTTGGGCCTTGTTTCACTCGTGTGGCTACAACAAGTACCATTGTCTGGCGTCAATCATAGCAATCAAGTGATGCGAATTGAAATTACCGGCGATCGATCCCATCCGGAGGTGTACTGCCTTAATGCAACAACCGTAAGATGTTCACATCTCCGCACCCATTATTCTTTTCACCATAGCAATGTTAAAGAGGATCTGTTGGCGTAAAGATTATCAGCATTGTTAAATAGCAGAGAAATGCTTAATCACTAGCATCTTATCGGCAGTGTTTCCCAGGAAAACACCTCTGATGCTGCCGATAAGGCCATATATCAGTATTGTGCCCATATTAGAGATTGAACATGTGGATAAGTTGTGGATAACTAACAGTTTGTAAACGCTCGGCTGTGAATTACAGATATTATTCTTCATGGGTGTAGACTCTGATAGCACTAATTATTAACCTGAGACCTTACCGGTAATAGGCGTCTTTGTTGACACCTATCATAGGAGTTGATCTCGCTCGTTTACTTTTTATTTGTTTTCTGGCACACTAATTCTGCTGAATAAGGGTTATGAAAGATATCTCCACTGTCAGCCTATGAATGACGATGGATACAAGGGAGCCAGGTAGCCAGGGCGATGCAGATTTATAAACCACCGCGAGATAGAGACGCAAGGGCAACCATCCGGGGGTATGTTTTCCAGGCCGACATGACCATTGCACGCTGGCTCGAACTCGAACCTGGGCAGATTCTCGAAGTGGAACATGGGGAGGACATTGATCTTATTGCTCAGGCAATCACTGCTAAAGAGGAATACGAACAATACCGATTACTCGAGCAAGTTAAGCACCGTGAACAGGCTGTCACACTGAAAACCAACGCTGCTATTGCCGCCATCGTCAATTTCTACGAACATCGTTTAGCTAACCCGGGTTTGCCCCTGCTCTTCCGCTACACAACAAATGCGCTTGTTGGCCGTGAGCGGCGTTCGCCGATGCCAGGAGGGATGGCAGTTATTCATGCCTGGGAACAAATCCGTAATGGTGCCTTGGAGGAAGCAAACCGAAACAAGGCGATGGAGGGTATTCGCCGTCTTCTGCTCGAGAGCCGACGCCCTGAAGATATCCCTGAAGAAAGCTGGCAGCGATTCCAAAATCACCTCCGACAGGTAGATCAGTCCCAACTCCACGAGTTCATTCGGACTTTTGAATGGAGTACCGGTACAAGGGCAGTTCGAGAGCTTCGCCAGGAGTTAAAGCGACGGCTGATCGAGAAGGGATTTGCTGCCGACCCGCTGGAGGCCGATGAACAGTACCTCCGCCTTTTTTTACATGTGTTTGAGGTGCTTTCTTCCCGTGACAGTACTCTTGAGAGCAAACAGTTGCATACGGAGGAGCTGGAGCGGCTTATCGCACTTCCAACACTCTCTAAAACCGATCATGCGCTTTTGAATACCATTCGTGATGTGATGAAACAGCACGAGCTAGAACTGCAACTGCTCACAGGACGGGTGAGCGAGGCAGAAGAAGGTTTAGAGAACGTACGCGACCAGGTGTACGGCCTTCTCCGCAACCAAAGGCTGAACATAACGGTAGACTATGTACCTAGCTCTCCCATCCTTGATGTGCCTCTACTTGATTATCCTGTCAGCGGGAGGACGCAAACTGTTGAAATGCTCAAGCGGATCGTCACAACTAACATATGGACGGCTATCCACGGTGGGGCTTCCATAGGGAAAACAACGCTGGCAATCCTGCTAGCACAAGAGCTTAGCAACTGCAAAGCCTGGATTCGCCTCGGTCCTGACTACTCGATCGATCAGGCCTGTACCCAATTGGATGAAGCCTTCAAAGCCTTGATGCACGAACCGCTGCCGGCCGAGCGCCTGGCGTGGTATGAACGGATGGCTGCTCAGCTTGGGCCTCATGCGCTCGTCGTGATCGATGATCTCCCGCAGCTCTCCGGACGCGATGGACTTTCGGCGCGCCTGCAGCAACTCGTGCGGGCCTTTCGATCTCAAGGCGTCCGCCTGCTCTCTCTCAGTGCTCATGAACTGCCCAGCGTACTGCGTCGTTCCTTATATCGACAAAACCTGCATACCTGGGCCATTGAGCCTTTTAGCCAAAGCGATGTGGCTGAACTCCTACGTTCCTACGAGGCTCCCGAGCATATCGTTTCCCAGGCAAAGTTTATCAACACCCTTGCTGTGCGTCATCCCCCTTTCGTTGAAGCTATCACGCAGTATCTTGAACAGCGTAACTGGCAGTTCGACGAGCAGGTTCTGTCGGCGCTTTTCCAGAGGAAATATGCGGCTGATCTGAAGGAAGAGACGCAACGCCGGCTCCTGGCAACGGTTGAGGATAGAGACACGAGGGACTTGCTGTACCGTCTGGCACTGATTCTGGGCGATTTTTCTTTCGATGCTGTACGAATATTGGCGGAAGTCGAACCAGTGATCGACCATCCCCGCGAACGACTGATCACACTCACCGGACCATGGATCGAGCGTGAGCGCCTCGAGTACTTCCGCCTGTCACCACTGATTCGATCTCTGGGAGCTGACGATCTCTCTCATCAAACGAAGCGGGATTGCAATCGAGTCCTCGCTGAACAACTCCTCTCAACAGGGAGCTTGCACATTGCCCAAGCGCTCAATGTCCTGAACTACTTGCTTAATGCTGAGGAGTATAACCGAGCGGGTCTGTTCACGATCAGTGTCTTGCTTGATATCCAGCAGCAGGAGCGGCCAGTGGAGGATTACGGTTTTATCTCGTTATGGGCAAATGATCCGCTTCCTGCTCAGATGAACCTGGAAATCCGTTTGTATCTGCGCGGGCTGCAGTTCGACTTGCAATCAACTCGTGGATACGATACTGCGTTTATCGAAGAAGAACTGAAAGCTTTGCTTGTGCAGGTCACCGCCAGCGAGACGTGGGGTATCCTGGCTACTTGGGCTGCTGTCCGAGGGAGAGTGCCAGGAATTCATTTGGCGCTCTTGTCTGCGCTCCGCTACTGGCCACAGGCGCTCCTCCCCAACGGAAAGCCATTAGCTTCTGTCTTCCCTGAGGATATGCATCCTGAGTCCTTAATCTGGGTAAGCGCTTCAGAAGTTGAAACCATCGATCAGTTGCGTGAATGGATTGAGACGGTGGAGCAACTCACAGAGAACCAGCGACGCTATACATTTAACGAACCTTACGCGGAAGCAGGGTGCATGCATATCGTGGATAGTGTCTGGCATAAGGAGGCCGAGAAACCGAAAGAGCAACAAGACTGGGCGATGCTTCTTTCCGCGTTCGATACCATTGCAAATCGCGCGTCGACCCTCCAGTTGGAGCTGCTCTGGGCATGCGTAATACGAGCGCAGATTATGATAATGGCGGAATATGGCCAGGACCTCACGGGGGCTCTCGCGAAAGCAGAGAAAACCCTCTTGCAGGCGTCATACGACCCACGTGTCCAATTCCTGTTAAGGGAGTGCGTGGGACGACAATTACTGTATGCTCAACGCGAACAAGAGGCTGTAAGTTGGCTGCAGCAGGCCCTCGACGAGTCAACCTCGGCCTATCCTTACGAACATATGGCAGCGCTGCTCTGTCTAAGCCGGGCGCTAGGCTCCAGTGATCCCCAGAAGGCAGTGGCATACACGGAGGAAGCAGTCAGACTGGCAGAGACATCTTCTGCTATAGGAGACCGCGCCCTGGTAAAAGCTCTGGGTGAAGAGGCGATTGCCCTCTGGATGGTAGATGATCGAGAAAGAGCTTTTGATAGTTGGGATCGAGCTGCCGAAGTGCTCCTGGCATGCTGCTCCGAATCAGATGAGTGGAAAGGCCTCTATGTCCTGTTCGGTCATCTCTCTGGCTATTTTACATCAACAGTGCAAACAGGTCAGCCACCTGCGGTGACTAGTTCTGGTGAGCCATATGAACCACCGAAGCGAGGACTCTTCTTCACCAGTCACTCGCTGCGCGCGCACTTCTACGATCAGGTTCGTGACAGCCTTCTCATGGTTCTCCTCGCGCAGTTTGCCGAGGCTGTGGGCCGGGATGAGCGAACCGCTATTTGGGTCCAGAGAGGGATAGAGTTATCACGAGAGGACGGGCTTGCCGTTGCCTACTACCAGATGAGCGCCGACATCATCCCCTACCTGGTGCTTGAGAAACGCTATGCAGAAGCACTCGATATCGCGCTGGAAGCCGGGATGATATCAGTGGCATTGAGAGAGCAGCGTAAACGTGGAGGTGACGTTCTGGCAAGAAATCTCGAGATAACCGAGCTTTTGGGTGACAAGTCGAGCGAAGCCTGGCAGCACGCGGAGTACCAGGCAACCCAAATAGGGCTTCTCCCGACAATATTTTCGCTCGGGTTAATCGCAATTGATCATCCTGACCTGGCGCACAAGCAAGCCGAAGAGGTTGTAACGCTCTGCCGGGACATCAGCGCTACAGCAAGCGATCAGCCATTATGGAGTACCGCTGCACAGCTTATCGAGCAAACATTCGTTACGCTACAACCTGTCAATGAATGGCGTAAAACGTTTGATGTGTTGCGTCCAAATGAGGATAGTGTGCTACGCGTCCTCGCCTATCTTGGAGCATCGCTCCAACAAGACTTTCCTCTCGTTGATGCCTGCCAACTGCACGCCATGATACTGGCATATATGGAGAAGGCTGTCTCTCAAACTCAGTCAACAGGATACCGCCGTCTCGTCTCTCCTTTTTTCACCACCTACTGGCTCACGAAATTCGCGCAGCAGCGTTTTCGTTTTCGCACGCCGACAGCGATTGAAGCAGAGTTATATGCTGCGCAGCAGATACCAGAAAGCAGAAGAGCACGCACAATACTTTGGACGGTCGCTTCTGGCCTTGATGTCAATTTGAGTGAGAGCGGTCTGCAGGCTCCATAGAAGTTAAACCTTCGTGTAACAAGGGAGATGCTAAGAGTTGTTCCCCCACCTCTTAAGTACCTCGGAGCGAAGCACTTTACGGCGTCTTTGGTGTGTTCTTGCAGCTGGATCGATATAAGCAGTCAGTTTACCTGTATCAAGGGCTATCGATACAGTGGCCATACTCACTCCGGCCAGCTGTGCTGCTTCCTTTATTGTGAGAAATTCATTTCCATGCAGCCTGGATAGTGCTTTTGCCATCAAGCGACCTACTTTTGTCCGCCAGAACTCGTCTGGGACAGAATATTGATCTGCAAGGCTACTAATACGAGGTGCATATAAGTGCATGAGTATACTTTGTATGCAATCCAAGATGATTTGCGATTCACCCTCACCGGTCTCAGCATAGATTGCAATAGTTTCCAATTTTCGCGCGGCAGGTGAATTTAGCAATGTCTTATTGTCAGTGTCCGGTAGGTGCGCAAAATCGAGGATCCCTAGCAGGTCTAAAAGCTCTGCGTAGATTGCCACCAAATCAGTAATGAGTTCTAATTTGGCTTCGTCATATATATCTTTTTTGTCTTCTGCTTCCATTTGTTATCTACATACTACATACGATCAGGTCAGCACGGACTAACGTAGAAAAGCAAGCCAGATGAAGTTGACCCAGGTAGCAGGGCGGTCTAGAATAGCGTGATGGCACAGCCTCTCTCGATGGTGGATAATTTCAGTATTCTCTCCTAATCGCTTGACTATCCCCCTCGACCCTGCTTATTCTTCCTGATAAGTAAACTATCCATGCCTCTCAATTCAAGCAGGGAGGATCCTTATGGCCTTTTATGTGTTCTTGTTCTTGTCCGCACTCATGGTCTACCTGGCGCGGCTTTGTCATCTTTATGCGCTTCATCATAACCTTCCTCACTCAAGGGTTAGGACCATACGCACCACGATCCAACGCCTCCTCAAGCCCCGCACCCCACTTGATTGCCCCGCCTGCCGCCCCTCCTCCACCCTCTCGTCGGGCGTGGGAACAGCAGCCTCTCCTGTGCGCCCCTGGAACGAGGTCAAAAGCCGACGGGGAGCCCCGAAGCGGATTAACACCCAGGGCTTTGCCTGTCCCAATCACCAGTGCCTGTACTCCGGGATTACAGACGCTCACATCCATGCCCTGGTTGGGGATGGCACACATGGTCGCGCTGAGCGGATCCAGACCTTTCGTTGCCAGGCCTGTCACACCACGTTCAGCGCTCGACTCCACACCCCCTTGTACCGCCTGAAAACTGCCTCCCAGCAGGTTGCAGTCGTGCTGACGGCGCTCGCTGAAGGGCTGGATCCTTCGGCCTCAGAGCGTGTCTTCGGCTACCGGCAAGCAACAATCACTACCTGGCTGACTCGCGCTGGCGAGCATGCTCAGACCTTGCACGAGCGTTCTTTCTGCAATCTCCAGCTTCCACATCTCCAGTTGGACGAACTGCGCACCAGGCTGCGCAGCCACACACAGGTGCTCTGGCTCTGGCTGGCTATCGATCCCCTCACAAAGATTATTCCTGTGCTCCAGTTGGGTCCACGCACCCAAAATGTGGCGCACATGGTCATCCACTCCCTGCGACAGCTCTTGGCCCCTGGTTGCCTCCCGCTCTTCACCAGCGATGGGTTAAACTTGTACTTTTATGCCCTCACCGCCCATTTTGGACAGTGGCTCGAGGTGGCTCGCCGAGGGCGGAAAGCACGCCAGTGGCAAGTGGCGGCGGGTTTGATATACGGCCAGGTGAAAAAAAGTTACTGGCGGCGCAAGCTGGTGCGGGTCACGCACGTGATGCGCCTCGGGACACAGACAGATCTCAAAGCCGCCTTGCAAAGGATAGGCTTCTCCGGGCGGCTGAATACCGCATTTATTGAACGGGTGAATCTGACTGTCCGTCATGGGGTGGCAGCGCTGGCACGTCGCACCTGGGCCACAGCTCAGCAGGCCCCACAACTCCTGGCCCACCTGGAATGGTGGAGAGCCTACTACCATTTTGTGCGTCCCCATGCATCACTACAGGTGGCGCTCGTTCAGCCACGAGAGCGAGGTGGTAAGCTTCTGGCACAACGCTACCGGCAGCGTACTCCGGCGATGGCAGCGGGGAAAACCTATCGAAAGTGGACCGTGCGGGAAGTGCTCTGTTATCCTCTGCCGCCGGTGCCACACTTCACTAGTTGAGAGTACATGTAGCGAGGAGACGCATCGTGAAATAGTGGGAGGCGGCTTTGTAAAGATGAAAGCAGGTACGGGCGCCTAAGCCAACAGGATGAAATACCCTACCTGTACAGTCGCGTGGGGAGAAACCAGCCGAAATGCGTTCGCAGTGGCTGATCGAATTATCCACCATACCCAATGGCAGTACCCTCCCTCTCACGACGGTGGATAATTCGGACTTTTCTCCTTCTCGCTTGACAGTCAATTGCGACTCTGCTTATAATAAGGAAACTATCCCTACCACCCATTTCAAGCAGCGAGGATGTGTATGCCCCTCCATGTCTTCTGGTTCTTGCTCATGGTCTGCCTCCTCCTCGCACTGGCGCTGCTTTGGTGTCTTGGCTGGCTCCGTCTTCAGCCTTCCCACTCACGAGGCGGGACCATCCACTCCAGAGTTCACCGACTCCTCAGGCCACGAACCCCTCTGGACTGCCCAGCCTGTCGTCTCGCCTCCACTGCCTCGTCAGGAGGAGAGCCGACGCCTGAGCCTGTGCGACCCTGGCGCGAGGTGAAAAGCCGCCGGGGAGCCCCCAAGCGGGTCAATACCGACGGCTTCGCCTGTCCTAATCAGCAGTGCCCCTATTACGGGATCACCGATGCGCAGATCCACGCGTTGGTCGGAGATGGCAAGCATGGCCAGGCAGAGCACATCCAGACGTTCCGCTGTCAGGCCTGCCGTAGCACGTTCACTTCCAGGCGCCACACTCCTCTGTATCGTCTGAAAACTCCCGCTCAGCAGATCGCCATAGTGCTGTCCGCGCTGGCCGAAGGGCTGGACCCATCCGCCGCCGAACGGGTCTTCGGCTATCGTCAGGCCACCATCTCCACGTGGCTCACTCGCGCAGGAGGCCACGCTGAGATCCTCCATGAGCGCTGCTTCCGCAATCTCCAGATCCCCCACCTCCAATTGGACGAACTACGCACGAGGCTGCGCAGCGCCAAACAGATCCTCTGGCTGTGGCTGGCCATCGATCCTTGCACGAAGATTCTTCCTGTGCTTGAGCTCGGTCCCCGCACACAACACATGGCCCATCGGCTCATCCACTCGCTCCGAGAGAGCCTGGCCCCGGGCTGCCTGCCGCTCTTTACCAGTGACGGCTTAAACCTATACTTCTATGCGCTCACGGCCCACTTTGGTCAGTGGCTCCACGTGGTTTGCCGAGGACGCAACGTGCGGCGGTGGCAAGTGGAGCCAAGCCTAATCTACGGCCAGGTGAAGAAACGCTACCGACGGCGCAAGCTCGTAAAAGTCACGCACGTGATGCGACTTGGAACAGAGGACGCTCTCACAGTCGTCTTACAGGGACTGGGTCTCTCTGGACGGCTCAACACCGCCTTTATCGAACGGGTGAATCTGACGGTCCGACATGGCGTGGCAGCTCTCACTCGTCGCACCTGGGCTACGGCTCAGCAGTCCCCACAGCTTCTGGCCAATCTGGAATGGTGGCGCGCCTACTATCACTTTGTGCGTCCTCACGCGTCCCTACGAATAGCGCTCGTGCTGCCGCGCGAGCGAGGGGGCAAGCTGGTAGCACAACGCTACCGGCAGCGGACGCCAGCCATGGCAGCCGGCAGAACCCATCGACGATGGACGGCGCGCGAGGTGCTCTCTCACCCCTTGCCACCGGTTTTCGCTTGAGAGCCACTCAAGCTAGATGTGGGAGAAGTGTCATGTCACGAGGAAGTCGGTGAAGGTGCCAGTAGAAGCACTCGTATGGAGTCTCGCCTCGGGAAGAGGTGACCTGTCTGGTCTGTCCACTGACGAAATCCAGCCCGAAACGCGTTCACAGAGAGCTTGTCAATTTATCCACCATGTCTCATGGCAGCACCACCCCCTTGCCACCTCGCTTCTTCGTATCTTCTCCCTCCTAAAACTGACTATTGACAGCCCATTTGACAGCCTGATGCCGAAAAATGGTCACTGAAACAGTTTTTTCTTTGAGAGGACTT
>Ga0070707_100001393_pt1 | contig 23721 bp, 19 predicted proteins | sample KBSK5502metaG_FD_65468 | JGI IMG/M metagenome (GOLD analysis project Ga0070707, IMG submission 65468) | Corn, switchgrass and miscanthus rhizosphere microbial communities from Kellogg Biological Station, Michigan, USA - KBS K5-50-2 metaG | ecosystem: Host-associated > Plants > Roots >...
AACGTCAAAGGGCTGCTCTTCACGGTGCAAAAGGCGCTGCCGCTCCTGCAGGACGGCGGGTCGATCATTCTGAACGCTTCGAATAGCACGATCAAAGTGCTACCTGGGTTCAGTGTGTACCACGCGACCAAGGCTGCGATCCGCTCATTTGCGCGCAGTTGGACCCTGGATCTGCAAGCCCGCAAGATCCGTGTCAACGCCGTCAGCCCTGGTCCGACCAACACCCCGGGCATCAATAATCTGAGGCAGACTGAGGAACAGAGGAAGCAGCTCTTGACGTCACTCGCGGCCACCATCCCGTTGGGGCGGCTGGGCGATCCTGACGAAATTGCCAAAGCGGTCGTGTTCCTCGCCTCGGATGACAGCAGCTTTATTACTGGAATCGAACTGTTCGTCGATGGCGGTCAGGCACAGATCTAATTTAGATCTTTTCCGCCGCCAACTGCTGTGCCAGCCGTTTCTCATACGCATTGGCAACCGGCAAAAACGGCCACAGGCGATGAGCCAGGTTGTTTACAGCCAGCAGCACGCCAAAACGATGCAGGCAATACGCAACTTGAGAAGACGGAGGTGGTGTAAGCGATGATGACGAGGCAGGTTGTTGCGTTATCGTTACCAGGCACCCGGCCCCGAGGTCCGCACGAGGTACAGACGGATATTGAGTCTGTATCTGCATCCCACTATTATTGAGCGCATCGACCTGCATAGTCTGGGTATCATTCGCCGCCGAGTCACAAACAGGGTCACCAAAAGGCAACTGCGAGTTCGAAAAAGGAGGCAAGATGCTCCACCCCGGATTTCCCCACACCGTGTTAAGCATCACAAGGTATTCGTTTCCCCGACTGGCAATAAATGTATCCGCCTGGTCACGCGCAATAACCTGTCCGTCCAGCGTGGCAAACTGCCAGAGCGGACGCACCACCACAATAAAATTCCAACCTGCCGCAGCAGACATTGAGTACTCCATCGGCCCCACTATATCTGAAGCATCGCAGAACAAGCGGCAATCCTGCTGCCCATTGATACTACATGACCCCGAAGTCATGCATGGCGCATCCGCTGAGGTGTCCATATCCAGCTGAAAACTCAGTGTCGCTTTCAAAGGCTGCGTAGCAATGGCATAACATAAAACCACCTGCGATGTCAGCCTGCATGGATTATGCGCCGTGTCAGCAATTTCTGAAGTAAGAGCATACGGCTCACCTGGCTGCACCAACTCGCTATAGTGCGTACCCAGTTCCGCTTGCACCGCCTGTATTAACAAAGCACGCTGGGTAGCGGGGAGCATATTTAACGACTCAGAGAATGTAATGATCGAGGCAAAGGATCCATTTCCCACTGCTATGGGAGGATCATAGCGACAGCTATCCACGCCAGGTTTGGCAGGTACCGTTATAGTGCAGCGTTGTGCCAGGAATGCCGCGGCACGCCATACCAGCACATGTTGACCGGGTAATAAGCGCAGGGGTGGATCAACACTCATACGTGGCAAGTGAGAAACGACATGTCCATCAATGGTGAGATATCCCCATGAAGGACTGGTCTTGAAATAAAAAAGATCATTTTGTAGTCCTGGTACAGGTGAGGGAGTGGGCGTCGGACCGGTGAAGATACTCCCTACAACCTCGCGCACCGGGGCAGTACTTGCCAGGATCATCAAGACCACCAGCACAACAACACTTGTGGTTATGCCGAGCTGCAAGCCGCGCCTGCGAGCTAAAAATCGCAATGGCTGTGATGGACGCAGCAACCTCTTATTAGACGAGTTAGATGCGTCGGGAGCCGACGCCAGCTCATCTAAATCGACTATCTCAACCTCTAAGCCATCTTGCGGCTGTTCAGACTCGACATCTCCCATGAGAGCCTCCATCCATCCGTAGGTGCCTATGATGATTTTTACCAACCAAGAGCGGTCATACCCCGTAGGCGCACCGCCGATTATGGGTTTTAAGCAACTACCCCGGATACCCGTAGGGGCCGATTTATCGCGCCCACCGCCGATTTATCGGCCTTTGCTGGCTGTTCCGCTCTCCCGGTTAATTTATGAAACCTCATTATCGGCCCCCAGTGCCCCATCGAATATCCAGGGTAAAAACTCATTATCGGCCTACTGGCTGTCCGATTATGTTGTCCTGCCCCATCAATGCTGCTGAATCAAATTATACACCGTAATCTGAAATCAGCCTGAAAACAACCATACAGAGGCCTCCGTCCTTGCGGGGAAAGGTATCCGTAGGAGTGAGAGAAGTGAGGAGTGGTGGGGCAAGAAAGATACCCCGTATCTTTACAAGGCCTTTAGACTTCCCCTGAAATTAGGGGTAGGGTAAAATCAATTTCATGCGCGGTGGTGCGCTTAAGCGCATGGCTCATTGTTGGCGAATGCTACAAAACGTGGAATGCGGCAGGGCGACCGCAAGTGATAGCCCCCTACTGTAGACGGATGAACCGGCTTGCCAGGCTCGTGTATGGTAGGGGCGGGGCTTGCCCCCGCCCTGTAACTCGCATTCGCCAGCAAAGTCCTTCATGGTCGCCCGCGTTGCTCATCGATCTGCTCAAGCTCCGCCTCTGACAGGCGAAACTCTGCAGCCCCGATCACACCATCGACCTGGTCAGGCCTGCGGGCACCAACGATCGCCCCCGTAACCGCCGGATTACGCAGCGTCCAGGCAATAGCCACCACGCCAGGAGAAAGGTTATGCATGAATCCTATCTCAGTCAATTTTTCAACCAGCGCCAGGTTGCCTGATAAGCGCGGCTCCTGGAACTCGGGATCGCGTTTCCTCCAGTCGTCTTCGGGCAGGTTGGCTATGCGTTCGCGTGTCATTGATCCTGTCAGCAGCCCCGACATCATCGGTGAGTACACGATCGCTCCAATATTTTGCTCGCGGCAGAACGGGAGAATCTCATTTTCAACTCCTGGCTTGACCAGCGAGTACGGCGGCTGGAGCGAACTGATGGGCGCAATCTTCATCGCGCGGCGCATCTGCTCAACATTAAAGTTGCAGACACCAATGTAGCGCACCTTGCCTTCGTCCTGCAACCGGGCCATCGTCTCCCATCCCTCCTCAATATCCTGCTCAGGCATAGGCCAGTGCATCTGGTACAGATCGATTACGTCCACCTGCAAGCGTCTCAAGCTATTCTCGCACTCCCGTCGAATCGACTGCGCCTTCAGATTGCTGCTGAGATTACCATGCTCGTCCCACACGCGCGAGCACTTCGTGAAGACATAGGGCTGCTCCGCCCGATCTTTAAGCGCCCGGCCTACAATCTCCTCGGCATGACCTAAACCATAGACGGCAGCAGTATCAATCCAGTTGATACCCAGGTCAAGCGCGTGATGGATAGCTGCTATCGATTGCTCATCGTCCTGGGGCCCCCAACCGAACTGCCACCCACCGCCGCCCAAAGCCCAGGTCCCGAAACCGATCGGCGTAATCTGCATATCAGTGTTCCCAAGCTGTCGCGTCTTCATCTTTCCGTTCCCTATTCCTTTCTCACTGTAACAAGCTTATTACACTTTAATACACGTATGCCAATTGTACAGCGTTACATCCTCGTTAGCCAGCAACGTTGACACCCTCTTTTCTAGACAGGTACAATAGAATAGCTGAATAAACTACGAGGCTGACTACCTGAGGCCTATTCCGCATATATCAAGATGAGGCAAAAACACGATGAAGATGTACGTCTGTATCAAACAGATCCCGGACCCTAACACCGTTGTTAGTAAGCTCGACCCGAACACCAGGCGGCTCGTGCGCAGCGGCGTCTCCCTTGTCCTCGATCCCGGTGACGAAAGCACCATCTCAGCCGCGATCAGCCTTCGGGATACCATCGGCAACAGCGAACTAACCGCTGTCTCCATGGGACCCACGAGTACCCAGGAGGCCATGCGCCGCGCCCTGGCAATGGGCGCCGATCGTGCCGTCCTTGTCACTGACCCCGCCCTGGCTGGCTCCGACGCGCTCAGCACGGCACGTGTACTCGCCGCCGTGCTTAAAAAAGAAGAGCCTGACCTGGTCTTCTGCTCCACCGAAAGCACCGACGGCTATACCGGCATGGTTCCCGGCGGTATCGCGGAGTTTCTTGGTCTGCCCCAGTTAACCTTCGCGCGTGAAATCACGATAGAAGGTCAGAAGGCCGTCATCAAACGTGTCACACAGACTGGTTACCAGACCGTCGAGAGCCAGTTGCCAGCCGTTATCACTATCGCCAGCGGCTCGTTTGAAGCGATTTATCCCACCATGAAGGGCATCATGGGCGCCAAAAAGAAACCCTTTACCCAGCTCAGCCTCGCCGATCTCGGCATCGATGCCTCAGAAGTTGGCGAAGCGGGAGCGCGCGAGCGCGTCATGGCGATAGGCAAAGTCGAAGCGCGTGCCGCAGGACAGGTTATCAAGGACGATGGTAGCGCGGCCCAGGCTATCGCCGACTTTTTACAGCGCTACCAGCTGCTCTAATGTATCCGTAGAGTCGCCCGCGTTGCTTTATGAGGAGAGAAAAATATGTCTAAAACTATTTGGGTGCTGGTCGAACTGGAAAATGGTCAGCCTGCTCGTTCCTCGCTCGAGGTACTGGGAAAGGCCGCTCAACTGGGCAGCGCCGAAGCCATCGTACTCGGCTCGAATGCCGCCGCGGTCGCTCCCACGCTTGGCGAATACGGCGCGGAAAAGGTCTACATCCACGCCGATCCCGTCTACGACACCTATCTGACCTTACCGGCCGTAGACACGGTCAGCGAACTACTCAAACAGCACCAGCCCGCGCTGCTGCTGCTTGCTACCACTTATGACCTGCGCGACATCGCGGCCCGCCTGAACGCACGCAACAACATGGGCCTGATCACAGACGCCACCGACCTGCAATTCGAGGGAGATACTCTCCAGGTAACAGTCCCCTGGGGCGGCGAAAACATAGTCACCGCGGCCTTCCCCGAACAGGGTACAGGTATCGTCCTGACCCGCCCCAAGGCCTTCGGGTTGGAGCGTCAGGAGGGCAAAACTGCCGGGGTCGAGACGATCAGCCCATCACTCAACGCCGCCTCGCAGCAAATCAAGATTCTTGACCGCGTCGAGGTACAGAGCGAAGGCCCATCGCTCGAGGACGCCAGTGTAGTTGTCAGCGGCGGTCGCGGCCTGGGTAAAGCCGAGAACTTCCACCTCATCGAAGAACTCGCTGCCGCCTTAGGCGGTGCCCCTGGCGCAACTCGTGCCATCGTCGATGCCGGATGGTTGCCTTACAGCTACCAGGTCGGGCAGACAGGTAAAACCGTAAAACCAACCCTGTACATCGCCTGTGGCATCAGCGGCGCTATCCAGCACCTCGCGGGTATGAAAGGTTCCAAGTACATCGTCGCCATCAACAAAGACGAGCACGCTCCCATCTTCTCTGTCGTCGACCTCGGCGTTGTGGGCGACGTTCTAACCATTCTCCCACAGCTCACGACAGAAGTGAAGAAGCGCAAAGCCCAATAACTTGTGACCATCCTTTACTAACCTGGTATGATAATTAGGCAGGAGGATTTCAACCTTATCAGGAGGTTTATATCATGGCCCCGCCATCACCAACCGGAAACTGGATCGGCATACTACTCTTCGTACTCATTGCCGTCGCAGGCATAACCCTCTTCGGCGTACGCGCCGGAGAACTCATCACCCTGCTCGTGAAAGCGCGGCGCGAGAACCGCACCGACCACATCGACGACCGCATAGGCAGCTTCTTCCTGGTCGTTCTCGGGCAGAGCGGAGTGCTGCGCGATCCCATCCCCGGTATTGCACATTTCTTTACCTTCTGGGGTTTCATTATCATCCAGTTTGGCCTGCTTAATCTCATGCTCAGGGCCTTCAACGTCTCTTTGCCATTCTTCGGTGATAACCACGGATTCGCGACCACGCTGGATCTCTTTATCATTTTTGTCGCCATTGCCCTGCTAGTCTTTGCTTTCCGCCGGGCTGTCGTACGTCCCAAGCAGCTCTCCAGTTTTTTGCACGGGCCATGGGATGGCTTGATCATCCTTGGCCTGATCCTGCTGGTGCTCATCACACTCGCCCTCGTCGAAATCTTTGATTACGCGGCCAGTAACGGCGCTTCCTGGTCCCTCTTTGGCGCATGGTTTGGTCCCGCGGTCAGCGGGCCTGGCGCAGGCACTGATCTTATCCTGTTCCGTGTCTTCTGGTTTATCCATGTCTCCATCTTTTTCGCCTTCCTCGTCTATCTGCCCCGCTCCAAACACCTGCACCTGATGGCCACGCCTTTCAACGTCTTCTTCAGCAATTACACACCCAAAGGCGCGTTGCCCCTTATGGAAAACCTGGAGGAGCGCGAAGACTACGGCGTCTCAAAGGCCGAACAATTTACCTGGAAGCAGTTGCTCGACGGCTACGCCTGCACAGAATGCGGTCGCTGCAACACCGTATGTCCCGCGACCAATACCGGCAAGCCGCTCTACCCCAAAGAAATTATCCTGGGGGTCAAAGAAGCGCTCTTTGCGCGCAGCAATGAAATTCTCGGCGAAGATAGCCTGTGGGCCAGAATGAGCGTTATCGAGGTCAAACCTGACAGGTCCGTAGAGGAGAAAGAAGAGCACCACGAACCGATGGTTGGAGGCATTATCTCGACCGAGGCTTTATGGGCCTGCACCACCTGCCGCGCCTGCATGGAGATTTGCCCTGTCTCCATCGAGCACGTGCCCAAGATCGTCGATATGCGCCGCCACCTGGTAATGGAAGAGAGCGACTTCCCCACCGAGGTTACATCACTCTTCAATAACATCGAGCGCAACTTTAATCCCTGGGAGATCAGCAACGACAGGCGTGCTGAATGGGCAGCCGGGCTGGGTGTACCACTGCTATCGGAGAATCCCAACGCCGACGTGCTCTACTGGGTGGGCTGCATGGGCTCCTTTGACAGGCGCAACCAGAAAGTAGCCACCTCCGTAGCCAAAATACTCAAGGCTGCCAGCGTCAACTTCGCCATTCTCGGCCCCGAAGAATGGTGTACCGGTGATCCTGCCCGGCGTATCGGCAACGAATACCTGTGGCAGATGATGGCACAGCAGAACATCGAAACCTTGAACGGCTACGGCTTTAACACGGCAAATGCTCTCAATGGTCACGACGGTCATGCTCCCAGCAATGGCGTGGCCGGCGCTGCGCCCAAACATCGCACCATTATCACCGCCTGCCCGCACTGCTTCAACACCATCAAGAACGAGTACCCGCAGCTTGGTGGCGACTATGAAGTAGTACACCATACCGTCTTCATAGACAGGCTGCTGGCCGATGAAAAGATCACCCTTCCCGAGGACTTTGACGAGCGCAAGCTGACCTACCATGACCCGTGCTACATCGGGCGCTACAACGATATCTACGACGAGCCGCGTCGTGTCCTCTCCGTCCTCAACACCAACGGCGTCACCGAGATGCGCCGCCACCGTAACAAGAGCTTTTGCTGCGGCGGTGGTGGCGGACGCGCCTGGATGGAGGAAAAGATCGGCAAACGTGTCAACCAGGCTCGTGTCAACGAAGCCCTGGAGACCGGCGCCGAAGTTCTCGCCGCCGCCTGCCCATTCTGCATCACCATGTTTGACGACGGCATCAAAGGCGTAGAGGCCGAAGACAAGCTGCAGATTGAGGATATCTCCGAAATCGTCGCCCGCGCTATAGAATCGCAATAATAGAAGAGTCGCGTAGGGGCGGGAGTGGTGGGGACGGGTGGTGAGGATGCGTCTCCTTGCGTCTCACCTGAGTGCGAAGCACTAGCTGCCTTTCGTTCTGCCTGACTGCGCAGCAGTAGCCGCGCAGCGGCGTTGGCAGAACGGGTAAGAACAGCGCAGTGCCTTTCGTCTCGGCTGACCGCGCAGCGGTAGCTGCGCAGCAGCGTTGCCGAGACGGGCAAGAACCAGCGTTGGTGAGACGGGTAGGTGCCAGCATCGCCCCTTGCCGGTAAATAGTTGTAGCTTTGACTGTATATTCGTATGAGGCGATAGCCTCGCTCGCATACAGCAGTTTATACAGTCGCGAAAGGAGTACAATCATGACCACTCAGGGGAGCACCCCCAGTTTTGCACGAGACATCCAGCCGTTGTTTCGTGCCCGCGACCGAGCATCCATGAGTAGGCGCTTCGACCTCTGGGACTACCACGATGTCAGCACGCATGCTCAGGCCATCCTTGGACGCCTCTCAAGCGGTACGATGCCGTGCGACGGGAAGTGGCCCGAGGAGCAGACCGCTCTATTTCGCAGGTGGGTCGAAGCCGGGATGCCTGCCTAGTGCCCCATAGGCGTGAACTCCAGCACGGCTGTTATCCCTTCGCTTCTCATTTGTCATCCTGAGCGGAGCGAAGGATCTGCGCTCTGCCTCTCGAGACAGACCCTTCGCTGCGCGGAGGCGCTCCTCGCGGCGATCCGTCAGGCGGCTCAGCAAGCAAAATAGTGCAGGTCTTTATGCTGAGTCGCCCGGCGCATTGAACCTGCGCACGGCAGACATGCACAAGCTTCTATCTTCTACTCCGCGATCGTATAAATGAAGTCGAACTCCGACCCCACCGGGTTGCCGCGTGCATGCAGCAACATTGATCCTTCTGCCCCAAGGTATACACCCGTCCCGCCGGTAATCGTCAGTGTCGTATCGGTGCCATCATCAAAAAAAGGCCCCTCGACAGTGATCTGCCCATGCGCCAGGAACACCGTCCAGAAGCACTCCCATTCGGTCTTACCGGTCGCAACAGTCCGAATACAGTGGCCATTGTCCACGCCGACCTGGTGGGTATCGGCTGCATTGAAGACGGGGTTATGGAAGCCCAGCACATCGCCCAGTGACATATTTGGTGGATGAAATTCCTGCACCGTATCCGTAATTGCATGCTCAACAACGTGAACGACCTTCTGCTGATCTGCGCTGGCAGAAGAAGTAGCGACATGCAAGGTAAAGAACACACCTGCCAATAAGCCAACCAGGAGCGAGACAACCGCCGTGATAACCAGAGACTTCTTCATCGTTTCTTCCTCCTTGAATGAAATAACTGTGATACCTATCAAGAGCCACAGCGCCGTTTGGAAATACAGTGAAATCGAGGGTTATGCGGGTAAACCGCCGGTCAACCTTCCCCAGTGGCGCCGGTAGAGCATTCAGAGAGCGCTTGCTCCTACGTTGAAGTGTAAGGCTCAGCTAGTATATTGTCAATAGAGAAACCAACTACAATCTGGCAGGTGCTCATAACCCTCCTTACATTGGGTTCGACCCGTCTGGGTACTGCACTCGCGTCCTTGACAGCCCTCCCACCGTATGCTACCTTTGACTCGAGAGAACGATAACGGCATAGGAGGTAGTAATGACGGCTCCCACCACCTATTGTGACGAGTGTGGAGCATCCAATCCGCTGCAAGCGACCTACTGCTTTGCTTGCCACACTGCTTTGCAACCTCCTGCCCCCTCACCTCTGCTCCCGGTGCACACTGCTTCTGCCAACGCCTCCATGCTGAGAGAAACCAGGGGTGGTCTTCTTCCCCCCTCCTACCTGCTCCACGCGCGCTATAGCATCGTCAGCCAGATCGGGACCGGCGGCTTCGGGGCCGTCTACCAGGCGCAGGATACGCTGTTCAGCCACCGGCTGGTGGCCATCAAGGAAATGAGCCAGGACGGGCTCAGCCCCCGCGAACTGGCCGAAGCCACCGCCGCCTTTGAACGCGAGGCGCTCGTACTGACCAATCTCACCCATCCCAACCTGCCGCGCATTCACGACCACTTCAGCGAGCATGGACGCTCCTACGTGGTGATGGACTTCATCGCCGGCGGCACGCTGGAAGACTCCCTGGACATATCTCAGCGGAGCTTCCCAGTTGAGGTGGTCCTCACCATCGGGCTCCAACTCGCTGAAGCACTTGACTACTTGCATAGCCAGCAGCCACCGATCATCTTTCGCGACCTCAAGCCCGCGAATATTATGCGCACCACCGACAACCACGTGTACCTGATCGATTTTGGCATCGCCCGCCACTTCAAGCCGGGGAAAGCGAAAGATACCATTCCTCTGGGCTCAAAAGGCTACGCCGCTCCCGAACAGTATGGCAAAGCGCAGACCACCCCCCAATCGGATATCTATGGCCTCGGCGCCACGCTGCACCAGTTACTCACGGGCGATGACCCCTCACTCACCCTGTTTCACTTTGCACCCGTACGACTATATAGCTCGCCCATCTCTGCCCCACTCAACGCCCTGCTCCAGCAGATGCTGGAGATGGAGATGGACAAGCGACCAGCAAGTATGACAGTCGTCAAATAGGAATTGCAGCGCCTCCTTGCTTTACAGACAGCGCAAAGACCGATCCCGGTGGTTAAGCGGAGAACCTTTGTGAAAGGCTGCCTCGGCGTGGTGGCAACGTGCAGCGCCAGTATCGCCATCGCCACCTTCGTCGTTAAAAATCCGAACCTGGTAGACCTGTTGTTCGCTCACCCGTTCAGTGGAACGACCCCGGTGTCTTCCCCTTCTCCTCCAGCGCCTGCTCAAGCCACGATACTCAGCCGTCCTCTTTACACGTACCGCAGCCACGCCGGATCGGTGACAGCCGTCGCCTGGTCCCCCAGTGGAAAGCATATCGCTTTTGCTGGCACGCTCGATGGCTTCGTCCAGGTGTGGGACGCACCCACCGTCTTTTTTCCTGATCCTACGCATATAGTGCGTGATCGTTTTGCCGTGAAAGACCAGAGAGTGGATGCCCTGGCATGGTCCCCAGATGGGAGCAAGATCGCTGCTGTCAGCAACAATCTTACTGGCAGCAGGACCCGGATACACTATGTCCAGGTACGTTCGGCTACAACGGGAAAACTTTCATTGACGTATAAAGGCCATATATAAGCAGCGCTTACCCTCGCCTGGTCGCCCGATGGCAGGCAAATCGCCTCGGGCAGTGCCGATGGCACCGTGCGGGTCTGGGATACTACCACAGGGCACACGTACGTGGCCTATGCCGGGCATTCCGCCGAAGTCAATGCCGTCACCTGGTCGCCCGATGGGAAATACATCGCCTCGGGCAGTGCCGACGGCACCGTGCAGGTCTGGGATGCCGCAACGGGACGTCTCCTTTTTACCTATCGCGGCCATGCAGGCGCAGTAAATACTGTCACCTGGCAGCGAGGGACACTCCTGCTCCCCTGGTACGAAGCGCGTATCGCCTCGGGCGGGGCCGATGCCACGGTCCAGGTGTGGTCCGTTGGCGAGGCCGATGCCGCGGTCCAGAGGTGGCCCGTTGGCGAGGCCGGGAATGCACACTACCCGCAAGCAATGGCCTTACAGGGCGAGCTTCTGATCTATCGCGGTCATTCCGGGCCAGTCACATCCGTAACGTGGTCGCCGGATGGACAACTTATTGCCTCGGGCAGTGAAGACGGGACGGTGCAGGTATGGAGCGCAATATAAACGCCCATGTCTCTTCCTCCATGTATTGCCAGGCGTGTGGCGCGGCTAATCCGGTACAGGCCGCGCGTTGCTTTGCCTGTGACGAGCCGCTCTCCACTCCCACAGGAGGAACCAGCACCACCACGAATCCTCTCACCGGCTTGCTCCTCCCCGAAGTCATCATGCAGCAGCGCTATCGTATTCTGAAAGTGTTGAGTACAGGCGAGGTGAGCACCGTGTACAAAGCGGAGGACACCCGGCTCGGCAACCGCCTGGTAACGCTCAAGGAAATAGGTAAAAATAACACGGACACGCCAGAGGCTGTAGAGTTGATTGAAGCCAGCAGGCGCGAAATGCTTCTCCTGGCAGGCCTGATCCATCCCAACCTGCCGCGCATCTACGATTACTTTGTCGAAAACCAGCGCTGGTATTTCGTCATGGACTTTCTCGCAGGTGAAACGCTCGAAGCGTATCTGAGCAAGAGGAAAAATCGACCGCTTGCTATAGAGGAAGTGCTCGACAGCGGTATCCAGCTCGCTACGGTGCTCGACTACCTGCACCTCCACAAGTCGCCTCTCGGCTTCAAAGATCTCACGCTGAGCACCATCTGGCGCACCCCTGACGGCAAACTCTACCTGCTAGACACCGGAACGGCTCCCCCGGCTGCTGCCATGCCAGCGAGCAGATCCATCTATAGTCTGGGGAGGATCCTGCGCCAGTTGCAGGCAGGGAAGAAGTCTGTACACGCTCTCCTCCTGCATGTAGCTCTTCCAGGCCCGTGCAGGCGGTCCAGGCAAGCGCAGTCTTTGCCGCTCAAGAGGTTGATTCGGCAGATGGTTCACCGGAATGCACGCAAAAGGCCCTACATGATAGGTATGATCAAGCGGGAACTGCAACAGCAGGAACTGCAACTCCTTGCGACGCAACACACTCCCACATCGACTCCCAGGCAACACCGCTTCTCGCGCCGCACACTTTTCAAATTGGGAGGACTCGCAGGGCTTGCGGCAGCCAGCGGCACCCTGGTATGGATGGCGGAATCCCAGATTCTCAGGATACCGCACCCGGGCTATAGTCCGAACCAGGGGGGGACCATCTGCACCTACTATACCGGCAGCGGTGTCCTTGGAGTGGCATGGTCCCCCAATGGGATGCGCCTTGCCATGGGAAACCTGAACGGCCAGGTCCAGGCATTCGACGCCAACACAGGGCTGCATGTCATGACCTTTCAAGCTCCTGACCTCTGGCAGCGGGTTGAGGACGTCATCTGGCTGCCTGACGGCAAGACCATCGCTGCCGGCGGCGATAACAACCTTGTTTGGGTCTGGAACGCGGCGACCGGGCAGCTCCAACGCACGTATCGCGGACATACCAGCTGGGTGATTGCACTCGCAAGTTCACCGGATAGCAAGTACATCGCCTCGGGGGGACAAGATACGACCGTCCAGGTCTGGGAAGCAGCCACCGGGCGCCCGGTCGTCATCTATCGCGGGCATTCCGGCGGCATCGGCTCGGTCGCGTGGTCGCCCGATGGCAACTATATTGCCTCGGCAAGCTATGATAAAACCGTGCAAATCTGGGAGGCCGCCACCGGACGCCCCATCTATACCTACCATGGACACATAAATCCGGTGTATACAGTCGCCTGGTCGCCCGATGGCGGGCGCATCGCTTCAGGAGATGCAGGCGGTACAGTACTGGTCTGGCCCGTGGCGCTCTTCGAGGGCGATGGACAGCAACCCGTCGTGACATATAACCAGCAAATCGGTGTAGTCCAGACTGTGACATGGTCCCCTGATAGCCGCTACCTTGCGTCGGTAAGCCAGGATGTCGAGATCTGGAACAGCTTTACCGGAAAGTATATCTACACATACACCAAACATGCCACCTCAATCGCCACGGCGGTGCAGGCCGTGGCATGGTCTCCCAATGGCCGCTACATCGCCTCCGGTGGCATGGAAGGAACCGTGCAGGTGTGGAACGCCAGGTAGAAGCTCTCCGTAGGGCCTTTATGGTCGCCCTCCGTTCCCGAAATGATTACTGGTGATGATGATGCTCATGATCCGTGTGATTGTGACCATCCGTACCGGACGGTGTGCTCCCCTGTCAACACCCCGGTTCACCAGGATGCCCGCAACAGGTCTGGCGCAAAACCACCCGCCGCCAGAGGTTGCCCGTTAGCTTGCTCAATTTCTCAGCAAGAGGCATAGGTTGATCGAGATTGGTCAGAAACTGGCGGAATGTATTTCTTGTAGCCATTGGTCATGTTCTCCTCTCAAGGGAACCACTAACCACATCTTCATTACAGATTAATCTTGGTTTGCAAAACCTGGGCATGAAGACGCACAGCTTCGGCCACTGCTTCAGAAAAGGTCTTCCAGGGGTCACTTGCGTGATTTACACATGCATTGATGTGGTCATAGAAGGCGCTGCTCGTAACCCCCGGGGGAACGCACTCCTCGACGCGGACGGCATATTCTTCTAGACTGGTGGCTTGATTATACATGCGCAGCGTGATGGCGTGGAGCGTCTCATCGATAAGTATGACCGCTGCGCCGTGGATTGGTGAAACCTGGACCGTGTCTACTACCCATCCACCGCTGTTGTACACTTTGAGCAAGGCAGGATAGCCGGCAAAGTTCATCTCCTGCTGGAAAGGCTTGTGGGTATGGCCGAAAAGAAAGGTGATATCCGCTGGGATGTACTGCTTGTTTTCAATACGGACCTGTTCGAGTAATGGGCCTTCCATATACCACTGTAGGCCATTCTGGGCGTCAGGGCTTAAAACCTGGTCTGTCCGATTTTTTTCGAAAGAAGGTAGTCTGCTGAAAACAAAGTCCAGCAGCCATTCTACTCTTCGCGCCTCAATTCCTTCGACCCACTTTGGCTGGTTAGTTTGTTTAAGCCAGCTGGTTGAAAAGTTTGCTATCAGCTTCTCAACCTGTTGCTTATCCTGCAACTTCGCATAAAATAAGCCGATATCCTGCCCCACATCGCCGGAGCGGCCCACTGTTGACCAGAAAAAATCGACCCAGGCAAAGTTTTCTGCCTCCAACTCCCAGACAACTTTTGGTCTTTTCCGGTTAGGGAAAAACATGCTATTGAGCGTACTCATCAATGAATAGATGGATTCGACATAGTGGCCGTGACTGAAAATGATGCATTTCTCCCCGTCATTACTGACGAGGGCGTAGTTTGGATAGACAACATTGACAGTAGCGTCCCTCAGATGCGGATACCGCCGCAGCAAGCTGGTTAAGAAGTACTCACGTATCAGGTCAGGAGCAAACATTTTTGTTGTATGCCAGGGAGCAGGGAGTTCAGCACCAGGCTGAATGCCGGCAATAAACTTCACATACTGTGTCTCGCGAGCGTTCTCCCAGATGTGATGGTCATGGTTGCCGGGGATATAGAGAATGTTCTTGTTAAAAAGCGCTTCGCCTTCTTGTGGGAAAATGAGTTCAATGAAGCGCTCAAACACCATAGCTGCCTTGTTGGTATCACTCAAGTCCATTTCAAGGATATCGCCATTGAGCACCAGTGTGGGCTTTTCCGTGCCTTCATTATGCGCAATAAGCTCCCTCAAGCAGAGAACGAGTTGGCTCATAACTGCGCCGGGTTGCGAAGTATCAATAGCTATACTATTGGGCTTTATGGGGGTTAGCACACTATTATCGGAACCCAGGTGCATATCTGATAAACAGACGTAACGAATATCTGGCATAGTGTCCTCCTCATCCTTCTTCAGTATATTGACATACATTCACAGTATTTTTGCACGTACATACCGAATAAATGGATAGAACTACTATATAGCAGAGCTTCTAGTGCTTGTCAATCTCTTGTACTGATCACGTAATACATTCCTTGGCTCTGGCACTGTTGGCTTTGCCTGCGCAATCGCATCGGGCACCAGCATGGTATAATCTAGTACCTCAGCAGGTTCCATTGTATCCAACAATGCAGTTGTATTGAAGACAAAGAGGAGATGCCATGACCACTTCAGAGAATAGCGCACCGAATCCACCCCATTTTCTTGATGCACATGCAGTCGTTCGTCCAAATAAAGTAGCGTTGATCTGTGGAGAACGCTCACTGACGTATGCTGAGTTCAACGCCCGCGCCCGGCGCGTCGCCAACGCGCTCGCCGGGTTGGGTGTGAAGACCAGCGACCGTGTCGCGGTCATAGCACACAACTCCATCGAGTTGCTTGAAATTACTGCCGGCCTGTCAAAACTATTCGCTCTCTCCGTGCTGCTCAACTATCGCCTTCGCGAACACGAGGTAGCCTACATCCTCAACGACAGCGGAGCGAACGTGGTGATAGCCGGGCCGGAATTGGTGGCAGTGGTCGAGAAAGCCCGCGCTGAGGTGACAGGTGATGTCACCTATATCGCCATCGGAGACGAACCTCCGGCGGGCTGGCTGCGCTACGAAGACCTGCTGGCCGCTGCCGGCGAAGACCTGCCGTCGAGTGAAAGCCGCCTCGGCTCGTCGATGAGTTACACATCCGGCACGACGGGCAAACCGAAAGGAGCCTATCGCCCGCGCGGCTTGCAGGTGAACGAGATCATTCCGGCCATCCTGGCGTTTGAACTAGCCGAATCAGATGTACATCTGCTGGCAGGCCCCTACTACCACAGTGCGCCCAGCGCCTTTACTTCGCTTCACGCAATCCTGGGTTCGACGATTGTAATCCAGCCGAAGTACGATCCGGTCGAGGCATTAGAGTTGATCGACCGCCACAAAGTCACAACGACGTTTATGGCCCCGACGCTCCTGCAGCGCCTGGTCGATGTGCCCGCAGAGGTGTTCTCGCGCTACGATGTCAGTTCGCTGCGCTCGATCATTCTCGGCGGCGCGCCCTGCCCGTATGTGCTGAAGGTGCGAGCCATAGAACGCTTCGGCGAACACCTATGGGAGTTCTACGGCGCGACGGAGACAGCTTTCGTGACGATCCTGAGACCTGAAGACCAGCTGCGCAAACCAGGCTCGTGCGGCAAGGCTGGCCCTGGTCAGGAAATACGGCTGCTCGACGCGACTGGCAATGAAGTACCCGACGGCACACCCGGCGAGATGTGGTCGCGTTACTCTTCGTTAGCCGAATACTATAACAAGCCGGAGGCGACGGCTCGCAGCATGAGAGATGGCTTTTTCAGCGTGGGCGATATCGCCTATCGCGACGAAGAGGGCTATTACTACATCTGCGACCGCAAGATCGACATGATCATTTCGGGTGGCGCCAATATCTACCCGGCGGAGATCGAGGCGGTGCTGGCCGCGCACCCGGCAGTAGCGGACGTGGCGGTGATCGGCGTGCCGGACAGCCTCTGGGGCGAATCGGTGAAGGCCGTGATCGAACTGCGCCCTGGAGCCAGCGCCACCGCTGATGAGTTGATCGCCTTCTGCGGCGAGCGGCTTGCCGATTATAAAAGACCGCGCTCGGTAGACTTCATCGCCGAAATGCCGCGCAACCCGGCGGGCAAGCTGCTCAAAACGCAGATCCGCGAACCGTACTGGAAGAACGTAGGACGGAGAATTTAGAGCAGGGGCGCAATGATGAACTTTCAAAAATAAATCGTGTCTATCCGTAGGGCGAGGGCAGTGAGGAGGGCCTTTATGGTCGCTCCTGTGATATAATGAAACCAATGCATAGACAGATGTTTTCGATTAACATGCAATGCGGGAAAGAAACGATCTATGGCAGTACAACATAACGAACGCCAAGAAAGAAAAAGCCGCGAAGAATACTTTGCTCTTTTAGAGAGTGATTCTGAACATCGCTATGAATACCTCGATGGCTATATTTACATGATGACAGGGGGAAGCCCCGATCACTCTATTATAGGTAACAATATTGGGAGAATTCTTGGAAACTTACTTCAAGGACGCCGCTGTATTGTCTATAACTCAGATCTCTATGTAGAATTATCGGACAACTATCGTGTCTGTCCTGATGTCACTGTTAGTTGTGATCCACGCGATAGAGGAGCACAGGAAGCTATCCACTATCCATCCCTGGTTGTAGAAGTACTTTCCCCTACCACGGAAGCCCGTGACCGAGGAAAGAAGTCTTTGCTATATCGCTCCTGTCCAACCATCCAAGAATACCTGCTCGTAAACGCTGAGTCTCCGATCGTTGAGGTAATCCGTCGCGAAAAAAATGGTTTCTGGACGCTCTATACGCTTGGGCTAGATGACTCCTTAGCCTTAACAAGTCTCGGCTTACACTTTTCTGTAGCAGAAATCTACCAGAATACCTCCTTTATTGGCGTTTAATCTCACATCGTATCGGCAAACAAACTGCTGACCGACTCGCCATTGTGTACGCGTCGAATCGTCTCCGCTATCAGCGGCGCAATCGAAAGTATCGTCATATTGGGCAGGCGTTTTTCAGGTGGCATCGGCACCGTATTAGTCGTAACAATTTCCTCGATATCCGCCCGTGCAGCAAATCGTTCGATAGCATTCCCTGTGAACACGCCATGCGTGCAGACAACCGCGATAATACGGCCTACATGGCGCTCGTGTAAGCGCTCTAAGACCTCGAGCACCGTACCACCATTGGCAATCTCATCATCAAGGATAATCACATCCTTCCCCTCAACCTCACCCACGATAGTATCGATAACGACCCTCTGATCGCTCAAACGCTGCTTATTGGCCGCTGCCACCGGCAATCTCAGCAGGCGCGCAAAATGTGAGGCCGATTTGGCATGACCCAGATCCGGTGAAAGCACAATCGTATTCTTCAAGCTCCGCTTACGAAAATAGTCGGCCAGTATTTTGAGCGCATTCATATGATCCGTAGGTACACTGAAGAACCCCTGCACCTGTGCCGCGTGCAGGGTCATCGTCAGCACGCGATTGGCTCCGGCAGTTGCCAGCAAATCGGCCACCAACCTGCCCGCAATACTGATGCGCGGCATATCTTTTTTGTCCGAGCGAGCATACGAGTAGTACGGAATAACAGCCGTCGTACGCGCCGCCGATGCGCCGCGCGCCGCGTCCAGCATGAAAAGCAGCTCCACCAGGTGCTCCTGCACCGGCGGCACAAGCGGTTGGATCAAGAACACATCGTTTTCACGACAATTGGCATTCAATTGCACATACAGGCAATCATTACCGAAGTGCCTGACCGTAGCTGGGCTTAGAGTCACGCCTAAACATTCACATACTTCTCTCGCCAATTCAATATGAGCTGTACCGCTAAAAACTGTAATTTCACGCACAGAGCTATACCTCAGTCGGGTCTCCGTCCCTGTGGGGGAATTTCTCCGTAGGGGCGAGGGAGGTGAGGGGTGGCGGGGAGGGCCTTTATGGTCGCCCGCGTTACCTTTCCCCTACAAAGACGCAGACCCTTATGTTAATAAAGCGCGAGCGATAACCAGGCGCTGAATCTGGTTCGTCCCCTCGTAGATCTGCGTAATCTTCGCATCGCGCATCATACGCTCGGCTGGGTACTCCTTCATATAGCCATAGCCACCAAGTACCTGAATAGCGTCATTGGTGACCTCCATCGCGATATCCGAAGCATACATCTTCGCCATCGAAGAGTACTGGCTAAAGTGCTTCTCGTCCCGGTCAATCATCTCCGCCACGTTATAGACCAGCAAGCGCGCCGCTTCGACCTTGGTGGCCATATCCGCCAGCATAAACTGAATGCCCTGGTTTTCCGCGATCGGCTTATCGAACTGGATGCGCTGCTTCGCGTACGAGACCGCGAGGTCGAGCGCCCCCTGGGCAATCCCCAGCGCTTGTGCGCCAATACCCGGGCGCGTGCGATCCAGCGTCATCAAAGCAATCCTGAAGCCGTCGCCCTCGCGTCTCAGCAGGTTCTCAGCCGGGACTTCGCAATCCGTGAAGATCAGCTCAGCAGTCTGCGAGCCTTTAATACCCATCTTATCTTCGATACGGCCCACCGAAAACCCCGGAAAATCCTTTTCCACTATGAATGCGCTGATGCCATGTGTCCCCTGCTCGCGGTCAGTAATCGCAAAGACGGAATTGACCTTAGCCAGTCCACCATTAGTAATGAAGCGTTTCGAGCCATTGAGTATGTACTTGTCGCCCTTGCGCACGGCCACCGTCCGCATTGCTGCCGCGTCCGAGCCGGAACCGGATTCGGTCAGCCCAAAGGCAGCCATCCATTCGCCGCTTGCCAGGTCCGGCAGGTACTGGCGCTTCTGCTCTTCATTGCCTGCCAGCAGAATTGGCAGCGACCCCAGTTGCTGCACCGCCAGAAGCAGAGCAGTCGTAGCGCAGTGGCGAGAGAGTTCCTCTATGGCCATCACAATCGCCAGCTCGCTGGCCCCAATGCCGCCATACTCCGTAGGAAACGGCATCGCCAGGATATCTTGCTGCGCCAACAACTCCTTCATATCCCAGGGAAACTCCCCCGTGTGATCGATCTCCGCCGCGCGTGGAGCCACACGCTCCAGTGCAATCTCCCGAATCGCCCCTATCAGTGCCTGCTCATCCTCGGACAGGTGGGACACGGCCATATGCATCCTCCTTCGTTCGCGCTTGTCTATGAAAAAACACACTGTAATGGAGTATATCATATGTCCCTGATATCAGCTCAACACAGATCTATGAACTGGTTGCAGGCAATCAACCAAACGGGAGCAGCACACCCGTAGGGGCCGGTTCACCGCGCCCACCGCCGATTTATCGGCCTTTGCCGGCTATTCCGCTATCCCGATTAATTTATTAAACCGCATCATCGGCCCTACACCCTTCCTTGTCTGCTGCGTTGGTGAGACGGATAAGTACCAGCATCGCCCCTGATTCTTGGTGAAACCTTGTTTCACCTGTCCCAGGCCGCCTGACTCCTTTCGCGGTTAGGCCCCTGCTGCCTGGAGAGACTGGATTGCCTTAATCGTGGCCTGGGTATAGTTGCCCTGGTTGGCGACCTGGGTGAAGGTATCCATCGCGCTGTGATATTGGGAGTCGGCCAGCGGCACCGAAATGCCGCCGATAATGTTGACATGCACATGGAGCGGCGGGTTGGTCGGTTCGATTCGGATGGCGATGACGATCAGCTGGGGGCTCGTCACCAATGATCGGGACAGCTGATCAAAGTCCCCATCGCTCAATTGAAACGTGTTGGTCGTGTACACCTCGATCGGATACGCGAACAGGTGAGCTGCCTGGCAGACCTGAGCCTGGTCGAGGAGGTGGGGCGTGTCAGTGACCGTACAGGCAACGCTGGCTATCGTCGGCGTAGGTGTGGTGTGGTTCTGCGCGGGAATGGTAGGCATGGTGACGCTGGGCTTCGCCGTGACGCTAGGCTTCGGCGTGGGCGCGTGGACGCTGAGTTGCTGGGAACCAGCGTGGGTAGCGGGGCCACCGCGAGGCATGCCAGTCCAGCGCCCAACAGCCAGGAGCAGCAGCCCCAGGGCAGCCAGCGTGAGAAAAGCCGCAGGACGCCGCACGCGCGAGCGCGTAGGTGCAGGTTCAAGCAACCATGAGATCCCTCCCGTGGTGGTACGCGTGTAGAAGGCGCCTACCGGCTGGGGATCCCTGGCGGCTGGCGCAAGAAGAGCAGGCCCCCGGAATGCCTGTCGATAGGCGTTCGCCAGCGCCTGTGGAGTAGCATAGCGGCGCTCTTGCTCTTTCTCCAGCGCCCGGAGCACGACATGTTCGACCGGCGGGGAGATGGCCGGATTGAGCTGCGCGGGAGGCAGAGGTGAGGCAGTCAGGTGCTGCTGCAGGATGGCCAGCGCCGTTGGGCCGGTGAAGGGAGTCTGCCCGGTGAGCATAAAATAGAGCAGACTGCCCAGGGCGTAGACCTCGCTGCTGGGACTGGCTGGCCGCTCCAGCAAATCCGGGGCCATGTACTCCGGCGTGCCGAGGACGAAGCCCGTCTGTGTCAGGTCGCCTCCCTGCTCCGCTGCCTTGGCGATGCCAAAATCGGCGACATAGGCAAAACTGTCGTCGCGCAGCAAGATATTGGACGGTTTGATGTCCCGGTGCAGAATCCCGCGCTCGTGCGCATACTGCAAGGCATCGGCGATCTGGTCGAGGAGCAGTCCCGCTTCCTGCAGGGAGAGCGTGCCACGCGTGCGGACGCGTTCCCCCAGTGTGCCAGCATCCAGATACGGCAGCACGAGGTAGTGCCAGGGATCCTCCTCCCCGCAGTCGTAGATGGGTAGAATATGCTCGTGGGTCAACGAGGCCAGCAGTTCAGCTTCCCGGCGAAAGCGTGCCAGGGCCTCTGTATGGCTGCTGTGAACCACTTTGATGGCTACCTCGCGACGGAGGTGGTCATCCACGGCCAGGTAGACCTCGGCCATGCCTCCTCGTCCGAGCAGGCGCTTGAGGTGATAGTGGCCAAGTGTTATTCCTTCCAAGGTTGGCATCGTGGGTTCGTGTGTGCTCCTTGTCTGTTCGTTTCCAGGGACTTCCTTCGCGCAAGCGCGCAAAGAACATGAGCCTTCCTTCTGTAGAGAAAACGTCTAAGACAGCAGGATAGTATCAGAGGGGGAGAATCGTCGTCGAGGCCCGGGCAATTTGCTTGAGAGGTTTTCAGAATCGAGTCCAGACGCTGCTCTGCCATGGTTCGGAGCTACTCCCCATGACGCTGCTCATGACGCTTTCATGACGCTTCCAATTCATACTATCACTAGAGAGGACGAAGTGCAGCCGACCGTGTGAGCAGCTATAAGGCCCCAACACAGCAGAAGCACTTCACGCTTCCTCATCTCACGGGAAATATCTCCTGCAATCATATTACTGGATAAGAGAACTGGAGAGAGAGAATAAGAAACAATGTCTGTTCACGAACAATTCGACATCATAGGCCTCAAAGCCGGCGGAAAGCTGCACGCGCTGCTAGCGATACCCCCGAACTTCTACGCGATTGCCTTTGGACTGGTAGGGTTGGCCAGAGTCTGGCATCTCGCTGGCAGCCTCTATGGGCTACCTGCCGCAATCGGTGACGCGCTCTTCCTGGTCGCGGCGCTCGTTTTCCTGCTATTTTTCGCCGCGCTTGTCATCAAGCTTGTGCTTGCACCGAAGACCGCCCTGTCTGACCTGGCAGACTCTGCAATCGGCCCAATGTTCTCGCTGCTCCCGATTACCGGTATGTTGCTCGCAGTCGGCCTCGAGCCTTACGCCTTCGATGCAGCACGGATACTGTTCCTGGTGTTCTTCGTCGCCACGGTGCTACTTGGTGGGTGGTACACGGGCCAGTGGATCGTCGCCGCCCTGGATGACGGCAACTTCGGCCCCGCCTATTTCCTGCCCACCGTAGCCGGTGGTACCCTCGGCGCTGACAGTGCCGCCAGCTTTGGCCTGACAGGACTGGGCTGGCTGAGTTTCGGTATTGGGATAATCTCCTGGCTGATGCTCGGCCCGATCATCCTCAACCGGCTGTACTTCCGCCCTGGTCTTCCGGCGGCACTCGTACCCACGCTGGCGATCATAATCGTACCGTCGGTGATAGCCGGTAATGCCTACTTCGTACTTACTGGTGGAAGGATTGACCCGTTGGCTTACCTACTCGCTGGTTACGTAGTGCTGATGGCGCTCGTGCAATTGCGCCTGGTGCCGCTCTACCTCAAGCTCAAATTCTCTCCAGGCTTTTGGGCCTTCACCTTCTCGTACGCCGCGACCGCCGTCTACGCGCTGCGCTGGATCCACCTTACGCAATTCGCAGGGGCAGCCATGCTGGCCTATGTAGTGCTCGCAGCGATTACCTTGTTCATAGGTGCTATCGCGCTCCGTTCACTTGTTGCGCTCTGGCAGGGCAAGTTCCTACCTGCTCCAGCAATGCCGTAACCGAGTCTTGGCTCACATCTAGAGGGGCTTCTGGGTTATGAAATGCCCTCATTTCCCCTCTGCATCCATAGGCATGGTTCAAATGAACGTGACAGCTCCTCACCACCAGAAAGGTCCAGCCCTGTCATGCTGAGCGCAGCGAAGCATCTCGCTGCCGCTCGCAACAGACCCCTCGCGGAGTTTACCCTGAGCGAAGCGAATAGGCTCAGAGCCTGCCCTTGAGCGAAGCGAAGGGGTGACACTGTGTGACTGTTCATGCACATTGACGAAATACTCCGGCCATCGGTAGGGCCCGATTATGCACATTAACAAATTCATTCGATCAGCAGTAGGTGCCTCAGCGAAGCGAAGCGCGTATCAAGACTTCGCGCACACCGCCGATTATGAGGTTTAAGCAAATACCCCGGATACCCGTAGGTGCCGATAATGAACTTTAACAAATTAAGTGGGAGATAGACCGACATAATGCAGCAAGTCTGGTGAAGGCTGATCATACTGGATCAGCCACTGCTCGACGCGCTCTTGCAAGTCTTTCCAGC
>Ga0070707_100001394_pt1 | contig 23721 bp, 20 predicted proteins | sample KBSK5502metaG_FD_65468 | JGI IMG/M metagenome (GOLD analysis project Ga0070707, IMG submission 65468) | Corn, switchgrass and miscanthus rhizosphere microbial communities from Kellogg Biological Station, Michigan, USA - KBS K5-50-2 metaG | ecosystem: Host-associated > Plants > Roots >...
CAGACCCTTCTTCTTGTCTCTCGCCTTCAGAACCAGGCGTCAGTACGAAGGTAAGCACGTCTGGAGCGGAATCTTCGAAGAGTTCTTTATATCGCAACTCGGGCTCACCGAGGGCGAGCTCGACCGAGTTGCCGACGCGACGTTTAGTGGTCTCGACGAATCTGGTAGCGTCAACACCGCTGTGATGAAGGCCTCGTTGCAAGGTGAGTTTGCCATGCTTGTGGACAGCGAGGTTCTGACGAGGGACGAAAGTGGGTTTGAGCACGAGCTCTGGCGCGATTACCTGCTTTCGCGACACCTAGCACGGTACCCAGCCAAATGGATCGACAAGTGGTTCGATGCAGCAACAACTTTTGCTTCGTCTATCGAGTGCCTTCCGCTCACGGTGGAGCAACTGGAGACAGCAGCTGCTCGCGATGCGTTGCTTAAAGCGGTCTTCGACTGGAATTATGTAGCCGCGGCGGACTGCATCAGGGAGTTAAGAACCGACGAGCCTGCGCCCCGTCAGTTGAATCTCGGCATCAGGGTCGCGATCCTCGCAGCCATTGCTGAGAAGCGCTTCGATTCCGTCCAGCGCACTAGGCTGCGCGCGGAGGACATTCTACGTGGCCATTCAGACGACTTTGCGCGTCCCTTTGTTCTGACCAAGCCTCGCGGACTCTTGGTTCAGCACGTGGCGGGACTGATGTCGCCCCAGCCTTGGTATACGCAGTGGAGAGAGCTGTTCACAAAGCCCGACGACCAAACCCTCAGCGCCGAGGAAATTACGGCGGTCTCATCCGGTGATTCCCTGATCGGCTGGACCGCGGCCAATACGATCCGACGAAGCACCGTTGGTGAGGATCAACTAGAACGGCTGCGCGACACCTACCGGCAGAGTAGGGCGACTGATACTAACAAGACTGTCAGGTGGAGGATCGTCCACGTGCTAGGTGCCTTCCCGACAGAGGCGAATGCCACTCTTCTTTTTGAGGCATTGACGACCGACCCCTACCACTGGGTAAAGTACGGCGCGACTCGCGCGCTGGTGGAGACGGCCGCGAAGGCTCCCGACGCGCTGGCGACTTCAGTTCTTACCAAGCTACAGGATGCTCTAACGAATCTTGAACAGCACCAGCTTTGGATGCGCCGCCAAATTCTCCGTGAGGCAATCGAGACGGCGTTCATTCGAGGCGCAGCCCCCGGCTGGCGGAACAAGATCACCCCTCTCCTTGAGCTGGCCGTGGCTCAGTCGGATCTCCAGTACCGGGAGGAATTGAACCTGAGATTGAGTGCTTTTCTAACGACCAATGACTGGGAATAGACATCCGGGTGAGCGGCACAGCGTGACGTCCGAGGAGTTGCGGGAGCTAGGACGGCGGGCATGGGCCGTCCGTCAGAACGCACATGTCGTCGGCACCACAAAGGTTGGTTGCGCCCTTCTCACAAGCGACGGGAGTGTCTTCGTTGGCTGCAACGTCGAGCACAAGTTTCGCAGTCATGATGTTCACGCTGAAGTGAATGCCATCTCATCTATGGTCGCCGGCGGACAACGCAAGATTGTCGCATTGGTGGTTGTTGCTGAGAGAGAGAGGTTCACGCCCTGTGGGGCTTGCATGGACTGGATCATGCAATTCGGGTCAGATGAGTGCGTGGTGGGTTTCCAGGCAAGAGAAGACGGTCAAGTCACTACCTACACCGCCAAGGAGTTGATGCCGCACTACCCAATGTGACGCGTCGTCCGCCCGTTAGAACAGAGGCACGCTGAAGCGAGGTAAGGAAGGCTTAGCGATCTCCTGATGCGGATCAGGAGAGCCACTTTCGCACTGATCAGAAACCAGGAGAACCGGCGGCACTTAGAACTGCTTGCAGAACATCCGGACGAGTAGGCAGCAAGGATTCCGTCATGCTCGTCTACGCGGTCACACGTAGACTTCTTAGAAGTTCTTCAGCATCCACACGGCCCCAGTGATAGCCCATTTCCGCGCTCAGAACGCGGGCGCGCTCCGCTTGAACTTGTCCTGCGGACGTGTCACCACCGATCCTGCTAATGCGGGCGAGCGAGATTAATACATCCGCTTCAAGAGTGCGAAATCCGCCTGACACGGCATAATCCAGCGCCTCTCGGAGATCGTTAGTCGCCCCGTCGACTTGTCCTTGCCGCGCCGCCCAACTGCCGCGAGCGAGGAGCGCCTCGATCAGCACTTCTCGAAAGGAAATGTTCCGGGCAATCCGGACCGCCTCGTGGTAATGGAGTTTAGCAGCTGGAGACGTGGCCGGTTCTACATCAGCCAGGATCCTGAGGGACCGGCTGAGATCGTCCAGCCATGACTTCCGCTGGCACAGCGTGAGGTTGGCGCTTGCGACGCGCCGGGCCTCGAGCACGCGGCCAGTCTTACGCAAGTACTCTGAATGCTGAACACCCCGCAGGCTATATAGATACTGCTTGGTCGGGTCCAGCTTTCGCTCCAGACTTTGGGCCTTCGCGAATAGCCTTCCCGCTCTCTTCAAGTCTCCCCTCAGGTACCACGACCATGCCAAGTAAGTCAAAGCATTTCGTTCGTTGAATCTAGGAGCCGAGCTCTTTCGTGCGAAGTCAAGCGCCCTTGAGGCGGCCTCAGTGCTTGCGGGAAGCTTGCCTAGGTACCAAAGGAGTTGCGCGAGGTTCAGGTGGATGATACTAGCGCGGTTCCAGTCGGAAACTGAGACGGCTAGTGGTATACCGCGCCCATAATAGGCTGCCGCTTCCTTGAGATGCCCAAGCGTCATGAAGCAGTAGCCGATTGTAGCTAGAATGTCGCCCTTGTCTTTGGGCTCCGTTACTTGCGGCTCCCTCGTCATGTCACGGTTGGGGAAGAACTCCCGCATCAATTGCAGTCCTAAGTCATACGCTCCGAGTTCGTAGAGGATGACGTAACGCTCTCCCACTAGAATGCGCTCGACACACAGCCGCCAGGATTCGTTGTAAGCCCCACTCGCACAACCATGGTGCACGGCTTCAACTAGAGGCGCGATTTCCTCGAGTCTCGGCTTGGATGACGCTTCCGGGGCTGTCGCCAGCCAGTACATCCTGGCGAGACTGTGTACGTCTCGAACGTGAGACTCGACACTGGCGTTTAAGCGACCGATGTAATGAGCTCTAACGAGGGGATGCAACGTCAGCGACAGTCCACCCTCGCTTGCCCTGAGCATACGACAAGCAAGTAGTCGTGTAACTGTAGTCTCTACGCTCTGGTCGCCCGTGAACTGTTTCGCCATAGGCGATGCAGTTCGGAGGGCTTGTTGAAGGGAATCCCTTCGAACAGGCTTGCGAAACGCGCTGAGCACGGTGAGGAAAGCGCGGTCTGTCTCAGAGAGGATTCCGTCGTAACCGTTGAGTACTCGGCGGACTCGCGCATAACGGGGCTCTTCCGCTGTTGGAGGTGGGATCTCGCTAGCACGTTCCACGTTTCCGCTGTGTCGTTCCACTAAGTAGCCTGCAAGCAGGCTCAACGTTAGTGCATGACCACCCCAGACGGTGACCACGTCTCCGAGAGCAGTGTCGGACCCCGTTACGCCAAGCTTGCGCATCAGGGCTCGCCCGTCGGGCTGACTAAGACGGCCCACTTCCCTCTGCGAGTACGTTGTATACGGCATTAGATCCAGCACGGGGGCGCGGCTTGTGATGAGGCAAAAGGAGTCGTGTGCTGGCGTTGCAAAGAAGTGAATAAACTCACGCAAGTCCGAGTTGACCACCATGCCGTAGCGATCCCCGTCTCGGAACTGTTCGACCTCAAGGCCGTCCAAAACGAATAGGTAGCGCCCTGCGCCGAGCATAGCTGCTATGGCCTGTGCGCGAACATTCGCGGACGGGAGGCCGCGCGGGTCCAGCCGACCGCTACTCAAGTAAGCAAGGCTAGCTTCCAAGAATTCATCGACGTCCGGTTTCTTGTAGAAGTCCCACCAGAGCACCCCATGAGGGCGGCTCTTGCTAGTGTCAGCTAGAAGGCCCCCCACCCAATGACGAGCTAGGCTACTCTTACCTTCTCCACCGAATCCAATCAGCCCGGTTACTCGACAGTGAGGCGACTCCCAATCGGCTGTGATGGCACTGAGGAGGTCTTCTCGGCCCACCCACTCAATGAGCGGGGATGGAGCGGTGTCTAGGGCAGGGAGGAGCCTCGGCTCCGCCGCGGCTTGCAGCTCGGCCACCTCCGGTTTTGGCACGAATCCTGAGCCAAGTGGGTACGGAGACTCTCGCACCGGCAGTTTGAAGGGTTCAAGGGTTAGGGCGCGTGCGTTTACAGCCCATGCCGTGTCGCGATCCTTCGTGGATTGGTCTGGGAACCAGGTCTCGGAAACGAGAGCGACGACAAGGTTGCGCTCGACATCGAGCACAGCTGACCCACTCATGCCTTGGTTGACTTGACTGGAGCTTAGCTGGACCGGATCGACCAAGAGAGCTCGACCCTGCGGAGGCTCAACCGCGCCCAGGATTTTTCCGGCAGCGTATCCGGCGACGTAATCCTCCAGGCGGCGATATCCATAACTGATGAACTCGTGACCGAAAGATTCCTCGGCTTTTCCGAGGATGGCGACTTGGTCTTCTCGAAGGGGCGGGGGTCCACCTACGAGCTGCAGGAGAACGACGTCGTCATCGTGAGAAGGAAAACACGCGACGACGGTCGCGCGGCGGGATTTGGGCTGACCTATCTGTGCTTGTGGGAAGTAGACAGCTACCTCCGCCCCTTGGTGGCCCCGCACATCCACCCCTGCGCTTCTTACGACGTGGGCGCAGGTCGCAACCAGTCCCTGTGCCGAGACGACGATGCCTGTCCCGAGTGTGGTCCCCGCCTCGGCGCGCCCAATCTGTACAGTAAAGCTGCGCGGATCCTGGAGTTGAACTCCGTGAAGTGAGCTACTCACGGCTCTCTCAGCTGGGACCAGGTCAGTTTGACGCTGAGGCTGGCCTCGGCACCGGCTTTGACGAGCAAAGCACCTAAGTCTGCGTCGAGTTTCAGACCGAACTGCACTTCAAGCTCAGATGGACGATTGACTAGTTCACTCATGGTCACACCCACACGCTCTGCCATGGTGCGAATGCTCGTCATTGCAGCACTTAAGGCCTCTGCGGATTTTTTCGCTAGATCTGCGGGTGAAATGCTGGCCTGCTGCAGACCTGGACGGGGGCTGAACTCAACTAGTATCGGAGTCTGCGGGTTGATCGGTAGGTTGCCCATGGCCTGAGTGTCCCTTCTGTTCTGTGGTCTAGTGCGACATGCCAAGAAATCACGTCCAGACGGGGGGAGAGCAAAGGTCAAGAGACAACAGTGCGACAGATGTCGGAAGGATGCTAGACTGGGACAAGGCCGCGACGAAACTGATAGACCTGTCCGGGCAATTCTTGAGGGCCCCGAAGAATCCAAGCAACGATTACACGCCATCGCATAGCCGGTGGAGGGCTGCCAGGACGTAACCATAAACAACGTCCGTCACCGCTCCCGACGCTCGCTGGCGACCCCACAAGCATCCGCGACAGGATCGTATGTTGAAAAGCGTGGGTGCTGTCGGCTTCTTGGGCAGATTGCCGGAGCGGAAGAACAGGCTTCGTCCCTTGCGGTAGGCTGCGAGCTTGCCCAGGCGGTGAAGGCGACGAAGGTCGTCACTAGAGCACCCTGACTCGGCTGAGCCTCTGACAGGCTGAGCTCTGCGTCATCCTCGGACCGCGTGACCGCCTCAAAATCTTGAAGCACGTCTTCGCAGACTCTCGCTCTATCGACAGAGCGCCAATGCGGGCCCACTCGCCAGGGGAGTGCGCCACCGAATAACGAAATCCTCTCGTGTCATCGAGCATTGCTTCTGTCGTACCTGATGCTGAGGAATGAGTGTCATCGTTTCTGTCTTCGTTTCGACGCTTCTCGCCCAAACCAGAGCTCTCTTGAACGGCACAGCCGACCTAGATGTCATTCTCTAACGTGACACTGATAGCGTTTCTGTCCCTGTTGCCCCCGACAACCCCCGACATTTCGGTCTTTCTTCCCGACAGCGGACGTTACGAACTCGCGGTTCGGTAACGATTTGCCGGAAGATCTGATCCGTGGGCCGCCGCTCTGGATCAGGAGAGCCCTCGAAGCACGGCATTCCAGCTCGCGCTCAGAAAGTCATAGCTCGACGCAGCCAGTTCCCGCAGTATCGAGGCAGGGCGCTTGTGAAATGGACGTGCTCGCATGGCCCGACCAGCGGTGCCATGGAGCTCGAACGGAGGGGCGCGATGCCAGTCGATAAGGCGTACCGTATGACGATTCTGAAATCGACCAGGGCGCTCAAGATCGAGCGGAGACCCCCTCGTGTCCCGCGAGTGAACGTCAAGCCCACCACGCGCGAGATCCTGCAGGTCTTCAAGAAGGCACGCGGCTACGACGCCGTGGTCGCGCGTATCCCGAAGGCCGCCACCCTGGCCGGCTGGGACAAGGGAACGCAGGTCGCCTATTTCAGTGTCTGCAGCAAGAGCGGCAGCGCACTGTGGTTGGACATCTGGGATGCCGATCACTTCGACGGCGTCACCGACATGCCGCGGTCGGTGGCTGACTGCCGGGCGTGGTTCTCCCACACCGGCTACACCACGTGGGGGTCACTGCAAACGGCCACCGGACGCGTGAACTGCTACTTCAACGCGGCGGTCGCCGGTGACTACTCCTGTGTCGCCCAGCTGGCGAGCTACCCCGCCGCCTCGGGGGCGACCGTGGAATGCCTCATCGACAACTCCAGCTTCGGCCCGCTGCCCTTCACGGGCACGATCCTGCAGCCGCATTTCAGCACGCTCTCGGCCGGCGGCCACCATTTTCGCATCCGTCAGATGAACGGCTCGTTCTTCTTTCTGAGCCTCACCGTCTACCGGTTCTGAGCCTAACCGCGGCAGGCAAGGGGACAACCGGTCATGTGGGATTGGCTCCGTAAGTTGCTCGAGATCGCCGCCGCCTGGGTGCGGCGCTGTCTTCCGCAATACGAGCCCGCCGCTTGGAATGACGCCGACGGCGTGCAGTACAACAACAACTGCTACAACTACGCGTGTAATATCCAGACGGGGACGTATGCGCAGCCAGGCCGAGCTTCCGGGCACCAGTACGCCAACATCGACTGCACCGACGTTGGCGCAGGGGCCGTATCGGACGGATTGATGGCCACCAATTGCGACCAGGGGTGTGGCTGCGCGAAGTGCTGTCATCAGGTGGCGCTCGTCATCGCCCCGGGTTGGGACTTCCATTGGTACCGGCGCGACCGCGACGGACGATGGTCACACAAGCCCGGCGGGTCGGAGGCGACGAACCTGGACAGTAGCGGCAATCCGATCACCGATCCCAGGACAGCCAACCGAGGAGCCTATACCGTCTTCTGCGGCTGTTATTGTGTGTGCAAAGGGGACGTGACGATCAATTGATGCCGGTGGAGGAGACCTCGTGCCGCGAGAACAACCTGGTCCGACTGTTCGCCTGTTGATCTTTTCCGGTCGCCCGGACCCCGAATGGTCGCTGGACGAGGGGGCGGTCAGACAGCTTGGCGAGCGCCTGGCGAGAACGATCGGAGGCGAGAGAGCCCCCTCCCCGCAGCCCTTCGTCGGCCTGGGGTACCGAGGGTTCCTCGTACAGAACCCCTCCAATGTACCCGGCCTGCCGGCAACGTTCTCGGTGTTTCGCCGTGTGCTCGCCGAGCCTCACGGGCCGCGGGCCAACCATTGGCGGGACGCGGGCGACGTCGAGGGCTGGCTATTGGCGCAAGCCCGCGAGCGGGGATTCGGGAAGGCCCTCGAGGCGTTCGGGGCGGGAGCCGAGCCCCCCGGACAGCGGTGACGCGTCCGCGGGGTACCCCCATGCCGAGAGGCGATGTCCTCGTCGACGGGGTCAGCGACGTAGGTAGCGCAGAGCGTGGCCTCGCCAAGCCAGGCGAGCCTGTTCTGGCCACTGTGAGGTTTCGAGGTGGCCGAACGGGCAGGCTGGACATGAGTCTCCCACGCTCCTCCGTTTGGGCCGAGGTACTACGGTCCCTGCGCGACGCCAGTGAGCCCGCCTATGTGGAGATCGATCGGGACACGGGCGTGATCATCGAATTGCTCCTCCCTCGCGCCGTCACCGTTGCTTCCATCACACCCACGCCGGAGCAGGACGGTGTCCAGGTAGAGCTGGTCATCTCGCACGCGCGGCACTTCCTGCGGCGTAGCAATCCCGCCTACGACGAGATGCTGCGGGCCTTGGAGACCGCGCGGACCCAGGCAGCCGCGGTGCTCGTGACCGAAACCCTGGATACTCACGAGATCATCGACGTGAGATCACTCTCTCGGCCTGCGGAGCAAGGACGCCCATAAATGCCCGCGCCCGTCACTGCTCAGCGCGCCCAACAGCTCTTCAATCTGGTGAGAGCAAAGCTGTGCTGCCCCGTCAGTGCCCCGGCTCCCTGCATCCCGTTCCTGTACCCCGACGACGGGTGCTGGGGCCGTGCGCACGAGATGTGCCGGTTGATGATCGCCGACGGCGCGGACCCCGAGAAAGTATGGATCCGAGGGAGCCTCCACCCCAGCTCGCAGAACCATCCGGCCTGCGGCTGGCCCGGCTGGACCGGATGGGGTTGGCACGTTGCCCCGACCCTCCAGGTCAATACGGCGAGCGGCGTGCAGACGTGGGTCATCGATCCTGCGCTCTTCGACGCACCGATCGCGGAGGCGACGTGGAAGAGCGTACAGGGAGACGCCAATGCCGTGATGCAAGCGTCGAGCGCGGACATGTTCTACTACGGCTCATTCCTGTTCGGCGTGGACGAGACCGATCCCACGTACACCAAGACGAACCAGGTGCTGACGACCTATCGCAACCTGTTGAAGCTGAGGAGCGCCCAGGCCAACGGACCGCCGCCCTACTTCGCGTGCATGACGAAGCCCGCGGGCGTGCAATGGTTCGGCAGTATCGGGCCCACGCAAACGCACACCTGGTTCACGTGGGGCTGGGCCGCCTCCCTCCACGTGTTCTGGACGATCATGCCACTGACGCAGTGCCCCGGCGCACCGCAGCTCCGGTGGCGGGTACGCGTCGAGCGCGCGAGCGCGTCGCAGTGCACGTACTGGATCGCGGTCACGAACCTCACGTCGGATACGGTCAAGTTCGAAGGCCGCTACGACGTGCTCTAACCGGTAGACAAAGGAGGTCGCATCGCCATGTGGACGGGAGTGCAGTGGCAAGGAACTATCCCCGCGGGCGCGACCAAGCGGTGGTTTACCTGGGGTTGGCCGACCGCGTGGCACGTCGTCTGGTACCTCATGCCCACGTCGCCGCAACCGGGTGCCCCGGAGCTGGAGTGGGACGTGGCAGTGGAGCGGGCGAACGGCTCGCAATGCACCTACTGGATCACGGTACACAACCTGACCCCACAGAACGTCACCTTCGAGGGACGGTTCGCGGTCTTATCCTGACGGAGACCCCACTCGTATGCGTGTGATCATCGATATCGACAGTGACGGTCGCGTGCGCGGGATGATGCTGCCCCCAGCCGAATCCGCCACGCCGCCTGAACCTGTCTCGGCGACCCCCCCGCCCGAAGTGCTCGAGGCTGCGGCGAAGCTGGGAGCACTGAGCGCCGGCCCGGCGGCCGTGGGCATCACAGCGGCGACTGCGCCGCGTACGCTCGTAAGTGCCGTTCCCGAACCGATGGGACCGACGTCCGCCGCCATCGATGCCGGTGAAGCCCCCGCCGGCGCGAAGGCGAAACGGTCGGGCAAGCGAGCTCGTCGCGTCGGGAAGCGTCAATCGGACCACTAGCGGCTCCAATCGATCGAGCCTCTCCTGGTTAAGGCGCACCTCGGTACTCGAAGTGCATCGGATCTGACACGGGAAAGCATTTGCCCCATCTGAAGTGGAACGCCTCGAACACCGCCACGATCCGAGGATCCATGCTCCCGGTGGTGCGCTGCCCGTTCTCGGGAACGTTGCAATCGATTGCTAGCCCGTATCCGTGGTTCGAAATCCGCTCGGCGGCACTGTAGTAACGTTCAGGGTCACGGCGCAGCGTTTCCTCGCCCAGGTTCGTGCCGCGCAGGCACCCCGCGCCGGCGGTTTGGAAGAGCAGGTCGTTCCACCCGAGCAGCGCAATCGTCCTAAAAACCGATTCGAAGACACCCTGTGCGCCCGCGAGGATCGATACCGCGTGGAGCACCCTGGGGTGGGCCCCACCTGAAACACGGACTGGGAAGTCGTACACCATTTCCAGACCGCCGAACGAAGCGCTGCTAAGCAAGCCCGACCGTTGTAACGGTTCGTTGTCGCAGTCGTGGAGCGCGCGCGCCCACTCCGGTGTGTGCGGCGTGTGGTGCGCCGAGACGTCGGCGACGCGCCGCTGCCACAACCCGTCGATCCGCGTGCGGTCGTTAGCGACGTCGATGGCGTCCGGAATGGTCACGGTCTCCGAATAAAAAGGTCGCCCAGTCCCGCGAGAACTGGACTCTGCCCCTCTTTCCAAGCGCCAAGTACGCCCGGCGATCCCGGCGCTCCACTCCTGGTATCCGGCGGCGAATCGCGCGGCGTCGCCCGACTGGAACAGGCCGCTGTCGGCCACGAAGCGAGCCAGCGTTGCGCTCGGCGACGGGGCCGCGGCCGGTAAGGGAGCAACAAACCGAGGTGCGGCAGGGAGCCACCAGTTGATACCGTCGCCTTGGGCCGTCGCATTGCGCAGCGCATCGGCTGCGAGCCAACCGGCACACTCGACTATGTAGGCCTCCTCGGCACTCGGCGCGCGGCGTGCCAGCTCTCGGAAATGGCCCGGAATGGCGAGTAACACCCGGGGCGTGAGCAAGGCGGCCACGCTCGGAGCGCCGACCGCCCGCGGACGCACCGTAGCCGGAGGCTCTATCAACTGTCGCACCGTGTACCGAAGACGTCCTAGGAGCTCGAAGAGCGCCGCTCGCCCAAACGCCGCGGCGACCAGACGGAGCGCCGCGAGCCCGCCTCCGCGCTCGAATGCGTCAAGCTCAGTTTGGCCGACGCCGGCATCGGACAGTGCACCGCGCGCCGCCGCGTCGGGGTCGTTCGTTGGAGCGGGCAACAGGGAGGCGGGAGTCACGGTGACAGGCGTCGGGCTGCACTGGAATCTTCCCGCCATGGGCGTGTAGCGAGTCCCGGGTGCGTACTCGACCCGGTCGGAAGGCGCCGTGCGTGGTGGGGCGGCAGGGGGCCCGGGTGGGGAGACCGCGGGTGGGCTGGCAGTGGGTATTACGCTCGTGCTGCTCCGCGCCATTACGTCGTTCGTCGCCGTGATCATACCGGGGAGCGGCGCGTCTGAGAGGTCGAACTCTCGCGCCAGGTCGAAGTCGTGCCCGTGCACGCGACCGCGTCCGTCCACGATAGCAAGCCGCCGAGCGACGACGCCGGCCCGGAACTGCGGTCTTACAGTATCTCCCAAGACCTCTGCGACGACCCGCAGGATATCTCGCTCCGCCAGCGGGCTCCCGCTCTGTCGCCGCTCGCTCAGTCGGGTGCGGACCTGCTGCCGTCGCCCCTTTACGTCCGGCCAATGAGCGCCGTTCTGGACCACGGTGTCGAAGAGAAACGCAAACGCGCGCTCACTCGCGACCTCCAGTTCACGCATGTGGCAGCGCGCGCTCGCGAGGAGCGGGCATGCGGCGTCCAACATGATTTTCTGGAAGCCGGGCTCTTGCAGCAGTCGCTCGAACCGCGCGCCCCACTCCGGAACGAGCGTGCGACGGTCGTTCGTATTGATGGACCGTGCCCAGGTGAGCTGCTCTCTGTCCGAGAGCTGCAGGACGCGCCCCACCTCGGTCGCCTGGTCCCCGAACACGGCTGCGAATCGATCCGGCTGTTCGGCCGCGAACCTGCGAAGCAGGGGCTGGAGGCTGCCGCGCCCGATGTTCCACTGGAACATGCCGAGCGATAGGCCCTGGTCGTCGAAGTCGCCCGCAACGCTACCGTACACCAGATCGTGGGTCCGGTCGTATTGCGTCGTGTTCTCGAACGCGTTCGTGATTCGGAGCGCCTTCACCTCGGTCGATGTGAACCCGATTAGCGGTGTCGCGAGCCCTGAGCGCTCGCTGACCACTTCCGCAGGCTGTCGACCCGGGCAGCGTAGAGATGTTGTATCGGGAAGATCGACCGCGGGATCTGCGAGCAACCGCCAACCGTATCCGCGTGGCAGGTTGGCATGCCCCCGCGACGTCCGCTGCACCCTGAATCGGCGGTGAAGCTGGACGGGGCTCGGGGGGATAGACGCACACAGAGCGTTGTGCAGGGCCACGTTGTACGGCGTTGTGCCTTCGGTCGGAATATAGGTCGCCCGCAGCACACCCCCATGTTCGCGCAGATAGGCTTCGGCCGCCTCGGGGGACCGGTGCTCCGCTTCCGTGCGGTCCTCGGCGATGCGACGCTTCGCCCACGTGATCAGTGACGTAGGTTGCTGGTACAGGGCATCGAACAGGTGTACCTCGTCGGCGCGTGCCGATCGAACGACCCGTAGCAACGCTGCTCCGCCTCCGGAGTGAGCCGTGAGCAGGAGCCGGGCCACAGCGGGAGTTGCGCGCCCCGTTGCAGCTGCGAAGCGCTGGAGTGCGTATGTGAGGAACGCCTCGAAGGCCTCGGGCGCAATCAGGCTTGGGAAGTTGTAGCCGCGCTCTGTCGAGCCCCCGAAAAAGTTGCCGCGCGGCAGGATACAAAGTGTGGGACGGTCGCGTCCTGGCGCGGCACCGGCCGCTGCGTCGGGGTCGCCGAAATCGAGCCCGCTTCGGGGCAACGTGTCGCTCACCAGATTCATCCGCTCGCCACGGTCCGAGTAGCCGTGGAAGTGAACCGCGACGTCAACGGTCGCTGCGTCGGCTGGAACGTGGTTCCACCGCAACACGAGGTCGGGTGGCATCCCCCGGTGCGATGCGAGCAGCGGAACCCGCTCGATTACCTCCTCGCCAGGCTCGATGACTGCCGCGACCGCAACGCCGCCCTCCGACTCGTTCTCCCGCGCTCCCACCGAATGGCTCCTTGTCCGAACCGGGGGTTGGATTAGGTCAACCAGCTGGTCAGCGTGCGCCGCCCACTCGCCCGCACCCTCGGAGCACGCCGGGGTTTCAAGCGGAGCCTCCAACGGCTCTACCCCGGTCGAGGCTTCCGCCGTCTCTTTCGCAATCATCGATTCCTCCTCAGGAGTCGCGCCCAGCGCGTGCGCGGGAGCAGCGCGGAACGAAGGCCGGGGCTGCGTCGCGGCAGCGACAGCCTCGGTGACGTCGAGGTACCCGCTCCCTACTGCAGCCGCGTCGGTCCCGGTTCGCCCGGGGTCCGCGGCCGTGAGCAGCAAGCGCCGGGTCTCCTCGATCATGAGCGGGCGGCCCGCCGCCTCGAACATCAATGCGACCGTCCCCGTCGCGTGCGGCGCGGCCATGCTCGTGCCGGACATGCGGGCGAGCAGCGGGTACGGCCCCGTGGGGTCCCGCGGTGCGGAGCGCGCCGCCAGCACATGCACGCCCGGCGCGACGAGATCGGGCTTCTGACGGCCGTCACGGGTGGGTCCGAGGCTGCTGAAGCTTGCAACGCTCCACGCCGGCGAGTGGCCATCATACGCGCCGACCGCGATGGTGCGGTATCCATTGCAAATGGTCCCGGTAGTGGCGCGGTCGACCGCGTCGCGATCGTCGAATCGCCCTTGCTGCTTCCGGCTCGCCTGGCGCTCCACCCAGGCATGGAATCGGCCATCGACCACATCCTCGGCGTACAGCTCGACCGTCCAGGTGCCGCCCGGAGCGCCCGGGTAGATGAACACCTCGATGTGATGATCGTGATTGTTCGGGTCATGAGCTCGGTGGTAGACCCGCGCGATCGGGTGGTCGCCCGCGGCGATCGTCGTCTGATCGCCCAGCCGCACCGGGGTGGAAAGCGCGCCCTCGGGCCCTCGTACCGTAACGACCAGCCTGTCCCGGCCCGAGTACCAGATCTCAATCTCGTTGGTGAGCACACCGCCGGTAGGCAGCACGACCGTGAGGGGATGGAGATCCCCAGGGCGAATGAGCCCTTGCGTGTGTATGCGGCGGCCGAAATAGTTGCCAGCACTTTGGCAGATAGCCCGCCCGGGCGCCCCCAGGACAGCAGCGTCGAGCCCCTGCTCGACGAGCGTGGTTCCGTCGTGCGGCCCGCAATGACGTCCCATGCTCAGGTTCAGCACGCACGGGCGGTCCTCCGCGAGCCGAAACAGGAAGTCCACCGCCTCGAGCAGCGCGACTGAGTCGCCCAGACCGGCGAAGCCCTCGTCGGTCAGCGTGGAAAGATGGACGAACGCTAACTCCGCCTCGGGCGCCAGGCCGAGAGGACCGCCTCCCCGCCCGTTGCCTGCGGCGATGCTCAGTACGTGAGTGCCGTGCGTCCCGGTCCCTTCGGGGTCCGCGTCGCCCGGACGATATCGGAGCGCGGAATAGGGGTCTGCTGCCCGCAGCGCGTCGTCGATCGCGGGGCGGAGATGGATGGTCCCGAACCCGTACGGATTCGGTCGGCTTGAGTCATACGGGGCCGCTTGATCCCAAATCGCCGAGAAGCGGGTGCGCCCATCTGGGCTGCGGAAGTCCGGGTGAGCGATATCCGCTCCCCAATCCACGACACCTATTACAACGCCGCTCCCGGTCGCGGCGAGTCCTGGCGGCCGGCGCTCGTCAATCTCCGCAATCGTCTCCAATGGCGGCGCCGGAGTCTCCACGAGCAAGTCGTCCGCCTCGTGCTGGAGTGGGCGGCTCGCTTTCATGCTCAATACCGTGGGGTCCGCGCGCACCGCGACGATGTCGCCCCGTCGGAGGCGGCACGTAGCGATTTCACCGAAGCGCGCGTGGAGCCGAACACCACGCGGCGGCGGCTCGCCAGGGCGCAGCCGCAGGATCGCCGCGACCTCCTCGTCTGGGGCGCCCTCGAGGAGCTCGAAGAGTGCCGCGTCCACACCGAGCCTGCGCCGCGCCGGCTATTTGGCCTTCGCCGCCGCTACCCTCTTGGGTGCACGCCGATCCTCCTGCACCTCGACCGTTACTTGGTCGCCAGGATAGACTATCGTACCACTTGGCGGCTGGAGTCCGACGACGTCGTCAGAGCTATAGTCCCCTGTTGCGTCGTAGACAGGGACGGCCTCAACGAGGATCCCCCTCTTGAGAAGCCACGCCACCAGTTCACCCACGTTGGTGCGCGGGTCGACCTTAGGGATGTCAGGCAGGGTCACCGCCAACCCTTTGCTCACAACAACCGTCACGACCGTATTCCGCGGTACCATGGTACCGGCCGCTGGAGTTTGTGAAATGAAGTCACCGGGCCAGCGAGCGACGTCGCTCCCGGCCTGCGTCTTGATCACGAGTGAGAGTTGCACGGCAGCCAGGAGCGTCTGCATCTCCTTTTGATCTTTGGCGCCCGCCAGATCCGGGACTGTGACCGTGGAAAGTCCCGGCAGCGTAGGTGCGCTGGGGGAGGCACCAGCGGGCACAGCAGTTTGACTAGGGGTCGGGGTCAGCGAGCGCGCGTATTGCTGCGCGATCACGAACGAGACGATTGGTCGGCCATCAACGACTGCGCCTAGAATCGCTGATTGATTCAAGGTCTGTGGGTCGTCCGTCACGGTGCGAGCGGCGGCGTACCCCATTACAAGACTGCGCGCATCCATGGTTCAAAGCTCCGAGGCAAGGGGTTAGCGCGCCGGTGTGGTCGGCACAGCGGTAGCGCCCTGCTGCTGCTGACCCATCATCAGCACGAGCATGAGCATCATCATGTCGTCCCCTCCACCACTCCCCTTGGCCCCATCTCCGCTGGACCCCATGAGCAGCAGGAGCGGCAGCATCGTGTTCATTTGGCTCTGGGCTTGAACCTGGATTTGGCTTACGAGCGGCGTGTTCGCGGGAATCCCACCCACGTCGGCATTTGTTGTCACCGTCGTCGCGGAGATTCGAGGCGGCGTCTGAAGCAAGAAAGGCAGGATCATCATCTCCCGAGCGGACTTCGCAGACCCACGCACCTCCCCGAGCTCCTTCTTCACGACCGTCGCGTGCTTCTCGAATTGCGCCCCGATTTCCGCAGCCCGTACGTTCAGGGCCTTGATCCCCTCAGCGTTGGTCTGGACGTCTTTCGCCACCCGCGCTAACGCGGCTTGCAGTTGGGTCTGCGTAACCGGTGAAGGGGACGGGCGCGGTTGTGCGTAGCCGCCTCCCTGAGGCTGGCGAAGAGGAAGCGGCCGGGAGCCACGCGCTTCTCCCCAATCGGATTCGTCGTAGGCCTCGTCCAGCGATTCGAGGATCTCGGCCAGGCTTTCGCGGGCAGGCATCGCGACCTCCTTACGGCGTAGTGGTCTGGGACTCGACAAGCCGAGGTGCGGCGCCAACGGTCTGGCGAATGCGCTGCGTCATCAGGCGCCTCACCGCTGGTTGAATCAGTGTTTCGAACAGGGGCTGATCTGGCATCCGCCAACCCACGCGGCCCGACCCTTTGCACACCGGACAGCTGGCTTCCTGCCCCCAGCACATGGGACACGCGCCAAGCGCGTGCGCGAGCTGGGCGTCACGCGCCTCAAGGGCCGCCATGCTGTCTGCGAGGTTTTCCAGTTGGCCGCGGACTCGCGCGACGGCGGAGCGCCGGCGCGCAACCGCTTCTTGCCGAGCCGCTGCCGCGTCGTCCTTGTTCTCATGTTCTTGAGGCGCGGCGTCACGCTGAGCCAAGAGTTGCACGACCGCCGCCGTCGCCGGGTCAGCCTCGGCTGCTTGCGCAAGCAAAGTTTGGAGGGCGGCCTTCCCGCCGGCGCCGCGTGCCGTGATCAGTGCCTGCACGACGGCCTGTGGATCCGCTACCATGAGTTGCCGTGACTAAGACAGCGCTTCGTCATAAGCCAGCTCCATGGCATCCATAGCGTCGTACAAGTCCGTTTCATACAGCGCGACTGGGCGAACTCCGACGTACCGCGGCGTGTGGGAAGCACTCGGCTGCGCAACCCCGAAACCCCTTGCAGCGGGCGACGCTGACGCCGCAGCACCCTCGTCTCCGATCCCCTCGGCCTGATACTCGACCGTCGCCCGGTTCATGAGGCTCCCCAGCGTGTTGAGCACGTTCCCAACCGGGACCTGCTGTCCGCCGGCTTGCACTGTTGGACTGCCTGCCTGACCCATGGCGATCGACATGAGTGCTTGCAGTACGGCGGGGTTATTGAGCATGCCGAGCAACTGGGCCGCCGCGTTACCGCTAGCGGGCGCAGGACCGGGGGCCTGAGTTGCGCCGGGTGCAGACGCGGGACTAGGCACAGGCGCGGGGCGCTGTCCTGGTTGCGGTCCCTGTAGCGCGCTGAGGGCGCCGCCGCCGAGCGCACCGATCAGGGCGCCCCACGGTCCAGCCACCGAGCCTGCGGCGGCGCCTTGCGCGGCGCCTTGCACCACCCCGGGCGCGTACTGTGACACCGTCTGTCCGGCATTCCGCAGCCAACTCGTGAAGTCCTCGACGTATTGAGGCGCTACTTCGGGGAAGCGTTCAGCCAGGATCGACTCGATGACTTCGGGTTCGGCGTCCCGGTACTCCGGTCGCAGCACTTCCCGGACGGCGGCGTAGGTAGGTGGACGCGGAACGCCAGTTTCGACGATCCTATTCTCGTAGCGTGGCATCAGGACTTGCTCCCAGGCTTGCCTGTCAGCGCGCCGCGCCGTTCATCGATTGGCCGCAGGGCATCGATCCACGCTTCAAGCTGAAGACGCCGGACGACGCGCGAAATAGTCTCCTCGGTCCAAAAAGGTTGGGGGGCGGGTACTAGGTCCTCGCCGACCCTGCTAACGCGGGCCGGTGTGGGGAGCTGAGTCCGGTTGCCGCACGAAGGCCACGAGATCGTGCACCGAGATTGCGCCGAGGTCTCTTCTGGTGGGCGCCCACTCGTATAGGTGCACCTCGCGGGCGTCCTCCACGAGGGCGAGGATCTTCAAGCGCGGGAAGCGGCTCAGCAGATTGTATGGCGCAGCGGAGTCGCTGGCGGGTAGCTCACCCATGATGAGGACGTCGGCGCCGGTTGCCGCTACGGTGACAGCGAGGGGCTCCTGGGCGCCGGCTCTGCCGAACACTTCGAGATCTTGGCAATCCGCCAGAAGGCTCTCGAGGACGTCGAAAAGAATCTGGGGCATCTGCGACAGCAGAATGCGTTTGCGCACTTCGGCGGCGCTCGGTTGAACTGTCCAAGGACGCGACGAATTTCGGCCCCCGCCCGCGGGCTGCAAATGGATCTTTCAGGCCAAAGAGGGCACAGCTCCGGGACCAGACCCTCAGGGGCGCGCTGGGCGATCGACCGAGTCTCCGAGGTCGCTCTTCCTAAACCTTGCTCTCCGACGACGGGCGGTTTGTTCGTCTCCGTATCAAAGCCGCGGCTTCGCCACGTCGATGGACCTTGAGCTTCTCGAGAATGTTGTGGACGTGGTTCTTGACCGTGGGCACCTCTATGCCCAGTCCGCGAGCGATCTCCTTGTTTGAGAGCCCCCGATCCAGGAACTCTAGGATTTCGCGCTCGCGAGCGGTGAGGGGAATGGCCGGGCTTGTATCGTCACGTTCTGCCGCGAGCCTCGCGAGGCGACGGAGCATGACCGCGGCCATACGGGGCGAGCACAGCAGCTCTCCTCGTACGGTGGACTCGAGCGTGGCCACGAGATCGTAGAGCGAGGCTTCCCGCGGCACGAGGCCGGCAATGCCGGCCTCTGCGCACGCGATCAGATCTTGCTCAGCGTCAGGCACGCCCAGGCCGATGATGCGGAGCCCCGGCTCGGCGTCTAGAAGTGCTCGGGCAGTTGCGAGGCCGCTGTGCATCGCCATGTCGACGATGACTACGTCCGGATGAATTGCTCGCAGGGCCTGCACCGCCGCCTCCAGACTGGACGCTCCGCCGACGACTTCTAGTTGTTCTATCCGAGCCAAGGCGTCCGTCATACCCTCGCGGTAGATCCGGATGTCGGCGACTACGAGGACGTGAATCATCTGCACCACGAGAGTTGAACCCGACCCCGTTCGATGCCCGACTGCCTTGCCCACGAATCTTGTGACGGGGAACACGCGAGGAATAGGGCGTTTTTGCGGCACGTAGGGTACGGAATGCGACATCCATGCCCGAAGGTTCTACGAAAAAGGCCGAGCGAGGACGCCCAGTACTCGACCTGCACCTCTTTTGAGTCTAACGGTCTATACCAAATGCCCAGCGCCCACGCGCACATTCCGCCGCTGTCGGAGCTCGTCGCCGACGCCAAGCATTCGCGCGGGCTCCAGGGCCGATGACGCGGCTCAAGGAGTTCGAGAACGACGTGCTCGCTCTGGAGACGATGTCCACGCATGGTGCTATCGCAGCATGACAGGAGGTTACATGCCTCACATTGCAGGACAGCCGCGTTGTATTCTGGTGTTCTTCACGACGCTCATCGTGGCCATCCCCAGCAAGGCACATGCGCAGCAGGATACAGCCGTTCAGGTGAGTCCATACAGGCAGCTGGCTAAGGGCGTAGCGGCGACTACGCAGTTCTCGACGGACTCGCTCCGCGGCTATCACACCGAAGTGATGGATCTAATCCTGGGTCCTCAAGGGGACGCTCCCGAAGTTCCTCTGGGCGGGTTTGCGCTGATGGAGCTTCGCGCGGGCAGGATTCAGCTCACGATTGACGGCAAACAAACTCGACGGAATTCGGGTGACTACTGGTCCGTGTCAAAGGGCGCTCGGCTCGCTATCCACAATCTCGGCGAGCTGGCGGTCATCCACACACTCGTGTTCGCTCCACGATAGGAATAGCAGCATGCTGTGAAAGGAGCACGTCCGTGATCTCGCTCTCGCGGTTCCTCACGTGGCTTTCCCTCGGATGCGTCTTAATCTGTGGCTGTGGCTCCGATGAGTGGCCTACCTATCAGCACGACCCGCTTCGAACGGGGAGCCAGCCGTTCAAGAGCCGTCTTTCGGACCCTTCTAAGGTGAAGCATCTGGCTGTCGCTTGGCGGTGGTCTCCGCAATACCACACCCCAAACGCCGATCCAAACGTCGTCAGCCCTCCGAGTGGGGGCGGAGGAGGCTATTCCGCCTCGCCGGCGGTCTACAAGGGCGTCGTCTACGCCGGACACCTCAACGGACACATGTACGCGGTCCGGGACGATGGAGACAGCGGAAAGATGCTCTGGGAGTACCCGGCTCCTGGTCAGCCACCGCTCATGTCCCAACCGTTCCCGAACTCCCAGTTCAATCCGTCTTTCCCCGGGATCGCGTCGTCAGCCACGGTTGTCGAAGGTGTGCAGGGGCAGACGACGGTCATTTTTGGCGGTCCGGACGATTCCGCTAGCACGGGCACCGTCGGCGACAGGCTGTATGCCCTCAACGCGACCACTGGAGCGCGGATTTGGAGATCGCCGGTTCTCGCCCGTTGGGATCACAACGAGCAAATCGGATACAGCTCTCCCCTTGTAGTCAACGGCAAGGTCTACATCGGAATGGCGAGCCATGGCGACATGCCTGTAGTTCAGGGCCAACTGGTCGCGATCGACCTCCAAACGGGGCAACGCGTCACTTCGTTCACACCCTTCATCGCCGCCATGCCGCGTGGCGGAGGCGTTTGGAGTTCGCCCGCATCAATTCCCGGCGGCGACCTGGCGATTACAACCGGTAACAGCTGTTATTACGGGTTGACGTCACCCAATTGTAAAGTTGAGCCAATTCCGAATCACGCCCCGAGCATGCTGCGGCTCGACGGCGCGACGGGTACGCCGCTCTGGGAGTTCCACCCCGTCCCTTGGCAATTCGATGGAGATGACGATTGGGCGTCAACGCCGGCGGTTCAATTGGCGACGTGTCACACGATGGCCGTAGCTCGTCTGAAGGATGGATACACTCATGCGATCGACGTAGCGACCGGCCCGCAGATCGGCCAGGCCATCCGGCGTTGGACCTTTCCGGAGGCCGCCATTCCATTCACCAATACGCAGTACGGCTACGAGTACACACTCCGTCCGGCCGCGCTGTGGAACGATGTCGTCATCGTCGTGACTGGAGGGCTCGACCTCCCGAGCTATCCTGAAGCAGGTGCAAGCCGGCTCTACGCGTTGAACAGCTGCGCCGGCAGTTCGCAGCGTGTGCGCTGGTGGATGCAGTTCGGTGCAAGTGTTGGTGCGCCGAGTGTCACACGCGGAATCGCGTACGTGGGGGACGCTAGCGGGCAGCTCTGGGCGATAGCCGACACGACAGTCGTACTGAGTACCGCCCGACACTGCGAATACCCGGGGTGGGACATATCATTCTTTGGGCTCAGTCTTTGCACGCTCATGGGCAAGCGCGAGACCCCGATTCCGGTTGTGCTCGCGAGCGTTCGACTCTCAGGAGGAATCCGCACAACCCCGGCACTGGCGCGCGGCCGGGTTTACGTCACCACCGATGAAGGACACCTGTACGCCGTGGCACCTTGCCCGTAGCGGGGCTCGGTACCGCCGATGTCGGGATGGTGAAACCCGCTCAGCGCGGGTCCGAAGGAGATTCTATGAGACACCTCCTGGTCGCCGGCCACCCGCTGGCTGTCGTCGCGGTCGGGCTGTTTGTATCGCTCGCCTGCCACCCCCCACGCGCCGTGGTGACACAGCACAACGATCCAATGCGCACGGGCGCCTACCTGCGTGAGCACACCCTGACCGTGGGTGCCGTGAGGGCCCAGGGCTTGCACACCGCCTACTGGCGACCGGTGGACGGGACGATGTTCGCACAAGTGCTCTACGTTCCCCGCGTGAGAATCGGCTCGCACCGCTACGACGTAGCCTACGCCGCCACCGCGAACAACACAGTGTACGCTTACGACGCGCGTGAGGCCCGCGATTCCGGCACGAGCCGCGGCCTTCTCTGGAGCAAGCACCTCCCGGTCACTCCCGATCCCCAACTGTCGACGGCCTGGGGCATTGGGAGTACCCCGGTCATCGATCTGGCCGAGCGCACACTGTACGTCGTCTATGGGATCAACAACGGGCTGCCTCCGCCGGATGGCCAGGGTGACGGCTCATTCGAGGCGGCCTGGCATCTTGCCGCTCTCGACATCCGGAGTGGAGCCGTGTTTCGCGACGTGGTCATCAGCGGATCGGTGCCGAGCGGCGTTGCGCCCGGGCATGCGGATTTCGTTGCCGGTCGCCAATGGCAGCGCGCCGCGCTGCTGCTCACGACCGATCCTGAGGACGCGAGCGTGAAGTACATCTGGGTCGCGTTCGCGTCGCGGTGGCGCGAGGAGACGCATAATTGGCACGGGTGGGTAGTGCGCTACGATGCAGCGACCTTCGGGCCACGCGGTGTTTTTTGTACCACTCCGGACCGACGAGCTAACAGCGAGGGCGGTGGCATCTGGGAGGGGGGTGGGGGGCTCGCCGCTGATCAGGACGGCAACGCGTACTTCCTCACTGGCAACGGTCCCGCTGGTCCGAACTCGTACGGCAACAGCATCGTCAAACTCGCACCGCACCGCACACCGAAGGGCGGGTACGACTTCCACGTAAGCAGCTTCAGCGCCGCGCTCGACGACCCGGCGCATGCCACCGAATGGGCGAACAACGACATCGACCTGGGCGCCGGCGGCGAAACGGTCATCCCCGGCTCCACGCGGGTTACGGGCGGTGGCAAGACCGGGGTGCTCTACTTGATGGATTTCTCGAGCGGCCTGTCGAAGGTTCAAGAGTTCGTGGCGTTTACAAACACCTACGACCCGCCCAATCGCTATCGCGGTTGGATCGGCGGCCCGCATTTGCACGGCTCTCCCACGTACTGGGCGGTCTCCGCCGACACAGGGTTCCTGTACGACTGGGGCGAGCAGGATTCCCTGCGCCGGTTCGCTTACGACCGCCATACAGGACTACTCGATATCGCGCACCCGCTCGCAGGCAGTATTCGGGCGCTGCAACTCGTGATGCCGGGTGGTATGATCTCGCTCTCCGCGAACCGGACGCATGAGGGTATTCTCTGGGTCACGCTGCCCGAGAGCGGCGTGCTAGGACGTCTGATTGCCATCGATGCCAGAACGCTGCAGCCACTGTGGGAGACCGAAGTGCCGAGTCTCGGGCACTTCATCCCGCCCACCGTGGCCGATGGCCGGGTGTTCGTGGCTACGGCGAGCGGGCAGTTCCGCGTGTACGAGCTGACGCCGCGTCTGTGGCACCCGCGGGTTCCGGTTCGGGGTCCAGTTCCGTGGTTTCGCATCCCGCCGGGCGATCCCGCGCCGCGAGTGCAGTTGGTGTTGCAGAACCTGGGGCCGGCCGCTGGAAGGGTCGCGGCGCCACCCGACCACCACGTCCTCTTCACTACAGCAGGCCGCGGAGTGCTGGTTTACACTGCGCGCCCTATCGCCGGTGCCCCGGCGCAGATCGAGTGGGTCGAGAGCGGGGCCCAGGAGTACCTCGTGGACGACGTCGGGCTGCAACCGAACATGGGCTTCGAAGGCCGCGGGGATACGCTGGGGACGCGGCAGGGGGGAGGGGTCTGGCAAGTGAAGGACGGCAGCACACTCACGACCGAGGTAACGGCGAGCGTCGACGCACCAGTTCGTGGGGCGGCGTCCTGGCTCCTCATGACCGCGCGCGCAGGGCCGCGAGAAGGACTACTGAGCGATGTGAGCTACGTGCAGCGGATCGCGACGGTCGGCGGTGGGCCAAGCCCGGACGCAGCGAGCGCCGAACCGGGCGCGCACCTGCGGGCTTCCTACAGAGCCATGTACGTGTTCTACGGGAAGCGAGCAAAGACAGGTTCGCCGCCGCGGTGAGG